>Ga0256867_10000556_pt1 | contig 14885 bp, 13 predicted proteins | sample RVTome_15_FD_185939 | JGI IMG/M metagenome (GOLD analysis project Ga0256867, IMG submission 185939) | Soil microbial communities from uranium-contaminated site in the Upper Colorado River Basin, Wyoming, United States - RVT150D86 (HiSeq) ... | reverse complement strand
GACGTCGAGCACGAAACCGGGGCGGGGCATCTAGCTGTGCTCCTCGCTGGTAGGGGGATCTCGGAACTGTGCACGCCAATCGGGCGCCGGATCGCCGCCGTCGTCGAGCCAGAAGTCGACGCTGCGGACGATGCGGCCGCCGTCGACGTCGGCGAACGACAGGCAGTGGAACAGGTCGTCGCCGTGGGACACCCGCACGCGGGCCACGACCCTTGATCCCGACTCGACGATCTCGTCGACCGTGATCGACCATCCCTCCGGGTAGGCACGGTTCATCGCGATGAAGGCATCATCCGAGGGGAAGCGCTCGTGAGACGCGGGGTAGTCGCACACGAAGTCGTCGGCCAGGGTGGCGCGGGCGCCCTCCCAGTCGCGTGCCTCCATCCGCTCCCAGAGCGCGCGAACCAGGTCCCCGGGCCTCATCGGTCGATACCTCGCCGTTCGCCCCGGAGGTCGAAGGCGATCTTCACCGCCCCGCGACGCCCAGCGTTGGCGGCGTGCTCGATGGCGTCCTCGTAGCGCGACAGCGGATAGCCGGCTGACACCAGCCGGCCGAGGTCGAGGCGGCGGATCAGGTCGATGGCGGTGGCGAAGTCGTGACCCCGGTCGTCGTGCTCGTCGTAGGCGTAGACGCCCCGCAGGCCGACCTCCCGGTGCCAGACAGGCGTGAGGTCCAGAGTTGTCACACCCGGCATGCCCACCAGGTACACGGTGCCGCCGGGCGCGCACACCCGGATCGCCTGGGCGATCGAGTCTCCGGTGCCCACGCAGTCGATCACTGCGTCGACGCCGTACGTGAGCTGCCCGTGGTCGAGCACGAGCGACGCCGTCGCCGAACGGACGATCCGCCCGAGCTCCCCGGGCGCGCACACGGTGTCGGCGCCCAGCTCCTTGGCCCAGCGCTGCTGCTCGGGGTGCTTGGCCGTGGCGATGAACGGGCCCCGCGGGGTGCTCAGGGCGCCGAGCGCGGCGATGGTGAGGAGTCCCAGAGCCCCGGCGCCGATCACCGCCACGACGTCGTCCGCAACCTGCCGCGCGGCGTGCACGGCGCAGGCGGTCGGCTCGACCAGCACCGCCTCCTCGTCGGTCAGCTCGTCGGGCACCTCCACGACCTGGGACTCGTGGACCACCATCTCCTGTGACCAGCCGCCGCCGGTCGACTCGCAGAACCCGCACTGCAGGCCGGGTTCGAGGCTGCCGAACGCCACCCGCTCGCAGAGGTTGATGCGGCCCTCCTGGCACATGTCGCAGGGCGGGTTGATGCCGCGCGCCGCGCAGTGCAACACCGGGATCACCACGACGCGGCGGCCGTCGTCGAGATCGCCGACGATCTCGTGCCCGGGCGTGAACGGGAAGGACACGATGGGCTCGAAGTAGCGCGACGACCGGCCGTCGATGGTGGCGAGGTCGCTGCCGCAGATCCCAGACAGGCGGGGGCGCAGCCGCTGCCAGCCGGGTCCCGGAAGGTCGGGCGGATCCACCTCCCGCAGCGACAGCGGGCCGTAGCGGGCGCCACGCCCGGGCCGCAGCGAGCCCGCGACCATCGCCGCCGCGTACCGGGCGGGCTGGCGGGAGAACACCAGGGCCCTCACCGGGCCCTCCCGACGGTCTTTGAAGACTTTCCGGGGCCATGCCCCGGTTTTCCTTCAAAGATCTTCATCAGCCGCTCCGCCACCGTCGGACCGCCGCCGCGCCACGCGGGGCCGATCGGCAAGGGCGGTTCGGGCGCACCCGTGGCCTTGTCGAAGTGCTCGACCAGCCAGCCCCGCCTGCGGGCGAGCGCCGCCAGCCGGGTCTCGGGGTTCACGGCCACGGGGAACCCGACCGCTTCCAGCATCGGCAGGTCACTGGTCGAGTCGGCGTAGGCGACCGCTTCGGCCAAGTCGAAGCCGTTGGTGGCGGCGTAGTCGGCGAGCAAGGTGGCCCGAGCCTCACCCGTTGGCGGCACATCGACCAGCTCGCCCCGGTAGGTGCCGTCGGGACGCGTGTCGAGCCGGGCGCACACCACGTCGTCGAACAACGGCCGCAGCGGGCCGATGGCGAAGTCGAGGGCCCCGGTGATGAGCAGGGTGCGGTGGCCGATACGTCGGTGCTCCCGGACCCGCCGAATGGCGGCCGGGAACGACTTGGCCAGCAGCAGGTGGCTGAACATCTCGTTCGAGTCGTTGTCGAGCTGGGCGATGGGCGCTCGGTCGTAGCGCCGGTAGAAGTGGCGCAGGAAGTCGCTGCGGTCGCGCCGGTCGAGCGCCAGCAGCGACGGCGCCTCGGCCAGGGTCTTGAGCACGTAGCGCACGCGGTCGTCGCGGGGCAGTCGCCTGGTGGCCAGCCACGAGTACGACGCCACCACGTTGGAGGCGATGAGCGTGTTCTCCAGGTCGAAGGCTGCGAAGTGCCGCTCGGGGGCGAGGACCTGTCGCCGCAGCCGGTCCTGGCGGTTCTCGCTGCTGCGCCCGCCGGGCGTGGTCCGCACGCGGGCGTGCCGGACCACCGACGGGAGGTGAACCTCGTGCACGTAGGTGCGCCAGTCGATCACCCGGGGGTCGAAGCAGAACGCGGCCCGGTCGTCGGGCCCGAGGTCGTCCCACAGGGCCAGCAGGCGGTCGACCCCGTAGATCGCCTCGCACTCGGCATAGGCGCCGTACAGCTCGACGTAGCCGAGTGCCCGCTCGGCGTCCTCGCGGCGCTCCTCGAGCTTGGCCGACCACGCCGCCTGCTTGCCCCGCAGGGGCAACGACTGCAACGTCGACTCCGCCCGCTCGATGGCGCTCTTGGCTCGCACCAACTGGCGCTGGACCCGGCCCCGTCCCGGGAACGACCAGTCCGGCACGACGATCGGTTGGCCCTCCGCGTCGTACAACGGCCGCTCGAGGAACCACTCGCGCACCAGGTCGACGAGGTGCCGATACCGCAGTGGGTTGGTCGACCCGGATGCCACCTGCACGATGGCCGGCTCCTCGGGCGGCCCCCCGGCCGCAACGGCGGCCACCGCGCCCACCACCAGGTCGACGGGGATGACGTCGACGGTGCCCTCGGGCACGCCGGGGAACTCCCTGAGCAGCCCGCGGGCGTAGCTGATGATGATGGGCTCAGCCATGCGGAAGCCGCGGATCCAGCCGGGTCTCGGCTCGGCCCAGGCCGACTCGATGATCGACGGCCGCACGATGGACACCGGCAGGTCGCCCCGCTGCTGCAGCAGGGCCCGCTCGCCGAGCGCCTTGGTGTACGCGTAGGCGTCGGGCCAGCCGAGAGACGCCGCTCGCGCCCGCCCGGCCTCGACCATGCGGTCCTTGACCCAGGCCTGGCGTCGCTGCTCGGTCTTGGCGGCAAGGGCGGGCGTGCCGGCGGCGCCCAACTCGTGGCGAGCCTGCTTGCGGAAGCGGGCGAGGGCCTCCGGCGTGCGGCTCTGGGACTCGGCGTCCCGGCGAGCGCGGCGGGCGCCGTCGACCTCGCCGCGCCAGTCGACATCGACGAAGAAGGGGCTGTCGTGGACCGGCTCCTCGGGCGCCGCCCCCCGCCGGTTGCCGGCGACGTAGCACGTCGACACGGCGATCAGATGCGGGGTCACCCGCAGGTCCCGAAGCGTGCGCGCGATCCGGCTGGGACCGAGCAGGTTGACCTCGACGGCGGCGTCGAGTGGCGAGTCGAACGCCACGGTGGCGGCCGAGTGGACGACGACGTCGCACGACGCCAGGACGGCCCGGGAGGCGTCGTCGAGGCCGAGGCCGTCGGTGCCCACGTCGCCGGCGATCACCTGCACCCGGTCGTCGACGAGCGTGTCGAGCGCCCGCGCCCCCAGCTCCGAGCGCAGCCGATCGAAGGCGTCGTTGCGGATGATCTCGCGCCGGGCCCGCTGGGCGGCCGACGAGCGTTTTCCGGGCCGCACGAGCAGCACGAGCTCGCACCCGGGCACCGACCGCAGCAGGCGCTCGATCAGTGCCGTGCCCAGGAACCCGGTGCCGCCGGTGATGGCGATGCGCTTCCCCTCGAGGGACCTCGGCACGGACTGCACCGCGTTTGTCTACCATCTGGTAGATGGCCCAGGCGACGCCGGTTCCGAGTCCGGTTGGCCGTTCCCGCCGCACCAGCACCGCTGATCGCATCCTCGACGCGTCCCTCGACGCCTTCGGCACCCGCGGCTATGGCGCCACGTCGCTCGACGACCTGGCCCGCGACCTTGGCATCCGCAAGCAGACGATCCTGTACTGGTACCCCTCGAAGGAGGCCCTCCTCGACGCCGCCATCGACCGCACGGCGGCGGAGCTCACGACCCGGCTCGAGCGTGCGGTCAGCGGCGCCGGCCAGGGGTTCGACCGGGTCGAGGCCATCGTTCGGGCCATGTTCCGGCTGGCGGCCCGACACCCGTCGATGCTCGGCTTCCTGCGGGAGGTCAGCCGTCTGGGCCCACCGGCTTCGACCCGCCTACTGGGCGCCGTGGCGCCGCTGGTGGACCGCGCCGCCGGGTTCCTCGCCGTCGAGATGGACGCCGGGCGCATGCTGCGCCACGAACCCCGCCTGATCCTGCTGGCGGCCTACTCGATGGTGACCGGCCTGGCCACCGAGGTCGAGGTGCTGCGGGCGTTCGGCGAGGAGCCCACGCTGGCATCGCTGGTACGCCGCCGCGACGAGCTGCTGGCGCTCCTGCGCGCCGCGCTGGTGCCGGCGTGAGGCTCGCGATCGAGGCCCGGATGGTCTCGACCGAGGGATTCCAGAAGCCATCTCCTGCCCGTTCTCAGCGTTTGGTGGAGAAGCGGCTGCGGTGGTCGTGCCGCTCGACCGCCAGGCGCACGAGCTCGTCGATCAGGTCGGGGTACGCGAGGCCCGACGCCTCCCACAGCTTCGGGTACATCGACACCGGCGTGAACCCCGGGATGGTGTTGACCTCATTGACCAGGAAGTCCCGCCCGTCCTCCTCGTAGAAGAAATCGACGCGCGCCATGCCCTCGCATCGGAGCGCCCGGTAGGCGTCGATGGCGAGAGCTCGCACGCGGGCGGTCGGCGCCTCCTCCAGAGGGGCCGGAACCAGCAGCTGGCAGGTGCCGTCGACGTACTTGTCCTCGTAGTCGTAGAACTCGTGGCTGGAGACGATCTCGCCCGGCACCGACGCGCGCGGTTCGGCGTTGCCGAGCACGGCCACCTCGATCTCGCGGGCGTCGACCCCCTCCTCGATCACGATCCACTCGTCGTATGTCGCCGCCAGAGCGACGGCGTGGTCGAGCCCGGAGGAGTCGTGCACCTTGGTCACGCCGACCGACGACCCCATGTTGGCCGGCTTCACGAAGACCGGATAGCTCAGCTCGGCGCCGCCCATGGCACCGGCGGCGCCGTCGATCTCGATGTCTCGGAGGGCGACCCACGCCACCTGCGGCAGCCGGTGGACCGCGAGTACCTCCTTGGCCTTGACCTTGTCCATGGCCAGCGCGGATGCCAGGACGCCGGAGCCGACGTACGGCACACCCGCCAGTTCGAGCAAGCCCTGGACCGTGCCGTCCTCGCCGTGAGGCCCGTGCAGCAGAGGCAGCACCACGACCGGCAGGTCGTCGGCGGACGGGGTAACCGTGCGCAACGGCTCGACCGCCGTCCCCGTGGCCTCCAGGCGGTCGGGAGGGGCGGGCAGTGCGGCCGCACCGCGTGCCAACGCCGCCTGCGCGTCATCGGCCTCCACCCAGGTGCCCTCCCGGGTGATGCCCACGGGGACCACGTCGTAGCGATCGGGATCGACCGCCCGCAGCACATGCGCGGCGGTGGTGCACGAAACCTCGTGCTCGGCCGACTGCCCGCCGAACAGGACGACGAGCCGAACGCGGTCGGGGCGAGTCATGGCCAGCGAGAGTAACGGGATCCGGGGAAGACGCGGCGCACGGTCGGGGTGGGGGCGTCCGCCTGCGATGATGCTGCGCCGTGGACCTCCGCACGACCGAGATCGCCAAGGCCGCCGGCGGGGTGCTGTCCGGCCCCGACGTGAAGGTCTCCGGTGCCACCATCGATTCGCGCCGGGTTGTGGACGGTCAGCTGTTCGTGCCCGTGGTCGCCGCCCGTGACGGCCACGCCTTCGTGGCCGGCGCCGTCGCCGCCGGGGCCCGCGCCTACCTCACGTCGGGTGGCCCGGTCGACGACGTCGACGCCACCGCCGTCGAGGTCGGCGACACGGTGGTGGCGCTCGGCGAGGTGGGCCGCCTTGCCCGCACCCGCCTGCCGGAACGGGTCGTGGGCATCACCGGCTCGGTGGGCAAGACCAGCGTCAAAGACCTGCTGGCGGTGGCCCTCGCCGCCCGCTGGCGGACATCGGCGAGCGTCGGCTCGTTCAACAACGAGCTGGGCGTGCCGCTCACACTGGTGAACGCAGCCGGCGACACCGAAGCCTTGGTCGTGGAGATGGGGGCGCGCGGCGTGGGTCACATCGCGCAGCTCTGCGCGCTGGCAGCGCCGACCGTTGGCGTGGTGACGCGCGTGGCGGCGGTGCACACCGAGACGTTCGGCGCGCTCGAGGAGGTGGCGTTGGCCAAGGGTGAGCTTGTCGAGGCCCTTCCGGACGGTGGCTACGCCGTCCTCAACACGGGGGACCCCTTGGTGGCGGCCATGGCTTCCCGCACGTCCGCGGAGACCGTCACCTTCGGCGATGGCGGCGATGTCCGGGCCGAGTCCGTGACGCTGGACGACGAGCTGCGACCCTCGTTCCGCCTGGTGTCGCCCTGGGGCAGCGCCCCGATCGCCCTGGGAGTGCGAGGCCAGCACATGGTCGACAACGCCCTGGCGGCGGCGTCGGCGGCGCTGGTGTGCGCCGTCCCGGTGGCCGGGGTGGCGGACGCGCTGGGGACGGCGGTGCTGTCGCGCTGGCGGATGGATCTGGTCCGGCTGCCGTCCGGTGCACTGGTGGTGAACGACGCCTACAACGCCAACCCGACGTCGATGGCGGCGGCGTTGCGTGCCCTGACCAGGCTGCCCGCCCGGCGCCGGGTCGCGGTGCTCGGGCTGATGGCCGAGCTCGGCCCCTCGAGCGACGCGGAGCACCGGGCGGTCGGCATGGCGGCCCGCGAGCTCGGCGTGGAGGTCATCGGGGTCGGCGTGTCGGCCTATGGCGGGACCACCGTGGGCAACGTCGACGAAGTCCCCGCGGCCCTGGGGCCCCTCGGCGACGGCGACGCCGTGCTCCTCAAAGGCAGCCGGGTGGCGGGCCTCGAGCGTCTGATGGAGCTGTGGGCATAGTCGGGCGGGCTCGCCCGCCAAGGCACCCCACTAGCGTGCCGATGCGATGGACTTCCGCCGCACCACTGTTGCCGAGATCGCCCAGCAGGTGGCGACTCGTGCCATGTCAGCCCGCGAGGTCGTGGAGGCTGCCCTCGACCGGATCGACCGGTACGACGACGAGATCGGCGCCTTCGTCGCGGTCGATGGCGAGACGGCATTGTCCGAGGCGTCGGCGATCGACGCCCGCATCGCCGGTGGCGAGGACGTGGGGGCGCTGGCCGGGGTGCCGCTCGCAGTCAAGGACCTGGAGGACGCCGCCGGGTTCGTCACCAGCCGGGGTTCGGCGGCCCATGCCGACGGCCCGCCGGCGACCAGCGACTCGCCCCTGGTGGACCGTCTGCGCGCCGCCGGCTGCGTGGTCGTGGGCAAGTCCAACACGCCGGAGTTCGGCTGGAAGCCCGACACGGTCAACGAGGTGTTCGGCGCGACCCACAACCCCTGGTCGCTGGAGCGATCTGCGGGAGGCTCGTCGGGGGGATCGGCCGCGGCACTGGCGGCCGGGCTGGTGCCGCTGGCAACCGGGTCCGACGGCGGGGGTTCGATCCGCATCCCCGCGTCGGCCACCGCGCTGACCGGCTTCAAGCCGTCACTGGGCCGAGTGCCGATGGGCGGGAGGGAGCCGCCCGGCTGGCCCATGCTGTCCACCAAGGGCGTGATGACCCGCGGCATCCGGGACGGGGCGCTCGCGCTCGACAGCGTCGTCGGCCCCGAGCCCACGGACCTCGTTTCGCTGCCCCTACCCGAGGCGTCGTGGTCGCGGTCGCTGGCGGCCCTCAACCCGCCTCGCAAGGTGGCCTGGGCTCCCACCCTGGGGTACGGCCGGGTCGATTCCGAGGTCCTCGCGGTCTGCGAGTCGGCGGTGGCCCGCCTCGCCGAGCTGGGAACCGAGGTGGTCACTGTCGATCGGCTGCTCGACGCCGACCCCGTGCAGGACTGGCTGGCGCTGGTCGGCGCGTGCTCGCTGCGGTCGCTGGACAAGTTCCGCGCCGACGACGCGGTGTGGAGCCGCATCGATCCTGGGCTGGTCGCCCTGCTGGAGTGGGCCCGCTCGTCGGTTGGTCCCGGCCGGGTGATCGAGGCGCTCGACGCCTGCCACACGCTCAACCTGGCCCTCGTGGACCTCTTCCACGGGGTCTCCCTGTTGCTTGCGCCGACGGTCGCAGGCCAGCTGCCGCGCATCGGCGAGCCGGGCACGATCGACGGCGAACCCGACGTCAACTGGGTGGCGTACACCTACCCCTTCAACATGACCCGCTCGCCGGCGGGATCGGTGTGCGCAGGCTTCACCGCCGACGGCATGCCGGTCGGGTTGCAGGTCGTCGGGCCCCAGCACGGCGACGTCGTGGTGCTGCGGGGCCTGGCGCTGTTGGAGGACGCGCTCGCACTCGACACGCTGGCACCGTTCGGCACCGAGTGATCGCGAGGCGTCGCGGACGCCGGTGCCGGTTCCCGGCCTTGCTAGAGTTCACTGCCCCCGGGCGTATAGCTCAGCTGGTTAGAGCGCACGCTTCACACGCGTGAGGTCAGAGGTTCGAGTCCTCTTACGCCCACTCCTTCGGCAGGTGAGTGTCGACGTTCGAACCAATGGTGTGGCCCTGAACTTGCGTTGGTGGCGGTGGCGGACGTCGATGACAGGATGTCCTCGTGGACGTGCGTGAGTTCCGACCGGCTGACATCGACGCCTGCCGCCGCTTGTACGCGCAGTTGGTTGAACACCACCGCGAGATCTACGGAGACGCCACGATCGGCGGCGACGATCCCGGCTCGGGCTTCGACGAGTACCTGGCCACCCCGCAACGCGTCGCAACATGGGTTGCTACCGATGGCGACGACATCGTCGGGATGACGGGACTCCTCTGGGAAGGCAGTGAGTCCACGATCGAACCTGTCGTCGTCGATCGGAGCTGCCGACGCAATGGTGTTGGTCGGAGGCTGGTCGAGACCGCCGTCGAAGAGTCACGGCGACGCGGTGCGACCGATGTAAACATCAAACCAGTCGCACGCAACGCGTCGGCGATCCAAGCGTTCCACGAACTCGGCTTCCGGACGCTCGGTCACCTGCAACTGTTCATGAGCCTCGACCGAGATGCCTCCTACTGGCACTCTGGCCCAGAGCTCCATCGACGGCTGTTCGACTGCTAACTGAGCCACCGTACGGGCCGTATGGGGCACGCAGCCGACCATCAGCGGAGGACTACAGCTCGATCATGTAGCCGTCCGGGTCGGTCACGTACGCGTACGGGTGGCCAGGCGCGTGCTCGCCTCGGTCGATGAGGTGGCCTCCGGCCCGCTCCACCTCGTCGATCGCGGCGTCGAGGTTGGTCTTGTCAGTGAGACGGAACCCGAAGTGGTCGATGCCACCAGGGGCGCCGGCCTTGTCGGGCACCTCGTTGAGTGTGATCGTGTCCGAGCTGTTCGGCGGTGTGAGGAAGACCATTCTTGGCCCGTCGCGAAACACCTCTTCGAGGCCGAACACCTCCCGGTAGAAGCGGAGGGATCGGTCGAGATCGGCGACGAAGAGGTGAAGGTGGGTGAGTCCCTGTGTTTCGATCACGGTCCCTCCTCGGGATCGCCGTGGCCCAACTGTGCCGATGCTAGGGAGCCGACCCTCCCGACGCAGAGCCACCATCACGGAGAGGTACGGCACCAGCCTGAGCCATCGCCCATATGTGCCGCGTCTGGGACGCTCGCGATCGAGCTCTCGTACGATGGCAACGAGGTCGAGCCACACCGCGTAGTTCGAGCGTTGTCCGCTTAGGACCACTCCGCCCAGATCAGACTGGCCAGTGACGTGGGGCTGGACGAGCACGGCGCCGTTGTCATTGATTTCAAGCTCCGTCGACGCGGCGGGCTGGGGGTCCCGATGCCGATGGTTCTGCGGCGCAGCCTGCACAGCCAGTACGAAGGAGAATGCCGCGGCTGGCCCGCAGGCGGAGAAGCTCGAGCTGCCCCCGCTACTGATCACGGCCGCCGATGGGCCAACGCCACCGGCGGGTGTTGCGTCGATCGCTGCCCGGGATCACTCCCGCGCGACGCCTCACATGGCAGCGACGTGGCGGGCATCCGTGCCGCAGCATCCGCCGATGAGCGCCAGGTTCGGGAGCTGTGGTCGTAGGGCGTCCTGCGCGCTGGTGAGCTCGGTGGGGTCGCCCTCGTCGAGCTCGGTGGCGGCGTCGAGCTCTCCGTGGCTCCGGGTCGACGCGTTGGCTCGGAGCCCGACGATGCGGCTCCTCCATTCCCCGGACTCGCCCAACCCGGGGGCGATGTGGGTGGGGTGGGCGCAGTTGACCATGAAGTAGTCGGGACCGCCAGCGGCGTCGACCTCGGTGACGGCGGTCGACAGTGGTGTGCCGTCGGGCAGCCGGCCGTCCTGCTCGACGGTGAAGGAGACAGACACCGGCAGCCCGGCGGCCCGCGCAGCGCGGACGATGCCCACCGCCTCGCCGGTACCGGTGAGGGTCAGGACCGTGACCAGGTCGACGCCGGCCTCGGCGAAGGCGTCGATCTGGGGGGCGTGGTAGGTGGCCGCGGCGTCGGGATCGACCACCTCGCCCGCGACGTACCCGTCGCCCCGGGGCCCGAGGCAGCCGCTGATCAGGAACGTCTCGAGCCCGGCCTGCTCCCGCGCGTCTCGGAGCAGGGCGACGGAGTCGCGGTTCACGCGGCGCAGCTCGTCGGCGGAATACCCGAGACGGTCGCCCCAGTCCCGGCTGGCACGCCATGTCGGCGTCTCCAGCTGCACTGCCGCGTCGGCCCGCCGGGCGATGGCCACGTACTCGCCGTAGTAGCGCAGCAGCAGGTCGCGCCCCCGCTCGTCGTCGACGAGTACGAACGCGGCGAAGTCCGGTAGGTCGACGTCGTGGTGGTAGATGAGGTCGGTCTCCATGCCGCCGTCGGTCACGACCGGGAGTCCCGACAGCTGCGGCAGCCTGGCGACGCGGTCCTTCGGTTCCTGGGTGCGTGCTCCCTTCGTTCCAGACCGTTCGGTCTGTTTTAACAGACTGAACGGTCTGGTACAACCATGGCGTGCCGCGAGATGGAATCGCCACCCGCAAACGGATCCTTGACGTCGCCGAGCGGCTCATGACCGACCAGGGCTACAACGCGACCTCCCTCGACCAGGTCATCGCCGAGTCCGCCAGCTCCAAGGGCGCTTTCTTCCATCACTTCAGCTCGAAGGCAGATCTCGCCCGCCACCTGATCGAACGTTACGTCGCATCCGATCTGGCCCATCTCGACGCCGGCTTGGCCGCCACGGCCAACATCCAGGACCCCGCCGCCCGCGTCGTCGCCTTCCTGCGGTTCTACGAGGACGGTGCCGACGAGCTGATGTCCGCGCAGTCAGGCTGCCTCTACGCCACGGTGCTCGCGGAGCGCGAGTTCACCGGCAGCGACATCAACATCCTCGTCGCCAAAGCCGAGCAGGCGTGGCGGGCGGCGTTCGTCGACCGGCTCCGCCCCGCGGTCGCCGCTCGTCGCCCCGACCTCGACATCGACGTCGCTGCCCTGGCCGATCACCTCTTCACCACCTTCGAGGGGGGCTTCATCCTGTGCCGCACGCTGGATGACACCGCCGCCATGGCTGCCCAACTGCGAATCTTCCGCCAGCTCGTCGAAGCGATGCTCCGCCTCGACGAGCGTGACCGATAGACGTCAGAACCATGAGCGAACCGCGATCGGGCCCGGAGCGCGATCTGCCTCCCAGGATGCAAGAGCAGCTCGATCTCGACCACGCCGGCCTCGCCACATTCGGTCACCGGCCGTGGCTGACCGAACCCGAGCAGCTCGACGCGTGGCAGCCGGACGTTGCCATCGTCGGGGCGCCGTTCGACATCTCGACCACGAACCGACCCGGAGCGCGCTTCGGCCCACGGGCCATCCGGGCCAGCGCCTACATGCCGGGCACGTACCACCTCGACCTCGGCATCGAGATCTTCGACTGGCTCGAGGTCGTCGACTTCGGCGACGCCCACTGCCCGCACGGGCAGACCGAGGTCGGGCACGCCAACATCAAGGCCCTCGTCGGCGAGGTTGCCAGCCGCGGGATCGTCCCCGTCATCGTGGGCGGCGACCACTCGATCACCTGGCCGGCCGCGACCGCGGTGGCCGAGGCGCGGGGGTGGGGCAACGTCGGCATCGTCCACTTCGACGCCCACGCGGACACCGCGGACATCATCGACGGGAACCTGGCCAGCCACGGCACCCCGATGCGCCGCCTGATCGAGTCCGGCGCCGTGCTCGGCCGCAACTTCGTGCAGGTCGGCCTGCGTGGCTACTGGCCGCCGGAGGAGATCTTCGACTGGATGCAGTCCCAGGGCATGCGCTGGCACCTCATGCAGGAGATCTGGGAGCGCGGCATGCAGGCCGTGATCGAGGACGCGGTTGGCGAGGCACTCGAAGGCGCCGAGCACCTCTACGTCTCCGTCGACATCGATGTCCTCGATCCTGCCTTCGCGCCCGGCACTGGCACACCCGAGCCGGGCGGCATGGCACCGGCCGACCTGTTGCGGACCGTGCGCCGCTTGGCGATGGACGCGAACCTCGTGGCGCTCGACGTGGTCGAGGTGTCGCCGCCGTACGACGTGTCGGACAACACCGTCAACAACGCCCACCGCGTCGTCCTCGAGGCGCTGGCGGGCATGGCGTGGCGCAAGCGCCAGGCGGCCGGTGGCGCGCCGGGACTGCCCGGAGCTCCGACAGCCGACGAGTGAAACTGGTCCCGGCCCCCGGTGTGGCCGACCGTTGATCGTCCCCGCCCGATGAGCGTCGCTAGGGCTCAAGGGCGGGTCGACGAAGCGCTCGGCGGACGATTGGTTGTCCGCCGTCGCGCGGGAGATCGCCCAGGCCCACGCCCAGCTGACGTCGAATCCCCGGCCAAGTTGGTTTCCCTCAACATCAGTCGTGGCGTTGCTCGGGTGGTATCGGTTGACCGGTGTCGTCCCAGACGTTGCCGGAGTTCTGGGTGATCGTCGTCCGCGTGCTGACGAGGATCGGGCAGTCGAAGAACGAGTGCCTGCCGAAGCGGTTGCCGACGACGTAGATGCCGGTCAGGGGCCGGCCGAGGCTGGTGTGGTCGAAGTTCAACGTGCAGCCACCTCCGTCGAGGAGGTTGTTCTCCACATGCACGTCGCTGGCCGACGACTGCAGTGCCGCGTTGCCGTCGCGGGTCGAGGACAGATCGATCGTGTTGTGTCGCAGGGTGACGCCCGAATCACCGCCGAACGCCTGGACGCCGTCGTTGTGGGTCGGACCTCCGCCCTGGTTCGGGTCCGACGGGAACCACGACAAATCGTGGATGTAGGAGTCCTGAATCAGGGTGTTGCTGCCGGCCTTCACCCCGTCGACGGATCCGTGGATGTTGGCGCGGTAGATGCTCGTGCTCACGGTCGCGAGGCCGTCGATGGTGGCCGAGGGATTGGCCGGCACGAACTCCGAGTCCTCCACGACCGTGTTGGAGCCGTCCTCCGTGTCCAGCAGCACGGCGTTGCGATCGGTCGCGCGGCCCCGGAACAGGCAGTTCCTGAACGTGACGTTGCTGGCGGTGACGGTCACGAAACCGTGGAACTCCTTGCCCTCGATCACCTGGCCGTCGACGGCCAACGTCTGGTCTCCGGTCACCACCTCCAGCCGGCTGCCCGGCGGCACCCCCGTCGACGTGGCCGTCGGATACCCCGCCGGTGCTGGGCGCGTGGTGGTCGTCGTTGCCTGGGTCGTCGGCGGCGGCGGCTTGCTCGTCGTGGAGGGCCGGGTCGTCGTCGTGGTCGGCCGGCTCGTCGTGGAGGGCCGGGTCGTCGAGGTCGAGCTCGTCGTGGACGGAGCTGGTCGAAGACTCTCTCCCCAGTCCGACTGGCATGCCGAAAGCGCAATGGCGGCGGACAGGGCGACCCCGATCGCAATCGAGCGGGCAAACCTGGCCGTCAGCCTGGACATGGCTCGGTTCTCGCCATCGCGTGATCACTTCCCCAGCGGCACCGCCCCCGGCGAGTCGCGTGCCGGGGGCAACGATGTCCGCCCCGGCCGGGCAGCATAGGGTGGCACGAGGGCTTGAACGCTGTCTGGCGAGGTGCACCGATGCGGCCCGTTCAGGGCGGGAACTCGATCTCGGGCCGGCACGGTCGCTCATGACTGACTACCCGTTGGAGCCCGATCGTCGGGCGATGGAGGAGATGGGGCGTCGGGCGACTGGGCTGGTCGCCGACTTCATCGACGGGTTGCCCGAGGCGCCGGCGACCAACGTGGACGACGTCGAGCAACGGTTACCCGAGTACCTGCTTCCACCGGGTGAGGAGCCGGGCGAGTTCGGGGAGCTGCTCGATCGCTTCCGGGAGGCAGCGGCGGTCGCCGTGGAGACGGCTGGGCCCAGATACATGGCCTACGTCGGCGGCGGCGGGCTGTTCAGCTCGGCCCTGGCCGAGATGGTCGCCCGAGCGCTCAATCGGTACACGACCCTGTCCAGCTTCGCACCGGCCCTGGTGGCGCTGGAGGAGAGCACGCTGCGCTGGTTGTGCCGGGAGTTCGGGCTCCCGGGCACCGCGGGCGGCGTCACCACCACTGGGGGCTCGCTGGCCACGCTCGTGGCCATGGTGGCGGCCCGGCACGACCGTCTCGGTGAAGACTTCGCCTCGGCGAGCCTGTACGTG
>Ga0256867_10000555_pt1 | contig 14900 bp, 12 predicted proteins | sample RVTome_15_FD_185939 | JGI IMG/M metagenome (GOLD analysis project Ga0256867, IMG submission 185939) | Soil microbial communities from uranium-contaminated site in the Upper Colorado River Basin, Wyoming, United States - RVT150D86 (HiSeq) ... | reverse complement strand
AACGGTTGCAGTTGACGCGACGACAAGGCTTCGCCGAACTCGGTGCCAGTTTAATTGCTCTGCTCATTGTCGGCGGCGCGCTCGGCTGGATGGTGTGGAAAGCCTTGCAGGGCTTAGTGACTCTCGGAGAGCTTGCGCTTATTTATGCGGCATTCAATCAGGGTCAGGCTCTGATGCGCACGTTGCTGGAGAACGCGGGCCAGCTCTACGGCAACAGCTTGTTTCTAGGCAATCTATTCGAGTTTCTGGCACTGAAACCTGTAGTCAGTGAGGGTCAGGAAAGCAAAGTCACAAACGTTGAAGTGGGGATCAGTTTCAAAAGAGTGTCGTTCAGTTATCCCGATGCGAGCGGAAAAGCTCTCGACGATTTCACGATGACTGTTCCGAGCGGAAAGATTGTCGCTATCGTCGGTCCGAATGGCGCGGGAAAAAGTACGCTGCTTAAGCTTCTTTGTCGTTTTTACGATCCCGACGCCGGACAGATCGAGATCGATGGTTGCGATTTAAGAGATTTCGCTACGGACGATCTACGGCGGTTGATTACAGTGCTGTTCCAGCAGCCTTTCCATTACAACACTACGGTGCGCGAGAATGTTCTATACGGCGACCTCAAACTCGATCCGGCCAACGCGGAGATTCAAACTGCTATCAAGGCTGCCGGGGCCGAGGAGATCGTTTCGCGTCTGCCTCAGAAAGAGCAGACGCTTCTGGGCCGTTGGTTTGCCGGCGGAACCGAACTGAGTGTCGGCGAGTGGCAACGCATTGCACTCGCTCGCGCGTTTCTCCGACGCGCACCGATTATTATTCTGGACGAGCCAACGAGTGCGCTCGACCCCTGGGCCGAAGCCGACTGGCTCGAGCGATTCCGCGAACTCGCGAGGAGTCGAACATCGATCATCATCACGCACAGGTTCACGACCGCGATGCACGCGGATGTGATACACGTGATGGACCGCGGGCGGATCGTCGAATCGGGCAGTCATCACCGGTTACTTGAGCAAAGCGGTCTGTATGCGGAATCCTGGTCGCGACAGATGATGTCAGCAGCAGCAGTTACTTAGATCTCTGTGCAACCCCTGTGTCCTCTGTGTCTCTATGGTAAGTTTGCCGAAAAAGGATCCACCACAGAGACACAGAGGACACAGAGGTTGCACAGAGATAATTAGATGAAGCATACCCGCCCGGAAAACGAGTTAATCCTTTGCATCGCGCGTCGCGAGCTCGATCCGGTGCAACGTGCAGAACTGCGTCGACTCCTACGGCAAACGCTCGACTGGGATTACCTGTTCGCCACCGCGCTTGCTCATGGACTCACTCCACTTTTGCACAAGAACCTGAATAGCGCCGCCGATATTGTTCCGGGTCATTTTCTCTCGCGCTTAAAACGCGAGTCCGTTGCGAATTCACAAAACATCCTGCATTTAACCGGCAAGCAGTTGCGCGTCTACAAGCTTTTCAAAGAAAACGAAATTCCTGTTGCGCTCTTCAAAGGACCCCTGCTCGCTCAAATGGCCTACGGCGAGATCTCTTTGCGCCAGGCAGGAGACATCGACATGTTGATTAATCGTCAACATTTCGGCCGTGCAAGGGTGTTACTGGAATCGCTCGGTTACCAGATGTTTCCTAAGTTAACTCCTCCCCAGCTGGCTTCGCACATGAATAACCACTGCGAGATTCAGTTCATGCGCGATGAGTGGTTCACGGTCGTCGACCTTCACTGGGACCTTGCGCCTCGGAGTTTTGTGTTCAAAGTCAAAGCAGATGAAGTGATGTCGCGGTTGCAATCAGTTTCTCTGGCGGGAACGCTGGTCGAAACTTTCGGCGCAGAGGATTCGGTGCTTTATCAATCTATGCATGGAGCCAAGCACCTCTGGCGACGTTTGGAATGGATCACTTCACTGTCGGAGACGTTGCGTTCGACGCCCGAGATAAGTTGGGACACCGTTACCGACCGCGCAACGAAAGCACATGCGAAACGTATCCTCGGCCTTGGTTTGCGGCTCGTCGAAACGTTTTCTGACGTGAAAATTCCGGCTCACGTTTTGGCCTCCCTCGATTCAGACGGAATTATGCAGCGAATGGCGGGAAGTATTCGCGAACAGATTTTTGCTACTTACGGTGCGGCGGATTCGACGGAGACCAATCTCTACAATCTGCGCGTCATGGATCGCAAACGCGACGCGCTGATCTCTGCACTGCGCGCGATCTTTGTTCCCACTTTGTCTGACTGGCAGGCACTCACACTCCCTGCGCCATTGCATTCGCTCTACTACGCGTTTCGCCCGTTGCGATTATCGAAGGTCTACAGTGCTTCAGTTTGGAGGAAGTTAGGCAATAAATTGTAGGGGTGGCACTCCGTGGCCACCCCTCGTCATCAACTCGATGTCTATTGAATCCACCATCGCCCCTCAAACCACACGAGGGGGTGCCCACGGAGGGACACCCCTACAATTGGATGCTCTCAAGCCGCCTTTGAAGTGGGCCGGCGGCAAACGTTGGCTGGTATCACATCTAAGACCAATCTGGGATTCGAATTCGCAACGCCGATACGTCGAACCGTTTTGTGGTGGCCTCGCGGTTGTGCTCGGGTTGCAGCCGCAGCGGGCGCTGCTAAACGATATCAATCCACACCTCATCAATTTCTATCGTCAGGTGCAACACGGCGTCAAAATGCGCATCCAGATGCGCAATGACGAGAAACTCTTTTATCGTCATCGCGAACGGTTTAATCGACTTATTCGAAAGGGCAAAGCGCACACAGAAGAAGGAGCGCAGTTGTTCTACTTTCTGAACCGTACCTGCTTTAACGGTCTCTGTCGCTTTAATAAAGGCGGTGATTTCAACGTGCCGTTTGGTACTTACAAAACGATCAATTACGCACCCAATTTCGCTGCCTATTCAACGCTTTTCAAGCGATGGGAATTCAATAATCAAGACATTGAGTCACTTCAAATCGATTTCGAAGATTTCGTCTACGCGGATCCCCCGTATGATGTAGAGTTCACGACTTACAGCTCGGGCGGCTTTTCGTGGAACGATCAGGTGCGCACTGCGAGATTGCTGGCCGGGCATCCTGGACCAGTAGTCATTTCCAACCAGGCGACGCCGCGAATTATCGAGCTGTATGAGAGCCTCGGGTTTAAATTAACGTATCTTGATGGACCAAGGCGGATCAGTTGTACGGGCGATCGCACAGCCGCCCGCGAGGTGTTGGCGTTTAAGTGTAAGCCACCGATTCCCACGGATTAACGCTGATCCGATCAGTGTTAATCCGTGAATATCCGTGGCTGAGTTGTCCAGGAGACAAAGCGAGTTGAGTGACGGAACAAATCGGGCCTGGTTGCCGGATCTTATCTACGTGGATGGGCGCTTTCAGTCTGACCGCGCAATTGTGTGCGACAGATCTGGTAACATCACTCAGATATCCGAGAACTACCCGAATGCGATTCGCTTGAAGGGCCGCGCCTTGCTTCCTGGCCTGGTGAACGCCCACTCACACGCGTTTCAGCGTGTGATTCGAGGTCGTACGGAGCGTCGTTCTCAAAACACGACCGATAGTTTCTGGACGTGGCGTGAGCAGATGTACGCTGCGGCGAACAGGCTTGAAGCAAAAGATATTTACGCCGCTTCTCGCATGGCTTTTCTCGAGATGGCGTTGACGGGAATCACTGCTGTCGGTGAGTTTCACTACATTCACAACTCACCGGATGGCTCTGCATACTCCGATCCGAACCTGCTCGCACGAGAGGTGATCCGCGCGGCGGGCGACGTGGGAGTTCGCATCGCACTGTTGCGAGTAGCTTACGCTCGGGCGGGTTACGAACCTGAAGCGAACCCACAACAAATTCGTTTTATTGAAGAGTCGCCGGAGACCTACGTGAAGCATTTCGAACAGTTGCTCGACGCGCCGGAGTTGAAGGATGGGATGGCCTGGGCCGGAGTGGCGCCGCACAGTGTTCGTGCTGTCCCGCTTGAGTACTTAAAAACGATCGTGACGTTTGCAAATGAGCGAGGGCTGCGGGTTCACATGCACGTTGCCGAGCAACCCGCTGAAGTCTCCGCCTGCATTGAGGAATATGGGCGTTCACCTGTGGCGCTGCTCGATACGGAAGGCTTGCTCGGCAGTCGCTTCACTGCGGTGCATGCGATTCACGTGACGCCAAAAGCCATCGGCACAATGGCGCGCGCAGGAGCGTTTGTGTGTGCCTGTCCGACAACTGAACGAAATCTCGGCGATGGCGTTGTGCCGGTAGATTCTTATTTCGATGCGGGCGTGCGGGTAGCACTTGGCACTGACAGCCAGATCCAAATCGACCTGCTGGAGGATGCACGCGAACTCGAATATCACCTTCGGTTGCAGAAGACTGCGAGGAACGTGCTGGCGCCGCCTGATGACGCGAGCAGCGCTGCATTGGCCCAGCGGTTGTTCGATTGCGCAACGATCAACGGAGCGGCGAGTATTGGTTTCGAAGGTGGAAAACTCGAGATTGGTGCGCCGGCGGATTTTTTCACTGTCGATCTTGACGATCCTTCGATTGCAGGCTCGTCGCCCGATGATCTGTTGGCTAACATTGTGTTCTCGCTTTCGAGGTCGGCGGTGCGTGATGTCGTGGTTGGCGGAAAACAGATCGTTGAAAACGGGAAACATATAGATAAGGAGGCAATTGTTGCCTCGTTTGGGGATCTGCAGAAGAGACTGTGGGGCTGAATCTCTGCGGCCCTCTGCGTGATCTCTGCGATCTCTGCGTTGAAAATCAGATCTAACGCAGAGGACGCGGAGGATACGCAGAGGGCCGCAGAGAAGAACCAATGAACATTAAAGAGACATTAGCTCAGCTAGTACAGATCGATTCTGTTTCTTCGCGATCGAATGAGGAGATTATCGAGTACCTCGAACGTCGTTGCGGACGGTTGGGGTTGGTTACACGACGTTTTCCCTACCACGACGATCTCGGAATCGAGAAGTTCAACCTGATTGCCCTGGCCGGCACCAACTTTTCCCCCAATACCGAGGTCGAGCTTGCACTTGTGGGTCACACCGACACCGTTCCGTACGATCCCAATTGGACCGATGCTACAAACCTTGCTGAACGCGATGGGAAACTCTACGGGCGTGGCTCGTGCGATACGAAAGGCTTCATAGCGGCTGCACTTACCGCACTGGGAACGATTGAGTTGTCACGATCAAAGAAACCGCTGGCACTGATATTTACCGCCGACGAGGAGATCGGATTGCGAGGCGCAAAGCAGTTGGCCCAGGCGAAGCCGTTGCGCGCGCGTTACAGTATCGTCGGCGAGCCGACCTCGCTCAAACCGATTCGTGCCGGCAAAGGTTATTCACTGGCTGAAGTGATTGTGAAAGGACGCGAAGCTCACAGCGCTTATCCGGCCCTGGGCGCATCCGCAGTGTTTCGCGCAGCGCGACTCATCAATCGTCTTGAAGCTATAGCAGTACAACTCAAGGAAGACCAGCACGCCGCTTTCGATCCACCATTTACTACGTTGAATATAGGTTTGATTCACGGCGGTTCTGCAAAAAACGTTCTCGCCGGCGAGTGTCGTTTCACGCTTGAATGGCGGCCCATTCCCACACAGCCATCAGATCATGTTCTCAACCTTCTTGAGTCGGCAATTCAGGAAGAAACGCAAAAAGATCCGAAGTTTCAATGCAAGGTTGACGCGAGCCGCGCAGATTCCGGCTTCGAGACTTCTCTCGATTCGCCTTTGATCAAACTGCTGGAGAAAGCGACCGGGTTAGACTCCGGCACCGTAGCTTTTGGCACCGAGGCAGCTCAAATGATGGAACTCGGCAGCGAGTCGGTCGTGATCGGTCCTGGAGATATTCGGGAAGCCCACCGCACCGGTGAATTTGTGCCTGTAGCCGAACTTGAGCAGTGTGCAGAGATTCTGAAACACGCCGTCGAAGAACTTTGTGTTAAGGATTAATCTCTGTGCAACCTCCGTGTCCTCTGTGTCTCCGTGGTAAATTGTTACGACCAAAGCCACCACAGAGACACAGAGGACACAGAGGACACGGAGGTTGCACAGAGATAAGACGCAAGTTGCCCGTTTTGGTCTTGGTGCATTGTGGTAGATACTGTTTGCAAGGCAACTGCCAGCCGTGAAACTCCATCGGAAAGGTGCAACTTAATTCAGATCACGCGCCAAAGGCTTATTGGGGATGTACCGCATTAATATCTTCGCACTATTACTTTCGATCGTGTTGTTGTCGTGCATACCTCTGTCGGCACAGGAAGTCAAACCACTCACCAGCAAAGAAATCGTAAGCCTGCTATACCAACTCCCGCGCGACCCCGGAATGCGCGACGAGATCATCGAGCAGATACGAAAGCGCGGCATCGGCTTTCCTCTGACCGATGGGATGCGTTCCCTCGTGGCGACAAAAAGCGGAAACGACTCGCTGCTGCGTCGGACGCTCGAAGAAGCTGAGCGACGTCGCGTGAACCCCGAAGCTTCTGCGCTGCCATCCGAAACCGAAGGAACAGAACTTCTCGAACGCACACGCAACGTCACTCTCGCCGCCGCGAATGCTATGCCCGATTTCCTCGTCAAACAGATCATCAGACGATCGGTCGCATACGGCACCACCACCAACTGGATTCCACAAGACAATCTGACAATCGCAGTGGGTTACCGCGCGAACGTCGGTGAGGAATACAAAGTTCTTACCGTGAATGGAATGCCTGCCGGCGACGATGTAAAAGCGAGCCGCGATTACAGTAAGTACGCACCAAAAGGCGCGTCGTCCAGCGGCGTGGAATACATTTCAGCGCTCGCGGATGTTTTCAAGCCGGATTCAAAAACAGAATTTCGAATGGTCGATACAGACGTTATCCAAACCAGAAGAACTGTTGTTTATGAATACACAATCAAGAAAGACTTTTCGCAACTGAGCTTGAGTTTGGCCGATACTGGCGCTCGCGCGGTTGTTGGCTCGCGTGGCCGCCTCTGGATCGATCGCGAGTTGGATCGCATCCTGCGGTTCGAACAGATTGCAACCGAGATTCCGCCTGACTTCCCAATCACTGCCGCCAGCAGCCTGATCGACTACGACTGGGTTTCTATCAACGAACGAAAGTACCTGCTGCCCACTCGCTCCGAGATCCTGATGACAACCAGGCAGCCAAAGTTTGTGCTTCAGAGCCGCAACGACGTTCGTTTCCGCAGTTATCAAAAATTTGGCGCCGAGTTGAAGGTCATTGACGAAATAGGTGAAGAGGACGAACCAATTGAGCCTGAAACTCCGCCAAAACCTCCGAAGCTCATCAAGCCACCACAATGACCACGGGCTTGTCTTGACTGTAAAAGAGTCACCGTCCACTAATGTAGACGCTCACCTAACGAGTGTTTCCTTCCGTCTACACGCAACACTCATTGCAAGACCCTAGATCCGCTTTGTTTGTTGGTCTCGTACATCGATCGACGTACGGTACAGGCCTTGCACAACTCTGAAACGAGGAAGGTAGGAAAGCTCCCGCGATGAAGCCCCGGATTTTGATCGTCGATGATGATTCCGCGATCACGCAGCAACTTTATTGGACCCTGTGTGACGAGTACGACGTGGTGACCGCAAACGACATGCAGACCGCGATTCGACGCGCAACCTTTTACAAGCCCGACATTTCGATTCTCGATCTACAGATGCCGCCAGACAAAGACTCGCCGTCAATTGGCCTGCGTTTGTTGGAATACATCAAAGGTCATCTGACGCACTCGAGAGTTTTGATAATGAGTTCAAACACCGAACCAGAAGTGTCCAAAGCATGTTTTGCTGCCGGCGCTGACGGATTTTTCGCAAAACCCTTCGAGGTCGAAGACATGCTTGCAAGTATTTGCAAGTTGACTCCCGTTCATAGGCTGGAATTGTTCGCTCACATTCTTTGAAAGATCCGGACGTCACTCCCTTTGGCGTCCGTCAAAACACCGTAGATGAAACCCTCTTCATCGAACGGTGTGCTCGAGGGCCCCCGCCGACGTTCCCCAACACGGACGCGGGGGCCGTATTTTTTCCTCTCTCACACTGACTTCTGCGTGCCTCTCTGCCATAATCCTCGCGTACCGCACGAACAATGAGCGAAGCAAGCGACAAAGTGCGTGGGCTGACAGACCTGCCACTGTTTCCATTGCCGGTAGTCCTATTCCCCGGCGTACCTCTGCCGTTGCACATCTTCGAGCCGCGATATCGCCAGATGCTCTCTGACATTCGTCTGACAAAGAATCTGTTTGGCCTTGCTTACTTCGATTCATCAACCTCTGAGAATGAGGTCCCGCCTGCCGGTCACGTCGGATGCGTCGCTGAAGTCACCGAGACACAAACTTTTCCCGATGGACGTTCAAACATACTGACCCTTGGAGTGATCAGATACCGCATCGACTCGTACATCGAGCGCGGCGATCCATATCTGGTCGTGCAGGTTACTTACTTTGAAGATGAGGAAGAGGATGATGCGCTGCTCGTCGGGCCGGCCAAAGAGGTTGCCGAAACATTCACGCGCATCGCTCAAGCCGTGCGCACTATCAACGACGAACGCGCCACCTTGCCTGATATTTCAGATACGGAACCACAGCGTTTGTCGTTTCTGGTTGCGGCGGCAATGGAGATTGAAGCGGAAGTGAAACAGGAACTTCTCGAACTCCGTTCAACGTTCGAACGTTTGGAACGACTTCGAGGTATGTTGAGCATTGCGGTAAAGGGTTACGAAGAACGCGCACGCATCCACGAGCTTGCCAAGAGTAACGGGCACAGCGGTAGAAGGATTGAGCTTGAATGAACGATCCAAAAAGGCAAGTCAGTATTCGTGTTCTGTTTTTTGGGGCTGCTCGTGATGCAGTTGATTCGAATCAAGTTGAAATCTCGCTTGACGCGCCGGCAACTGTTTCGAGTGCGTTTCGGAATTTGGTAGAGAAGTTTTCTGATCTCGAGCGCTTTGGACGTTCGCTTCTGTTTGCCGTGAATCAGGAATACGCCACGCCGGACACTTTGCTCGAGGAGAATGATGAGTTGGCGGTCTTTCCTCCGGTGAGTGGAGGTTCAAGCTGCGACTACAAGTGTCCACTGGATTTTTTTGAGTTAACTACAGAGACAATCGATGTGGGCCAGGTTGCCAGGCGAGTTGTGCTGCCCGAATGTGGGGCGACAGTTACGCTTGATGGCTATGCACGTGAATGGACCAAGGGGAAGCGGACTCTTTACCTGGTTTATGAAGCCTACGAGCCGATGGCGTTGACTGAAATGCAGCGCCTGGGCGCTGAAGCTCATAAACGTTTTGAAATTGCCCACATCGGGATTGTGCATCGAACCGGCCGCCTGGAAATCGGTGAGACCAGCGTCGCGATCGCCGCGAGCGCGCCGCACAGGCAAGCGGCCTTTCAAGCCTGCGAATGGGCCATCAAAGAACTCAAACGCACCGTGCCGATCTGGAAGAAAGAAGTGTTTGAAAATGGAGAAGAGTGGGTCACGCCACAAACCGGCGCGGGGCAGGAGCAGGGGCAGTGAGCAGGAGCAGTGAGCAGGAGCAGTGAGCAGGAGCAGGAGCAGGAGCAGGATCACACCCTGCTCCTGACTGCTGCCCCTGCCCCTGCTCCTGCCCCTGCTCCTGCCCCCTTTGCCCTAGCTGGCTGGCGATTCCTCAGTCTCTACTTCGGCGGCGGCTTCGACCAGAGAGGCGCTTGTGACTTTGTCACCCGCGTCAGTCTTTATGAGACGCACGCCCTGGGCGCTGCGGCCAGTCTTACGAATGTCGGCCGCTTCGAGTCGGATGAGCTTACCTTGCTGTGTAATGATCATGATCTCCGATTCGTCTTCCACCGGAAACACCGCAACCACCTTGCCGGTCTTGTCAGTCGTCTTCATGTTGATGACGCCTTTACCCCCGCGCGACTGCAACCTGTAGGTCGTGATCGGAGTTTGCTTACCGTAGCCCTGCTCAGAAACCGACAACATCCTTTCCTTGTCTTCTGCCGAGACCGGGCAAACTGACACTACGTAATCGTCCTGGCGTAAATCGATCCCGCGCATGCCACGAGTTGCGCGCCCCATCGGTCGCACTTTCTTCTCGTCAAAGCGAATTGCGAGACCGTTGTGGGTGGCGATAAAGATGCGTTTAGTACCGTCAGTCAGCACCACGTCGAGCAATTGATCGCCCTCGTCGATGTTTATCGCGATGATGCCGTTCGTGCGAATGTTCTGGAAATCAGCCAGCGACGTCTTCTTGATCACGCCTTTGCGCGTGACCATGACGACGTGACGTCCCTCCGCGAACTCCCGCACGGGAACAACCCCCGCGAGCCTTCGATCTGAAGGTATGTTGATGAGATTCACGACGGCCTTGCCGCGAGCCGAAGCCGCAGCATCCGGCACTTCGTGAACTTTCAACTTATAGACCATGCCGTCGTCTGTGAAGATCATCAGGTAGGCATGAGTCGAGGCGACGAAGAGATGCTGAACAAAGTCGCCGTTCTTGGCCGCAGCGCCAAAACGACCCTTGCCGCCGCGACCCTGACGCGAGTATGTAGTGATCGGTGTACGCTTGATATAACCACTGTTGGTAACAGTGATCGCAACGTCTTCATCGGCGATCAGGTCTTCGATTGAAAGCTCGACGCCTTCGTCAACAATCTCCGTCCGCCGTTCGTCGCCGAAGTCTTTCTTGACCTCTTCGAGTTCCTTCGAGATGACGCGGCGCAAGGATCTCTCATTACCCAGAATCTCTTCGAGTTCCGCGATGAGCTTGATTATCTGTTCGTATTCGTCGGTTATTTTTTGGCGCTCGAGAGCCGAGAGTCGTCGTAGTTGCAGGTCGAGAATTGCCTGAGCCTGAATCTCTGAGAAAGCAAGAGTATCCATGGCTTTTTGCAGCCTGACCAAATATGTCTTGAGCTGAACGTCCGAGGGAACACCTTTCCACGTCTTCACTTCGCTCGTGGTCTTCAACTGGCCCGTCAACCACTGTCGTGCTTCATCAACCGACCTCGAATTGCGAATAAGCGTGACGATGTAGTCGAGGGCGTCGATTGCTTTGGTAAGTCCCTCGAGAATGTGGGCGCGGGCCTTGGCTTTCCGAAGTTCGTACTCCGTGCGCTTTCGCACCACCTCGCGGCGAAACTCAATGAACGCCTCGAGCATCTGTTTGAGATTCATCACTCGAGGTTGGCCATTGACGATTGCAAGGTTGATGACGCCGAAAGACGACTGCATCGGAGTTAACTTGTAGAGCTTGTTGAGCACGACTTGCGGCACCGCGTCGCGTTTCAACTCCACAACGATGCGCATTCCGGTGCGATCCGACTCGTCGCGCAGATCCGAAACGCCCTCAATCTTCTTTTCATTGATCAACTCGGCGATGCGCTCGATCAAGCGTGCTTTGTTAACCTGAAAAGGGATTTCTGTGATTACGATAGCGTCGCGTTCCTGCGCGCCGCGTCCGATGCGATCGATGCCCGCGCGTGCGCGCAATTGCAAAACGCCGCGTCCATCGACATACGATTTTCTGATTTCCTCACGCCCGTAAATGAATCCGCCGGTGGGGAAGTCGGGACCAGTCACAATCTTTGTGAGATCCTCGACATTCAGCTCCGGATCCTTCAGCAAGGCTAAAGTCGCGTCGACAATTTCAGTGAGATTGTGAGGCGGAATTTTTGTTGCCATTCCCACTGCGATTCCGTCCGAACCGTTGATGAGAAGGTTTGGAACGCGCGCGGGTAAAACTGTTGGTTCACTAAGCGACTCGTCGTAGTTAGGTTGAAATACGACGGTCTCTTTCTCGATGTCCGCGAGGATTTCATTTGCCAGGCGCGCCATGCGTATCTCGGTATAACGCATCGCGGCCGCTGCATCACCATCCACCGATCCGAAGTTGCCCTGTCCGTCGATCAGCGGATAGCGCATCGAAAAGTCCTGGGCCAACCGCACAATCGTGTCGTAGACGGGCATGTCGCCATGCGGGTGATACTTACCGATAACGTCGCCGACGATGCGCGCACTCTTCTTGTAAGACTTGTTATAGGTGTTGCCCAGTTCATGCATGGCCCACAACACACGCCGGTGGACCGGTTTCAAACCATCCCGAATATCCGGCAACGCGCGGCCGATGATCACCGACATCGCGTAGTCGAGATACGAACGTCGCATCTCGTCTTCAATGTTTATATGGGTCCGTTCAGAAGTTGTTTCCATCTACTAGCCTTTCCAGTACAATCCGCCACGCAGTCAGGCCCTGTTGAAGAGATACCGAGTCTTGAGTTGGCGCTTCTTTTCGGGGGAAAGAGACAGGGTAGAGCATTTCGGTCAAAGTAGCCGTATTTTAGCCTTTTTTGAGTGTCGTTGGCAAACATCAAACAGGCGAAAACTCTAATAAAATCAATAGCTTCGTGTAACTTCTCCCGACGCTTTTAGACCGCTTCACGACCTCCGTCGGCTCCCATGGATGAAGAGCGAAAATGGAAACGAATTCGCGAGCGATTCGCACTGCATTTACCGGTGCGGGTGCGAGTACGAGAAACGCCCAATTTTGAGTGGACCGAGATAACAAGGCTCAGTAACGTGACTCCTTTCGGCGCGGGTTTCACGCTTAAGCATCCGACAGAAAAGGGTCGTTTGTTACACATGACGATCCCGATGCCGCGCCAGTTGCGCGTGTTTGATCACGTCGAGGACCACTACAAAATTTGGGCCATTGTGAGGTACACGAAAACAACCATATCCGATGAGCGGATTGTCTTCGAAGTCGGCGTTGCCTTCATCGGAAGGCGTCCGCCGGTAAGCTATGAAAAAGAGCCCTGGAAGCGCTACGACATTTTAACCACCGCTTTTCAGGCATTGGCGTCTCCGGAAGATATACTGGCGCCCCTCCCTTCAGACGATCAGCGCGCGCACACGCGGCACAACATCGCCGTCGATATGCGACTGGAGACGGTGGACGTGAATGGTGAAGTTACTGAAAGTGAACACACCGTGACTGAGAACATCAGCAGCAGGGGCGCAACGCTTTTCACGATGCTACAAATCCTGCCGGGCCGCTTCGTTAGATTAACAAGCGAGGAACACGGCATCACAGTTCATGCGGCCATTCGATCTCGAAGCATAGGGGCTGACGGCGTACCTAGAATTCACGTTGAGTTCATAGATAAAGAATGGCCGTTGTAATATAGAGACAAATTTAGTGTCTTAATTTGGGTTTACCTCTGTGCAACCTTTGTGTCCTCTGTGCCTCTGTGGTTGTCTGGGCCTCGAAAAGAGCTACCACAGAGACACAGAGGACACGGAGGTCGCACAGAGAAGTCAAAGCGAGCTTGATGAGCACCAACGGTACATTTCCGGCTAGAAAAGAAGAGCCGCGCGCATCGATCACTCGATCGATGTTCCCACAGTGGGCGCTTGAACTGATCAGGCCCATAGTTGCATTCTTTAGCCGTTTGATTTGGAAGATCGAGTTCTACGGTGTCGAAAACGTACCTGCACGCGGTGGACTGATCATAGCTTCGAACCATCAGACCTACATCGATCCTTTCTGGCTTTCGCTAAAAATCAAACGGCCTACGCGTTACCTCGCATGGAGTGCAGCCTTTCGTTGGCCCATCGTTGGACAATGCTTGACCTGGTTTGGAGCGTGGCCGCTCGCGCTCGAAGGTAGTGACCCGGCAGCAATTCGTCGCTCGCTGCAGTGGCTTCGTGATGGAGGCGCGGTCGTTATTTTTCCGGAGGGCGGGCGCTGTGCGTCGACTGGTTCTCTTGCACGATTCAAGGCCGGCGCAGTTCGATTAGCGTTGGAAGCACAGGTGCCAATACTTCCGGTCACGATCAAAGGTGGAAATCGTGTGTGGCCCAGAGGCTGGCGTTTTCCGCGACCGGGAAAAGTAGTGGTGACTTATCATCCGCTTTACCTCGCCGAACAATGTCCGGACGAAGAGACGAGGGCGTGCGCGAGACGTGAAAGCGAACGATTGGCGGAGGTGATCGCGTCCGCTTTGTAAGCCACGGATTTTCACGAATCAACACAGATCAGAAAGCATGATTGGTCTTTTTCTGATTGGTGTTCATTCGTGAAAATCCGTGGCCGTTTATTGAAGGAGCTTGAGCATCGCATCGTGAACGAGCCCATTGCTGGCGAGAACCTTCTCCGTGTAGATATTCAACGGTTCGTTCTGGAAGTTCGTGACCCTCCCGCGCGCCTCCGAAATCAACAATGCCCCGGCCGCGATGTCCCACGGACTCAAGCCGTCCTCCCAAAATCCATCGAAACGACCACATGCGACATACGCGAGATCGAGCGCCGCGGAACCGTCGCGCCTGACTGCCTGCGCAGACATCGTGAAATTCGTGAAGTCGCGCGCGAAGTCCGGGCGTTCGCGAACGTTGTAGGGAAACCCTGTGCACAACATCGCGCGATTTAATTCCTCCACCGGCGACACGCGAATTCTTCTATCGTTAAGTGTGGCGCCCTGACCGCGTTCCGCAGCAAACATCTCGTCGCGCATCGGATCGTAAACAACACCAACCTCGAGCTCTTCATTGTGTTCCAAGGCAATTGAAACGCAGAAACACGGGTAACCATGCGCATAGTTTGTTGTGCCGTCCAGCGGATCGATGATCCACTTCCAATCGCTGCGCTTGCCGCCCACTAAAATAGCCTCGCCCGATTCCTCAGCGAGAATTCCATGCTGCGGATGGTAAGAACGAATTCTCTCGATGATCAGATTTTCAGCGGCGATGTCGGCTTCAGTGACGAGATTGATGTCACCTTTAATTGTGATCTTCGCAACTCCGAGACGTTGAACCAGCAGATTGCCGGCCTCGCGTGCGATTTGAGTGGCGAAGTTAAGCACGGGAGTGCCTTATCACTTTCGAAGTCCTGGCTGGTGGCAGCCGCATCTTTTGCGCG
>Ga0256867_10000554_pt1 | contig 14904 bp, 15 predicted proteins | sample RVTome_15_FD_185939 | JGI IMG/M metagenome (GOLD analysis project Ga0256867, IMG submission 185939) | Soil microbial communities from uranium-contaminated site in the Upper Colorado River Basin, Wyoming, United States - RVT150D86 (HiSeq) ... | reverse complement strand
CGCTCGGGCATCCAGACCCAGGTGTGGTCATCGGTCTCGCCCCGGCCATGGTGCAGCTCGAAGCGTTGGCCGCCCACCTCGACGTCGTGCCGCCGGACGTAGGTCTCGTCGGGGTAGCGGTACTCCGTGGGCCACTGCAGGCCCGGGATCTTGAACTGCCGGGCGTTGATCACCGCGTTGTAGCCGGCGGTGAGCCGGTACCGGTCGAACCGGGCCGACACCAGCTCGTGGGAGACGACGCGGGGCCCGGCACGACCGGCGGCATCGGCCTCCTCTTCGTAGGGCCCGAGCCCGAAGACGTGATCGATGTGCCCGTGCGTGTACAACGCCGCCGCCAGCGGAAGTTCCGTCCACGCGCGCATCTTTTCGAAGTTGGCCCGGGCCAGGAACTGGCTCCCGGTGTCCACCAGCACCAGTGCCCCGTCGGCGACGACACCTGTCACGTTGCCGAACGCCGTGATGAAGGCCAGGCCGGGGGCGATCTCGTCGAGGTCGCTGTTGACAGCCACCGGATGTACCTGCTCCACCGTGATCTCGCCGGTCCAGAGCTTGTCCGTCACCTCGAGTGCGCCGCGGCCCATCAGATCCGACACTAGGGCCCCGCCCCGGTGCGCTGCCCACCGGGAGAACCGCGGAACGTGCTTACGGATGGACGATGTGCCCACGTGTTGTGTTAAGAATGGGGACCCTATGGAGGATCGGGTCTGGGGCGATCCGGCTGGTCCCGTACGGCACAGCGGTCACACCAATGGTTCGCGTGCTTCTGGTACCACCCACCCCGACGCTCGCGATGACGGCCGCGGCGCCAGGGGCACGCCCATGCATCTCAGGCCGTCGTTTACCGAGAACGGCCGCCGGCGCGGCCCACTCCGCCGCGCCATCGGCATCGCGCTCGACTACCTGCCGCGCGGCAACACGCTCGACGACGAGTCGTTCCGCCGACGTCATCTGTTGATGTGCTGGATACTGGCCCTGCACATACCGCCACTGTTCGCGTTCGGCCTGTGGCAGGGCTACGACGTCGGTCACATGGTGCTGGAGGTGGCGCCGCCAACCGCCGGCCTCGTGTTCGCCCGGCTGGCGCGCAACCGGCGGCTAGCCGCGTTCTTCGTCACCTTCGGGCTGGTGTTCTGCTCGTACCTGCTGGTCCACCTGTCCGAAGGATCGATCGAGGCCCACTTCCACTTCTTCATCCTCATCGGCCTCATCGTGCTCTACCAAGACTGGGTGCCGCTCCTGTGGAACACCCTGTTCACGGTGGTCTCCCACGGGGTGGGCGGCGTGACCGACCCCACCGGCGTCTACAACCACTACGCGGCCCAGAACAAGCCGTGGCTCTGGGCGGGCATCCACGGCGTGGCGGTCCTGGCCGCCTGCGTAGGCGTGACGATCTTCTGGAAGAACACCGAGATCGAACAGCACCGCAGCAGCCGGCTGGCCTCCGACCTGGCGGCGTCGGAGCTGGCCGCGGTCCAGGCCCAGGCCGCCCAGCGTCAGTCGATCTCCGAGCTGTACGTCAACCTCGCCCGGCGCAACCAGTCGCTGCTCGACCGGCAGCTGGCGCTCATCTCCGAGCTCGAGCAGCAGGAGAACAAGCCCGAGGCCCTGTCCGACCTGTTCCAGCTCGACCACCTCGCCACCCGCATCCGGCGCAACGCCGAGTCACTGCTGGTGCTCTCGGGCGACGAGCCGCCACGCCTGTGGGGACGGGCGGTTCCGCTGTCCGAGGTGGTCCGCGCCGCCGCTGCGGAGGTCGAGGATTATCCGCGCGTCGAGGTGCTGGTGAGCGACTACCTCGAGGTGTCGGGACGAGTGGTGGCCGACCTCTCCCACCTGCTGGCGGAGCTGATCGAGAACGCCACCATGTTCTCGCCACCGACGTCGGGGGTCCGGGTGCGGACCCACCTGGTGCCGGGCGAAGGACGGACGTTCCTGCTCAGCATCGAGGACGTCGGCATCGGCGTGTCCGACGAGCACATGCAGGCGGCCAACGAGCTGCTCGCCGACCCGCCCGAGGTAGATCCCCGACGTTCAACGTTGGGCTTCCACGTCGTGGGCCGGCTGGCCCTGCGCCTCGGGCTCCGCGTCAGCTTGGCGCACACGCCGGGCGGCGGAGTCACAGCCCTGGTGACCCTGCCCCAAGACGTCGTCAGCGAACGCCGGCTGCCGGCACCCGAGGTGACCTCGCCGGTCTTCGCCGGTGCCGGGCTCGCCGGACCAGGTGGGTCCGATGGTTCCCCCTGGGTGGTCCACCACCACGACCTGGCACGGGCGTCCCTTTCCCCCCAGCCGGCGGCCGCCGTCGCCGCACCGGTCGTGTCCGCCGTCGGCGCGCCCGTCTGGCAGGCTGCACCGCCGTCCGGCGAACCCGGCTGGCAGCCGCAGCCTGCACCGCCGTCCGGCGAACCCGGCTGGCAGCCGCAGCCTGCACCGCCGTCCGGCGAACCCGGCTGGCAGCCGCAGCCTGCACCGCCCTTCGGCGAAACGGGCTCGCCGCCCGCACCGCGGTTCTCGTGGCCTGCCTCGCCCTTCGCCACGCCCGATCCGGAACCCGTCGTTGCCACCCCGTCGCCGATGACGGCGGACGGCCTCGTTCGCCGGGTGCCCGGCGCCAGCCTGGCCCCCTCACTCCGCAAGACGTCGGGCGCCGACGGCGCGGGCCCGATCGCAGCCGGCGGCACTACCCCGGCCGACTGGCGGCCCGGAGAGCAAGCCGGTTCGATGCTGTCTCGCTTCCAGGCGAACCAGCGGGCCGGGCGGGCCGCGGCCGCGGCCGCCCCTCCCATCGACCTCGAGACCGACCCCGGAGCGGACGGTCCGTGACGAACGCTTACGACGGTGGGGAGCTCGACTGGCTGATCAACAGCTTCGTCGACCGCATCCCCGGCGTGAGCAGCGCGCTGGTCGTGACCACCGACGGCCTGGTCCTCGCCCACTCTCACCAGATCGCGCGCGACTCGGCCGACCAGTTGGCCGCCGTCACGTCGGGCCTCGCCAGCCTCACCGCCGGCGCGGCTCGCTGCCTCGACGCCGGCTCGGTCCAGCAGGTGATCGTCGAGCTGACCCGCGGTTACCTGTTCGTCACCACCATCGGCGACGGATCCTCCCTGGCACTGATGTGTGGCACCGAGTGCGACATCGGCCTCATCGGCTACGAGATGAGCCTGCTGGTCACCCGCATCGGGCAGGTGCTGACGCCCGCGCTGCGGGCCGACGGCCAGGTCATGCCCCGGCGATGAACGTGTTTCCCGACGACCCGAGGCTGGTGCCGTTTTACGCCCTGACCCAGGGTCGCACCCAACCGGACGGACGCGACTTGCCGTGGGAGACGATGGTCGTAGCCACCAGCGACGGCCGCACGGCGCGCCCACAACTGCGCTTCGAGCAGGGGCAGATCGTCGACCTTTGCGGCCGCCCGGTATCGGTGGCCGAGATCGCGGCGCACCTCAGCGTGCCCCTCGGGGTGGCGGCGGTGCTGGTGTCCGACCTGCACATCGGCGGCTACCTCGCCGTTCACCGGCCCAGCGTCTCCGACAGCGGTCGACCGCATCGTGAGATCTTGGAGCGCCTCCTCCACGGGCTGAAGGCGCAGGCGTGAGCGGATATCCGGACCCCGCCGTGGATGCACCGATCCCCGTGAAGATCGTGATCGCAGGCGGCTTCGGCGCCGGAAAGACCACGTTCGTCGGGGCCGCCTCCGAGATCGCGGCCCTGAGCACAGAGGCGGCGATGACCGACCTGTCGGTGGGCGTCGACGACCTGTCGGCCGTGCGAGGCAAGTCCACCACCACCGTCGCGCTCGACTTCGGCCGCCGGACCATCGACGAAGGCATGGTCCTCTACGTGTTCGGCACGCCGGGCCAGGATCGGTTCTGGTTCATGTGGGACGACATCGCGCGGGGAGCGGCCGGGGCCGTGGTCCTGATCGACACCCGCCGCATCTCCGACGGGTTCGCCGCCATCGACTTCTTCGAGGACCGGCGGGTGCCGTTCGTCGTCGCCATCAACCTGTTCGACGACGCGCCGCGCCACCCGCTGGCATCGGTCCGCGACGCATTGGCTCTCGCAACGGACGTTCCGCTGGTGGCCTGCGACGCCCGCGATGGCCCCTCGGTCGTGCCCGTGCTCGTCACCCTCGTCGAGCACGCCCTGGTCCGGTCGATGGCTGGGGCCTAGCTCAGGCGGCCAAGTCGTCCTCGGTGGCGATGGCCTCCGGCGCCGGCCTTCCGTAGATGCCCATCCGGCGAAGAGCGAGCTCGGCCAGAGCCGCGAGCGTCAGTCCGACGGCGATCCCGAGGCCCGTGGCCAGCAGCGTGTGGTCGTGGAAGGTGGTGCCACCCAGGTAGCCCAGGGAGGCGCCGAAGGCCGCCCAGAGGGGTCCGGCGAGGCAGGTGATGGCGCTGAAGCGCGCCACCGGGAACCGGAGCCGCCCGCTCATGAATGTGCTGGCGGTGCGCCCTCCGGGCACGAAGCGGGCCACCAGCAGGATGGTCGGTCCCCGGAAATGGAGTTGCTGCGCCGCCCAAGCCTGCAACCGGGCGACCTTGCCTCCCGAGCGCCGGAACCCGCTCCGGCTGGTCCAGCGCCCGAGCCCGTAGGAGAGGTGGTCTCCGGCAATCGCCCCGGCCGCCGCCGCGAGACCCACCGCCACGATGCTGAGCCGTCCCTGCCACGCCAGCACGCCGGCGAGGATCACGGTCGCCTCGCTGGGCAGCAGCGGAAAGACGACGTCGAGGGCCGCGAACCCGAAGATCAGCAGGTAAGCAAACACGCCCAGATCGGCGAGGACGTTGAGGTCGATCATCGTGGTCGTCGCCGCTCGAGGCATGCGGAGATCCGCCGAAGCGCATGCATGGTTGCCACCGTACGGGCCCAACGCCCGCCGGGGCATCGGGGATTCCCCGGAGGCGGTTCGGGGTCAGCGAGGCGCGAGGTCGCGGATCGCTTGGCGCTGGTCGTAACCGAACGGCAGCAGGGCCACGGCCGGCGTGGAGACGCCGTTGTCGACGTAGCGCTCGATGTGCTCACGGCACTGTTCGGGCTTGCCCCACACGATCAGCTCGTCCACGACCTCGCCGGGGATGGCGGCCAGCGCCCCCTTGCGGTCGCCCTCCTTCCACAACCGCCACATGTCCCCGAGCCGGTCACCGCGACCCAGCCAGCCGTGGAACGCCGCGTACACGGGCACGTTGAGGTAGGCGGCGATCGCGAACCGCCCCATGCCCCGCACCGTGTCGGCGTCGTCGCTCGGGGCCACGAAGATCCGCGCCACGATCTCAGGGGCCGCGCCATCCGGCGCGTCGGCCCTCCCCTCCGCCGCACGGCGCACGATGGGGGCCACCGTGGCTACGTCGTCGGCCGACAGCCAGTTGACGACGGCGCCGTCGCCCTCACGGCCGGCCAGGCGCAGCATGCCCTCCCGTAGTGCAGCCACCAGGATCGGCACCGGCTCCGGCGGCACCACGCCCAGCTTGAAGCCGCGCACCGAGAACGTCTCGTACTCGGCCGTCACCTTCTCGCCGGTCAGCGCCTGGCGCAGGAAGCGCACCATGTCGCGAGTGCGCTGGTAGGGACGCTCGAACGGGATGCCGTTCCATCCCTCGACGATGACGTTGGACGACGTGCCCACGCCCAGGGCGACCCGTCCCGGCGCCGCTTGGGCCAGCGATCCGACGCTTTGCGCCAGGCAGCCCGGTCCCCGGGTGAACGCCGGGACGATGGCGGTGCCGAGCCGCAGGGACGGTGCCCATGCCGAGGCCAGCGCCAGCGGCGTGAAGGCGTCGGCCCCGTTGGCCTCCGACGACCAGACGTCGGTGTAGCCGAGGTCAGCCAACTCCACGATCCAGTCGCGTTGCTCGTGCAACGGGACGTTGTCGAAGGGGATGGTCATGCCGTAGCGCTGCATGAGCGGATGCTGTCACACGCGCTGTTCGCTGCCGACCCTAACGATGGTGGACTGGCTGGCTGTGGCCAGGAGGGTGCCGTCCTCGGCCCAGATGTGGACGACCCCATGCCCGAACCCGTGGGCGACGGCGTCGATGCGAATGTCGAGCAGCACCCATTCCGTCGGCACCAGCCGGTAGACCCGCAAGGTGTTGTCGAGGCTGCTGTTGCCGCCCCCGGCGAGCCCGAGCGCCTGGCTGATGCCGAAGGGCACGTAGTCGCCGAGGATCGCGAGACTGGCGCCGGACGACAGGTCCAACAGATCGGGCATCCGCGCCCACACCGACGACCGCCCCTCGGGTGCGGGATTGTCCTCGACGTCCTCCCACGGGCGGGCGCGTGCCAGGCGGACGTCGATGCGGTCGTGGATCGACTCGCCTGTCGAGAGGCGGGGCGGACGGACCGGGCAGTCATCGGGGAGGGGTACGTCGGGCCTGGTCACCCAGATGCCCTCGGCCACGGAGCCACGCGTGCCCAACGCCGCGTTGACCGTGAGGATCTCGGTGTCGGCCACGTGGCCAACCACGCGTGCCTGCGTGACGTGCTTCCCGGACGCCGCCAGGGTCACGTCGATGTCGAGCATCGACGGAGGTCGGGCGTAGGACAGGTACTGCGCGGTCGCCCAGATGACGGGGCGCTGGCCGGTGTGCTCCATGGCGGCGATGGCGGCGCCGAGCGCGCACCCACCGAACAGGAACGGAGCCGCCGTGGAGATGCCGGGTGTGACCGGCAGGACCCAGCGCATGGGGTTGTGCGTCGGTTCGAGCCCGAGCCACTTGCGGGCATCCATCCGAGCGACTGTAGGTGCCAAACTGCCAAGCCATGACAGCCACGCCATGGCAGGGAGACGCCTGCTCACTGGTCGACGCCTTCCGGTCCGGCGAGCGCAACCCCAAGGAAGAGCTCGAGTCGGTCCTCGCCGCGGTCGAGCGCAGCGCACTGGACGCGCTGTGCTACCTCGACACCGAGGGTGCGCGAGCGGCGGCCGCCGAAGCCGACGTGTCGCTGCCGTTCGGCGGCGTGCCCATCGGCGTCAAGGAGCTGGAACCGGTCGAGGGCTGGCCTCGGGCCGACGCAAGCCTGGTCTTCGCAGACCGGGTGGCCGACCACAGCACCACGATGGTGCGGCGGCTGGAACGGGCCGGAGTCGTCAAGGTCGGCCAGACGACCGCCAGCGAGTTCGGCGGTCTCAACGTGAGCGTCTCCAAGATCCACGGCGTGACCCACAACCCGTGGCAGGCGGGGCGCACCGCCGGCGGCTCCTCGGGCGGATCGGCCGCAGCGGTGGCAGGTGGGCTGCTGCCCATCGCCACCGGTGGCGACGGCGGCGGTTCGATCCGCATCCCCGCGGGCTTCTGCGGCCTGGTGGGGATGAAGGGAACCGCCGGCCGCATCCCCCGGGGCCCGCACACCGAGATCGCACCCCTCACGGTGGTGGTCGGGTGCGTGGCGCGCTCGGTCCGCGACGTCGCCCGCTGGTTCGACGTCTGCTCGGGCTACGACGCTCGCGACCCCTATAGCCTGCCCCGCATCGAGGGCTGGGAGCGCGACCTGGGCACCCGCCCCCTCGAGGGTCTGCGCGTGACGATCGTGCCCGCCCTGGGCAACGCAGTGGTCCTTCCCGAGGTCGAAGCGGTGGTACGCGAGGCGGGTGAGGCGCTGGCTCGCGACGCCGGGCTGCGGATCGTGGATGTGCCGGTGCGCCTGCCCGGGCTCGGCTTCGAGTGGGCCATGGCCAACCTGTCCCAGCTGCGCCGGGCGCTCGCCGGTCTCTGGCCGGCCTGCAAGGACGATCTGACGCTGGAGATGGCGTTCGGGCTCGATCTGGCCGACCAGATGTTCAACCTGGAGATCGCCGGCAAGGTGGAGGCACAGCGCACCGAGGCCAACGAGCGCATGGCCGACGCGTTCGACGATGCCGACGTCGTCGTCTGCGCCACCAACCCCGACGTGGCCTTCCCCGCTGACATCGGCATCAACACGCGGGTGGGCAACGTGCCGGTGGGACCCGAGAACAACGGGCTCCTGACGATCCCGGCCAACATCGTGGGCAACCCGGCCATCTCCGTGCCGGCCGGGACGGTGGACGGCCTGCCCGTCGGGATGCAGCTGATCGCGCGCCACCACGACGATTCCCTGCTGCTGGATCTGGCGCGGGTGGTCGAGCGCGAGCGGCCCTGGCCACTGGTGGCCCCGGGGGCACCCGTCTGAACGCCGGGCCGCGCCGCGACGGCGGGTCCGTGGCGCTCGATGGCCCGGCGGGCGTAGGCGTCGAGGGTGCCGACGTTGACGCGCTCGAGGACGTCGAGCAGGTTGGCCTCGTCGACCGCCGGGGCGAACGTCACCCGGTCGTCGGTCGCGGGGACGCCCGCTGGTGCCACCCACTCGATCCGTAGCCGCTCGACGAACGGACGCAGGCCCGCCTGGCCGGCGGCATCGGCGACCCGATCGGACGCATCGGCGAGATCGAACCAGTCGAGCGCGATGGGATGCTCGTCATCGGGCGCACCCCACCATGCCGCCCGGGCCACGACCCGGCCGTCCCGCTCGGCCACCCACGTCCAGTGCGGTCGATAGTGGTTCTCCGCGGCGGTGGCGAGGAAGTCGCGACCGGGTGGGCCGTACGAGGGCCCCTCGAGCGCCAGGAAGCGGTCGAGGTCGGCAGCCGTGAGCGGCCGCGCGATGTTCGACGTGGTCAATGGCGCCTCCGTGGCCGGCCGGCCCAAATTGTCACACCCCATCGGGATACTGGGGGCATGACGAAGCAACTCACCCTCATCAGCAGCTCGCATCACAACCGGCCACATGCCTGGCGGCTCGACGAACAGACTCGCTACGTCGGCCGCAGGGGCCTGATCGACGCTCGCGCCGCCCTCACACAGGCACGCCTGCGGGGGCGGGCGGCGCCCCGGCCGGATCCCTCGACCCGAGGAGGCGCACCACACGGGGCCCGGGATCGCCCAGCGGCATGAGCGGCCGGGATAGCGTGCGGCGTCGATGAGCATCCTTGGTTGGATCGTGGTCGGGTTCATCGCCGGCGCGCTGGCCCGCTGGGTCACCGGTGCCCGCCATCTCGGCTGTCTGATCACGATCGTCGTCGGGATCCTCGGCGGCCTCGTCGGCGGGGCGCTGTTCCGGTTGGCGACCGACAACGACACCGACATCGTCGACGACTTCGACATCGGCTCGATCTTCGTGGCCTTCGTAGGAGCGGTGCTCTTGTTGCTGCTTCTCGAGGCGCTCAGCCGCGACCGCCACTGGTGATCGTTCGGGCGGTGCCTTCGGGGCGGTCGCCCGAGGGTCCACTAGCGTGAGGTCCCATGGCTGACGTCGTGATCGTCGAGGCCGTGCGCACGCCCGTCGGGCGCCGCAACGGCGGATTGTCCACCGTTCATCCGGCCGACCTCCTCGGCGCCGCCGTGAGCGAGGTCGTCGGGCGCTCCGGCATCGATCCCGCCGAGGTCGAGCAGGTCGTGGGCGGGTGCGTCAGCCAGGTCGGCGAGCAGTCGTTCAACATCACGCGTACCGCCTGGCTGAGCGCCGGTCTCCCGCTCGGCGCCGCCGCCACCACCGTCGACAGCCAGTGCGGCTCCTCCCAGCAGGCCACCAATGTGGCGACGAGCCTGGTGGCGTCGGGCGCTGTCGACGTGGCCATCGCCTGTGGGGTGGAGCTGATGTCCCGGGTGCCGATCGGGTCCAACTCGTCCAAGCAGCTCGGCCTGGGCGTGCCCATCCCGAAGACCTACTTCCCCCGCTACGAGTTCACGTCCCAGTTCGAAGGCGCCGAGCGCATCGCCGACAAGTGGGGCATCACCCGGACCGACACCGACGAGTTCGGCCTGCTATCGCAGCAACGGGCCGCCCGGGCCTGGGCCGAAGGGCGGTTCGACACGCAGGTGGTGCCGGTCGACGCCCCCGACGTCGACGACGAGGGTAAGCCCAGGGGCACCACCCACCACGTCGCCCGTGACGAGGGGCTGCGCGACACCAGCCTGGAGGCGCTGGCCGCGCTCAAGCCGGTGGCTCGTCCCGACGGGGTCCATACGGCGGGCAGCTCGTCCCAGATCAGCGACGGTGCCGCCGCGCTGCTCATGATGACCGCCGACAAGGCTGCTGACCTGGGCCTGCGGGTACGGGCCCGGGTTGTCGACACCTGCCTCGTCGGCGTGGATCCGATCCTCATGCTCACGGGCCCGATAGACGCCACCCAGCGCCTGCTGGCCCGCACCGGCATGGCACTCGCCGACATCGACCTGGTCGAGATCAACGAGGCCTTCGCCTCGGTCGTGCTGGCGTGGCAGCGCGAGCTGGGCGCCGACCTCGACCGCACAAACCCCAACGGGGGCGCCATCGCCCTCGGTCACCCGCTGGGCGCAACCGGGGCCTTCCTCATGACGAAGGCGGTCCACGAGCTCGAGCGCACCGACGGCTCCACGGCGCTCATCACGATGTGCTGCGGCGGCGGACTGGGCACCGGCACGATCATCGAGCGCGCCTAGCCGGTACCCGGCACCGGCCTCGGTCATCACTCCCCCCGGCCCACGGGTCTCTTCCGGATCGCGGCTGACGGCCGCCACGACCCGATGCCGTCGACCCGGGAGTCGCCTTGTCCACGAGCTCAACCCGTCGCTCCGGTACGCCTGTGCTGCTGGTGGCGGTCCTCGGCGGGACCGCCGCTGCCGCGGTGGTCATGTTCGGGCTCGCCCCGCGCCGCGCCGGCACGCAGGGACCCCCGGGCACGGCGACCGTCGTCGAGGTCATCGACGGCGACACGCTGGTGGTCGACCTCGACGGGGGCGACGTGCACGTGCGCCTCATCGGCATCGACACGCCCGAGACGGTCGCCCCCGATCGCCCCGACGAGTGCTTCGGGGCCGAGGCGTCGCAGCAACTCGCCGCGCTGGCGCCGCCCGGCACGGCCATCCGGCTGGAGCGCGACGTCGAGGCCCGTGACCAGTACGACCGGCTGCTCGCCTACGTCTACCGCGCCCGCGACGACCTGTTCCTCAACGTCGCCCAGGTGACCGGCGGCTTCGCTGAGCCGCTCGCTTATCCGCCCAACACCGCCCACCGGGCCGACTTCGAGCAGGCCGAGCGCGAGGCGCGCACCGCGGGCGTCGGCCTCTGGACGGCATGTGGCGGCGCCGACGTGCCCCTCGGCTAGCGCCGTGGCCAGCGATAGCCTCGGTCCGATGACCACGCTCGCCGAACGGCTCGGCTACGGCCGCGACGACCGGTTGCTGATCGTCAACTGCGACGACCTCGGCTCCTGCCACGCCGCCAACGTGGGCATCTACGAGGCGCTGCGCGACGGGGTCGCCACCAGCGCGTCGCTGATGGTCCCCTGTCCCTGGGCGCGCGAGGCCGCAGCGCGCTACCGGGGGGAGGACGTGGGCGTGCACCTCACGCTCAACGCCGAGCACGACCTCTACCGCTGGGGGCCCATCACCCACGCCCCCTCGCTGCTGGATGGCGACGGTGGCTTCCCGCGCACTCAGCGTGACCTCTGGGAGCATGCCGACCTCGACGAGGCCCGCCGGGAGCTGCGGGCCCAGGTCGAAAGAGCGATCCTCTGGGGCTTCGACGTGAGCCACCTCGACAGCCACATGGGGACGCTCCAGCTCAAGGCCGAGTTCTTCGACATCTACCTCGACTTGGCCCTGGAGTTCGGCCTGCCCATCCGGCTGTCGGGCGCTTCGACCGAACGCACCATCGGCTTTCCTTTCCGAAAACTGGCCGAGGAGGAGGGCGCGGTCTTTCCCGACCACTTCGTCTACGTCCGCGGCGGCGTCGGTAGCCGCCGCGACATCGAGCGGGCGGTCCACGACCTGCAGGCGGGGGTGACCGAGGTCTACGTCCATCCGGCCGTGGATTCTCCCGAGCTGCGGGCGCTGACCACAGATTGGGCGGCTCGGGTCGACGACCATGACCTGGTGGTCACCGACCGCAGCCTGCGCACCATGCTCGAACGGGCTGGTGCCAGCCTCATCGGCTACCGCGAGCTGCGCGACCTCCAGCGGAGCGCGTAGCGGCGGGACGTCACCCCGCAGGCGCCGTGCGCTCGTGCACGACGGCGCGGGCGGCCCGGAATTCCCGGCTCCGGGTGACAGGCAGGATCGCCAGCAGCGCGCTCATGGACCCGGCCACCTTGGCTCGTCCCTGCATGACCGCGACGCTGAGATCGAGATCCCCGGACGCCAGCAGCAGCGTGTCGGCGTAGGTCGTTGTGATCGTCAGCTCAGCGTCGGGACCCGGATCGCGCCCTGCGGCAGCGGCTGCGTCCAGCAACCGCCCGTCCTCGAAAGTCAGCGTGAACGCGACGTCGCCGCCGGGTGCGCCCGTGACCACGCGCTGGATCCGCGCGGTCGCCCCCGGGCAGGGCGGCACTTTGCCGAACGCCGCGCACACCAGCGCCAACCATTCGGCCCCCAGGAAGCTGACCCCTCCCACGACCTACCCGACGGCTCCGACCGCACCTACGCTCGACGGCCCACCCGGCTGCGAACGCCGGCGAACAGGTCGGCTTCGGGCTTTTCGGTGTCGACCAGGCTGCGGGCGAGGATGTAGTCGTCGAACGGGTGGATCGCCGCCTGCTCGTCCCGCGGCAATCCGAACCAGAACGGGGACGTGGGGTCGACCTGGGTCTCGTGCGCCAGCAGCGCGTCGAACCGCACGTCGTTGAAGCCGGCGAGGTCGATCGTCGTGGTGATGCGGTCGTCTTGGGACTCGCGCTCCAACCACTCGGGAGGGAACGGCGATTCGAGCCCGAGCTCGACGAAGCGCCGGTGCATGGCCTCGATGCGCCGGCGCGACCACACCGAGTAGTAGAGCTTGAGCGGCTGCCAGGGATCGCCGGCGTCGGGGTACGCGTCGGGATCACCGGCACGCTCGAACGCCGGCATGGAGATGTCGTGGACCCGCAGGTGGTCGGGATGCGGATAGCCGCTCTGATCGTCGGGATAGGTGACGATCGCCTGCGGACGCTCCCGGCGGATGATGGCGACCAGCCGCCCGACGGCCTCGTCGAGCGGGGCGTTGGCGAAGGCGTCGGGATGGTGGTTGGGCTCGGTGTCGGGCATGCCCGAGTCGCGATAGCCGAGCATGACCACCTCCTCGTAGCCGATGATCTCGGCCGCCCGGGCCAGCTCGCGGCGCCGGACCGCGGGCAGGTCGGCCACCACCTCGGGCCGGTCCATGGCCGGATTGAGGATGTCGCCGGCCTCGCCCCCGGTGCAGGTCACCAGCACCGTGCGCACACCCTCGGCGTGATAGCGGGCGATGGTGCCGGCCCCCTTCGACGCCTCGTCGTCGGGATGAGCGTGAACCGAGAGCAGGCAGAGTTCAGGATCAGGCATCGCGGGTCACGCTACCGTCGCCGGACCGCGCCCAAACTGACCGCGGTGCGGCACACCTCGAGTCCGGGGGCGGGATAGATTCCCTGGTATAGGGGACATCAGTTCCCCGTTCCGGCTAGCGGAGCGCACGAGGCAAACCAAATGGACAGTCCCGAGGACTGGCGCTGGGTCTGGATCATCGCCACGGCGGTGTTCGCCATCGGCGAGCTGACGAGCCCCGGGTCGTTCTTCCTGCTGCCCTTCGCCATCGGTGCCCTCGTCGCCACCGTGCTGGCGTTCCTCGACGTCAACATCGTCATCGAATGGCTGGTCTTCGTGGGCGTGTCCCTGGCGGTCTTGGCGGCCCTGCGCCCAGTGGCGCGTCGGCTCAACCGGTCGGTCGACGACAGCGGCGTCGGCTCACGGCGCCTGCTGGGACAGGCGGCGGTCGTGCTCCGTCAGATTCCGGCCGGCGGGGACGTCGGCCTCGTGCGGGTCGACCGGGAGGAATGGCGGGCCCAGTCGACCGACGGATCGGCGATCCCCCCAGGCACCGCCGTCCGGGTCGCCGACGTGCAGGGGACCCGGGTGATCGTCGCCGCCGTCGACCAGCTCTCGACCTCGGCCCCCGACGAGCTCGAGCAATGAGGATCAGGATCAAGGAGGCGCCGCCGTGACCGCAATGACCGTCCTGCTCATCGTCTTCGCCGTCATCGTCATCGTGTACGTGGCGGCAGGGGTGCGCATCGTCCGTCCCTACCAGAAGGGCCTGGTCGAGCAGCTCGGCAAGTACAAGGAGACGGTCGACCCGGGCTTCCACCTCATCGCGCCCATCTACCAGATGCTGCGGCCGGTGGACATGCGCGAGCAGGTCGTCGACGTGCCGCCCCAGGAGGTCATCACCGAGGACAACGTCGTCGTCTCGGTCGACGCCGTCATCTACTACGAGCCGACCGAGCCCCAGCGGCTGGTCTACAACGTCGCCAACTTCATGCTGGCCGTGACCAAGCTGGCGCAGACCAACCTGCGCAACCTGATCGGCGACATGCAGCTCGACGAGGCGCTGACATCGCGCGAGAAGATCAACACCGAGCTGCGGGAGATCCTCGACGACGCCACCGACAAGTGGGGCGTGCGGGTTGCCCGGGTCGAGATCCAACGGATCGAGCCGCCGACCGACGTCATGCACGCGATGCACGAGCAGATGAAGGCCGAGCGGACGCGGCGGGCCGTGGTGACGTCGGCCGAGGGCGAACGGCAGGCCGCCATCACTCGTGCGGAGGGTGACCGGCAGTCCGCGGTGTTGCGGGCCGAGGGCGACAAGCAGCAGCGCATCCTGCGGGCCGAGGGCGAGGCCGAGGCCATCCAGCGGGTGGCGGAGGCCGAGAAGTTCCGCCAGGAGACCGTGGCCGAGGGCGAGGCCGGGGCCATCCTGTCTGTCTACGGCGCGATCCACGAGGGCGCTCCCGATACCCCCCTGCTCACGATCAAGTACCTCGAGGCGCTCCGCGCCATGGCCGACGGGCGGGCCACGAAGATCGTGGTGCCCACGGAGCTCGCCGGCATCGCTGGGTCGCTCACCGCCGTGGCCGACCTGTTGGGTGGCAACAACAGCAACGGGGCGGAC
>Ga0256867_10000553_pt1 | contig 14905 bp, 17 predicted proteins | sample RVTome_15_FD_185939 | JGI IMG/M metagenome (GOLD analysis project Ga0256867, IMG submission 185939) | Soil microbial communities from uranium-contaminated site in the Upper Colorado River Basin, Wyoming, United States - RVT150D86 (HiSeq) ... | reverse complement strand
TGTCAAAGCCAACGCGTGTAACCTTCATCTCGCTCCCCCTTCTCGTGATTGGTAATGAACCCATCTCCAATCTGGCACATCAGATGCCGTAGAGTAAGGGGGAGCCCATACCATTCCCTCTCCCCCACAGGGGGAGAGGAGATTTTTTGAGGTGACTTCTAGACACAAAGGACACGAAGGTTTATCGATCATGAATCCTGCACATGTCGTTCCTTTGTGTCCGTCATGTCCTTCGTGTCAAAGCTTTTTTCAAGCCAGGATTTGACGACTACTCATCATTCAGGCAATGCCGACACGGGCAGGGAGGTAAAGGGATGAGGCGCAATGTGGTTGTTGCTGTTGTGATTGCGGCGTTCGCCGCCCTGGCGGGATGCGCGCCGGAAGTGGGCAGCGAGGCGTGGTGCAAGAAGATGGATGAAAAGCCGAAGGGCGACTGGACTGTCAACGAGGCCGGAGACTACGCCAAGCATTGCATCATCAGGACGAAGAAATAGCCATGGACGCCCGCATGCCGGATTACCAGGTCACAGGCGCAGGCGACGTCACCGTCTTCCTGCTGCACGGGATCTACGGCTCGAAGGAGTACTGGCGTTACGTCACCGAGCGCCTGGTCGCGAAAGGCTACCGCGTCGTAGCCATGGATGCACCGGGTTACGGCCTCTCGCCCCTGCCCGACGACTTCAGCTTCGATGTCGTTGCGGAAGCAGCGGCGCGCCTCGTCAAGGCTCAGGCGACCGAGCGCAACGTTTTCTTCGGCCACAGCATGGGCGGTCAGATCACGCCGCGCATCCGGCTGAAGGTCCCGGATCTGGTGCACGGCATCGTGATCGCTTCGACGATCGGCTATTTCGCCAACCGCACCAAGGAAGAACAGGAGGAGTTCGTTCGCAGGCGCACGGCGCCGCCCCCGCCGGGCACCGACCCGATCACGGCAAACCTGATGGTGGTCAACTCCATGCTGGGACCGGCCTCGGGCGGTGCCGAAGTCGAGCTCGTGCGGCTCTGGGCCTCGCGCACGCCGCCGGATACGGTCAAGGCGGCGGTCAAGGCGGTTCAGACCTACCCCGAAGCCGAGGCGGTCGGCGCCATCAAGGCCGTATCGGTGCCGACGCTGCTCGTCGCCGGTGAAGTGGACCAGGTCGGCCACCCGGCGGGCATGAAACGGGTCGCCGCCATGATCAAGGGCTGCGAGTTCGGTGTCGTCTCCGGGTCCGGACACTATCCATGGGCAGAGAACCCGGGCGAGTTCAATCCCCTCTTCTTCTCATTCCTGGAGAAGCACTTTCCCGCCGCGTAGAACTAGGAACCGTTCCGGCTCCTTTCGCGCCCACAAGATCTGTACGTAACGGCCAAGCTGTTCTGTGTCCTCGAACTGACGCCTGACGATTCTCGCTTCGACAAAAATCAATGGTCGGCTTCCAACGGTAATCATTGGACTGGGCCCAAGGCGGCCACCTTCTCCAGCAGGATCTCCGCTGCTCGCAGGAGGTCGGCGAACAGCGTCTCGTCGATTTCAAATTCCCCCCTGTATTCGAAAACGTTCCGCCGCTCGTGACAAAGCGCCAGGACGCGCCAAACGTCGGGGCCGAGGCCGAGGGTGTGCTCCATGCATTGAAAAACCAAGTAGCGGTTTTCGGATCGATATCCATGCCATCGAAGGGCGCACAAGGCGAGGGAGTGGGCCGCATTGTAGGCAAGATCGAAGCGGCTCTCGATGGAGAGGGCTCGCCTGCGCGAATCCGCCAGGCGTCTGCCTGCCGAGCGGAGCAGGTTATCAAACTCCTTCTGGTCTCCAGGCTCGGCCTTGAGCTTGCCGGCCTTAGCCAGGTTTGCGAGATGTCGGGATGTCGCCACTGGATCCAATGAGGAATACCTTCGGTTGCTCCAGCGTCCGCGTGACGAACGCGTTCGTCTGTTCATGCTTCAGGCGCAGCTCGTTCTCACGATAGAGCGTTGGGTTGACCTTTCGGCCGACCTGATTTTCGACCTTGGCAAGTACAGGAAACAGGTCCGAATAGTTAAGGCTGTCACTGATGATCATGAGGTCGATATCGCTGTCCGCCGTGTCGGTGCCCTTCGCAACCGATCCATATACAAAGGCGGCGCGGATGCGGCCAGTAAACGGAACAAGGGCCTCGCGCAGTACGTCCGCCACTGCAAAGGTCTTGACCGCGATGCCACGCAACTCCTTGAAAATAGGCGAGTCGGGATTGGCGCGGTAATACACCTGCCGTCCGCGCCGCTCGTGCGTCACCAAGCCCGCGCTTGAGAGTGTTGCCAACTCTTTCTGTACCTGGCTCACGCCGGTGTTGGCGTGAGCGGTGATTTCGCGCAGATAGAATGACTTTCCGGGGCGCCCGAAAAGGAGCCCAATGACAGCACGACGCGCTTTGCCAAACAGTGCGTCGCCGAGGCCGGCTTTGGATTTGCTCATCTTATGCACCGAATTTCGGTATTATAATACCTAAATGCGGTGCAGGTGCCAATCGCCACAACCTTACTTGATCCACCCCCCACCAGAATTTAGAAGGTGGAAGTCAGAAAGCCGGAAGAAAGCTGCAACCAAACTCGCTGCGTTTCACGTTTCGCGATCGACGGACGCCTCAGTCGACTCACCAATCACGAATCACGATCCACGCAGTTGGGAAAGAAGTGGTCGGTGGTACAGGGTTCGAACCTGTGACCCCTGCCGTGTGAAACCAGTGATTACCGGTGACAAGCGATATTGCCGGCAAATGCCACCATCATTTCCGCCGTCAGGCGGGCTTGACGAAGCCGGGCGGCAGCGTTTCCTCGAAGGACCTGCGCGATACGATCCCCGCATGCCAGTGGGCAAGCTTCGGGTGCAGCGTGCGCCAGTCGTGCGGGAGCCGGAAATCGACGTATTGCAGGGCCACGCCCATCACGAGGTCAGCCATGGTGAACGCGGCTCCGACCAGGAATCGATTCCCTCGAAAGGCACGCTCCCCGAGTTCGATCGCCCGGCGCACGCGCTTTTCCTCGCGCGCCAGCTTCTCAGGCCACTGCTTCTCGGGCGGGCGCCGCGTCTCGAGCAGGCGGGCAATGACCGAGTCGATGATGCCGTTGCCGAGCGCCTGCCACCACTGCGCGTGCCAGTATCCTTCGGCGTCCCTCGGCTGCAGCGGCTGCCCGTCGAGGTTGTCCAGGTAGTGCGCGATGAAGATCGACTCGAAGAGATAATTGTCCGGCCCCACTTCAAGCACCGGGACCTTGTTGAAGGGATTCCGGCTGGCAAGAGGGCTGTCCTCGGCCCAGGGGTCCTCGAGCACGAATTCGACCGGCAGATTTTTTTCCTTGATCAGTATCCGCGTCTTGCGCGCATACGGTGAATTCGGTGAACCGTAGAGCTTCATCTCCCCTCTCCCCGTTGACTCGAGCCGTGCGATTTCCGCAATTCTATCCGACGCTACCCTGCGCCGGCACTGGCGGCCGACCGCATGCTGGACGGGATTGGTTGGGACGGCAGCTCCGGCCTGATAGCATGAGCGCACGCCTTTCGTGCTCACGCCGGAATGTATTCCTCTCTCCCCTCCCGCAATCACCCTGATCTCCCATGCGTGCCGTCGACAATCCACTGGTCCTCGTCAGCCTCGAGGAAAGAGGCTCATCCGGCCGCGTTGCCAGGGTCACTGTCAATAATCCCGATCGGCGCAATGCGCTGGGCATGAGCGGCAAGCAGCAGCTCGCCAAGACGTTCGACCGGCTCGCAAGGGACCCGCTCCTCAGGGTGGCGATCCTGACCGGCACGGGGGACCGCTCTTTCATGGCGGGCGCAGACCTGGCCGAGATGAAGGGGCTTACGCGGGCCAAGGCGCGAAAGTTTTTCACCTGGACCCATCGTGCGTGCGCCGCCATACGCGCCCTTCCCGTCCCGGTCATCGCCCGAATCAACGGCTATTGCTTCGGCGCGGGAATGGAGCTTGCGGCGAGCTGCGACATGCGTGTGGCTGTCACGAACGCGAAATTCGGCATGCCTGAGGTGCGCTTTGGCCTTCCGTCCGGGATGGAAGCCTGCCTCCTGCCGCAGCTGATCGGCTGGGGAAAGACGCGTGAGCTGGTTTATACCGGAGATCACATCGACGCCGCGGAAGCCTACCGAATCGGCTTTCTGGAGAAACTGGTCGAGCCCGCCATGCTCGACAGTGCCGTGGAGCAATGGGTCGCCTCGATCCTCGCCGCCGGTCCCCGCGCAATCCGGCTGCAAAAGGCGCTGGTGCGCAACTGGGAGCGCCTGCCCATCGAGAAGGCGATCGAGGCCGGCATCCGCGCCTGCACGGACTCGAAAAGAACCGACGAGCCGCGCCGCCTGATGCAGGCTTTTCTAGACCGCAAGAAATCGCGCGAGGCGTAGATGTATCTGCTGGAGCACGACGCGAAGGAAATTCTCTCCGCGCACGGAATCCCGACGCCTGCTGGCGTGCTCATCGAGAGCACCGATGCCATCAGTGCGTCCGCCCTGCCCCCGGGTCCCTGGGTCGTAAAGGCGCAAGTGGCGGCCGGTGGTCGCGGGAAGGCCGGTGCGATCCGCCGTGCCGCGACTCTCTCCGAGACGAAAGACCTCGCGACATCGATCATCGGCATGAGCATGCGTGGCCGCCGCGTCAATGCCGCGCGGATCGAACAGGCTGTCGACGGTGCGCAGGAGGCGTATTTGAGCCTGCTGCTCGATCCCGCCAGCGCGCGGGTGCGCGTCATTGTCTCGGCCCGCGGCGGCATGGATATTGAGAAGGTTCCGCGCGAACAGATCTTCGGCACGCTTGTCCGGCCCGACACTCCGTCGCTCGTGCAAGGCGTGCATGAGGTCACGCGCAGCTTGCCCAGCGAAATAGCAGCGGCGACGCGGCAGGCCGGCGAGCGCGCCGCCCGCGCGTTCGTGGCACTCGAGGCCCTGCTGGTCGAGATCAATCCGCTCTTCGTGCTTGAGGACGGCCGCTGGGTCGCGGGCGATGCCAAGCTGGTCGTTGACGACAATGCGCTGGCGCGGCAGCCCGGCCTGCGCGCGCTGCTCGAGCATCGTGCCGCGGCCTACCCGGAAACGGCGCTCAAGCTTCAATATGGCTTCGATTACGTTGTCGTCGATCCCGAAGGCGAAATCGGTCTCCTCACGACCGGCGCGGGCCTCTCGATGATGCTGATCGATGAGATGCGCGAGGCGGGCTTGAGGCCATACAACTTCCTCGACATCCGCACGGGGGGGCTTCGTGGAGAGATCGCACGACTCGTCAACGTCCTGGAGTGGATTGCCGACGGCCCTCGCGTGCGCGTCCTGCTCGTCAACATCTTCGCCGGCATCACCGATCTCGCCGAGTTCTCGCGCCTGCTCGTCGAGGCGCTTGCCGCGGTGCCTCGCCTCAAGGTCCCGGTAGTCGCCCGCCTTGTGGGCAATGGCCTGCCGGCGGCGCGCGAGGTGCTTGCCGCGGCGGGCATTCTGCTTCTTGTCGACCTTGACGACGCCCTCGCCGCCGTGCGCAAACAGCTTGCCTGACATGGGTCAAGAACACATCCGCCACAGAGAGCACAGAGAACACAGGGGAACCAAGTGATCGACTCACCGGGCTCGTCTCGTTTCAGTGGATCTCTCTCTGTGATCTCTGTGTTCTCTGTGGCCACAGGTTTTCACGGGTGATGAATCTCAACCCGCGCCTCGGTCGCTCCACTCGGGTGATCGTGCAGGGGATAACCGGGCGCGCAGGCCAGCTGCACTCGAGGCTCATGATGCAGTACGGCACACGCATCGTCGGCGGCGTGTCCCCCGGCGCCAGGGTGCGGGAGGTCAACGCAGTGCCCGTGTTTTCCAGCTGCGGCGAAGCGGTGGAGAAGACCGGCGCAAAGGCGAGCGTGCTGTTCATCGGCGCGATGCAGCTTCTCGGCGCGATGAAGGAAGCGCTGGACGCCGGTATTCGCTACCTTGTGACGCCCACGGAAGGCGTGCCGGTGAATGACGCGCTGAAGGCATGGCAGCTGGTCCGCGACGCCGGCGCAATCTGGATCGGCGGCTCGACGCCCGGGATGGCGATCCCGGGTGAGGTCAAGCTCGGTTTCCTGCCGGACGACTCGTTGAGACCCGGGCGGCTCGGGCTCATGTCGAAGTCGGGCACGTTGTCCTACGAGGCCGGCTATCGCCTCGCGCAGCGCGGCGTCGGCACTTCCGTCTGGATCGGCATCGGGGGCGATCCTGTCAAAGGCACCCGCTTCGCCGACCTCGTTCCCTTCTACGCGGACGATGGCGGAACTGGTGCGGTCCTGATCATCGGCGAAATTGGCGGCAGCGACGAGGAAGAGTTCGCGGCCGCGCTCACCGCACGGCGATTCGCCAAGCCCGTGTTTGCGCTGATCGCGGGTAGAAGCGCTCCCGAAGGCGTTACCATGGGCCACGCCGGGGCGCTGGTCCATGGCGCGCACGGAACCTTTGGCGCGAAGCGCGCGGCACTCGAAGCCGCCGGCGTGACGGTCTTCGGCTCGCTCAACGAGATGGTCGAGGGCGTGTGCGCACGCCTGAACCGAAAAGACTGAACCGCCAAGACGCCGAGAGAAGCATGTCAGTCGCGCGGTTTAGCGTACGAACCACAGAAAGTAGATCGCCAGCCCGAGAGCCGCGACCGCCCAGTAGCCCGCGAGCGTTGCCCGCATCAGCGTCTTCCAGCCGCGCACGTGGAGCGGCTTCGGCAAGAAGCCGTTCATTTGCAGCACGAGCCATAGCCCCGCGGCCACCGTTGCGCCTCCCAGCAGCGCATGCACCCACGGCACCAGGATCGGCGGCTGGGCGAGGTCGGACACGGTATCGAAGGTGGCGTTTTCCATGCTGCGCGTCATGATGAGCGCGACCAGAACCGTGTTCAACAGCACCCACACGGTCTGGTTGTAGCGGTGCGCCGCGATGTTGCCCCGCCTCGCGAGCCACCCGCCGAAGGTAAGGCCCGTGACCAGCAGAAGTTCGAGCGCAAGGTTGAGATCGGGCATCAGCCCGCCCGGGCCCAGGAATCCCGAGGCCGACCACTTGTCTGCCGCTTCGATCGCGACGACCGCGGCGCCCGTGCCCGCGATCAGCAGGCCACCGAAAATGAGGCTGAACTTCCTTACGCCGCCCGGCGGCACGAACACGCCCGCCTGTTTCCCGCGGCTCTCGTCGAACCCGATCGCCCAGTGCGTGCCGTCGCAGAACGGCTTGTTCTTCGAGGCTCCACAGCGGCACAGCGCATAGCGATCGGGGAATGGCGGCTTTGCGCCGTCGCTCCTCAGTTCGATGGGACCGCTGACGTTATACGGCCCGTTCTTCGAAGCAGTGATGAGACATTCGTTCCGCCCACGGGTTGCAGGCGCGCCGTCGCTGGAATAGCTGAGCGCTCCCGAGGGGCAGCGCTGCACCAGCGCCATCACTGCCTCGGGGTCTGCTCCGTTCGCGTCGATCCACGGCTCCCGGCCCAGCCGGAACACGGCGGACAGATTGTCGGTGCAGACCCCGGAATGCGCACAGATCGCGCGGTTGTCGTGGATCGTGACGCGCCTTCCGCGGTAGGCCTCCACGGCGTTGGTCGGCCCGACCGTGTGGCGCACTCCGTCGAAGCCGATCTTCTTGTGCGTGCCGTCGCAGAACGGCTTTTTCGACGAGTTGCCGCACCGGCATAGCGCGAACGTGCCCCGCGCGGGCACCTCCCCACCACGCGCATCGCACAGGCGCAGCGGACCGCGCACGAGGTACGGTCCATTCTTGCGGACCTCGATGATCGCGGTGCCCGGCGGGATCGATTCAGTCATTGATGTTTATCACGCCGTCCGCGCCGTGATATCCGCCTCGGTTACGTCGCCCGTGTAGACGTAGCCCGTTTCCTCGACGCTCCCCGCGCCGACGTAGATGCCGATTGCCTCCAGCGGCTCGGTCTTGCTCAGGTTGTAGAGGAAGTGCTCCACGCCCTTCGGGATGTAGTGCACGTGTCCGCCCCGCACTTCGGCCCGGTCGGGACCTGCGCCCGCGAGGCCATGGCCGCGGATGATGTAGTAGAGCTCCTCGCAGTTCTCGTGCCGGTGTTTCTTGTGCACTGCGCCGGGCATGAACTTCGCCCAGAAGAGCGCGGTCCGGCTGCCGTTGTGGCTGCCGATCGGGATGCGGAAATCGGTGATGCTCCAGCCCTCTTCCTTTTTCATCTGCGAGGGTTTCACGTCATCGATATGGACCAGGACGCCGTCACGGAACCCCTTGCCGCGCGGCATCTTGAGGTCGGCTTCGGTCACGGCCCCACGAAATTCGTAGCCGGTGCCCTCCACGCTCCCCGCGCCGACGTAGAAGCCGACGACCATCGCCTCCTCGTCCTTGGTCTCGTTGAAGAAGAAATGCTCCGCGCCCTGCGGCATCACGCGGCAATGGCCCGCGCGCACTTCGGTGCGCTCATCGCGCTGGCCGACGGTGCCGTGCCCCTTGAGGTAAACGGCGATCTCGTCGCAGTTGCGGTGCAGGTGCTTGGCATGCGTCGATCCGGGCCGGAAGATCGAATGAAAAAGGGTTGTGGAGCTCCCGTTCCTGCCCGAAATCGGAAGCCGGAACTCGGAGATGGCCCAGCCCTCCCCTTTCTTCATGTTCTCGGGACGGACATCGTCGACGTGCACCAGCGGATACTTGAGTGCCATGACCATCCTTAATCGTGAATCGCAGTTAGATGCTCTCCGCGTCTCCGCGGTTCAACAATTGTTTCTCTTGGCGGTCTTGGCACCTTGGCGGTTCAATTCTAAACCAGGCCGCGGGCGATGCCGCCGTCCACCAGTATCGACTGGCAGTTTACATAGCTCGCCTTGTGCGAGGCCAGGAAAACGACCATTGCGGCGATTTCCTGCGGCCGGCCGAAGCGCTTCATGGGAATCTCTTCCGTGAACTCGTGGATGATGTCCTCCGGTTTCACGCCACGTTCCCGGGCAAGGCGCTCGGCCCGCGTGGTCCAGAGCTGTGTGAGCGTTCGTCCGGGCGAGACCGAATTGACGCGAATATTGTACGTCTGGAACTCCGCGCCCAGCGTCTTCACGAGCGCAATCAACCCGGCCTTGTGCACGTTGGACACCACCTGGTTGGGATACGGCATCCGGGCGCCAGCGGCGCCGAGAATCACGATGCGCCCGCCGGCCTTCGAGCGCTTGAGCCGATCGAGCGCCGCGCGGATCACGCGCACGCCCCCGAGCACGTTGAACTCGTAGTTTGCGATCCACGCCGCATCGTCGAGCTCCTCGAACAGCGCGCGTTGGCTGCCGCCGACCGCTGTTACCAGGATGTCGAGCGCGGGGGCTTCACGTGCCAGCCAGTCACGGAGCCGGGTGACATCTCTGGCCTTCGTCACATCGGCGGCGAACCATGGAGGTTCAGCGCCTGTCGCCTTCTTCAATTGCGCAGCCGCGTGCTTGAGCTTGTCCGCGCTCCTCGAACATATGAGGACCCGGGCGCCCTCCTCGAGCAGTCCCTTCGCGCTTTCGTAACCGATGCCCTCGCTGGCGCCCACCACCAGCGCCGTCTCTCCCCTGATGCCCAGATCCATTGGATATCCGATCGAAAGCGCTGATGTTTGCGCAATCGCACGCCCGAATGCAATCAGGCCACCTGCAAGGTGGCCTGATGGTCCGAGCCGCAGGATCGCGGCCCGGAGCGTATCGCGGGCAACGCGGCTACTTGATGAGGCCGATCTGCGTCATGAGCTTCTCGTAGCGCGCGTAGTCGGATTTCAGGCGCGCGGCAAACTCATCGGGCGTCATGTACATGGGCTCGAGCGTCACCTTGTTCAGGGCGCCGGCAACAGCCGGATCAGCAAGGGTCTTCTTCAGCGCGGCATTGAGGGCGTCGACGATCGGCCGGGGCGTGCCCTTGGGGACGAACGATCCGACCCACGCCGTGAACTCGAATCCCGGCACGCTTTCTCCGATCGCCGGAATATCCGGAAACGCTTTGACCCGTTGGGCCGACGTCACTCCGAGCGCGCGCATCTTGCCGGACTGGATATGCCGGAAGGCCGAGCCGATCGTGCTGATCGTCGTCTGCACCTCTCCGGAAATCAACGCGATCGCCAGCGGGCCGCCGCCTTTGTAGGGAACGTGCACTATGTTGGTCTTGGTTGCGTTGGTGAACAACACCATATTGAGGTGCACATAGCTCCCCGCCCCCGCTGAGCCGTAGTTGATCTGCCCCGGCCGCTTCTTGGCCAGCGCGATCAAGTCCTTGACAGACTTGACGGGCAGCGAAGGATGCACGACAAGCATGCCGATCTGCTTGGCAAGCGGCGTCACCCCGATGAAGTCGCCGAGCGTGTCGTACTGGATCTTGCCCCTGTAGGCGAAGGCGTTGGCAATATGCGTGGTCGACTGCACCATGACGGTGTAGCCGTCTGCCGGGCTCTTCGCAACCACGGCGGCACCGATCGTTCCCGACGCCCCTCCCCGGTTTTCGATCACAAACTGCTGCCCCATCACGGCGGGCATCTTGTTGAACACGATGCGGGCGGTCACGTCGTTTGAGCCGCCCGGTGGAAACACCACGATCACGCGCACGGGCCGGTCCGGATAGGCTGCGTAGACAATGGAAGCAACCGGAAAGAAAAGCCCAGCGAGAATCGCGGGCACGAATGCTCGGAAAAAGGACTTCATGAATCTCCTCCTCGTACGTCGTCGCCAAACCTGCGGAAACCGGCAGGGACCAATCGCTGCAAACTCGAGTATAAATGTAACCGGCGACGGGGGTTGCGTCGACCCTCGGCTATAATGGCCGCGCCCGATTGGCGCTCGAATTCCGCGTCGACCCTGTTCGAGGCGTCTGATTCTTTTGGAGAAAATTCACATGGCGTTGCCCCTCGAAGGCGTGAGAGTGCTCGATCTCACCAACATCATGGCAGGGCCGTATTGCACCATGGTGCTGGGCGACATGGGCGCGGAGGTGATCAAGGTCGAAAACATACCGGAAGGCGACGGCACCAGGCGTTTCGATCCACAGGTGAACGGCGAGAGCTACTGCTTCGCGGTGCTCAACCGCAACAAGAAGAGCCTCGGTCTCAACCTGAAGGATCCGCGCGGCAAGGACATCTTCATGAAGCTTGCGGCCCGGGCCGACATCATCACCGAGAACTTCCGCCCGGGCGTGACGCGCAAGCTCGGCATCGACTACGACGCCGTCCGCAAGATCAATTCCGCAGTCATTTATGCCTCGATGTCCGGGTTCGGCCAGACCGGCCCGTACGGCAAGAAGGGCGGCTTCGACATCGTCGCGCAGGGCATGTCCGGCATCATGATGATGACCGGCTATCCCGGCGGGCGCCCCGCCAAGGTCGGCATCGCGATGAACGACATCTCGAGCGGCGTGACAACCGTCTACAGCATACTCGGCGCCTATATCCGTCGTCTCAAGAGTGGTGAAGGACAATACCTCGAGACCTCCCTCCTCGAGGCCGCGCTCGCATGGACGTTCTGGGAAGCGGGCGCCTATTTCGGCGCCGGAGAGATGCCGACCGCGACCGGCACGCGTCACCGGCGCTCAACGCCCTACCAGGCGTACAGGACCAAGGACGGCTATGTCACCGTCGGCGCGAACAACACGAAGCTGTGGCAGAGCTTCTGCACAATGGTTTGCGGGAAGCCGGAATGGCTGACGGACCCCCGCTTTGCCGAGCTGCCCTCCCGGCTCAAGAACATCGACGAGCTGGAGCGCGAGATCGAATTCGTGTTTGCCGGACACCCCACGGCCTACTGGGTCGAGAAACTGGATGCCGCCGGGGTCCCTGGCGGACCCGTCTACACCTACGCCCAGACTCTCGCCGATCCCCATATCAAGGCGCGCGACATGGTGGTCGAGGTCGAGCACCCCGTGATCGGCCGCATGAAAATGCTCGGCCTGCCGGTGAAATCCACGGGCGAGCTCACAGCGATCCGGCAGCCGGCGCCATGGCTTGGCCAGCATTCAACCGAGACTGTAAGAAGCCTCGGCATGGACGAAAACGATATCGACGCGTTGTTCGCAGCCGGGGTTATTTACGACCGCCTGCGGGGGAAGAAACCCGCCTCTGCCCCTTCCGGCGCGGAGCGGAGCCAGGCAGTCTGATCACCCATCACGGATTCCAGGGTCAGGGCCCGGCGATCGCCGGCCCGGCCTGCAGACCATCCGTGTCGTGGGCGCGCATCACGCCCTGCAGCAGGCATTCGGCTTTGCCGCGGATGACCGTGAGGGTCCCGGTGATGATCCCCGGCTCCATGCCGCAATAGAAATGACGGTCCACGTCGTGAAAGAGGAAGCTCACATCGCGCTGGCGGTGCTCGATCAGAAAAAGCCCGTTGTTGGTCTCGACCTGGGTAAAGCGCCCGACATCTTTCCACTGGCTGTAGGGACCATCGCGCTCGATGCTGATCGAGCACGTGCGCGGCTTCGACTTGCTGTAGTAGGCAAAGCGGCTGACCTTCCCGTCAATGAGCTCGACGCCGATGCGGGCATGGCGGTCCTCGGTGCCGAGCCTGCACGCCAGCCGCTCGATCTTGCTCATCGCGCGTTTCTTGCTCTGCCCCGCTGTCAGAGCAGGCGTCAACGCGATCGCCACGGCACAACCGGCCACGATCCAGCGCCTCATCCCCTGCGGACCTCTTCTTCGTGTCAATGGCCTGCGATGGCATTGTAACGCGCATCGGATGCAACGCCAGCTCTTCAAGGAGGAACATGCCGTTCTGGAAAAACCCCAACGTTCTCTCTTATTCCAGCGTCATGCCCGAATTCGTCTCGGGCAGGCGCACGCCGCGCGAGTTCCTCGAGCGCTGCATCGACGTCATTCAGGCACGCGAGCGAACCGTCAAGGCGTTCGTGACGCTCAACCTTGCCGCAGCGCGCAAGGCGGCGGACGCGTCCACCCGGCGCTACCGATCGGGAAAACCTTTGTCTCCGGTCGACGGGCTTCCTATCGCGGTCAAGGACATCATTGCGACGGCGGATGCTCCGACGCAGATGAACAGTCCGGCGTTCAAGGGCTGGCAATCGGGCCAGGATGCCGCGTGCGTTGCCGCACTGAGGAAAGGCGGCGCTGTCATCGTCGGCAAGAGCGTCACGACCGAGTTCGCGATCGGTTTTTCGGGACCGACAACGAATCCGTTTGATTCGGCACGCACGCCGGGCGGCTCCTCCAGTGGTTCTGCCGCCGCTGTCGGCGCGGGCATGGTTCCCGCGGGGCTCGGCACCCAGACGCAGGCCTCGACGCTCCGTCCGGCCTCCTACTGCGGCGCCGTGGGCTTCAAGCCGACGATCGGCGCGCTTCACACCGGCGGAATTCATCCGCTGTCGGCCACCTGCGATCACCTGGGAATCATCGCCGGAACGCTGGAGGATGCCTGGCGTGTCGCGTCCCAGGTCTCGCTTGGCATCGGCAGTCCGGGACATCCCTTCCTGCCAGGAGCCGGACCTGAGCCGCCCGCGCCGCGCGGGCCCGGGAAGCTCATACGCCTCTACACCCGCGGGTGGACTGAGATCGATGACAGCACCAAAGAGGCATTCGAGACTGCGGTTCAGGCGCTCGAGGCGGCAGGCGTAAGAATCGTGAGCCGCGACGACGACGAGCGGGTTGCCCGCCTCGAGCGCGAGCTCGACGGCGGTGTCGATGGCGCGCTCGCCATCGTCGCATACGAGATGAAATGGCCCTACGAGGACTACATCGCGCGCTACGGAAAACTCATCGGCACGAGAATACATGGACTGATCGAGCGGGCACGGGGGCTCACGCCCGCGGACTACGAGGCCTTGCTCGAGAACCGGCGGCGCGTTCTGCAGCTTGTGCGCGAGACGGCCGCCGGCGCGGATGGATTTCTCACGCTCGCCTCGTCCGGCCCTGCGATCGAGGGGTTCGAATACACCGGCAGCCGCACGTTCCTGGTTTACGGCTCCTGGCTGGGACTGCCCGCTTTCAGCCTGCCGCTGCTGCAAGTAGACGGCCTTCCCCTGGGCATCCAGCTGATCGGCGTCCCGCAGGGAGACGGCGCGCTGTGCGCGCTCGCGCACTGGTTCATGCGCGATTTCGCTCAGAATCCGTGAGTGGCACGGGCAGGCGCCGCACCTGGCCCTGTGGGCTATACTTTGCGCGGTCGGTTCACAAGGAGAAAGTCATGGCCAGCGAATTTTCCATCGCGTTCAGCCACGTCGGCATTCACGTGACCGACATCGAGCGCATGATCGATTTTTACACGCGCTTCATGCGCTTCGTCCTGACCGACCGCGGCGTCTCGCAGAATGGAGGCGCCCAGATCGCTTTCCTGAGCCGCGACCCGCGCGAGCATCACCAGGTCGTGCTGGTCAAGGGCCGGCCGGATGATCTTGCGTTCAACGTCATCAACCAGATGTCCTTTCGCGTCGACAGCCTCGCCACGCTGAGGGACCTGCATTCACGGCTGGCCGAGGAAGGCCTGGTCAACCTCGGGCCGGTTTCGCACGGCAACGCGCTTTCGGTCTATTTCCGGGATCCGGAGGGCAACCGCATCGAGCTGCTGGTCGACACGCCGTGGTACATCCCGCAGCCCTACCGGATTCCGATCGACCTTTCGATGCCCGACCAGGAGCTTTGGGCTTGGGCCGAGATGCACGCGCGCTCGATTCCCGGCTTCATGACGCGGGCGGAGTGGCGCGCGGGGCTCGAGAAAAAGATCGCGCAGGCAAGCGCCCCGCGCGAGCCCGTCACGGCGCGCTAGGAACGGAGCCGCAGGATCAAATCGCCGCCGCTACGGCGTCGCCCATCTCTGTGGTGCTCGCCTTGCCGCCAAGGTCGCGGGTGAGGTGCTTCGCCTCCGCGATCACCTTCTCCATCGCGGCATCGATCAACCGGGCGGCGGCAGTGGCTTTCGGCTCGTTGCGTTTGCGGCCGAGCCACTCGAAGAGCATCTTTCCGGACATGCTCATGGC
>Ga0256867_10000552_pt1 | contig 14920 bp, 15 predicted proteins | sample RVTome_15_FD_185939 | JGI IMG/M metagenome (GOLD analysis project Ga0256867, IMG submission 185939) | Soil microbial communities from uranium-contaminated site in the Upper Colorado River Basin, Wyoming, United States - RVT150D86 (HiSeq) ... | reverse complement strand
GGCCCTTTGCTACACTAACGCGTTCATGAAAACGGAAAAACGCAACTCCAGAAAAGGATCGGTTCTCGTCGTTGACGACGAAGAGATCATGCGAGAAGTGCTCGAGACGCTGCTCACGGCCGAAGGGTATCGCGTTGATCTCGCCAAGACTGGGGAAGAAGGTCTCGAGGCTTACGGTCGCCGCGCGTTTGACGTCGTGCTGCTCGACGTGTCGATGCCAGGCATCGGTGGACTGCGTGCCCTGGAAGAGTTTTTGAAGATGGACTCCGATGCGGTCATCCTGATGATAACTGCTTATGCAACTTTCGATACCGCAATTGCTGCGTGGGAGCGCGGCGCTTTTGGTTGCATCAGAAAACCATTTCAAAACGAACAGATCACAGCAACGATCGCCGCCGGTATTAAACGACGTCGCAAAGAAGAAGAACGCCGCACTCTGCGTAGGGCGATGAGCAGGGCCGTCGATCGCGGCGAAATTGTCGGTCGGTCCGACCTGATGCAGGAAGTTTTTCGTTTAGTTGAGCAAGTTGCGCCCGCGAGATCCACGGTTTTAATAACCGGCGAGAGCGGAACTGGTAAAGAGTTGATTGCAAAAGCAATCCACGAAGCAAGCACGCGGGTCGGTCGCCCATTTGTAACAGTCAACAGTTCAAACATTCCGTCAGAACTGCTCGAGTCGGAATTGTTTGGCCACACTCGTGGGGCTTTCACCGGCGCGGTCGCTGCGAAGAAAGGCTTGTTCGAAGTTGCCGACGGAGGCTCAATTTTTCTCGACGAGATCGGCGACATTCCGCCGGAAACACAAGTACGTTTGTTGCGCGTCATTCAGGAGCGCGAATTCACACCACTGGGCGACACTACGCCACGCCGAGTTGACGTTCGCATTATCGCGGCAACAAATATCGATCTGAAAGAAGCAGTGCGACAGGGGAGCTTTCGAGAGGATCTTTATTACCGCTTAGCCGTGGTGCCGATCGAGCTGCCGCCTTTGCGCGATCGACTGGAAGACATTTTGCCGTTGGCCCAACACTTCATTCAAAAGTACAACGAAGAAAATGAGCGCAACGTTTCGGAGCAACTGGCGCCTGAAGTTCTGGCTCTGCTCGAGTCGTACTCTTGGCCGGGCAATGTGCGCGAGTTGGAGAACACGATTGAACGAGCAGTAGTGATTGCACCTGGCGATGAGATCACAAAAGAGTGTTTGCGTACCGAGATCAGCGATCCCAAGTCGGTTGTTTCCGGTCACCACAACGGCGCGAGCAATGCTGCTGTTGGCGATATTGGACGCGGAATAAACTTCTACGAAGAAGTTCGGCGCTTTGAGATGGATCTAATCAGGCGAGCATTGGAACAGACTGGCGGTCATCAATCTCGCGCCGCTCGTCTTTTGGGAATGAACGCCACAACTCTTAACTCGAAGATCAAAACTTACAACATCAATTTAAGACCCTAGGTTAGCAACTTGCAATGAAACGACGGGAACTCGATGGCTGTCCAATCACCGGAGCACTGCAGATGCTTGGTGACAAGTGGACGTTGCTCGTCGTCAGAGAGTTGCTGGCAGGGCCGAAGCGAACGATGGAATTGCTGAACAGTCTTTTTCCGATCAGCAGTCGCACACTTGTCGGACGCTTGCGCGACATGGAGAAGGATCGGTTGGTTGAACGGACGGACTTTGGCGGCAACCCTCCACATATTGAATATGCGTTGACCGAACGCGGCCTGCTGTTGTTGCCGTTGCTCGAGTCTCTACGCCAACTCGGTTTAGCCTTGAAATGCAACGAGTGTGAGGATCGCAGAAGACGAGTTGGAGCTTATTGCGAACCGTGTCCGCTCAACGAGAATGCTATTGAGATCCCGGTTGCGCCGCAGCGCCGCCACAAAGACGATTCGATCGTCTTGCTATAAGCCACAAAAAAGCACAAAACTCACAAATGAAAAAATGAATTCTTTAATGAATTCCTTGTTATGTGCTTTTTGTGCCTTCTTGTGGCTTCAGTGAAACTCCGGGTGCATTCGAAACCATGTGACCATCAGGCGTAATGATCGCTTTGTGGTCAGGGGTGATAAGCTCACCTTCCATCGTGATTTCCTCACCACTCGGCATTGCCACAGGTAGATGGTCGAGAAAGCGCTCGGCATCAATCGCGGACATGCAACCCGTGCCCGCGGCAGTGACGGCTTGCCGGTAAACGGAATCCTGCACGTCGCCGCAGGCAAAGACGCCCGGAATGTTTGTGGCAGTCGAATGACCGGAAGTCTTAAGGTAACCAATCTCATCCATATCCAACTGCCCTATGAATAATTCGGTATTGGGCTTGTGTCCGATGGCCACAAATACTCCCGAACATGCGAACAGACGTTCTTCTCCTGTTTGGAGGTTGCGCAGACGAACGCCGGTGACACCATCTTCCTGCGTCCCGACGATCTCGTCCACGGCGGTGTTCCAAATAAACTCGATCTTCTCGTTTTTGAATGCCTTTTCCTGCATGATCTTCGAGGCCCGCAACTTGTCGCGCCGGTGAACGACATAAACTTTGGCGGCGTACCGGGTCAGAAATGTCGCCTCTTCCATTGCTGTATCGCCGCCGCCAACGACTACTAATGTTTTGTTCCGAAATGCAGGCAAAGGACCATCGCACGTCGCGCAAGCTGAAACTCCGTTGCCTCCAAAACCATCCGGGACCTTTGCTTCACCAGGAATTCCGAGCCATTTTGCAGACGCTCCCGAAGCGATGATCAAAGTTTCTGTGGAGATAGTTTGCGTCTTGGTGTAAATCTGGAATGGACGTTCCGACAGGTCAACTTCAGTAATCCATGTCTCCATGAATTCTGTTCCGAAACGCTCAGCCTGCAGGCGAAATTCCTCCATGAGCTCGGGACCCTGGATTCCTTTTGCGAAGCCCGGATAGTTTTCCACGTCCGTTGTTATCATCAGTTGTCCGCCGGGAGCTGTCTGCTTTTCCGCATCGACCGGGGCATCGATCAGCAACGGTTTCAAACTGGCGCGGGCGGTGTAAATCGCTGCCGTGAGTCCTGCTGGTCCCGATCCAATGATGACAACATCTCGTTTAATCGTTTCGTTAGCCATTACCTTGAGATCCGTTTCTCCTGCATTTTGAGATTCTTCTCTGCGCAACCTCTGTGTTCTCTGCGTCTCTGTGGTCAGCTTATCCAACAGTTTATTTTAACCACAGAGACACAGAGAACACAGAGGTTGCACAGAGAATTACAAATTAGGGCTCTACTGAAAGCAAGGAGAGTATAGCCTTTTCGGTTGAGCGTATAGTATAACTACGGATATTGGGGTAGTCGAACCGTGTCGCTTCTGGTGTCTTGAAGGCGCATTGAGCCCGGTTCTTCGTAAGATGAGCAGCCCAGGAAGCGGTTCGCAAACTATTGAAACCATTGCCGTGATCGGTGCCGGCACAATGGGCCATGGCATTGCCCAGGTTGCCGCGGCATCGGGGTTTTGGGTCCTACTCAGCGACGTGGATCGGGAGTCGCTTGCTCGAGGAGTTTCGACGATTGAAAGCAACCTTGCCAAGGGAATTCGACGTGGCAAGTTGACCGAAGAGGATCGCGAGCGCACCCTGCAGCAGATTCATGGAACAACGAATCTTGAAGAGTGTGCCGCAGCAGACCTGATCATAGAGGCAACGCCGGAGAAGCTGGATCTAAAGAGAGAGGTTCTTCGGCGTCTCGAGATAGCGTCTGATCGGCCTTTCATTTTTGCCAGCAATACTTCGTCGCTGTCAATTACAGAGATAGCCAGTGCTTCCAAACGCCCTGAAGCCGTTATTGGTATGCACTTTTTCAACCCCGTCCACATCATGCGACTGGTTGAAATTGTTGTTGGGGAAAAGACGAGCACCGAGACTGTAAACACAGTCACGAACGTTGGCCGGAAAATGGGGAAAGAGCCGATCGTGGTTAAGGACGTTCCCGGGTTCGCTTCGAGCCGGTTGGGAGTGGCCCTCGGTCTTGAGGCGATGAGGATGTTTGAACAGGGAGTGGCCAGTGTCCAGGACATCGACGCTGCAATGGAACTTGGCTATAACCATCCCATGGGCCCGCTGAAGTTAACGGATCTGGTTGGGCTTGATGTGCGTCTGAACATCGCGGAGTATCTTTATCGAGAGCTTGGCTCAGAGGCGTTTCGACCACCGGAAGTTTTGCGGCGAATGGTGAGTGAAGGGAAGTTAGGGAAGAAAACCGGTGAGGGGTTTTACGATTGGAGCAAGGATAAAGAGGACGCGCGAAGTGCCCAGTTGTCCTGATCAACAATGAGTTCGACCTACAACAACGAAGAGAGACGGTTTGCCTTGCGGATGTCGCTGAGGCTTCCGATTGTGATCTCCGGTCGTGCGGAAGACGGTTCTGCCTGGAGTGAGCCTACGGAGACTGATGACATTTCCACTTCAGGCGCGCTCTTTCATTTGAACCAGAAGGTCAATCGCGGCGAGCGGTTGTACATTCGCGCGCACCGTCCAGACGGCACTCCAATCGAAGCGACCGCCTTAGTGGTGCGAGTTGCGCCGGCCATTTATGGAACCGCGCGAGTCGGAGTGCAGATCGCCGAACCCACAGAGAATTGGCTGCGACTATTTGTGTCGTGGGTGGCCGATGAGCAACCGTTGACCAGCGATCCCGAAGCCCCTGCCTCCGAGTAATTTCTGAAGTTCAAATCACATACTGGAGTTATAAAATGCCGGAAACTTACGAGACCTTGCTGCTCGAAAAACGCGAGCGCGTCGCCATCATTACGATCAACCGTCCCGACAAGAGAAACGCGCTCAACATCAAAACGCGCGAAGAAGGTGCGGCATTACTTGAAGAACTTCGCGCAGACAGTTCGGTTGGAGTTGTTGTTTTCACCGGCGCAGGCGACAAGGCTTTTATTGCCGGCGCTGATATCGCAGAGTTTGCCGGCCGCACGTCGATAACGCAGCGCGACGTGATGATGGCCCGTTCGTTGTTTACAGCAATCGACACTTTTCCCAAGCCCGTGATTGCGATGATCAACGGATATTGTCTTGGCGGTGGTTGTGAACTGGCGCTGGCGTGCGACATTCGCATTGCGACCGAAACGGCGTCGTTTGGTCAACCTGAGATCAATCTCGGAATCATCCCCGGTGGTGGCGGTACGCAGCGTCTGACGCGTCTTGTCGGTGAAGGAAAAGCGATGGAGATGATTCTCACTGGCGAGATTCTAAACGCTCGCACCGCTTTTGAGATTGGCCTGGTGAATCATGTTGTTCCAGCCGAACAGCTCGAAGCCAAAACGATGGAGATCGCAAAACGCATCGCTGACAAGAGCCCGATTGCGTTGCAACTCGCGAAAGAAGCGGTGAAACTTGCATCTCGATCCAACTTAGACGAAGGTTTGCGCCGTGAAGTAGATCTGTTTGCGCTTTGCTTTTCCACGGAAGATAAAGACGAAGGTGTTAGCGCGTTTCTCGAGAAGCGCAAGGCGGCGTTTAAGGGGAAGTGAGGAGCAGCTTTGAACTTAGTGCTTTGTTCTTTGTATTTTGATCGGGCTCCAGAGTACAAAGCACAAAGTAGCAAGCACGAAGGACAATGAAAACTCTCCTCCTCATCGTCGGTATCCTGGTTGCAACCGCCGGTGGTGTAATCACCTACCGAGCTTTGTACGTTGAACCCAAGTCAGCAGTCGTCATAACTGAAAGCGGCATACGTCAACTTCCGAACCAGGCACGTGTCGTTGGTGGCGCATTGTTGTTTGTCGGTGGCTCAGCTCTCGCACTCTTCGCCGCGACGCGAAAGATCAGATAAACAAAGGCGCTCTGCGTATCTCTTTGTCCTCTGCGTCCTCTGCGTATGAAAGTGCGGTTGATGCATATTAACGCAGAGATACGCAGAGATCGCTGAGCCGAAATTAGTGCACTCCCAAATATTCGTCAACTTTGATTTTTTTCGTCGCTCTTTCCAAACAGCCTGCTGAAAAATCTTGCGATGATGGCCCACAGCGCTCGGAACGCAAGCGGAGCCGCTTTCACAGCCTTTGTTTCAGTTACAGTCTGCTCCAGCGGGCGATTTTCAACCGAGATTTCCAGATGCTGCCTGACGCATGTCGAGAACTGCCGGAACATTTGCCGCGAGACCTCTTCAATCATTCCGCGTCCGAATTGGACGATCTTTCCGACGAGGTCGATCTCGGCGTTAACTAAGACCTCCGAACCTCCGGCAGCAAGTGGCGCGACCGTGCTCAGCATCGACACTTTCGTTGATCCCGAACCACCCACTTCTCGTGCTTCGCCCACCATGCGAACCTGATACGTTTGCTCATTTACTTCGGTGAACTTCGCGTGGCCCTTATAAGACATCGACAGTGGTCCAACCTTCACCTTAATCGCGCCCAGGAAGTTGTGGTCGTCCTGCACTTCGAGCAACTCCGCGCCCGGAAGACATTGGACGACGCTCTTAGGATCGATTAGGTACTTCCAAACCTGTTCTATGGGCGCTTGCACTTCGAAGCGTTCTTCAATCTTAAAGGCCATCCCTCACCTCCTCTAATTTGAATTCTCTGTGCAATCTCTGTGTCCTGTGTGTCGCGGTGGTAGTTGTTTTCGAAGGCCAGTTCACCACGGAGACACAAAGGACACAGAGATTGCACGGAGAAAGTTCATTACTTTTTTGGACCATTGTTGACGTTACGGCGACTGCCTCGTATGATCATGCCCTTCCCGGTTGATACGCTCAGATTGAACGCACACAAATCAAGTCCGATGTAGGAAGGTGACGCCCCTATGATACCTCGGAGCTTTGAGTATTTCTCGCCCCGCACCCTGGATGAGGCAGTTGCGCTACTTCAAAAACTTGGCCCGGAAGCCAAGTTGCTTTCCGGCGGCCAAAGCCTCATACCGATGATGAAACTCAGACTCGTTTCTCCTGAGTACATCGTCGATATTAATCACATACCCGGACTCGACTACGTCTCGGAAAGCGATGGTCAACTGAGAATCGGTGCTTTGGCGCGCGAGCATGAACTCGAGTCGTCCGCGCTGGTCAACTCAAGATTTCCGATACTCGCTGACACGGCAAAGGTGATCGCCGATCCGCTGGTGCGAAGCCAGGCGACGATTTGTGGGAACCTCGCTCATGGCGATCCGGCCAACGATCATCCGGCCACAATGCTCGCACTCGGAGCTACCGTGGTTGCTACCGGACCAAAAGGGCAACGAGAGATTGCCATTGAAGACTTTTTCCCCGGCCTGTTTACAACTGCTCTGGAAGCCGAAGAAATATTAACCGAAATCAGGATTCCGTTTCCTCCTCCGCATAGTGGAGGCGCATATCTGAAACTCGAAAGAAAAGTCGGAGACTTCGCGACGGCGGGAGTTGCCGTTCAGATCACGCTCGACGATTCCGGTGCTTGCAAACGCGCGGGATTGGGACTGACGAATGTTGGCCTCACTCCAATAAAAGCGAAACAAACTGAAGCATTTCTCGCGGGCAAGAAGCTTGACGAGGCGACGATTCAACAAGCTTCCGAATTGGCGGCTTCAGAATCTCAACCTATGGACGACATTAGAGGCTCAGCCGAATACAAGCGCGATCTCGTTCGGGTCCTTACGGCACGCGCTCTCGCTCGCGCGTTGGATCGCGTGAAGGCAGGAGATTAATGATGGCCAAACTTCCAATCAAAGTAAAAGTCAACGGCGTCGAACATAGCGCCGACATTGAACCCCGCTTATTGCTGGTCCACTTCCTGCGTGAAAACCTGAGGCTAACCGGCACGCACATCGGTTGTGACACGAGCCATTGCGGCGCCTGCACGGTTGTAATGGACGGGCGCGCCATCAAGTCGTGCACTGCGTTCGCCGTTCAAGCCGACGGGCGCTCGATAACAACAGTCGAAGGTCTCGAACAGGATGGCAAGTTGCATCCATTGCAGGAGGGCTTTTTTCAGGAGCATGGCCTGCAGTGCGGCTATTGCACTCCCGGCATGTTGATGACCGGATACGCCTTCCTGGACGCCAACAACAACCCCAGCGACAATGAGATTCGTCACGCCATTTCCGGAAACTTGTGCCGCTGTACCGGCTACGTAAACATCGTTAAGGCATATCAATACGCCGCTCAGAAAATGCGCGAGGGAGGAGCATAAGATGGCGCCAAAAACATCGCCCGAGATTGGTGGCATGGGCCATTCCGTAAAGCGCAAGGAAGACCCGCGGTTCCTTCGTGGCCAGGGTAATTATGTTGACGACGTCGTGTTGCCCGGCATGCTCTATCTTGACATAGTGCGCAGCCCATACGCTCACGCGACCATCAAGAGCATCGACATCTCCAAAGCGATGGCCATTCCAGGTGTGCTAGCAGTGATCACTGGAAAGGACCTCGAAAAATACAATCTGCACTGGATGCCGACGCTGATGTCGGACACGCAGATGGTCCTGCCGGTTGACAAAGTGATGTATCAAGCGCAGGAGGTTGCCGCGGTGCTTGCAACGGACCGCTATATCGCGGCTGACGGAGTCGAGGCAGTAGAGGTCGACTATGATCCGTTGCCGGTAGTCGTCGATCCGAAAAAAGCGCTTTTGCCCGACGCGCCAGTGTTACGCACCGACAAGAAAGACAAAAAAGACAACCACATCTGGCATTGGGAGTGGGGCAATCGCGAAGCGACCGATCAGTTGTTCCGCGACGCCGAGGTCACTGTCAAAGAGGATATTTACATCCCACGCATCCACGTTTCATCAATAGAAACCTGCGGCTGCGTCGCCCACTTCGACAAGGTTAAAGGAAAGCTGACGGTCTGGATGACCACTCAGGCGCCCCATGCCATACGCACGGTTTTTGCCCTGGTCGCCGGACATGTGGGGCTTTCGGAGGAGAAGATTCAGATCATCTCGCCTGACATCGGCGGTGGGTTTGGCGGTAAGGTGCCGGTCTATCCGGGGTACGTTATTGCAGTCGCAGCCTCGGTGCTGACGGGTAAGCCGGTGAAGTGGATCGAAGATCGAATGGAGAATCTGCAAGCGGATTCATTTGCGCGTGATTATCACATCACCGCCGAACTTGCTGGTAATAAGGACGGCAAGCTTACAGCCCTGCGCATTAAAACCATCGCAGACCACGGCTACACAGATGCGGCCGCGAATCCGTCAAAGTTTCCGGCTGGACTATTTCATGTATGCACCGGGTCGTATGACCTGAAAGCGGCCCACGTTGAAGTCGATGGCGTTTACACAAACAAGCCTCCGGGTGGCATTGCGTATCGCTGCTCATTCCGCGTCACCGAAGCCGTGCACACTATCGAGCGCATGGCCGATTTGATGGCCCACGAACTGGGGATGGATTCGGCAGAGTTTCGCATGAAGAATTTCATCAGGCCGGAGCAGTTTCCTTATAAATCTGCGCTCGACTGGGAGTATGACAGCGGCAACTACGCCGCGGCCCTGCAGTTGGCGATGGACAGGATCGGATATCCCGAACTCAGGAAGGAACAAGCTGAAAAACGCGCGCGCGGCGAGTTGATGGGGATCGGTATCAGCAGCTTTACAGAGATCGTCGGCGCTGGTCCCTCGAAACATTTTGACATTCTCGGTATCAAGATGTTCGACAGCGCGGAAATTCGCGTTCACCCGACAGGCAAAGTCATCGCCCGCTTCGGAACCAAGTCACAAGGCCAGGGCCACGAAACGACATACGCGCAGATTGTCGCCGAAGAGCTTGGCTTTCCGGTTGACAATGTTCTGGTGGAAGAAGGCGACACCGACACGGCGCCTTACGGATTGGGAACTTATGCGAGTCGAAGCACCCCGGTTGCAGGAGCGGCGTGTGCGGTGGCCTGCAGAAAAATTAAAGACAAGGCGCGCAAGATTGCAGCGTACCTGCTCGAGGTCCACGAGGACGATCTCGAATGGGAAACGGGAAAGTTTTTCGTTAAGGGTTCGCCTGATCGCGCGAAAACCATTCAGGAGATCTCACTTGCGGCTTACACAAATCATCCTCCCGGAATGGAAGCGGGACTCGAGGCAGTAAATTACTACGATCCGCCAAACCTTACCTACCCATTCGGCAGCTACATCTGCGTAGTCGATATCGACAAAGGTACGGGCGAGATTAAGGTGCGTCGTTTCGTCGCCATTGATGATTGCGGCAACATCATCAATCCTATGATCGTCCAGGGACAGATTCACGGCGGTTTGACGATGGGACTGGGCCCGGCCCTTTATGAGGAGATCCAGTACGACGAAAGCGGCAACATTTTGCAAGGCAGTTTCATGAATTACCTTCTGCCGACGGCTGTCGAGACGCCGAACTGGGAAACCGGCAACACGGTAACGCCCTCGCCGCATCACCCTCTTGGGGCCAAAGGCGTTGGGGAGTCGGCTACGGTAGGCGCGCCAGCCGCGATCGTTAACGCGGTAGTTGATGCGCTTTGGCATTTGGGTGTGAGGCACATCGACATTCCGATCACTTCGGCCAAGGTTTGGAAACTGCTGCGCGAGGCGGGGGTGAAAGGCTGAAGGCCACTTTGCCCGAAGAACAATCGGACGCAAAGAAGCACAAAATGCGCAAATGAACAGGGGCAGAGGAAAGGAACTCAGACTAAACTCTCTTGGGTGGTGACCTAATTGAATTCTTCTCTGTGCAACCCTCTGTGTTCTCTGTGTCTCTGTGGTGGTTTTCCCCGCCAAGACTGACCACGGAGACACAGAGAACGAGGTTGCACAGAGAAATCCCAAACTAGGGCACTACCCTCTCTTGTGCTTTTGCGCCCCTTCGTGGCCTTTATGCAATAATGGAGTTGAAGAAATGAAACCCAGCGCAAAGTACGTAAAAATTGTTGAATGGTCAGACGAAGACGAGTGCTACGTCGGAAGCTGTCCGGGTTTGTTTTATGGCGGTTGCCATGGTGAAGATGAAAAAGAAGTCTTTGCTGAGTTGTGCGAAATAGTTGACGAGACGATCGAACTCTACGAGAAGGATGGGAAACCCCTTCCCCTTCCCACCACCGGCAAGGATTACGCCAACAAGATGCTTAAGATCGCCTGATCCGCTGAGGCAGAATCCATGACATGCAGCGATTTCTTTGAGCAAGCGAGCAGGCTGCGCGCTGAAGAGCAGCCTTTTGTTCTTGCGACAGTAGTCGCCTACAAAAGCCCCCAATCTGCCAAACCCGGATCGAAAGCCATTATAAAATCTGACGGCTCGCTTCTTGGGTGGGTCGGTGGCGGATGCGTGCAACCGATCGTCTTGCGCGAAGCCAAGGAGACGCTGCAAACCGGTAAACCAAAACTTCTGACCATCAGTCCCGATGCTGCTCGCGATGATTGGAAAGGAGTTGAGTCGTACCGGATGACCTGCGAAGGTGGTGGTTCGCTCGAGATTTATTTGGAGCCCTTTTTGCCGAAACCTCAATTACTGATTGTCGGAGGCTCGCCTGTAGCCCAGACGGTTTCTCATCTTGGCCGGCTGCTCGATTTCAAGGTCATCGTTGCCGATCCGGAAGCCGGCAGTAAGAATTTCCCTGACGTGGATCTCATCCTGACCGACCTCAACCTGGTTCGCAGTCACATCAATGAAAAAAGTTTTGTCGTGGTCGCGACTATGGGAAACGGAGATGAGGAAGGACTGCAGGCTGTCATCGGTACAAGGCCCAAATATCTGGGCTTAGTTGCAAGCGAAAGGAAGTCGAAGGGGCTTTTTGAGTATGCTCGGGCAAAAGGCGCAACAGACGACGACCTTGCAGTAGTGAAGTGTCCTGCCGGAGTTAAACTTGGCGGTGAAACACTGCCGGAAATCGCTCTGAGCATCGCTGCGGAACTCATTCGAGTACGTAGAGCAAGTTCGGAACAACCTTCGTCGAGAAGCGTCGCGATCGATCCGATCTGCGGGATGACAGTCGACGTGGAGAACGCGAAGTACACTTCGGTGGTTGACGGCAAAACGATCTATTTCTGCTGCCTCCGTTGCAAAGAAACATTCGATCAACCACAGATTTCACAGATTACACAGATCAGCAGGTAAATCAGTGTAATCTGTGAAATCTGTGGACGACTCTATGAGGAAGTTTATTTCCGGATTGGTTCTGGGCGCGGGTGCTTCGCAGCGGCTTGGACCACCAAAGCAACTCCTCCCCTTTCGCGGCACAACCTTGCTGGGTTGGGTTGTGGCCCAGGCAGAACGAGCCGCCGGCCTTGATGAACTAGTCGTCGTTCTTGGCCGCGCGGCGGATCAAGTGCGCGAGCGCGTGGATTTTGGAGCGGCGCGGGTGGTTGAGAATCCGGTCTTCGGCGAAGGCTGTGCCTCTTCGTATCGCGCTGGTCTCGCTGCGCTCGCTCCTCAGTCAGCAGCGATCATGATCATCCTCGGCGACCAACCGGGCATCACGCCGGATATAGTGGACCATCTTGCTGAGGAGTGGCGCCGTCAGGAATCGCTGATTGCGCTCTGCTCGTTTCAGGGACGCAAAGGTCATCCGATGATCTTCGCCCGACCGATGTTTGACCAACTCGAGGTTCTGCATGGCGACAAAGCTGCATGGAAATTAATTGATGCAAACCCCGATTTGGTCCGAGAAATCCATTTCAGTCTCCCCTTCCCTGACGACATCAATACTCAGGAAGATTTTGAACGGCTAGCAACGGCGTCCAAGAGCGAAAAAACAAATTGAGAGAGGAAGTGCGACAGATCCAGCGGATGCTGGAAAAGCAGGTCTACGTCACCGACGCTGGCGTAGCAACGGCCTTGTACCTGTCAATGGCCCTCGGCAAGCCACTGTTGGTAGAGGGCCCGGCCGGCGTTGGAAAGACGGAGATTGCGAAGGCCTTGGCAAACGCACTCGACACCAAACTCATCCGTCTGCAGTGTTATGAAGGTCTCGATGCAACTACGGCGCTCTATGAATGGAACTATCCCAAACAGTTGTTGCATCTCAAACTGGAGGAGTCGTCGACTGCTCCCGAGGCTGTTAAGGAAGCGGCAATCTTTAGCGAAGCCTTTCTGTTGAAACGTCCTTTACTGCAAGCCATCACCGAACGTGAGCGCTCGCCAGTCTTGTTGATTGACGAGATCGATCGTAGTGATGAAGAGTTTGAGGCGTTTCTGCTCGAAGTGCTTTCTGATTTTCAGGTGACCATTCCGGAGATCGGCACCGTAAAAGCAACTCACCGGCCGCACGTTGTGCTGACTTCAAATCGCTCACGCGATCTCTCGGATGCCCTCAGGCGGCGTTGCCTTTATCACTGGATTGATTATCCCTCACTGCAAAAGGAACTCGAGATAGTGCGGGCAAAAGTGCCGGCACTTACTGAGTCGCTTTCATCGCAGATCACGAGCGTGATGCAGGTTACCAGAACCATGAGCTTGTCGAAGATTCCCGGTGTTGCTGAAACGCTCGACTGGGCCAACGCGCTTGTTGCTTTGAAGGCAACAGAACTGGATAAGGAAATCATGGCCGAGACTCTGGGTTGCTTCCTGAAGGACGAGACTGACGTCGCGTCGTTCAAAGCGGAGTTCGAAGCCGGACGTTTGGAAGCCACGGATTTACACGAATGACACAGATCAACACTAGTCCTTTTTTGTCCAATTCTGATCCGTGTTATCAGCGTTTATCCGTGGCCGAAATAGAAAACCTTGTCACTTTTTGCCGGGCACTGAGAGAGCACGGGCTTGCTGTGACGCCTGCGGAAGTACTCACGGCAGTCATTAGCTTTCGCCTAATCGACGCGAGCGACCGCGAAGAAGTGTTTCTCAGTTTACGCAGTGTTCTTACCACGCGCGTCGACGACTTTCCGATCTTCGAAGACTTATTCGAAACGTTTTGGAACCGATCACAGAAAAAAGTTGTCGAGCAGGAAATGTTTTCGAAAAGCGCCTCGATCGTGTCTCCAGGTCGACAGGACAGAGGTCTCGCGTTCTTCCTCGAACATTGGGCCAGTTTTCGCCGCGCCGATTCCGAGCCCGTTAACCTGCCGGGCGCGAGCGATACCGAGTCAGGTCTGGAAAAGGATTTCAGTGCATTCAGTAACGAAGAGCTGGAAGAAATTTCGCGCCTCGCGCGGCGAATCGTAAAGCGTCTGGCTAGAAATCCGAGCCGTCGTTGGCGGCCTGTGTCGCGCGGCCACCGAGTGAATCTACGACGCTCGCTACGCCTGTCCTTAAAAACCGGCGGCGAACTCATCGAGCTGGCTTACAACGAGCGGCGGCCAAAGCGGACCAAGCTATTCGTAATCTGCGACGTGTCCATGTCGATGGATCGCTACAGCCGCCTGCTGCTGCAATTCGTTTATGGACTGCAAAATAGTTTTGCGAAAGTCGAATCGTTTGTTTTCGCCACGTCGCTGTCACGCATAACGGGCGAGCTAAAGAACAAGACCTACCAACGCGCGCTTGATCGACTGTCAACCAAAGTTCAAGGCTGGTCGGGAGGCACACGCATCGGTGCTAGTCTCGCTGCCTTCAATGGTCAGTGGCTGCGACGCATCGATAAACGCACCATAGTTATCATTTTGAGCGACGGGTGGGACACAGGGGAACCGGAACAGCTCGCAGAGGCGCTCTCGCATTTGAAGAAGCGCGCCGGTAGGTTGATCTGGTTGAATCCGCTTCTGGGTAGTTCCACTTATAAACCGGTGACACGCGGAATGCAGGCGGCACTGCCGTTCATCAATGTGTTTGCGCCCGCGCATGACCTTGCGAGCTTGCGTGCGCTCGAACCGCATCTGGTGTTGTAGATGGAAGAACTCTTTGACGACATCGAGAAACTTGCCATTGTCGAGAAGCGAGTGGCCATGGCCACACTCGTCGCGACCCGCGGCACCAGTCCGAAGCGAGAAGGCGCGAAGATGTGGGTCGGCGAAGAAGGCCGCATTCTCGGATCGGTAACGATCGGGGGATGCGTCGACGCGCGCGTGATCGCCGAATCCGAAAAAGCTTTGTCGTC
>Ga0256867_10000550_pt1 | contig 14933 bp, 13 predicted proteins | sample RVTome_15_FD_185939 | JGI IMG/M metagenome (GOLD analysis project Ga0256867, IMG submission 185939) | Soil microbial communities from uranium-contaminated site in the Upper Colorado River Basin, Wyoming, United States - RVT150D86 (HiSeq) ... | reverse complement strand
GCGAGCACGCCGTACTCGGGGGTGTGCCAGTTGGCCGGAGCGTGGGCGGCGCCGAATCGCCAGACCACCGGCAGCGCGGCCACGAGCCGGCCGTCCCGGCGGACCGTGAGGACGACGAGCGGGCCGCGGCCGAAGGCCCGGTGCCAGGAGAGCACCCACCCCGGTTCGAGGAACGGCGAGCCGCCCACCCGCTCGACCAGGCCGGCCCAGTCCGCCACGACGCTGTCCGGGGTAACAACGGCGATGTCGGCGGCAGTCATCACGTGCGCACCCGGTCCAGGACCCGACGGGCGGTGTCCACGGCTCGCTCGGTCGCGCCGCCGCGCCGCTCCCCGCGCGCGGCCAGCTCCTTGGCGCGGAGGAACAGCCTCCCCGGAACGGCGACGAAGGGGCCCGACCAGGCGCGGAGGTCCTCGCCCTGGACCTGTTCGTTGGAGAGGCTGGACTTGTAGGCCTCCTCGCCGCGTCCCCAGTCGTACAGCTCGCAGCCGTGCTCCAGTGCGTACTCCAGGGCAGCGTCGTGGGCGAGCAGCCCGACGCCGTAGCGACTCCAGTCCGGATGGAACCGGCTGTGCCACATCCGGTACGCGGCCCCGTCGACGAAGCACAGGACGTAGGCGGCCAGCCGGCCGCCGATGCGCAGCGTCGTGAGCACGACCAGGCCAAGGCGCGCGTGCGAGAGCACCACCCGCCGGAAGAAGGCCCCAGCGGCAGGGTCGTCCATCGCGCTGCGTCGGCCCAGCGCTTGATCCCGAGCTCGGCAGACCTCCACGACTTCGGGCAGCACTGCATGAACTCCGTCGGGGTCGCGGAGCTGGGCGACCGACGGGTCGATTCGGTCGCGATCCAGCCGGTTCCGCAGCCGGCGGATCTGCTGATGGTGGTTGCGCGAGACGTGGGCGCGCAGGGTGCGGGTGTCGCCCACGCGAAGGACGGGGGAGACGGCACCCGGAGCGATCACAGCGCGCGGCAGTGTCCGGGCCAGCCCCGCTGCGACCCGATCGCCGGCCGGGAGGTGGCGGAGGGTGAGCTGCCACGGACGGTCGAGCCGGCCCAGGTAGTCCGAGACCGCTGCCGCGAGGGCGTCCGCCGCGGCATGGTCGGCTGCGGCCAGCGCGGCGGCGTCGCTGGGGCCGTGGCCGAGCGCGACGAACCTGGCGAGGCGCCGCCCGCGCTCGGCGAGCATGGCCGCGCCCGCGAGCCGGCCGCCCGTCTCGATGACCACCGCCACCGGCCGGTATTCGCGGTAGCTCGCGATCCAGGTGTCGAGCCACGGCCGGCGCGCCATCAGCGGAGCCCCCACCGCCGCGTGGAGGTCGTCGAGCGGCTCGGCGAGCTCGACCAGGGCGCCGGGGCCGGACAGCACTCGGACCTGCATACGCGGACCTCTTCCCCCGATCGGCGCCAGCTATCCACGCCGGCGCAGATGGCGGCCAGGTGGACCGCGCTGGCCATTCGGGGGCCGCACCGTGTGACATGATCGCGATGTGACGGTGCTCTGCTACCACTCTGTGGAGTCGAGCTGGGTGTCGCCGCTGAGTGTCGACCCCCCAGAGTTCGACCGGCACTGCGCCTGGCTGCGCCGGCACCGCCGCACCGTCGACCTGCCCGACGCTCTGCCGGCCCTCTCTCGCAAGGGCAGGCTGCCCCGGGGGACAGCGGCGCTGACCTTCGACGACGGGTTCGCGGCGCTGTACGAGCACGCCCTGCCCGTGCTGCGGGAGCACCGGCTGCCGGCGACGGTGTTCGTGGTGGCCCGCACCCTGGTCGACGACCGGCCCATGGACTGGATCCATCCCGACCCTGCGGTGCCGCAGCACGCGCTGTCGCGTGAGCAGATCCTGGCCATGCGCGAGGCTGGGGTTCGATTCGGCAGCCACAGCCTGGCCCATCAGGACCTCACGACGCTCACCGAGGACGAGTGCCTGCGTGATCTCCGCGAGAGCCGCGAGATACTCGAAGACCTGCTCGGCGAGCCCGTTCGGCTGCTCGCGTACCCCTACGGCCGACATGCCGAGCATGTGCGGAGGGCGGCCCGGCTGGCCGGTTATGAGTTCGCCCTGTCGCTGCCCGAGCGGCGGGAGGCGGCCGGCCCGTACACCGTTCCCCGGGCAGGCATCTACCGGGGCAACAGCACGGCGACCCTGCGGCTCAAGGCCAGCCCGTGGTACATCGCCTGGCGAACCGGGCCGTTCTACAGGGTGCGCGGCCGCCTGCGGCGCACCGCGACGCCGATGCCCAACGCCTGACGCCGACGACGCTCCGCCAGCACGGCGATCACGACCAGCAGGCCGAGCACCAGCGCCGCCCCGGCCATCACCCACGTCCAGCCGGCTCCGGCCCGCTCCTCCCCGGGAGTTGCCGCGCTCTCCCCTGCGGCCCCGGGGACAGCTTGCCCCGGCGCCGGCGCCAACGCCGCCACGACCTCGGTGACCAGCTCCCCGAGCCGCTGCGGGTCGGAGAGCAGGATCACGTCGTCGCTCCCCGGGTTGAACCGAGCGTCGCTGCTGTCTGGCTGGTGGACACCGGGCCCGGAGACCTGCACCAGTGCGGGGATCCGGGAACGAGCACGGCCGACACCGGCGACGAGCAGGCGCACGTCGGCGTCCCTGAGCCGGTTCGCCGCGCGGGCGGCCGCCTGGAGGTGCTGCTCGGGCAGGCCGTCCAGGATCGGCTCGCCGTTGGCGTCGAGGTGTGCGGTCGGCTCGCCGTCGGTGATGTGCACGAGAACCCGGACGGCGCCTTCGCGGGCCTCGAGCAGCAGGTGCTCGCTGGTCGCCAGCGCGGCCTCCCAGTTGGAGCCGACGCCCACTCGGGAGTGCTCGGCGTAGCCGGTCGCCGCCGGATTGCCGAGGCCGCTTCGAGGGTCGCCCAGCGCCTGGTCGAACAGCCCGCCCGCCGTCACGGCGGCGGCTGTGACGGTGCTGAGCGGCGTCTGCGCCCTCGCCCGTTCGTCGTACGAGACCACCGCGGCCCGGGCGTCCGCCCGAGATAACGCGAGCCCGGCGAGCACCGACCGCGCCGCGGCGGCGACGTCGTCCGCCGATCCGCCCCCGGTCTCCGGGTCCGGGTCGTACCGTACGCTGCCCGACGCGTCCAGGACGAGCACCACCTCCACCGGGGTGCCTGCGGCGGCCGGCACAGGTGGGCCGGCAGGGTGGGCTGTGCCTGGCGCGGCGGGAACCAGCAGCACGGCGCCGATCGCCGTCGCCGCTGTGAGCCTGACGGCGATGTGCGTCACCGGCGCGTCCGCTCGTCGAGCACCTCGTGATAGAGCGAGGCGAGCCGGCGGGACCACGACCGGGCATCGAAGCGTTCGGCGAACCGGCGCCGAGCCGCAGCACCCATCCGCTGCCGCACGTCCGTTGCCGAGGCGAGCTCCGACAACGCTGCGGCCAACTGGGCCGGATTCCGGGGTGGGACCAGGACGCCCACATCCGCACTGACGATCTCCGGGATGCCGCCGGTGTGGGTGGCGACGATCGGCACGCCGGCGCCGAGCGCGAGGACGAGCGCTGTCGGCAGCGCGTCGGCGTGACTGGGATGCACGACGAGGTCCGCCACGTGCATCAGGGCGGCCGCATCGGACCGCCACCCAGCGAACCGCACGCGGCTGGAGATGCGGGGATCGGCGGCGATCGCCTCGAGCCTCGTCCGCTCCTCGCCGTCTCCGACGAGCGCGATCGACAGCGGCGAGTCGTCGGGGAGCACCGCGGCCGCCGCCAGCAGGTCGGCGAGTCCCTTCTCCGGCCGCATGACGCTCACCGACAGGGCGAGGACGGCGCTGGCCGGGACGCCGAGTGACGCTCGGAGGGCGGCTCGGGTCGCGCCGTCCGGCGGGGGCGGTATGGACGCCCCATTCGGGATGGTGACGACGCTGTCGGCCGCCCCGGGGTAGCTCTCGACGTACCAGCGGCGCTGTGCGTCGGACACGGCGATCACCCGCGCCGCGACCTGCGTTCGAGACTGGGCGGCCAGCCGCCGTTTCACCCGGCCGACCGCGGTGGGGGCGTCCTCGATCACATGGAGCGTGGAGACCATGGGAATGTCCCGTCGCCGGGCAATCGCAGCACCCACCAGGTCGGCGTGCTTCATGTGCGTGTGCACGACGTCCGGCCGCAGGGTGTCGAGGTGGACCGCCGCCCGCCGGAAGGCGCGCGGGTCCCAGCGCGTGCGGAGCGACAGCGACCGCACGTCAACCCCGAGGTCCCGCAGTGCGTTCGCCTGGACCGGGTTGGGGTCGTCGACCATGCTCACGACAGACAGCCGCAGTCCGGCCTGGCGGCCGCATCGGGCGAGGTCAACGAGCACCTGCTCGGCTCCGCCCACGCCGAGGCCGTGGATAAGGTGACAGGCGTGCAGCAATTCGCTTTCGCGTCCCGACATTGCCGTTGATTGTGCCCATACGCTCCAGAAGCAATCGTCATCAGTCCCTCCAGCGCCGGCGCACGGCGCTGTTGGCTCTCGGCGTCGCGGTGGTGGGACTCGCGGCGGCCGGTGTGATCGCGGCATGGGACGGCGGCGACGACACGCCCATGCGAGCGTTCAGCGACTCCTCGTACTGGAACACGGCGCTCCCCGAGGACGCGCCGGTGCATCCGGACTGGGCGGAGATCGTCGAGTTCCTGAAGGAGGACAACGTCCACGACGGGTGCGTGGTTCTCGCCGGCGCACGTAGCGACCCGTGGGGGGTGCCCATCTATTGGGCCGGCGAGGATGACCGTGAGTACGACGTCGTGGAGAGCGGACCGGACCTGCCGCCGGAGTTCGACTCGCTGCGCGTCCCCAGGGGCGCGAAGCCGGCATCCAGCGCCGATGCTGAGATGGTGGTGTACGACCGCGACGCTGGCTACGTCGCATGGCTGCACGAGGCGGAGTACGACGACTCACGCGACCAGTGGTCCGCAGACGGCGGCAGCATCGCGTACCTCGACTCCAACGGCCTGGAGAGCAAGGTGGCGGGCGGCGACGAGCGCAACAGCGGCACCCAGCGCGGGCTCAACGGCGCGGTGGTCGCGGTGCAGTGGGACGACGTCCGTGCGGGACGGATCGAGCACGTGCTCCGGATCGGCGTGAACACTGCACACCGCGATCACATCTGGCCGATGAGTGGCTCCGACGGCACCTCAGAGGACCGGTACGCTCCTCCCCAGGGTGCCCGGATCCGCATCAAACCATCCGTGAACCTGGATCGTTACGACCTGGACCGGGGCGCGGCGGTGATCGCCCGGGCGCTGCAGGAGTTCGGTGCGATCGTCGGCGACTCAACCGGTGCACCGATGGAGCTCAAGCTCGAGGACACCAGGTCGGAGGGCCGGGGACAGCTGTGGGACCTGGATCGGCGCGCGCTCTGCGCCATCCCGATCGACGACTTCGAGGTCATCGACTACGAGTACGACTACCGCTGAGCCCACCCGGCGGCGTCCAGCGTGCGGGCCACCCGCACCACGTTGTTGGCCATCCACCGCGTGCGGCTGGACCGGTCGGCGTACCGGTCGAACTGGTAGTGCAACCAGTCCAGCCAGTAGGCGATCACCAGGGCGCGCAGCACCGCGGGCTCGGTGCTGAGCTCGAGCTGGTGGCAGTAGCGGCGGCCGAGGTCGTCGGCACCGCGGTCGGCCCACGGCCGCAGCACGTCGAGCAGGGCGTTGCCCCAGCGGTAGCCCGGTACCGACTGCCGCGCGCTGAGCAGCAGGTGCAGCAGGTCGAGGAGCGGAAGCCGGCCCGGACCGGCGGAGTCCCAGTCGATGACGCCGGTGAGCTGGCCCGAGTCGACCAGCAGGTTGTCAAACCAGAAGTCGCCGTGGCCGAAGCCACGAGGCAGGTCGGCCAGCACGCGATCGGCTCCGGCTGCCAGCCGGGCTGCCGCGGCGGCGGCGTCGGGGGGCACGGCGGCGGCGATGCGGTGCAGGTCCGCTGTGCAGCTTCGCAACGGCACACCACCGTCCGAGCCGAGCCGGAACAGCTCGACGAGCACCGCCCGGCAGTCCTCCAGTACCGATGCCGGCAGTGGCGGGCGGGCGCCTGTCCCGTGCAGCCGCCGCTCCGCCGACCATGCCCCCACCCCGACGGTGCCATGGGCCTGGATCCAGGGCATGCGGTCGGCGAGCACCGCGTCTGGTCGCTCCCGGAGGAGATGCTCGCCCACACCGACCGGGCGAAGCACCTGGCTGCGTCCGGCGCCGACGGCCACCCGCAGCACGGTTGAATCGGTGATCGCGATCAGGGCGGCCTCGCTGGCTCTGACCATGTCGGGTTCGGGAGCGCCGGCGGCAGCGAGGGCGGTATCGAGGACCGTCGGTCCGGTGTCGTGGCGCGTCGCGAGTACGAGTGCACGGCGGGGGTATCGGTGAGGATGCCAGGGCGGCAGTGTGGGCAGCGGCCGCCCGGGCCGCGGGAAGGGCTGCCGGTGGTCCCAGCGGATCACCTGCACGTTGGGAAAGCCGAGGCGACGCAGCCGGAGTGCGGCCCGGGCCGACCGGGTACCGGACACGGTGTGCGCCGCCAGGCGCAGGACGGCGTCGGCGGCACGGCTGCCGCCGTCGAGGAGACGCGGGGCCGACATGATGCTGACGACGACGATGGGAGCGGCGAGCAAATGCTCCGGCGGCGCCCTGTCGGTGAACAGCACTTCTGATCCGTCGCTGCCGGCCGGCAGCACGGCGGCGAGCGCCCCTTCGTCCCCGCGGGTCTGTCCCGGCGGAAGGGTGCGAGTGCCCACGCCGCTCAACCTCCGTCCGTCTCGTCGTCGGGTGTCTACCCACCGTCGGAGCGGTGATGCCTGAGCAGCCGGGCGCGGCCGTCGAGACTACCGCCACGCTACGCGGGTCGAGCCTGCTGCTCGCCGGGCGGCTGCTGGCGACGGCGGTCGCGTTCCTCACCCAGGTCCTCCTGGTGCGCCACCTGTCGACGGCGGACTTCGGCGCGTTCGCCTACGGGCTCGGTGTCGTGGTGTCCGCCCGCATCCTGGTGTCACTGGGCCACAACCGGATCATCACCCGGTTCATCGCGATCTATCGGGAGCGCGGCGACTCCGGTCGGCTGCTCGGTGTGCTGGTGATGGAGCTGCTGCTGATCGGCAGTCTCGGAACCGCGCTGTTCCTGGGCGTAGTGGCGGCCCAGGACGTCCTGGCTGGCACTGTGATCGACGACCGCCGTACCATCGCGGTCCTCGCGATCCTCATCCTGTTGGCCCCCTTGGAGGCGCTGGACGAGCTCGCGGAGAGCTTGCTGGCGGCCTACGGCCGGGCCGGAGCCATCCTTTGGCGGCAGCACGTCCTCGCACCGGCGCTCCGGCTGGGCGTGGTCGTCACACTGATCGCGCTGGACGCCGGTGTGATGTTCCTCGCCACCGGCTACGTCGTGGCGACCTTCGCCGGCCTGCTCCTCTACGTGCTGGTGCTGCGTCGGCTGCTGCATGCCGAACAGGTGCTGGGGAGCGAGCGGGTGCGACCGACGGCGCCGGTGCGCGAGGTGTTCGGCTACTCGCTGCCGCTCCTCACCGCCGAGTTCGTGTATATCTCGGTCAACACAGTCAGCGTGGTCGTGCTCGGGTACTTCCACGGGCCAGGCGCCGTCGGACGGCTGCGGGCGGTGGGACCGCTGGCGGAGCTGAACCTCCTCGTCCGGCGGCAGTTCCTGCGCCTGTACCTGGCCCAGGCGGCTCGCCTGTACGAGCGCGCCGACCTGACCTCACTGCGGGCGACCTACGTGCGCACAACGGCGTGGCTCGCGGTGCTGACCTTCCCGGTGCTCGCCGTCACGGTGCCGTTTGCGGAGCCGGTGACCGTCACCCTGTTCGGCGAGCGGTACGCGAGCTCGGCTCCGTACCTTGCGCTGCTCTCGCTCGGCTTCTACGTCAACGCCGCCGCCGGCTTCAACGCGGAGCTGCTGCAGGCCGCTGGACGGGTGCGGCGGCTGGTGGTGGCAAACGTCGTGACCATCGTGGTCCACGTGACGCTCGTGCTCGTCCTGGCATACCGGCTGGGCGCCCTGGGTGTCGCCGTGGCCACCACAGTCGCGCTCGTCGTGCAGAACGCCATCAACCAGACAGGGGTCCGGGCGGTACTGGGCGCGGCGGTCCCGCGACCGCTTGCTCGGGTCTACCTGGCCGTCGTCCTGGCCACTGGCCTGCTCGGTGCGGTGCAGATGCTTGCCGGACTACCGCTGATCGGCGGACTCGTCCTCACCGTTCTCGCGACGGCGGTGGTCCTGCGGGCGACGCGAGACGTGCTCCGCCTCGGGGAGACGTTCCCCGTCCTGAGCCGGTTGCCCGTCGTCGGCTACCTGGTCGCCGGCGAGACCGGCGCGGACGGGTCGAGGTCTCGAACCGTCAGCGCCGGACGAAGACGACACCGGCCAGCTCATCGTCGGCGAACCGCTCGCCGGCGTCGATGACGGCGGTTCGCGGGCTGCCTTCGGGCACGACGAGCACGCCGCGCGCACCCTCGGGCATCGGTTGCCGGGCGGCCAGGGTGTCATCGTCGAAGCCATCGATCACCACGGGCGCATAATCCGGCAGGTGCCCGACAGGTCGGCCGAGAATGGTGATCGGCGCCGGAACGTGGTCGGCAATTTGCGAGGCCGCCGTCGGCACCACCACCACGTCGGATTGGGCGGCCATGGCCTCGACCAGCCAGCCCGCGACGGCCGTGCGCGTGCGCGCCGCATGAGCGGGGGCGCTGAGCAGGCAGATTCCCTTGCCGTCGGGGAACACGGTCCGGCACAGCGCGGCCAGACCGGGCACGTCCGCCGGCGCAGGCGTCATACTCTCTCCGCGAGCCCACAGCCGGGGGCCGCGCCACCACGACGGAAGCGACAGCACACCCACTACCGGGGTGCCGACTGCGTCACCCGCATAGCCGGGAGCCCACGGCCGGGGCGTTCGCCAACCCGAGGGAAGCGACAGCACACCCAAGACGGGGGCGTCGACTGCGTCACCCGCGTCGCCGGGACGCGATACCGGGCGGCGGAGGGCGAGCAGCAGGCCGACCACACCGAGTGGCAGCAGAACCGCAAGCACCAGGCCGCCTGCGGCATAGAGCAGGACCGTTCGGTCCTCGGCCGGCTCGGTCGGCGGGGTCGCCTGGTGCTGGATGGAGAACACCCCGACGCCCTCCCCGGGCCGGTTGAGCGCCTCGGCCAGGGCGTCGGCGACCGCGTTGGCGGTTCCGGCCGCCAGATCGGGATCCGCGGCCTTGCCGGTCACCTCGATCAGGATGTTCTGCTCGAGCGGCGTGAGCTCGACGTGCTCTTCGCGCAGCTCACGCGGACTCCACGGCAGCGATCCCGCCTCGATGGCGTCTGCGGCCACGGAGTCCTCGGTGAGCAGGGCCTCGGCCAAGCGAGGCAACTGCTCCGGGCTGTGCGCCAGGCTGTTGGCGATGACCAGGGCGGTCGCCTCGTACCGCGGTTGTTGAGCCTCCTGCCAGGCGGCCAGGCCGCCGGCGAGGGCGAGCGCGAGGGCCGCGAGCGCGACGACAAGCCAGCGGTGATGACGTAGCGCCCACCCGTAGGCGGCGGCGGGGTCGGATGTCGACGCGGTCACGTGCGCTCCCTTCTCGGCGGTGCGACGGCGACTGGTTGCAGGACGCGGGTCTCCGCGGGCGACGCGACGGACGCGTTGAGGGTAAGAACTCCGTAGATCAGCACGAGCCAGAAGAACTTGAACCCGAGCGTCTGCAGGAACACCGACGTCACCACGAGGCCCGCGAAGGCGGCCAGCGGCGGCGCGCGGCGCACCAGGTCGAGCCGGCGCAGGTCCCTGGCGAAGGCCCACAGGATGAGGACGAGCAGGGCGAGCGCGGCGAGCCCACCCTCCACCACGGTGCCCAGCCAGAGATTGTGGGCCTCGACGAGCGGCCGCTCCGCGCGCGCTTCCGGGTGCTCCAACAGCACCTGCTGGTGCGCGCTGGCGAATGTGCCCCAGCCGCTTCCGGTGGCGCAGTGCTCGGGACAGGCGCGTAGGCCGGCGGCCCAGATGTCGGTGCGGCCCGACGAACGGGTGTCCGCGGTGAGCCGCTCGACGACGTACTGTGGCGCGATGGCGACGGCGATCACCACCGCAGCCACCGGCACGAGCAGCGCCAGGGGCATGCCGCCGGTCCTCCGGCTGCGGGCCAGCAGGACGAGCAGGACGGCCAGCGCTCCGATAGTGCCGCCCCGCGAGCCGGTGAGGAACACACCGGCGACCAACGCGACGGCGACGACGAGGTAGCCGAGCCGCCGTCCGAGGCGCCCGGGGCGCATCGCGCGGTCCAGTGCCACCGCCAGCGGCAGCAGCAGCGCCGCAGCCGTGATGTTCGGGTCCGCTACCTCGCCGGCCTCGCTGCCGCCGACCGCCGCGACGAAGCGCTGATCCTCGGCGGAACCGAGTGCGCCGGTGACACCGAGGTAGATCGCGTAGAGGCCGACGATGCTGCCGCCCGCCACCACGCCCGTCCCGAACCGCCGCACGTCGTCGTGGGACACCGGCGTCACTGACACAAGGACGTACAGCGCGACCAGGCTGGCCAGCACGGCGGTCTGCTCCAGGGTGCGCTCGACGTCGACCGACCACATCACCGTGGCGGCGGCGACGCCGACCAGGAGCACGGCGAGCGCGGGCGTCGTCCCCGGACTTATGCGGCCCGCCGGACGGAGTGCGAGGTGTCCGGCGAACGCCGCCACAGCCGCCAGCCCGAGCAGAGTGGACAGGCTGCCGAACGGTCCCGCGCCGGGCAGCCGCAGCGTCGACCCGAAGGGGACCACGGCGGCGTACAGCGCGAGCAGCCACATCGGGTTGCGGAGCGCCTTGACGAAGGCGACGAGGACCAGCGGCGCCGCCGCCAGGAGGCCCAGGACGACCAGTGGCGCGCCTGCCGTGTCGAGTACCACCGGAGCGGCTGCTGTGTCGAGAACCCACGGGGACATCGGACTCAGAACCCGAAGATGTCGTCGTAGCGGCGGAACACGGCTTCCTGGGAGAACGTGCCGTCGAAGTGGGCCCGGGCCGCCTGTGACATCCGTTCGTTGACGTGCTGCCTGGTGAGCCACTGCATCAGCAGGGGGTGCCGGTCGAGATCGTCCTCCACCAGGACACCCTGGTCGGGGCCCGTGGCTATGCCCTCCGCGCCCACGGAGGTGGAAATGACGGGAACCCCGCGCGCGAGCGCCTCCAGCACCTTCAGCTTCACGCCGGAGCCGAACCGCAGCGGGCTCACCATCGCGCACGACCGCGCCAGCACCTGGTCGAGGTCGGCGACGTAACCGTCGATCCGGACGTGATCGCCCCATCGGGCAGCGAGCGACTGGAGCTCGGATGCCACGCCGCCGCCGACAATGCGCAGCACGACGTCGGGCACCCGGTGGAGCAGTTCCGGCATCTGCCGGGCCAGGAACGCGGCCATGGCGTCGTGGTTGTGTGGCAATGTCATGCGGCCGAGGAACGCGAACTGGCGGCTGCCGTCGGCGTCTCGACGTGTCGGCCGACGTCCGTTGGCGACCAGCGGCGGTATTGCATGCACAGTGTTGGTGCCGGAATGGCCGGCCAGGTGCTCCGCCTCCTCCGGGTTGACGAGGAGGCACGCGGCGAACTCCTGGGCCGAGCCGACCTCCCGTCGGGCCATGAGAACCTGCTCGGTCCGCAGCAGGGCGCGCTGCACCACCGGTGCGCTGGCCAGCGGACGCAGCGGCGCCGGGATGATGGCGCGGAACTCGCCCAGCGCATCGATCCGGATGCCGTCGTGCTTGCGCATCGCCTGACGCATCCGCGCGTACCGGCGGGAGAACAGATCGTCCAGGTACACGACCCGCCGCTCGTCCCGGCGCACCGGAAACTCGGCGGCGTACTGGCCGAGCCGCACTGTGTCGTAGATCTCCACGTCGGCGTCGATCTCGACAAGGAGACGGCCGAGCTCGGCGCTGACCCGGCGGGCGTAGAGCATCGATTCCTGCAGAGTGTGCCGGCGGGTGGCGACCGTGCGCAGCGCGACGGCCGCGAGCTGCTCCGGGAACCCCGAGCGGCGGACCCGTACTACCGGGACGGGGAAGTCGACCTCTCCTTCGCAAGGATTGGCGAGCAGGACGTAGTGAACGTTCTCGGCACCGACTCGGGCCCGCCAGTAGTCGACCAGACCGGCCATCACGATCTTCTTGCCGGAGTCCGGTGGGTACGGGACGGTCGCGCTGAGGATTGCGACGGAGTCGGGCTGCGGACGGGGGTCAACCATCGTGGCCCCGCAACAGCACCGGTAGCGTCCACAGCACGATCTTCATGTCCAGCCAGAGCGACCAGTTATCGATGTAGAAGTTGTCGTAGTGGGCCCGTTCCTCGATCGAGGTGTCGCCGCGGAGGCCGCTCACCGCGGCCCATCCGGTGAGGCCGGCTGGGACCCGGTGCCGGTCGGCGTACGAGTCGATGGCGTCGGAGAACTTCTCGACGAAGAACGGGCGCTCCGGTCGCGGCCCGACGATGCTCATGTCGCCCCGCAGCACGTTGAACAGCTGTGGGAGCTCGTCCAGCGACGTGCGCCGGATCAGCTTGCCGACCGGGCCCATCCGGCCGTCGTTCGCGACGGACCACCGGGTCTGCGACTCGTTGTCGTCGATCGGGGTGAGCGATCGGAACTTGTACATGGTGAACTCGCGGCCGCCGAGTCCCACCCGCTGCTGGCGGAAGAGCACGTCCGGGCCGCACTCGCGCCGGACCGCCAGAGCGATGGCGGCCAGCAGCGGCGAGAACAGCAGGAGCGTGAAACCGGCGACGACGATGTCGAACAGTCGCTTGACCCGCCACGACACCCCCCGCACCGCCGACCGTGGCAACCGGATCAGCGGAATGGCCCGGATCCGGTCACCGTGCCCGGATCCGGGCAGCTCGAACAGCCGTGGTACGACGAAAATCTGGCAGTCCGCAGTGGCGCATCCGCGCAGGGGTGCTATCAGGTCTTGGGCCGGCGCCGCTCCGAACGCAACGACGACGACGGCGATCCGCTCGCGCTCGACCGCCGCCGCGAGATCGGTCGAGGTTCCCAGGACCGGTGCCGGCAGCTCGTTCCGTCCTACCGGGTGGTCGTCGACGAAGCCGACCAGCCGGAGGCCGTGCTCGGGGTGCTCGTTCAGCGCGGTACCGAGGCGGGCACCAACCTCATCACAGCCGACGATGAGCGTCCGGTAGTTGGACAGGCGCCTGCCCCTGGCCCAGCGGATGGTCGCGTACGCACCGGTCCGTCCTACGACCACAAGGACTGCGATGACCACGCTCTGGATCACGATCGCGGAGATGTCACTTCGGAGGCCGACCGCGGCCATGGTGATCAATGTCGCTCCGAGCGTGGCGAACGAGATGCCACCCAGCAGGGCCGGCAGGTCGTCCAGGACCGACAGAGTCAGCCTGGTGCGGTACAGCCCGGCCCCCTGGAGGGCTGCCACCACCAAGACCGACAGCATCACCGCCGACTGCGTGTGCTGGCCTGTGAGCGTGGCCGCCGTAAGCAGGGCGATGCCGTCGCTGATCAGCATTCCGATGCTGGCCCGCGGCAGGTGCCAGGGACGCCGCCGTGGGCGCCTGCCGCGCGCGTCAGCGATGCCGTCTCGGTGCAGGCCGATGACTTTCTTGCCGCGCTCGCCGAGCGCGCGCAGTGTGGTCGAACCCCATTGCCCAGCAGGGGGTGCCAACTGGCGACTCGTCTGCGTCATCTGCCTTTTAACCCCCCCAACGGCCTTCGTATACCCAGCGTTCGCCGTGATTAACGAGGATGGAGCCGGTTAGTGGCCTGCCAGGCGCTCCGGACCATGTCCTCGAGACCGTGCTGCGCCTTCCATCCCAGCTGACCGCGGATGAGGTCCGCGGCGGCGACCACCTGGGCCGGATCGCCGGCCCGTCGCTCGATCACGTCGTACGCGACGGTACGACCGACGACCCGCCGGACGGTGTCCATGACCTCCTTGACGGAGTAGCCCTGTCCGCACCCGACGTTGAAGATCGGCCCCACTGTGCTGCCGCTCTCGAGGGCGTGGACGGCGGCGACGTGCGCGTCGGCCAGATCCGCCACATGGATGTAGTCGCGGACGCACGAGCCGTCCCGGGTGGGGTAGTCCCCGCCGAAGACCCGGGGGGCGGCAGCCTTCCGCCACTGCCCCGAGGACGTGAGGGATCAGGTTGGTGGCGCCGGTGTCGGCCAGCTCCGGCGAAGCGGTCCCGGCGACGTTGAAGTACCGCAGCGATATCCACCGCAGCGACGAGCTGCGGGCTGTCGCCGCCAGCATCCACTCACCGGCGAGCTTGGTCTGCCCGTACGGGTTCTCCGGCCGGGTCGGCGACGCCTCGTAACGGCGGGAACGTCGGGAGTGCCGTAGACCGCTGCGCTGGATGAGTAGACGATCCGTTCGACGCCGGCCCGGCTCATCGCCGTGAGCAGCTGCTCCATCCCGCCGACGTTCTCCCGCCAGTAGTCCAGCGGCCGTTCCACGGACTGAGGCACTGACTTCTTCGCCGCCAGGTGCACGACACCGGTGACGCGGTGGGTGTGAATCGCGTCCGCAATGCGGTCCGCGTCGAGGATGCTCGCCTGTACGAGCGGCACGCCGGCCGGGACCCGCCTCGGCAAGCCGGTCGACAGGTCGTCCAAGACCACCGCACGGTAGCCGGCCTGCAGTAACGCCGACAGGACATGGCTGCCGACGTAGCCCGCGCCGCCCGTCAGCAGCCACGTCTGGTCGGTCGGCGCAATGCGGATGATGATGCCACGACGGTCGGTCAGGACCGTCGTCCGCTGCGACGGCACCCGGGTAGTCGGCTCCGCGACGATCGAGCGGACCAGCCGGGCCCGTCCGCACCTGGTCGCGAGCGACGGGCGCCGGCTCCCCGGACCGGCCGGCGTCACGGTGCGACGAACAGGGTGAGCAGGCCGACGACCTCGGCCGCACGCAGGATCCGGTGGTGGCCCAGGCTC
>Ga0256867_10000548_pt1 | contig 14949 bp, 17 predicted proteins | sample RVTome_15_FD_185939 | JGI IMG/M metagenome (GOLD analysis project Ga0256867, IMG submission 185939) | Soil microbial communities from uranium-contaminated site in the Upper Colorado River Basin, Wyoming, United States - RVT150D86 (HiSeq) ... | reverse complement strand
CTGCCCTCCCGTTTATTGTCACGGTCCCGATATATGGAGCTGCCCCCACCGCCGCGCGAATGAGTGTCGACTTTCCTGCCCCGTTGGGCCCGATCAGGCCGACCCATTCCCCGTCGTCGACTCTCAGCGAGGTCTCCTTCAGGACCTCCTCCTGCCCGTAGGTGACGGAGACACGGTCCCAGCGAATCACGTCGGGCCCCTCATCGTGCGCAGCACGAGCAGGAAGAAGGGCGCGCCCAGGAATGCGGTGACCACGCCGATCGGGAGCTCGGCGGGCGACACCACAGTTCGGGCGGCAATGTCGGCGAGCATCAAGAAGGCGGCGCCGAAGAGCACCGAGAGAGGAAGAATCGCCCGGTAACTCCATCCGAAGAGCAGCCGAATCGCGTGAGGGACGATGATCCCGACGAATGCAATCAGCCCGCTCACCGACACGGCGCCGGCGGTGGCGAGGGTGGCCGCCACGACGACGACTCCCCGGACCACCGTCACATTCACTCCCAGCGCCCTCGCTTCGTCGTCTCCGATACTCAACACGTCCAGCCGACGCGACGCCCCCAGCAGGACAACGGTGGCAACCACCGCATATGGTGCCAGCCCAATCACGTCTCCCCACCCCACCGTGGTGAGACGGCCGAGGATCCACGCGTAGACCTCTCGCAACGTCTCGACATTTCGCTGCAGGATGTAGGTCTGCACCGCGGTGGCGAACGCCGCCACCGCGACCCCAGCGAGGATCAGAGAAGTCGCCGACCGGCCACCCACGGTTCGGCCGAGCAGGTAGGTCAAGCCGACGGCAACCAGACCTCCAAGAAATGCGAGCGGTGCGAGATACGCTCGATCATCGGTCGTTGCGAAGACGACGGTGGCCCCAAGCCCGGCTCCCGCTGCCACGCCGAGCAGATAAGGGTCGGCCAATGCGTTCCGAAATACGCCTTGATAGGAGGCACCTGCTGCCGCCAGCACCGCACCCACGACTGCTCCGAGGACAACGCGGGGAAGGCGGATCTCCCAGAGAATGGATTGCTGCACCTCGGTGAGACCGGATTCCAGAGAGATTCCCGGAAGGGCGTCCAGCAGTTCCCTGACCACGGCCGAGGGATCGATGCCGGCCGCACCGACCACCGACCCGAGAATGGCGGCGGCGAGCAGGGCCACGACGCCCGATGTGAGGCCGACCCATCCGATATGTGGGGTCGGTGCGTCGGCCCTCGCCGTGGGAGTGCTCAACCGGACCGATACTCCGCGATGGCATCGGCAATCGCTCGAGCGAGATCGACGATGCGCGGCCCCCACCGGGAGGCGACATCCGAGTCGAGCTCGACGATGTTCCCGGTTTGGACCGCCCTCATCGGGGCCCAACCAGGTCGCGCTGCAACTGTCTCCGCATTCTCACCGTAAAGAGTGTCTGCCAGGAAGATGAGGTCGGGGTCCGCCTCGACCACGAACTCACTCGACAGCTGTGGATAGCCGAAGGCCAAACCGTCCTCGTCTGCGGGATCCGCGATGCTGGTCAGACCGAACAGGCCGTAGATCTCCCCAAAGAACGTGGTCGAAGTCACCGTGTAGAGGGTGTTGTCGATCTCGTGAAAGTAGGTGAGGTCTTGGGCCGCTCCGCCAGACGCGGCAACGATCTGCTCGAGATCGCCCTGGATCTGCTGGTTGACCTTGGCGGCGAGGTCCAAGTTTCCGGTGGCCAGGCCGAGACCTTGTATCTGGCGATACACGTCTTCGATCGTCAGGGCAGCGCCGTAGCTGATCACTGGCACACCGGCGGCGTTCAGCCCGGCGACAAGGTCTCCGGGATCGAAGGAGATGATCACCAGGTCGGGCTCGTAGGAGAGGATGCCTTCGAGGTTGGGGGTGATACCGGAGAGATCGGTCATCGGGGCATCGGCGGGGTAGTTGGACTGGTCGTCCACCGCGACGACCTGTGGTCCTGCGCCTATCGCGAAGAGCATCTCGGTCGCCACACTCGACAAGGAGATGATGGCCTCGGGACGGGTCGCGACGGTGACGGCGCCATCGTCCGCCTCCACCGTCGCCGGGAAACCGATCTCTGCGGTGGTAGTGGTCTCAACGGGTGCTGTTGTCGTCGGCGCCGCGGTCGTCGTCACCGCTCCGAGAGACGTGGTGGTTTCGCCGGTGTCGGCCGGGCTGCAGCCGACCAGCACCAGTAGCAAAGTGAGGAGTAGATAACTCCGTTTCATGAAAAACATCCTCCGTTTGTGGAGGATGAAGGTCGGTGTGTGGCTTCCCTGAGCACACGGTTCCGTCTTCATCCGAGACTTTCACGTGGCCCTGAGATTCAGGCGACCTGGCTCGTGTCGTGCTTTCGTCGAAGACGGAAGCAGACCTTCACAGTTGCGGGACAGCTTCGGAATCCGACCGAATTCGCTGCTCCCAGGGCACCCGTCGGTAGTGACGGGATGCCGTGATCCTAGCCGTGATGCGCAGCCAGGTTGGGTGCACGGCCGATGGTTGGGCCGCCGGAGGGGGTATCAGGCACGGAGCATCGGGCTGGAGGAGGTTTCCCCATACTCGATACCCGATACCCCTGCAGCGAGCTCAGCGGCCTACCCGACGTCCTCGGTTCGCACGCCGAGGGTGACATCGATGGTCATCTCCTCCCCGTCTCGGAGGATCAGGACTTCGACAGTCTCTCCGGGTTGATGAACCCTCACCTGGGCGATCAGGTCGGTCCACCCCCGAATCGGCACCCCACCGAAACCGATGACGACGTCGTCGAGTCGCAGGCCGGCGGTCTCAGCGCCCGAACCTTCGATGACCTCGACGATAACGGAGCCTGCCTGACCGGACGTATTCACGTTGGCGCCCCGGACACCAAGGAAAGCCGTCTCCACCGGCTCTCCGGAGATGATGCCGTTGGCGTACTCGACGGCGATGCTCGCCGGGACGGCGAAACCCACACCGTCGTTCGATCCGGATGTGGAGAAGATCGAGACGTTGATGCCGACGACCTGGCCATGACGGTCGACTAGCGCTCCGCCGGAGTTGCCGGGATTGATGGCTGCGTCGGTCTGAACCATCGAATAGCAGGTGTCTCCGAAGGAGCAGTTGGTCTGGTCGACGGCGGAGATGATCCCGGCGGTCACGGTCGACTCCAGGCCCCACGGAGACCCCACAGCAATGGCCATCTGCCCGACTCTCGGCTTGGCCGTGCTGAAGGTCGCCGCCTCCAGACCGGTCCGGTCGACTTCGATGACGGCGATGTCCACACTCTCGGCGAATCCGATCACCGTGCCCGCGACTTGCTCGCCGTCGGCGAAGCGAACCCTCACCGAGTCGACACCGTCGACTACGTGCGCGGCGGTGATGATGTATCCGTCCTCCCTGAAGATGACTCCCGACCCGAGACCTGTATTTGTCTGAATGTGGACGGTCGATGGGAGAATTACCGCGGCAGCATCGGCGATCGGCTCCTCGCCGGGAACATAAGAAGGAGCGACCACCTGGATCTCGTCCGGTCCGGGATCTGTCACGGCCGTGGCTTCGGTCACCGGTCCGGTCCCGTCCGGATAGAAGAGACTGAGCCCGACGATGAGAACAGCCGCCGCTCCAAAAACGAGGACTGCCGCCAGCCACGTCGGCATCCTCCTGCTTTCAGTCATTTCATTCGACAATCGAGACCTCCTGGCAGCGACGACGGTATGCCGTCCGCGCTAAGACCGCCGTAAACCATTCTTTAAGAGCCTGTAAAGGGGTTTTCGGCTGGATGCGGCCACTCACTTGAGTCGAGGGGGAGCCAGATCACCATTGTGGTCCCCTCACCGCCGTTGCCCGAGAACCTCGCCAGAGAGCCCGAGTGACCCTCGGCGATCTGGGTAACGATCGACAGCCCCAGACCGATGCGCGCACTGGGATCGTCGGGGAGTCCCGGCCCATCGTCGGCCACGCCGAGCCATGCCCAGCCATCTGCTACTCCCGATCCGAGGCGGACCTCGGAGCCGGCAGGAGCCACCTTCAGCGCATTCTCGATCAGGTTGTTCATGGCGCGGTCGAGGGCAACCTCTACTCCCTGAACCGTCACCGGGCCGGGATGCGCCTTCAAGCGGATGCCGGCGGTGTCGGCAATGGGCGCGAAGTCGGCCGTCTTGGCCTCGACGAGGGAGCCCAAATCGACCGAGACGGCAATCGACTTGCCTGTCTGCAGCCGTGCGGACGCCAGGAGGTCGGCGATCATGGTCGACATCTTCTCGGCGTTTCGCTTGATGACACTCCCCGCCTCGCGCCACTCCTCGATACCGGCGTTGGGGTCGCTAGCCGCCAGATCGACGTTCGAACGGATGACGGTCAGCGGGGTCCGCAGGTCGTGGCTCGTGTCAGCGAGAAACTGACGCTGGCTGGTGAATGCGGTATCGAGTCGCTCCAGCATCTCGTCGAAGGTGTCCCCCAGTTGCTTTATCTCGTCGTCAGGCCCCTCGAGGGCGATGCGACGGCTCAGATCCGACGCCTGTATCTCACGGGCGACGGCGGTGATCTCCGCGACGGGCTTGAGCACCCGGCCCGACATGACCCAGCCGACCACGATGCTGAGGATGAACAGGGCGACGAGAGCGATGAGGATGAACTGCGCCACGCGATCGAGGACGATCTCGTTGTAGATCGACTCGATAGCCCGAGCCTCGATCTCCGCCATCTCGGGGACGATGACCGCGCGCCCCTCGATGATCACGACCTTCTGACCAGTGATGACCGTGGCCATCATGGTCTGATTGCGCAGCCATCGTTGTGTGGCGAGATACACCAAGCCGAGAAGACCACCACCCAAACCGAAGACCAGCGCCGAGTACTGGACGGAGAGACGGAAGCGAATCGACTGCCAGGAAGGCATCAGTCGTCGTCGAGCCGGTAGCCGCGTCCCGGGACCGTGGAGATCAACTGTGGCTCGCCCAGCTTCTTCCGCAAGTTGCTGACGGTGACACGAACCACGTTGGTCATGGGATCGGTCATCTCGTCCCACACGTGCTCGAGCAAGTGCTCCTGGCTCATCACCAGCCCGGCGTTGGCCATGAAGTAGTGGAGCAGCGCGAACTCCTTGGCGGTGAGCTCGAGACGATCCTCGTCACGCTTGGCTATGAAGCGGGCGGGGTCCAATTGGAGGGGACCGACGTGGAGGACAGGATCGCTCTCCGCGTCACGGCGGATGAGAGCCCGGACCCTGGCGGACAACTCGGGGAAGGCAAATGGCTTGACCATGTAGTCGTCCGCCCCGGAATCGAGACCGGCGACCCGGTCTGAGACGTCGTCACGGGCGGTCAACATGAGAATGCGTGGCCGCTCACCCTCGAGCGTCGGCAGGTCTCCGGAGACGAGATCGCGGCAGAGTTGCAGACCTGAGCCGTCCGGCAGATTCCAGTCGAGCACCACCAGGTCGTACCCGGCCGAGCGCAGCTTGATGTTTGCATCGGTAGCCCGATGGGCGACGTCTACGGCATGGCCATCGCGGCGCAGCCCACGCACCAGGACGTCGGCCAAGTCGGGCTCGTCTTCGACTACGAGTAAACGCACAGCCCTCCAAGTTAAGAAATCTCGCGTAATTGACGAATAAACCACGACTCAAGGCAAGACGGAGCAAGTATGGACTTCCGACCCATGGATAAGAGGCAACGTTTTGCCGAGTCTGAGAGTCGGAGATACATATGGTCGTGACATTCATCACAGAGGACCGGGACGGGTTCCACACCTACACCGGGCATGTGGTCAGCCGGGGACCGTCGACGATCGTCGTCCTCCTCACCGAGCCCTTCAGCCTCGCCGGACGTTCGGTTCAATTCCCGATCACCGCCGTGGTCGAGGAGAAGGTGATCTCTGCCTAGTGTCCGCCCGGTGGATTTGCTTGCTATTTCGGCGAGCGGACACACCCGGCCCCGAGTCGAGGTTTAGGCTGAACGCATGTTCCTAGAGGCATCCACCCTGCAGGCAATGGCCATCGTTGGCGGCGTTGGGGGGCTGCTCGGCCTCATTGGTGGCCTACTCGCCTCGGCGGACAATCTCCTGGGGACCCTGCTGATGGGGATCATCGGCGGTGTGGTTCTCTCATCCATACTGCGCATCGCCGGTGCCGAGCCGTTCTATGCGGTGGGCGCTGAAGAGTTCTCTCTTGTTTGGGCTGGCCTGGGGGGCCTCGTCCTCGGGTTCGTTGTCGGCCGCTCCAACGTTTGAAGCGTCTCGTCGTCATGGTTGTCGTCGTCGGTGCCTGTGCCGGCGCCGCTCAACCGACCACAACCACAGCCGTACCCGCCACACCTTCTTCGTCTACCACCTCGACCACGGGCTCTACCTCCACTACGTCGACTTCGACCACGACGACGGCGCCCGAGCCGGAATTCACCGCCACGATCTCCGACGCCACCCTCGATCGGCTGGCCCACAGTTGGACCGAAGACTGCCCGGTGGGCGTTGAGGGGGTCGTCATCATCGACTTGAACCACTGGGGCTTTGACGGCGAGGTCCACGAGGGCGCCATCGTGGTGGCACGCGAGGAGGGCGGGAACGTCGTCGAGATCTTCCGACGCCTCTTCGAGATTCGATATCCGATCGAGAGTGTGATCCCGATCGGCGACCTGACCCCCGGAATCGAAGGATACGATCTCGACTACAACAACACGTCGGGCCTCCACTGCCGGCGCGCCACCGGCTCGACTAGTTGGTCGGAGCACGCCAGGGGTCTGGCCATCGACATCAACCCGTTCTACAACCCGTTCATCACATCGAGCATCCTGTGGCCGTTGAGCTCGGCCCGCTACCTCGACAGGACTCTCGACGAGCCCGCGATGATCCACGATGGAGACGCAGTGGTCGAGGCGTTCGAGATGTGGGGATGGTTGTGGGGTGGCTATTGGGAGTCGATCAAGGACTACCAGCACTTCTCGACGACCGGACGGTAGACGTCTGGTCCCCTTCGTCGAAGCTGCACCACGTAGCGCTTTCCGTGACTATGTGCAGGCTCGATCCGATGAGCGCGTGGTCCGCTTCATCGAAGTGGCACCGGGTCGCGCAAAACGCACCCTCGTGCAGACTCGACGAGACGGAGTTGACCGTCCGCCTAGCCGACCGCGCCGGCGGCGGCCATGTTGAGCTCGATGAGCCGGTTCATCTCTACGGCGTACTCCATGGGGAGCTCCTTGATGATCGGCTCGATGAACCCGGCGACGATCATGGTGGTGGCCTGGTCCTCGGTGAGTCCGCGGGACATGAGATAGAAGAGCTGGTCCTCACCGACCTTCGACACGGTCGCCTCATGTCCGATCTCGGCGTCGTTCTCCTCGATCTCCATATATGGATACGTGTCGGATCTGGAGTTCTCGTCGAGGATCAGGGCATCGCATCGCACGAAGCTCTTGGAGTTCTCGGCGCCAGGCTCGACACGAACCAGGCCCCGGTAACCCGAACGACCTCCGCCTTTGGCAATGGACTTGGAGACGATGGTCGAGGTGGTGTTGGGGGCGGCGTGAACCATCTTGGCCCCGGCGTCCTGATGCTGGCCGTCACCGGCGAAGGCGATGGAAAGCACCTCACCGTGGGCGCCCGGCTCCATCAGCCAGACGGCCGGGTACTTCATGGTCAGCCTCGAGCCGAGGTTGCCGTCGACCCACTCCATGGTGGCGTTGCGATAGGCGGCGGCACGCTTGGTGACCAGGTTGAAGACGTTGTTAGACCAGTTCTGGATGGTCGTGTAGCGGCAGCGACCGCCTTCCTTGACGATGATCTCGACCACCGCTGAGTGGAGCGAGTCCGTGGTGTAGGTCGGTGCCGAGCAGCCTTCGACGTAGTGCACGTAGGCGCCTTCGTCGACGATGATGAGCGTTCGCTCGAACTGGCCCATGTTCTCCGAGTTGATGCGGAAGTAGGCCTGGAGCGGCTGGTCGACATGCACCCCCGGCGGTACGTAGATGAACGACCCACCAGACCAGACCGCCGAGTTGAGCGCGGCGAACTTGTTGTCGTTGGGAGGTATCACCGTGGCGAAGTACTCCTTGACGATGTCGGGGTACTCGCGGAGTGCCGTGTCCATATCGGTGAAGAGGACACCGAGCTTCTCCAGGTCCTCCCGGTTGCGGTGGTAGACAACTTCACTTTCATATTGCGCGGTTACCCCAGCGAGGTACTTGCGCTCTGCTTCGGGGATGCCCAGTTTCGCGTAGGTATCCTTGATGGACTCGGGGACCATGTCCCAGTCCTTCTGCTGCTCCCCCTCCGGCTTGACGTAGTAATAGATGTCGTCGAAGTCGATGGTGTTGAGCAGACCGCCGCCACCCCATTGCGGGATCGGCTTGCGCAGGAATCGCTGGTACGCCTTGAGGCGGAACTCGAGCATCCACGCGGGCTCGCGCTTCATCGCGGACATGTCCCGGATCACGTCCTCGTCGAGGCCCTTGCGCGGCTCGAAAGCGAGCGCCACCTCGTCGTGCCATCCGAGCTGGTATCCCCCTAGGTCAATATCAACAGTTGCCATCTGGCAATCACCTCAAAGTATTCAACAGGATTCGTGGACCATGAATTTCCACTATCCAGATAGGGGGAATTGTAGGAGACTGACTCCCTTCGACAAAACGCCGTCGAGTCAGCGGCGGTTGGCGACGACTCGGACGATTGGCCAGGTGACGAAGTCGAATAGCTCCGACAGCTCCTCGAGCATCTCCCGGATGACCCCGGGCCGCTCGTATGTGCCTGGTGCGCGCTCCACCAGATGACGACGCTTGATCGCCATCACCCGGGTGCCCAGGTCGGTGAGGACCTGGTCGCTCATCGCTGTCGACCCGGCCGGGAAGGTGAACGGTTCGACGTGTTCGGCCACCTGGATGTCGAAACCCCTGTTTTGCAACGTCGTCACCAGCATGGGGACCTTCAGTCCATACCCAGATTCACCATGGGGGCCTTCCCGGGGAGGCAGGCCGAGGTATCGGACCAGGGCCGCCCGACCATGATCGGTGTCGGCATCGATGGTCTCGAACTGGTGAAAGGCGATGACCAGCCGGCCACCGGTCCGGAGAATGGCGGCGAACTCTTCGGCCAGTGAGTCGGGATCGGCGCTGTCTCCCTCCCACGTGGGGAACTGGAACACCATTCGAGCCGTGGCGAGGTCGAACGATGCCGGCTCGAATGATGAGGCCAGCCGGCCGGCAGATATCCCCGTCCTCCAATCCAGGTCTTCAGTCGGTGCCTGCGGGTCCGGTGTCGTGGGCACCACCGCGGCGGCGCCGGCCTCGCGCAGGTATCGGGACAGATCGCCGAGACCGGCCGAGAAGTCGAGGATGCGTCTGTCCGCAACCCATTCCGGTGGCACGAAGTCTTCGACGAGGTAATAGACGAGATACCTCATCACGTGCCACGAGCGCGTGGTTTCCCACGTCATAGCGCGCGGACTACTTTCCGGTTCATGCCGGTGATTGTGGTCGGTGCAGACACCGAGGTGGGCGAAGCGATCCTCGATGGCCTCCACGATCCGCCGCGCGAGGTCAGGGCATTCGTGTCGGACGAATCCGTCGCCCGGCGGCTGAAGGACCGCGGGTTCAAGGTGGCGTTGGGCGATGTCTCCGACGACAGCCACGTGGAGGCGGCGGCGACCCGCTGCTTCTCAGCCGTCCTCATCGCTGACGCGACCACGGACCAGCGCGAACGGGCATTCGCGTCGACCCCCGACGATGTGAAGCTCGGCTGGGCCAACGCCGTTGCTCGGTCCAAGGTGCACAGGGTGATATGGGTGTCCGACGAGCCGCCGCCTCACACGAATGTCAGCGAGGTGACCACGGTGAGCCCCGATGATCCCGGCCTCGTTCAGCTCGTCGTCGACCTCGACAGTGCCGCATCGATCTGACGTCTCTACTCGATCATCAAGTCGATTTGCTCGCGGGCAAGCTCGTGCCAGATCCTGAGATGCTCCTCGACCTCTTCGACTAGAGCGATTTCTTGGGCCAGGTCGTGCTCGTAGGCGGCGAGCAGGAGCTTGTATGGGTTGATCGGCGTCCCGTCTCGCCGGAGTTCGAAGTGGGTGTGGGGGGCCGTCCACTCGGCATTCCCCGAATCGCCCACCCAACCTATCAGTTGGCCCTGCCTGACCTCGGTCCCCACCGCTATGCCGGGAGCGACAGTGAGCGACCAAGGTGCCTCGCCGTCGTCGGTGCCGGGGTTGTCGTTGTTGAGGTGCAAGTAGGCACTGGTCCATTCGTCCGCATGGCTGATCTTGATCGAGCGCCCGCCCAGGCGATCAACCGAAATGTCGAAAACCACACCGTCGGCCGCCGCATAGACCTCGGTCATCCTCTCTGCCATCAGGTCGTTTCCCTTGTGCCGCCGGCCACCTGAGCGACTGGCGCCGAACGTCGAGGAGAAGTGTGTCTTCGAGGTTTCCTGGGGAAATGCGATGCCGAACGGCGGTTCCGATGTGGCTTTCGCAGATGTGACCGGCAGTGCGCCTGCCAGACCGATGGCCGCAGCGGCGACCATCGCGATGGGACTTGCAAGGACTCGGGAACGCAACGGTGCCTCCTCTGTCGGCTGAGAGAGTCAGTGAACGGAACCCAAGTTCCTGGTTCCGAATGGGCGAGGTTACGAAAGGGTTCGCGCTATGCAAACCCGGATGCGCCTAAAGACAGCAACGCTCATACCGGCGCGGGCCGCGCTCGGACCGTGAAGCGCAGCCGGCTGACGGGGTCGCCGTCGACCGAGATGACGAACGAGTAGGGACCTTCCTTCTCGAACAAGAGATTGTTGAACGTGAACGAGCGGATCAACCCGAAATCGGTGGTGTTGATCGATCGCCGTCCGTTGGAGGGGAGTTTGATGTCGTGACCGAGGGGTCGCGGCAGGATCGCCTTCCCGTCGACATCCTGAAGCTCAACTGCCAATCGAAGGGTCTCTGCATCCCAGGAGACAGGTACTCGCAGCCGGAGCCCGATGGCGAGGCTGGGGTGCCTGGCCGGGAATCGCGGGACCCAGAGCGTGTCCCATCCTCCACCTAGCACGAATAGCTTGCCCCTGACCGCCTGCACCGAATCGGCGAGGAGCGCGACATCGACCGTCGGTCCAAGAGAGTCGGGTGGCAGGTCCATCACCGCGGCGAGCCTACAGAGACACCGATTGAGCCCAGCAGGGACGCTTCGGATAACGTTGCCTACGGAGGCCTCATGACTCAACCAACAGAAATCGCACCGGCCGACGGCAAACTGGGTGTCCTCACGCCCGGAATGGGGGCGGTGGCGACGACATTCGTTGCAGGGGTCCTCGCCACACGGAAGGGGTTTGCCCAGCCCACGGGCTCATTGACCCAGATGCAACGAATCCGTCTGGGCAAGCGTGACGAAGATCGAAATCCCCTGATCAAGGAATTCGTGCCGCTCGCAGCATTGGAAGACCTCGAGTTCGGCGGATGGGATCCGTATTCAGACGACGCCTACACCGCGGCCATGAAGGCCGGCGTGCTCGATCCGCGGCACATCGAGGGCATCGGTGAAGAGCTCCGGGCGATCAAACCGATGTCGGCCGTATTCAACCCACGTTGGGTGAAAAACCTCGAAGGCACCGACCAGGTGAAGACGGCCAACACCCACATGGACCACGCCGAGCAGTTGATGGAGGACATCGACAGGTTCCGATCAGACAAGAAGGTCGACCGCGTGGTGACCGTGTGGTGCGGTTCGACGGAGGCGTACGAGGACCCCAGCGAAGTCCACCAGGACCTCGACACCTTCGAGCGCGGCCTCAAGGAGAACGACCCGGCCATCACACCGTCGCAGGTATACGCCTACGCCTGCCTGAAGATGGGGGTGCCGTTCGCAAATGGGGCGCCCAACCTGACCGTCGACATCCCGGCGATGGTCGAGTTGGCCGTGCAGGAGCAGGTGCCCATCACAGGCAAGGACTTCAAGACAGGCCAGACGCTCATGAAGACGATGATCGCCCCCGGCCTGAAGGCCAGGATGCTGGGGATCAAAGGCTGGTTCTCCACCAACATCCTGGGCAACCGCGATGGCGAGGTGCTTGACGACCCCGAGAGCTTCAGATCGAAGGAAGTGTCGAAACTGGGCGTTCTAGAGCACATCCTCCAGCCGGATGTCTACCCCGACCTCTACGGCGACATCTATCACAAGGTGCGGATCAACTACTACCCGCCCAAGGGTGACGACAAGGAGGGATGGGACCACATCGACATCTTCGGATGGCTGGGCTATCCGATGCAGATCAAGGTCGACTTCTTGTGCAAAGACTCGATTCTCGCCGCACCGATCGTCCTCGACCTCGCCCTGTTCATGGATCTAGCCGCCCGGGCGGGAAAGAGCGGGATCCAGGAATGGCTCTCGTTCTACTTCAAGAGCCCCCAGCACGCCGAGGGGATCTATCCGGAGAACGACCTGTTCATCCAGCTCACCAAGCTGAAGAACAACCTGCGGCACATGATGGGAGAAGACCTGATCACCCACCTGGGCACCGAGTACTACCCGGAGTCGTAGCCCGGCGGTAATCAGGCGGCCGAATACGGAAAGACCTCGAGGTGTACATTCACGGGACCCCCGTAATTGGGTACGAAATGGGCGATATGCGCCCAAATCCCGCTCAATTTCGGGGAAAATCCAGACCAAGGAGACGAGAAATGGGAGACCATCCCAACGTAGAGGTAGTCAGACGCCTCCTCGAGGCATTCAACACAGGCGACCTGGAATCGGGGCGCGAGCTCTTCGCCGACGACGTCGTGTGGCACACCATCGGTGGGCCCACTCTCGAAGGTGTGGCAGCACTACAGGAGTCGATGACCGGCGACGGCGGCGACGACTTCTCGATCACAGCCGATCTCCATGACATCGTGGGGAACGATGAGCACGTAGTGGCACTCGTAGAGGCGCACGCGGTGGCCGGTGATCAGACTTTCGATTACCGGACTGCGGAGATCCTCCATGTGTCAGATGGCAAGATCACCGAGCGCTGGGCCTTCTCCGACGACACACAGCGCATCGCCGACTGGTTCGCCCAGTTCATGTAATAAGCGAACCCAGGGTTCCAGACACCGCTCAGCGAAGTCTGGCGCCCTGAGAACCCCATGGACGACTTGAAGGTCGGGCGGTTCACCATTCCCGGCGACGCGGTCACCGAGAGGTTCGAGACCAGTGGCGGGCCTGGTGGCCAGCATGCCAATCGGAGCGAGACGGCGGTTCGCCTCAGCCTGGACCTGCTCGCGGCCGGGCTTCCCGACGAAGTGCGGGGCCAGCTCGTCGAAGCGCTCGGCGAGGTCGTCCAAGTGTCCGCGTCGGAGTCTCGCTCCCAGTTCCGTAACCGGGCGATGGCCAGACAACGCCTCATCGAGAAGCTCGAGTCGGCATTGGTTGGTCGCGAGACACGGCGCTGGACCAAGCCCACCAGAGCATCGCGCAAGAGACGGCGGGAGCTGAAGAGGGCCCGCAGTGAGACCAAGCGACTCCGCCGCCGACCCCGCATCGGTGACTGAGCGATACGCTCGGCGCATGCCTATGACACCCGAACGTTGGAGCTTCATCGGCGACTACGCCGAAGAGGTCTTTGGACAGTACGACGACCACCTGGCCGGGCTGATGAACCGGGCGGTGGAGGCTGGGCTCCCGCGCATCGCCGTCTCCGCCGATGTGGGACGCCTCCTCAAGATCCTCGTCTCGTTGACCAACGCCCGCATCGCCATCGAGTTGGGGACCCTGGCCGGGTACTCGGGGATATGGATCGCCCGGGGGCTGGCTGACGGCGGCAAGCTCTACACGGTCGAGTATCAAGACATGCACGCCGACTTCGCCGAGCAGGAGTTCCAGGCCGCGGGGGTGGCCGACAAGGTCGAAGTCGTCCGGGGTGCCGCCCTCGAGGTACTACCTGCCCTGGCGGACCGTCTTGGACCGGCAAGCGTCGACTTCGCCTTCATCGACGCGGTGAAGAGCGAGTACGTCGACTACTTCGAGCTGATCAAGCCGATGATGAAGGTCGGGAGCCTCCTCGTCGCCGACAACGTGTACGGGACCGGGGCCGGGTGGATCGACGAGGGCTACGGCACCGACGACTTCAACCGTCTGGTCGCGAATGACCCCGATTTCGAGGCGGTGGCCACTCCGATGCGCGAGGGGGTGTTGATAGCCCGGAGAGTCTCCTGAGACTCACCCTGGTCGACGCGTCCTCTCCGGGATTAATGTGGCCTGACACCGGGTTTCCCTCAGCTGCTTGAGCTCCACCATCGCAACCCCCGCGCCAACCGTCGACGACCGGCAGAAGTGGCTTGTCCTGATAACGGTTTCGATGGGGGTGCTGCTGGCGACGATCGACGGGTCGATCGTCAACGTCGCCTTCCCAACCATCGTCAGTGAGCTCAACACCACGTTCAACGTCATCCAGTGGGTAGCGCTCGGGTATCTGCTCACCATCGCCACCCTGACCCTGGGCATGGGGCGTCTCGGTGACGTCATCGGGAAGAAGGCCATATACACCGCGGGATTTGGGTTGTTCACCGCGGCTTCACTCCTTTGTGGCATCGCGCCCGATGTCTCCTGGCTCATCGGGTTCAGGGTCTTCCAGGCGATCGGGGCTGTGATGGTCCTGGCCCTCGGGTCGGCAATCCTGGTGGAGGCCTTCCCGGCCAACGAGCGGGGAAAAGCTCTCGGTTGGGTGATGACCGCGGTCAGCTTCGGGATCATCACCGGGCCCGTGCTGGGCGGCATCCTGATATCGACCTTCAACTGGCGGGCCATCTTCCTGGTGAACCTCCCGGTGGGGATCATCGGAACATGGATGTCACTGCGATTCGTCCCCCACACCAAGCCGCTTCCAGGCCAACGGTTCGACATCCTCGGGGCGCTGCTGATGAGCGTCTCCCTCTTCTGTCTCTCGCTTGCTCTGACCGTCGGCCAGGAGACCGGGTTCACCACGCCCATGGTGCTGGGCGCCTTCGCGGTGTCTCTGGTCGCCGGGCTGGCCTTCGTG
>Ga0256867_10000547_pt1 | contig 14960 bp, 12 predicted proteins | sample RVTome_15_FD_185939 | JGI IMG/M metagenome (GOLD analysis project Ga0256867, IMG submission 185939) | Soil microbial communities from uranium-contaminated site in the Upper Colorado River Basin, Wyoming, United States - RVT150D86 (HiSeq) ... | reverse complement strand
CTGGCTGTCGGAGACCGCATCCACGTCGACTTCCGTCGCATCGTTGAGAAAGCGGTCGAGGAGCACCGGGCTGTCGTTCGACACTTTCACGGCTTCCCGCATGTAGCGCTCGAGATCACTCTGCTGGTAGACGATCTCCATGGCCCGCCCGCCGAGCACGTAGGACGGCCGCACCACGATCGGATACCCGATGTCCTCGGCAAGCGCCAGCGCCCTCTGGGCGCTGCGCGCCGTGCGGTTGGGCGGTTGTCGCAGCTTCAGGCGGTTGAGCAGCTTCTGGAAGCGTTCCCGGTCCTCCGCGACGTCGATCGAGTCCGGAGTGGTGCCGATGATCGGCACCTGGTTCGCCTCGAGGTCGCGCGCGAGCTTGAGCGGCGTCTGCCCCCCGAACTGCACGATGACGCCGAACGGCTTTTCGACGTGAACGATCTCGAGGACGTCCTCGAGCGTCAACGGCTCGAAATAGAGCCGGTCGGAAGTGTCGTAGTCGGTCGACACGGTCTCCGGATTGCAGTTGACCATGATGGTCTCGAAGCCGTCCTCGCGCAGCGCGAGCGCGGCATGAACGCAGCAGTAGTCGAACTCGATGCCTTGCCCGATGCGATTGGGCCCCCCGCCCAGGACCATGATCTTGCGCCGGGCGCCCGGCGCCGCCTCGCATTCCTCCTCGTAGGTGGAGTAAAGATACGCGGTCTGCGTTGCGAACTCGGCGGCACAGGTGTCCACGCGCTTGAAGACGGGCCGCACGCCGAGCGCGTGGCGGCGGGCGCGCACCGCGTGCTGGTCCGTGCCGAGCAGCTTTCCGAGCCTGAGATCGGAAAAGCCCGCGCGCTTCAGCGCGCGCAGCGTCTCTGCGTCGACCTGATCGAAGGTGACGCCTTCGAGGGCCTTCTCCCGGTGCACGAGGTCCTCGATCTGCGCGAGAAACCAGGGATCGATACGGGAGATGGCGAACACCTCGTCCACACTCATCCCGCAGCGAAACGCATCGGCCACGTAATAGATCCGGTCGGGCCCGGGATGGCCCAGCTCGTTCTCGATCGCATCGCGGTCGGCGCTCATCTCGTCGAATCCGTTTGCGCCGGTCTCGAGCCCTCGCAGCGCCTTCTGTATCGATTCCTGGAACGTGCGCCCGATCGCCATCACCTCGCCCACCGACTTCATCTGCGTCGTCAGGCGATCGTTCGCCTCGGGAAACTTCTCGAATGCAAAGCGCGGAACCTTGGTGACCACGTAGTCGATCGTCGGCTCGAATGAGGCCGGGGTCGCGCCGCCGGTGATCTCGTTCCTCAACTCATCCAGGGTGTAGCCGACCGCGAGCTTCGCCGCGACCTTGGCGATGGGAAAGCCGGTCGCCTTCGACGCCAGCGCGGATGAGCGGGACACGCGCGGATTCATCTCGATGATCAGCATGCGGCCGTCCTCGGGATTCACCGCGAACTGCACGTTGGAGCCGCCGGTGTCGACCCCGATCTCGCGCAGGCACGCGATCGCCGCATCGCGCATGATCTGGTATTCCTTGTCGGTGAGCGTCTGCGCCGGCGCCACCGTGATCGAATCCCCGGTATGCACGCCCATGGGATCGACGTTCTCGATGGAGCAAACGATGATGCAGTTGTCGTGGCGGTCCCGCACGACCTCCATCTCGAATTCCTTCCAGCCGATCACGGATTCCTCGATCAGGACCTCGTTGGTCGGGCTCGCGTCCAGCCCGCGCTCGCAGATGGCGACGAACTCCTCGCGGTTGTAGGCGATTCCACCACCCGTGCCGCCGAGCGTGAAGGAGGGCCGGATGATGGTCGGGAAACCGACCATGGCCTGCACCTGGAAAGCCTCTTCCAGGCTGTGTGCCAGCGCCGAGCGCGCGCTCGCGAGGCCGATTTTCTGCATCGCGGCCTTGAACTTCTCGCGGTCTTCCGCCTTGTCGATGGCCTCGCGCCGCGCCCCGATCATCTCGACGCCGTACTTTTCGAGCACGCCCTCGCGGGCGAGATCCAGCGCGCAGTTCAAGCCCGTTTGCCCGCCCATCGTGGGCAGAAGCGCATCCGGACGCTCTGCCGCGATGATTTTCTCCAGCATCTGCCAGTTGATCGGCTCGATGTAGGTCGCGTCCGCCAGCTCCGGATCCGTCATGATGGTTGCAGGATTGGAATTGACGAGGACGACCCGGTAGCCCTCTTCCTTCAGCGCCTTGCACGCCTGGGCGCCCGAATAATCGAACTCGCAGGCCTGGCCGATGACGATCGGCCCCGCGCCGATGATGAGGATCGACTTGATGTCCGTGCGCTTGGGCATGGCTACACGGCCTCGCTCGCGACCGGCGTCCCGTGGTCCGCGCGCTTGTGCTCTTCCATCAACCCCGTGAAACGGTCGAAAAGATAGTCGACGTCGTGCGGGCCCGGGCTGGCTTCGGGGTGCCCTTGAAAGCAGAACGCGGGACAATCAGTGCGGGCGAAGCCTTGCAGGCTTCCATCAAAGAGCGAGACGTGTGTGACGCGCGCGCTGGCGGGCAGCGTGTGCGCATCGACCGCGAAGCCGTGATTCTGGCTCGTGATCATGACGCGCCCGGTTTCGAGGTCCTGCACGGGGTGGTTCGCTCCGTGATGCCCGAATTTCATCTTCAGTGTCCTGGCGCCGCTTGCGAGCCCCATCAACTGATGGCCCAGGCAGATGCCGAACATGGGCACGCGCGTCTCCAGCAGCCGGCGGATCGCGCGGATCGCGTAGTCGCACGGCTCAGGATCGCCCGGTCCGTTCGAGAGGAAAATTCCGTCGGGCCGCAGTTCGAGCGCTGCTTCCGCCGGGGCCTGTGCCGGCAGCACGGTCACCCGGCAGCCGCGTGAAACGAGCTTGCGCAGAATGTTGCGCTTCACCCCGTAGTCGTAGGCAACCACGTGAAAGCGCGGATTCTCGAGCCGCCGGTGGCCCTCTCCCAGCACCCAGACGCTTTCGTCCCATTCGTACGGCCCGGCGCACGTAACGACTTTTGCGAGATCCATGCCCACGAGCCCCGGGAAAGCGCGTGCGGCCGCGAGCGCCGCAGCTTCGTCCACCTTGTGGCCGGCCATGATGCAACCGTCCTGTGCCCCTTTGTCGCGCAGCAGACGGGTCAGTCGGCGCGTGTCGATCTCGGCGATTGCCGGCACGCCCTGACCCTGCAGATAATCGGAGAGCGTCCAGGATTTGCGCCAGTTCGAGGACAGGACAGGCAGGTCGCGCACGATCAGGCCGGCCGCGTGGACCCGGTCGGACTCAAGATCCACTGGATTGGTTCCGGTGTTGCCGATATGCGGATAAGTGAGCGTAACGAGCTGCCGGCTGTAGGACGGGTCGGTGAGGATCTCCTGGTAGCCGGTCATGGCGGTGTTGAACACCACCTCACCAACGGCCGTGCCTTCGGCGCCAATCGACACGCCGCGGAAAACGGTGCCATCTTTAAGCACCAGGATGGCCGGAACCCGCGACACAATAAGCTCTTGATTTTGAGGGTAGATGTAGAAAGCGGGACGGGCCGGCTGGCCCATCCCGCTCCACCGCGCGAATTATACGTCAAAGGCTCCCGAGCGGCAACGCAGGGCGCGCCCTGCGCGGAACTCTGAGATGCACCAGCTCAGGCGTTCCTGGCGAAGCCAAGAACGTCCGCCATGTCATGAAGCCCGTTGGCCCGCGACATCAGGTAGCGCGCCGCGCGCAACGCCCCGTTCGCGAAGTTTGCACGGCTGGAGGCGCGATGCGTGATCTCGACTCGCTCGCCGTTGCCGATGAACATGACCGTATGCTCGCCCACCAGATCGCCGCCGCGCACGGTGGCAAAGCCGATGGCCTCGTCGCTGCGCTCGCCGGTCACCCCTTCGCGCCCGAAGACGGCACATCGCTTGAGGTCCCGGCCGAGCGCGCGGGCCACCACCTCGCCCATGCGCAGCGCAGTGCCGGAGGGCGCGTCTGCCTTGTGGCGGTGATGCGCCTCGACGATCTCGACGTCGTAGCCCTCGCCGAGCGCCTTCGCCGCGGCATCGAGCAGTCTGAACGCAACGTTTACGCCTACACTGAAGTTCGGCGACATCGCGATGGCGATCTCCCGCGCCGCAGCGGCGATCTCCTTTTGCTGCGCGTCGCCAAAACCGGTCGTGCCGATGACCATGCGCACGCCCTGCTTGCGGCACGCGGCAAGGTGCGACAGCGTGCCCTCGGGCCGCGTAAAGTCGACCAGCGCATCGCAGTCGGCGAGCGCACGCGCGGTATCGTCTGCAATGCGGATTCCGCAGGGAGAGCCGGCGAGCTCTCCGGCATCCTTGCCGACGTGCGGATTGCCTTCGACCTCAAGCGCGGCCGCCAGCTTCATTTCGGGATCGCGCAGGACTGCCTCGATCACCGCGCGGCCCATGCGGCCGGACGCGCCCGCGACTGCAATCTTCAGTTTTGCCATGGCCTCATGGAGCCCGCATCAATTTGACTTCGCTCCTGCTCAAGCGACCTCCAAAGCGCAGACACGAAGGACACAGAGGAGAAACGATCCTGAATTTCCTTCGTGTCCTTGGTGTCCTTCGTGTCTACGCTTTTCATTCTGTTGCCGGTTCTTAGAAACCCAGCGAGTCGACGATTGGCTCGGAATACCCGCGCTCTTTGGCAGGCGCCGGAGCATCCGGCTTTTTCTCCTGGGCATCCTGGGTCCCGGGCTCGCTCTTGCTCGACGGTGCCTTCTGTTCCGGCGGGCCGCCTGCCGTGCCATCGATTGCCGCGTTCGCGGACGCAGGGCCCGACTTGGCCGGCACCTTGTCGATATTCAGCGCGCCTTTGCCCTCGCGCGATGGCACAACGTCGCCCTCGAGGCGTTCGAGGCGGTCTCCCTTGAACAGGACGACGATATGGCGATACTCGCGGGGAGCGTTCGGCTTTTCGTAGTAATACACGTAATCCCAGCGGTCAGTGCGAAACTCATCGACAATGAGCGGTGTGCCGAGCGCGAACCTCACCTGCGCACGCGTCATCCCGGGTTTCAGCTTCGACACCATCTCCTGCGTGATGGCATTGCCCTGCTGAATGTCGATGCGGTAGGGAGTAAGCGGCGTCACCCAGGAGGAGCCGCTGCAGCCCGCGACCAGCAACGCGATGCACGCCACGCTGCGCGCAAGACGATGGCGCCGTGACGGCGAGACGTGGTTCATGGCGTTGCGCACGCGGGACAAGACCCTTGTACAGTCGCGGTTTCCATGGCAGCCAAATGCGAATATGATAACCGACCCCTCCAATTCTGACATCGGGAACGCGGTGAGTTCGCCCAACGATCTCAAGACGATAGGCCTCAAGGCAACGCTTCCCCGGCTGCGCATCCTGCAGCTTTTCGAAACGAGCCCGGTACGCCACCTCTCGGCCGAGGAGGTCTACAGGCTGCTGTCAAAGGACGGCACCGACATCGGCCTTGCCACGGTCTACCGCGTCCTCACCCAGTTCGAGGAGGCGGGGCTTCTCATCCGCCATCACTTCGAAAGCGGAAAGGCCGTGTTCGAGTTGAACCAGGGCGGGCACCACGACCACCTCGTGTGCATCCAGTGCGGTCATGTCGAGGAGTTCTTCGATCCGGAGATCGAAAAGCGGCAGGAAAAGGTTGCGAAAGACCGCGGCTTCCGGATACACGATCATTCGCTGCACCTCTACGCCGACTGCGTGAAGCGCGACTGCCCCTACAGGCACAAGGCAGAAGCGTGAACGGTGGCGCGTGGTCGCGCCCGCCCGAGGACGTCGCGTGCGAGGCGGCTGCCGCGACCCGGGCTCTGCTGCGGGACGCGTTAGAGGCATGGAATTCCCCGCGGATCTGATCCCGCTCTGGCTCAAGATCGCCTATACGATCATCGTCCTGATCACCGTGGCGGTCTACGTATTCAAGTACCCGCTCGGCAACTTCCTGTGGTTCTCCGACATCGCGCTCATCGCCATCGCCATCGCCCTGTGGCTCGAAAGCGCGCTCATCGTCAGCATGATGGCGGTAGGAACGCTGCTGCCCGAGCTGCTGTGGAATGTGAGCTTCTTCGGCCAGCTCGTCACCGGGCGTCATGTGAGCGGCCTTACGGACTACATGTTCGACCCGCGTCGCCCGCGCTATGTTCGGGCGCTGTCGTTGTTCCACGTCGTCCTTCCTGCGCTGATGCTGTGGCTGATCGCCCGGCTGGGTTATGACACGCGCGCACTGGCTGCGCAGACGGTACTTGCGTGGGTCGTGCTCGTGCTGAGCTACCGGCTCACCGATCCCAGGAACAACGTCAACTGGGTGTTCGGCCTGGGCGCAAAGCCGCAGCGCCGCATCCCGCCACTCATCTACCTCGGGCTGCTGATGGCGGGATTTCCCCTCGTGATCCACCTCCCGACGCACCTGCTGCTGCACCGCTTCTTCGGCTGATCAGTTCCTGGCTTTTCCCGGCGCGCTCGGCGGTTCAGCGACTAACGTGACGCGGGCCGTGATCAGGGCTTCGATCTCGGCCTCGCCATAGCCTGCCTCGCGCAGAATCTCGACGCTATGCTCGCCCAGGCGTGGAGCCGGCCGCCGGCGCTCAGGCTGCGACTCCGACCATCTGCCAGGGACATTCATTTCGCGCAGCCTGCCTTCGGTCGGATGGTCGGTGACCGCAATGAATCCAGTTTGCCCGAGGTGAAAATCCTCGATGAGATCATCGACGGAGTTAAGCGGTGCCACCGGGATGTCCGCGTCCTTCAGGAGGCGCAGCCACTCCGCGCTGGTGCGTTTCGCCATTTCCCCGGCAACGAATTCGTAGACCTCGGCGATCCTGCGGGAGCGGGCCTCCTGGCTGGAGAAGCGCGGGTCGGACTCGAACATCTCCTCGCGGCCGATCAGCCGGAAGAAGCTGCGCCAGTGCTTGTCGTTGTAGACCAGAACGCAGACATAGCCATCCCGGGTTGCGTACGGCGCGCGATGCGGGGCCACCATGCGGGTGTAGCGCAAAGGCGCGAGCGGCGGCTCGAACGTGCGGCCGGCCATGTGGTCGCCCAGCACCAGCTGGGCGAGCGTTTCGAACATCGGCACCTCGATGGCCTGCCCTTTCCCGGTGCGCTCCCTGCAGAAAAGGGCTGACGTAACCGCGTTGACCGTGGCAAGGCCCGTGATGCGGTCAGAGATCGCCGTGGGCACGTAGCGCGGCCGGTCCGCGCCCGCTTCGGAAAAGAGATGCGGAAGACCGGACCTTCCCTGGATCAGATCATCGTACGCGGGCTCGCCCGCGTACGGCCCGCTCTCGCCGTATCCGTAAGCGCCGACGTAGATGATTCGCTCATTCACCGCTCGCACGTCGTCGTAAGTGAGCCCGAGCCGCGCCATCGCCTGCGGACGCACGTTGTAGACCAGAACGTCGGCCGGCCGCACGAGCCGCAGCAGCGCCTCGCGCCCAGGCGCCTGCTTGAGATCGAGCACGAGGGAGCGCTTGTTTCGATTGTGATGCAAAAAGATGTGGCCCATGCCTGCGTGCCGCATCGGCGCGATGTGCCGCAGCACATCGCCCTCGGGGGGCTCAACTTTGACGACATCCGCGCCAAGATCGGCCAGGATCTGGGTCGCGAACGGTCCCATCACGACCGTCGTGAGATCGATGACCCGCACACCGGAAAGCGGTCCGCTCATCGCAAAAAATTGCTCCTCTCGCGCCTTGGCGGTTTCACGCCCGGTCCCGCCTTGCCTCGGCGTCCTGACCGTCCCCGGCAGTCAGCGCTTTACACCCAGCATCTCGGCCGCGTGCCTGCGCGTGGTTTCAGTGATCTTGACGCCCCCGAGCATACGCGCGATTTCCTCCACGCGTTGAGCCTTGTCGAGCACCGTCAGCCTTGTCAGCACCTGGCCGCTGGTCGTTGCCTTGCTCACCTGCCACTGCTGGTCGGCCGACGCCGCAACCTGCGGCAGGTGCGTGATGCACATCACCTGGCTCGTCCGCCCGAGCGCTTTCAGCATCCTGCCCACGATCTCCGCGACGCCCCCGCCGATGCCCGCGTCCACCTCATCGAAGATGAGCGTCGGCACCTGCGCAACCCGGCTGGTAACCGTCTGGATTGCGAGCGAGAGGCGCGAGAGCTCGCCGCCCGAAGCGACCTTGCCGAGCGGCTGGGGTTGCATGCCCTTGTGCGCTGCGACGAGGAATTCAATGCTCTCGAGGCCGTAGCCGGTTACCTCCGCCAGCGGCGAGAGCGCCACCTCGAACCGGCCGCCCGCCATGGCAAGCGTCTGCATCGCCCGCGTCACCTCGTCCGAGAGCTTCGCGGCGCCCTTTCCGCGCAGGGCCGAGAGTTTTTTCGCCTCGGCGTTGCACGCGGCGAGCGCTTCTTCCTCGAGCCGGCGCAGCGATTCGGCATCCCCTCCTTCGCCCAGCTCGTGAAGGCGCGTGCGGGCCGTGTCCAACGTTGCCGGCAGCTCCTCGGGCGCGACGCGATACTTGCGCGCCGCGGAATGAACGGCCTCAAGACGGTGCTCGACCTCCCGCAGGCGCTGCGGATCGAGCTCGAGCCGCTCGCCGTAGCGCCTCAGATTGTGCGCCGCCTCCTTCAGCTGGATCTGGGCGGACTCCAGAACGTCGAGCAGTTCGCACAACCGCGCGTCATGCGCCACCAGGCCGCTCAGGCGGTGGATGACAGCGTTGAGTTGCGCGAGGCTCGAGTGCTCCCCCTCCAGGAGCGTATCGGTGCCCGCCTGGGCGGCCTCGATCAGGGTGGCGGCGTGGGCAAGCGTCGCGTGCTCGGCCGTGAGCTCTCCCCACTCGCCTTCTGCGAGATGGAGAGCATCGAGCTCGCGCACCCGCCATTGAAGCTCATCGCGCTCGGTCGCGAACGCCGCGGCATTGGCCTCGAACGCGATGCGGTCCTCCCGGCGTTTCTGCCACGCGCGAAAGCGCTCCCTTACCGCGCCGGCAGCCGGCAGCGCCCCGCTGTAGCCGTCCAGCAGCTCGCGCTGCGCCGCGGGCCGCAGCAGCGACTGGTGCTGGTGCTGACCGTGAATGTCGACCAGGCGCTCGGCGAGCTCGCGCAGCTGCGCCAGCGTCGCCGGCCGGCCGTTGATGAATCCACGCGAGCGTCCCGAGGCTTCGATCACGCGGCGGAGCAGGCACGTGCCCTCGTCGCCGGACAGATCGTTCTGCGAGAGCCAGCGAGTGACCTCCGGCTGTCCGCTCACAGCGAATTCAGCGCCGATGTCGGCACGCTCCGCCCCGCGGCGCACGACGATCGCATCCGATCGTTCTCCCAGGGTCAGGGCGAGCGCATCGATCAGGATGGACTTCCCCGCCCCGGTTTCCCCCGTCAGCACCGTAAAACCGGCGGGAAAATCGAGCTCCATCCGGTCCACGATGACAAAATCACGGATGGTCAGGCTACGCAACATACCGGAGGGGCGTGAATCGTGAGTGGTGAATGGTGAATGGAAGGACCCGTTTCTGCCACCAAGACGTCTATCTACTCACCACTCACGAATTTCGTCACTCGCGGTTCCAGTTGAGCTTCTCGCGCAGCATGCTGTAGTAGCTGTGCCCCACCGGGTGAAGCAGGTTGATCGCGTGCTCATAGCGGCGCACGATGACGCGGTCTCCATCTCGCAGCTCGAAACGAGTGTGGCTGTCGAAGTGGGCTCGTGCGTCAATCGCCCGGTCCGGGACGATCTCCACCGTGCAGTCGCTGCTGATCACAATCGGACGATTCGACAGCGTATGGGGGGCAACCGGGACCAGCGTCATGACCGAGAGCGAGGGGTGCACGATCGGCCCGCCCGATGAAAGCGCGTAGGCAGTCGAGCCGGTTGGCGTCGCCACGATCAATCCGTCGCCCCGCTGTCTGTAGATGAACTGGCCGTCAACCCTGACCTCGTAGTCGAGCATGTGTCCCTTGACACCCTTGCTCACGACCACCTCGTTGAATGCCAGGACATCGAACAGCGTCTTCGCGCCGCGCCGGCCCTCCCCCCGCAGCAGCATTCGCGGCTCGGCCACGAATTTTCCATCGAGCACGTCGCCGATGGTATCGACCATGGTATCCACCGAGATGTCGGTGAGAAACCCGAGCCGCCCCTGGTTGACGCCGACCAGGGCCACATCGTGCGGCGCGAGCGTGCGCGCGATGTTGAGCATGGTGCCGTCGCCGCCGATCACCACGGCGAGATCGGCTTCGCGGCCGAGCTCCTCCAGGGAAAGCACCCGATGCTTGACCTGCCCCAGGTGCTCCTGCGTGAGAGAGTCGATCAGGACCGTGATCTTGCGCCGCTCCAGAAACTGCGCGAGCTTCAAGAGCGGCCCGGCGACCTCGGGACTGCGGTACTTTCCGATCAGCGCGACGGTCCTGAACGACGATTTCATGGCGGCATTAGACCACAAAAACCCGCGACCGGTGACCGGTGACCGGCGACGGGAAAGGGCGCAAAACCGCCGCGTTTCGGACTGGAATTACGTCGGTCCCGTCACCGATTGCGGGTCACCCGTTACGAGTCGCGGGCCGCCGGTCACGGGTCACTCTTTTTAGTAGAATAGGCGGATGGCTGACGCCAACCTCGTAAGCGAACGCGCCCAGCTTCTCCTCAAGACGCTGATCGAGCGCTACATCGTCGAAGGCCAGCCCGTCGGGTCCCGCGCCCTGTCGAAATTCTCGGGGCTCGACCTGAGCCCGGCGAGCATCCGCAACATCATGGCCGACCTGGAGGAGATGGGTTTCATCGCGAGCCCCCACACCTCCGCAGGCAGGGTGCCAACTCCACGCGGGTACCGTTTCTTCGTGGACACGCTGCTCACCATCAAGCCGCTCGATCGCGTGGAGATTCATCAGCTGGAGGAGCAGCTCGACACCGATAACCGGCAGCGGCTGGTGGCCTCGGCCTCCCATCTCCTTTCCGAGCTGACGCACTTTGCCGGAGTGGTGATGACGCCGCGGCGCAATCCCGGGTTCCGGCACATCGAGTTTCTGCGCCTCTCGGAGAGCCGGATTCTGCTCATCATCGTCACCCCCGAAGGGGATGTGCAGAACCGGATCCTGCAGACGGAAAGGCCGTTCACGTCCTCGGAGCTGACCGAAGCCGCGAACATACTCAACCAGCATTACGCCGGGCTGACGTTTGACGAGATCCGCCACCGCATTCACGACGAGCTGCGCCAGTTGAGGGAAGACATGACACGGCTGATGAGCGCGGCGCTGGAGGCCGGAAGCCGCGCGGCCAGCGAATCGTCCGACGACGTCGTCATCTCCGGCGAGAGCAACCTCCTCGACTCGCAGGACCTCTCCTCCAACATGTCCAACCTGCGCAAGCTCTTCGAGCTCTTCGAGCGCAGGACCGGGCTGCTGCAGCTGCTCGACGGGTCGAACCGGGCGCAGGGGGTCCAGATCTTCATCGGGGGCGAGTCCGGGGTGGCGCCGCTCGACGAGTGCAGCGTCATTACGGCGCCTTACACGGTCGAAGGACAGGTCGTCGGCACGGTGGGGGTGATCGGCCCGACGCGCATGGCCTACGAGCGCGTGATTCCTCTGGTGGACATCACCGCAAAACTGCTGACGGGTCTCCTCACCCGGCGCTGATTTTCAGGTTCCGTGTTCAAGGTTCAATGCCTCTTGAATCTCAAATTGAACGTTGAACTTTGAACGCTGAACCTGCTTACGCTCACGGCGCTGAACCGCAGATCGGCGTGCTGCTCGTCAATCTCGGCACGCCGCAGGCGCCGAACGCAGCTGCGGTGCGCTCCTATCTGCGGGAGTTCCTGTCGGATCCCCGCGTGGTGGAGCTGCCGCGAATTCTATGGTGGCCGATCCTGCATGGCTTCGTGCTGAGGATACGGCCCCGGGCATCAGCAGAGCGCTATGCGCAGGTCTGGATGAGCGAGGGCGCGCCCCTCAAGGTGCATACAGAGCGCCAGACCAAGCTGGTGCGCGGCTACCTGGGAGAGCGCGCGAAGCAGCTTCCGGTCGTGGCCGACTATGCAATGCGCTACGGATCGCCTTCGATCGCCGGGAGAATCGGCGAGCTGAAACTCCATCACTGCAATCGCCTTCTCGTCGTGCCCCTCTATCCGCAGTACTCGGCCAGCACGACGGCCTCGGTGGTCGATGCCGTCACCCGGTGCCTCGCTGGAATGCGCAACCAGCCGGCATTGAGGACGGTGCGAAGCTTTCACGACCACCCCGGCTACATCGGCGCGCTTGCGCAAAGCGTGCGCGACTACTGGATGAAGAACCACCGCCCCGACATCCTCGTCATGAGCTTTCACGGCGTCCCGCGCCGCACGCTCGACAAGGGTGACCCGTATCACTGCGAGTGCCAGAAGACGGGGCGCCTGCTCGCGGAGGCGCTCGCGCTGCGCCCGGAGCAGTACCGGATCACGTTCCAGTCGCGGTTCGGAAGAGCGGAGTGGCTGAAACCCTATACCGCCGATGTCCTGAAGGAGCTTGGCCGGCAGAAGACGGGGCGGGTTGACGTGATCTGCCCGGGGTTCGTGGCCGACTGCCTCGAAACGCTCGAGGAAATCGCGATCGAAGGCAAGGCGATCTACCTCAAGGCGGGAGGGCGCGAGTTCCATGCGATCCCGTGCCTCAACGAGCGCGACGACTGGATCCACGCGCTGACCGACATCGTGGTGAGAAACCTGCTCGGCTGGGAGCACAAGGTGCCGAGCGAGCAGCTGGAAAAATCCCGCCTGAGCGCGCTGGCGATGGGCGCGAGAAACTAGTGCCGTTCCAACTTGTTGTCCGAATCCACGATAGCCATGTATCGAGTCCCTCCTTGTCTGGACAACTTGGAACGGCACTAGCGCTGCCGCCCGCCCCGCTCACTCGGCGAGCAGGGATTTCACCCGCTCGAGAAGCGTGGAAACCTCGTCCCCGCTGCGCCTGGCGAGCGCAGCCCGCCAGCGCGGAAAGAGATTCTGCTCCTCCCGATGCTCGTGCTTGGCGAGCGTGCCCGACAGGATGGCGCAATAGGAACCCGTCTCGCCGGCCCCGGCATCGACAGCGCGCAAGCTGTCCTCGATCAACCGCAGCTGGGCGGCGATCTCGGCGTGCTCCCGCCGCATTGTCGACGCCGCCTCACCTGTCGCGCCGCCCGCGCCCAGCACGGGCGTGAGAACCTCGTCCTCGACGTAAAGGTGGCGCGTCAACGCGCGAGTGAATTGACGCAGCACCCCTGCGGCCCCGCCCGTCTCGCTCTCGTTCAGCAATCGCATGGCTTGAGCGAGCAGCGCGTCGAGGCGCCGGTGCTCCCGCTGCAGGAGATCGAGCACGTCGGCGGGCGGCGCGTCGTGGCGGTGCCTCACCACGGTTCGCCAGGGGGGGCCGTCGCCGGCGATGGACCAGGCGAGTTTGTGGCCGAGCTGCAGGTCGAGACTGCGCATGAGCAGCGCCGGATCGTCGGCAGTCAGCAGCACGACCGACTGGCCCGCCTGTATCTCCTTGAGGGCATAGAATGCGGCGGCCTGGACGCGGCTTGCAGGCTCCGCCGTAACATCGACCACTTCGGGTGTCTCGGGCACCAGGGAAACCCAAATAATATTAATAAGTTACAAAATATCCGGTCCAGCCTTGAAATAGCCCAGGCCAGCCCAAGCTACAAACTGTTAAGACGGAGATCATGATGCAGGAAACGCCCGACGCCCGCACGGACACCAAAGATCCGCAGGACGTGCCGGCCGGAGAGCTGACCGAGCAGCCCGACAGACCGGCCGGGACGCGCGATGCCCCTGAATCGGCGGCTGAGGCAGCGCCAAGCCTCGAGGCCCTCCTCAAGCGCGCCGAGCTCGCGGCCGAGGAGCACCACGACGCGTGGCTGCGTGCGCGGGCCGAAGCCGACAACATCCGAAAGCGCGCGCAGGCCGAGATCACCAGCGCACACAAGTTCGCCATCGAGAGCTTTGCCAGCGAGTTGCTGGCAGTGAAAGACAGCCTCGAAGCGGCGCTTCGCGCCGAGATCGCCTCGGTCGAGAGCATGAAGAGCGGTGTCGAGCTCACATTGAAACAGCTCCGGGGCGTGTTCGAGAAATTCAGTCTCTCGGAAATCGATCCAATCGGCCAGAAGTTCGACCCGCACCGCCACCAGGCCATCACGGTGGTCGAGAGCGACGCGGAGCCCAACACCGTGGTCCAGGTGCTGCAAAAGGGCTACCTCCTGCACGACCGGGTGATCCGGCCGGCCCTTGTGACGGTAGCCAAGGCGAAAAACGTTGAAAGTTGAGGGTTCATCCCCATATCCCTCACGTGATGAATTAAACAGGAAAACCAAAGAGGTAGAACCATGGCGAAGATCATCGGCATCGACCTGGGCACCACGAACTCGTGCGTGGCCGTGATGGAAAACGGCCAGCCGAAGGTCATTGAGAACTCGGAGGGCGCGCGCACCACGCCCTCGATCGTGGCGTACATGGACGACGGCGAGGTTCTCACCGGCGCGCCGGCGAAGCGCCAGGCGGTAACGAACCCCCAGAACACCCTGTATGCGGTGAAACGCCTCATCGGCCGGCGGTTTGCCGACGCGGAGGTGCAAAAGGCGCTCAAGGTCGTCCCCTTCAAGATCGTCGAGGCAGCCAACAAGGATGCGTGGGTCGAGGTGCGCGGAAAGAAAATGGCGCCGCCCGAGGTCTCGGCGCAGGTGCTCATGAAGATGAAAAAGACCGCCGAGGACTATCTCGGTGAGTCCATCACGGAGGCGGTCATCACGGTGCCCGCCTACTTCAACGATTCCCAGCGCCAGGCCACCAAGGACGCGGGCCGCATCGCCGGCCTTGACGTCAAGCGCATCATCAATGAGCCGACCGCGGCCGCCCTCGCCTTCGGCATGGACAAGCAGGGCAAGGGCGACCGCAAGGTCGCGGTCTACGATCTCGGCGGGGGCACGTTCGACGTTTCCGTCATCGAGCTCGCGGACGTGGAAGGCGAAAAGCAGTTCGAGGTGCTCTCCACCAACGGCGACACGTTCCTCGGGGGCGAGGACTTCGACCAGCGGCTGATCGACT
>Ga0256867_10000546_pt1 | contig 14969 bp, 16 predicted proteins | sample RVTome_15_FD_185939 | JGI IMG/M metagenome (GOLD analysis project Ga0256867, IMG submission 185939) | Soil microbial communities from uranium-contaminated site in the Upper Colorado River Basin, Wyoming, United States - RVT150D86 (HiSeq) ... | reverse complement strand
CCCACACGGCCTAGACCAGCGTGGCTTCCACGGTGATCTCGGGCACGCCGGTGACGGCCTGGGAGACCGGGCAGCCGTCCTTGGCGCCCGCGGCAGCCTCGCGGAAGCCGTCCTCGTCGATCCCGGGAACGGTGCCGCGCACGGTCAGCGCGATCTTCGTGATGCCCTCGCCGGGCTGGAAGGTGACGGTCGCGCCCGTCTTCAGCTCCTCGGGCGGCGTGCCCGAGCCGGCGAGGGCGTGCGAGAGCGCCATCGAGAAGCAGGCGGCGTGCGCGGCCGCGATCAGCTCCTCGGGGCTCGTCCGCCCGGCGGGCTCCTCCGTCCGCGAGGCCCAGGTCACGTCGAGCGGCCCGAAGGCGCCGCTGCCGACGTTGTCGATCCTCCCGCTCCCGTCCAGCAGGCTGCCGTTCCAGGTGACCTCCGCGTGCCGATCGGTGGCCATGCGTCCCCCTTGCGCTCGTTGACGAAGCCGACTGTACCGCGGGGTACGCGCCCGCTGCTGCTACCGTTCCGGGAACAGGCCGGCGACGGGCCGGCCGTGAGATGAGCTTCTCGTTCCTCCTTCGGGCGTTCGGGCAAGGCGAGTCTCGAACCGAACGAACAGGAGTAGAACCTTGTCTCAGAAGTCTTTCCGCGGGCTTGGCGTGTCGCAGCCTGTTGCCGACGCGCTGGCCGCCCGCTTCATCCACGAGCCCTTCGACATCCAGCAGCTCGTCCTCCCGGACGCGCTCGCCGGCCTCGACGTGCTCGCCAAGTCCCCGACCGGCTCGGGCAAGACCCTCGCCTTCGCGCTCCCGATCGTCGAGCGCGTCGAGCCGCGGGACGGGAAGCCGAGCGTGCTCGTGCTCGTCCCGACGCGCGAGCTCGCCCAGCAGGTCACGGACGAGATGCGCTCGGTGGCGACGCCCAAGGGCCTCCGCATCGCGCCGGTCTACGGCGGCGTCCCGCTCAAGAGCCAGGCCGCCAAGGCGCGCGAGGCGCACGTCGTCGTCGCCACGCCCGGCCGGCTCGAGGATCTCGCCCAGCGGCGTCTTCTCCCGCTCGACCGCATCCGGATCCTCGTCCTCGACGAGGCCGACCGCATGCTCGACATGGGCTTCAAGCCGCAGGTGGACAAGCTCGTCCGCCGGGTCCCGCGGAACCGGCAGACGATGTTCTTCTCCGCGACCCTCGACGGCGAGGTCGGCGAGCTCGCCCACGCCTACACGTCGAGCCCCTCGCGCTTCTCCGCGGAGCTCCCCGCCGATCGCGACTACGGGGAGATCGAGCACCGCTTCGTCCCGGTCGAGCAGTCGACGAAGGTCGAGACGCTCGTCGAGCACCTCCAGGGCAACAGCGGCCTGACGCTGGTGTTCGTCCGGACGAAGCGCGGCGCCGACCGCCTCGTGTCCCGCCTCCGCCGTCACGACGTCAGGGCGGAGTCCCTCCACGGCGACATGTCCCAGTCGTCGCGCCGGCGCGCGCTCGACCGCTTCGAGCACGGCAAGGTGTCCGTGCTCGTGGCCACCGACGTCGCCGCGCGCGGACTCGACATCGACGACGTGGAGCACGTCATCAACTACGACCCGCCCGAGGAGGACAAGGGCTACCTCCACCGCACCGGCCGCACCGGCCGCGCGGGGCGGAGCGGGATCGCAGTCACGTTCGTTCTCCCGGAGCAGCAGGCGGAGACGAGCCGCGTCGCGGGCCGTCTCGGCCACCGCGAGCAGTTCGAGAGCTCGGGCATGCCGTCCGCGCGGCCGAAGCTCGTGTACACGAGCCGCCGCGGCCGCCGCTCCAAGTGGTAGAGCCCACCTCGCCGTAGCTATCGCTGCGCGGCCCGGCCGTGCGCATACCCGGGCTTCCGGGCAACCACCGTGTCGCGCACGGCCAGCGCCACGACGACGGCGGTCGCGCAGGCGCCGAGGACGAGGGCCGAGGAGACGAGCGCCACCGGGACGAGTGCCGCGAGCGCTGCGATCGCCCCGATCCGCGACCACGGCACGTACTCCCAGAGCGACCACTTGAAGAGCGCGTTGCCGGCCAGGTAGAGCGCCGGCCCGCCGAGGATGAGCGCCGCTGTCTCCACGGTCGCCGGGTCGAGCGGGTGGGCGATCAGCTCCTCGTCGGCGGCCGCTGTCACGATGATCCCGGCGATCATCGGGATGTGGAAGTAGGAGTAGGCCGAGCGGCCGAGGCGCCCCGGGTCGTCGGAGCGCGCGATGATCTCCATGCCGAGCTCGGCTCCCCGGTCGAAGTAGATCCACCAGAACGCGACGCTGCCGACGAACGCGACGACGAACGCCGCCGTGGTCTCGGGCGCGACGGGCAGCTCGCCGAACCCGGCGCCGGTGACGATGATGGACTCCCCGAGCGCGAGGATGACGAAGAGGAGGCAGCGCTCCGCGAGGTGCTCGCCGGCGATCGTCCACTGGGCCGTCTGCGAACGACCCAGCCCGGGGACGGGGAACCCGAGCCAGACCGCCGCGACCTCCAGGACGACGGCGACCGTCCAGATCGCCAGGCGGGCGTCGCCTTCCGCCAGGGCGCCCGCGAGCCAGACGACGCCGGCCCCCAGCAGCCAGATGGAGACACGCTCGAAGTTCGGGGTCAGCTCGTGCCGACGCCCGACGACGGCGAGCACCCAGATGGTGCGGCCGACCTGGATGGCGACGAAGGCTCCCGCGAACTCGAGGCCGCGATCGTCGAACGCCCCGGGGATCGCGGCGGACATGAGCAGGCTGCCGAGCATCACCCCGACGAGCATCAGGCGCACCGGCAGGGTGGACGGGTCGAACCAGCTCGTGACCCAAGCCGTGTACATCCACGCCGTCCACACGGCGAGAATGAGCACGAGCGTCTCGGCGGCCCCGCGCGGCGTGAGGTTCGTCAGGAGCTGGTGCGTGAGCTGCGTCACGGCGAGGACGTAGACGAGGTCGAAGAAGAGCTCGATCGGGGCGACGCGGGCGTCGTCGTCGCCCCGCGTGCGCATGAGTCCTTCGCTCGCGGCCATCGCCCGCCCATGATCGAGACGTGGCCGGACGCGGTAGGCAGCCGTCCGGCAGGCAAGCTTCCGGGGTGGCAGGACGGCGACGGTGGGAAGGCTTCTCGCCCGGTGAGGCACCGGAGCGTCCCACCGATCCCGCGGTGCGGAGGGCGAACTTCCGCCGGATCGTCGCGCTCTTCCGCCCCTACGGGCGGACGCTCCTCGCCGTCAACGCGCTGATCCTCGTCTCCGCCACGCTCGGCGTCATCCCCTCGTTCCTCCTCCGGGAGGTGCTGGACGTCGCCATCCCGGACGAGAACGTGGGCCTCCTGACCGCGCTCGTCGTGGGGATGATCGCCATCCCGGTCGTCACCGGCGTCCTCGGCGTCTGGCAGACGCTTCTGTCCAACCGCGTCGGCCAGGCGGTGATGCACGACCTGCGCACGGCCGTGTACAAGCACCTGCAGCGGCTCTCGCTCGCCTTCTTCACCCGCACCCGGACCGGCGAGGTGCAGAGCCGGATCGCCAACGACATCGGCGGGATCGAGAACGTCGTCACCTCGACGGCGACCTCGGTGGTCTCCAACGTGACCACGGTGCTGGCGACCGTCGTCGCCATGGTGCTTCTCGACTGGCGCCTCGCCGTGTTCGCGCTCGCGCTCCTGCCGCTCTTCGTCTACCTGACGAAGCGCGTCGGCGACCGGCGCCGTGCGGTGACCGCGGAGCTCCAGGCCTCCCTGGCGGATGTCTCGTCCATCGTCCAGGAGTCGCTCTCCGTCTCCGGGATCCTCCTCGGGAAGACGATGGGTCGCTCCGGCGACCTCGCCGAGCGCTTCGGCGCCGAGTCCTCGCGGCTGGCCGAGCTCGAGGTGCGCAGCCGGATGACCGGCCGCTGGATGATGGCCGCGATCCAGACGACCTTCGCGGTCATGCCCGCCCTCGTCTACTGGTTCGCCGGGTGGACGATCGCCAGCGGGAGCGACACGATCACGATCGGGACGCTCGTCGCGTTCACGACCCTCCAGGCCCGCCTGTTCTTCCCGATCGGCTCGCTCCTGGGCGTCCAGGTGGAGGCGCAGAGCTCGCTGGCGCTCTTCGACCGGATCTTCGAGTACCTCGACCAGCCGGTGGACATCGTCGAGGGGACGCGGATGCTCGAGCGCCCGCGCGGCGACGTCGCCTTCGAGCACGTCCGCTTCCGCTACGGCGACGGCGTCTGGACGCTCGACGACGTCACCTTCGCCGTCCCGGCGGGGACGACGACCGCGCTCGTCGGCGAGACGGGCTCCGGCAAGACGACGTGCGCCTACTTGGTCGCCCGGCTCTACGACGCCACCGAGGGCCGCGTCACGATCGACGGGGTCGACGTCCGCGAGCTCACCTTCGCGTCGCTGGCCGCCGCGGTCGGCGTCGTCTCCCAGGAGACGTACCTCTTCCACGCCAGCGTCCGCGAGAACCTGCGCTTCGCGCGACCGGACGCCACGGACGGGGAGATCGAGGAGGCGGCGCGCGCCGCGCAGGTGCACAGCCTGATCGCCTCGCTGTCGGAGGGCTACGACACCGTCGTCGGCGAGCGCGGCTACCGCTTCTCCGGCGGTGAGAAACAGCGCATCGCCATCGCGCGCACGATCCTGCGCAACCCGCCCATCCTCGTCCTCGACGAGGCGACCTCAGCGCTCGACACACAGACGGAGCGCGCCGTGCAGGAGGCCCTTGAGCGGCTCGCCGAGGGCCGGACGACGATCGCCATCGCCCACCGCCTCTCCACCGTGCGCGACGCCGACCAGATCGTCGTCCTCGACCGCGGCCGGGTCGTCGAGGTCGGCACGCACGACGACCTCCTCGCCCGCGGCGGCCGCTATGCCTCGCTCGTCTTCCGGGACGCGGACACCCCGGCGGCGGCCCTTACCGAGTCTTAGGAGAGCCCTTCCGAATCCTTGCCCGCGCCGCGGCGAATCCTGAGCCGCGCCTCCGTAGCGTCCGGTGTGGAGTCAACGGACAGGGAGGGAGACAATGCGCACGCTCGGAATTCTCGCCGCGGTCGCGGCCGTTGCGGCCGCCGTGCTCGTCGCTGCGATGCCGGCGGCGGCAGGCGGCGGCAAGGAGGTGATCCGCGCCGGCAGCTGCTCGGGCTCGGCCGACTGGAAGCTGAAGCTGAAGCTCGACGACGGCCGGATCGAGACGGAGTTCGAGGTCGACCAGAACGTGAACGGCCAGCGCTGGCGGGTCGTGCTGCGCCGGGACGGCGTCCGCTTCTTCCGCGGAATCCGCACGACGCACGCGCCCAGCGGCTCGTTCACGGTCGAGCGCCGCCCGCGGAACCCCGCCGGACCGGACCGCATCACGGCGCGGGCCGTGAACCTGAAGTCGGGCCAGGTCTGCCGGGCTGCCGCGACGATCTAGGAAGGCTCGGCCCCGGCGGCTCTCCCCCGCCGCCGGGGCCGCGTCGGGCGATTCGTACATATCCGAGCGAGCGATCAGTGCTCTCCCCGATTGCGCCGGGCGCGCGGGCGGCAAGCATGGGCGCATGAGCTCCGAGACCGTGGCGCCGCTGGCGCGAGAGACGAGGCCGCAGGCCGAGCCGCCGCTCATCGCCCTGGAGGGAGTCGAGAAGACCTACCGCATGGGCCGGGTCGACTACCGCGCCTTGCGCGGCATCGACCTCGAGATCGCGGCCGGAGAGATGGTCGCGGTCGTGGGCCCCTCGGGCAGCGGCAAGTCGACGATCCTGAACCTGATCACGGGAATCGACCAGCCGACGGCCGGGACCGTCACGGTGGACGGGCGACGCCTCGACGAGCTGAGCGAGGAGGAGCTTGCCGTGTGGCGGGGGGCCAACGTCGGCATCGTCTTCCAGTTCTTCCAGCTCCTGCCGACGCTGTCGGCGCTCGAGAACGCCGTCCTGCCGCTCGACTTCGCCCGCTGGCGCTCCAAGCGCGAGCGCTTCGAGCGGGCGCGGAGAAACCTCGAGCTGGTCGGGCTCGGCGACAAGGCCGACCACCTCCCGGCGGAGCTGTCGGGAGGCGAGCAGCAGCGGGTGGCGATCGCGCGCGCCCTCGCCTCCGACCCGAAGCTGATCGTCGGCGACGAGCCGACCGGCAACCTCGACACGGTCACAGCCGCCGAGATGTTCGAGCTCCTCCGGCGGCTGAACGCCGAGGGCAAGACGGTCCTATTCGTGACGCACGACCGCGACCTGGCCGCCCGCGCGCAGCGGGTCGCCACGATCCGCGACGGCCTGGTCGTCCCGGGCTGAGGGCGCGCGGATGCTCTCCGCCTCCCTCCGCAAGTCGGTCACCGACCTCTCCCGCCGCCGCGCGCGCACGGCGTTTGCCGTGGCCACGCTCGCGCTCGCGGTGGCGAGCATCGGGTTCTTCTCCGTCCCCACGCTGATCGACCGCTCGATGCAGGAGGAGGTGCGCGCCAGCCGGCTCGCCGACGTGACGCTGGCGCTGCGTCCCCTCCCGCTCGCCGCAGCGGACCTCGCCGCCCTGGAGGCGCTCCCGAACGTCGCCGCCGTGGAGCCTCGCTCGAGCGTGGACACCCGGGTCCTCCTCGGCGAGCGGCGGGCCCGGGCGGTCGTCGTCGGCGTCCGCGACTTCGCGCGCCAGTCGGTCGACGTCGTCCGGGTCGAGTCGGGGGACGCACCGGCGGCGGGCGAGGTCCTCTCCGAGGTCCAGAACGCCAACACCGGCGTGTACGAGGGCGCCGCGGGCGAGACCCTGGCGACCGTCGGGCCGGCGGGCGAGGTCGGGGCCGGGCTCCTCGTGACCGGACGGGGGCGGAACATCCCGGGCGGCGAGGAGGTCCAGGACGACGGCGTCGTCGTCCTCTACGCGACCGAGGAGACCGTCGCGGAGCTGAGCGGCGAGCCCGGCTACGACCGGCTGGCGCTGCTGCTGGACGACCCCAGCCCCGGCGCGGCCGCGGCGACCGTCGAGGCGGTCCGCGGCTACCTGACCACGCTGCCGGAGTTCACCGGCCTCGCCAACCTGCCGGAGCTCCGGGCGCCCGGCGACTGGCCCGGCAAGGCCGAGACGGCGCAGTTCTCCGAGCTGCTGAGCGTGATCACGCTGCTGGCGCTCCTCTCGGCGCTCGTCCTCGTCTCGAACACGATGACGACCCTCGTCGCCGAGCAAACCGGCGAGATCGGGATCATGCGCGCGCTCGGCGCGCGCCGCCGCCAGGTGGCGCTCGTCTACGTGAGGACGGCGCTGCTGCTCGGGGCCCTCGGCGCGCTTCTGGGAGTCGTGCTGGGAACCGTTCTCTCGAACCTGCTCGCGAGCTACTTCGGCTCGCTGTTCTGGGCCGTGGACGTCGGCTTCGGCGTCGACCTCCCCGTCGTGCTCGCCGGCGTCGCCGTCGGGCTCCTGGGCCCGCCGCTCGCCGCGCTTCCCGCGATCCGGCGCGGCGTCCGCACCGACCTGCGGGAGGCCCTCGAGTCCACGGGCTCCGCGGTCGGCGGCCAGGACGGCGGCGACCGCGTCCTCCGCCGCCTCGACTTCCTCCCGCGCACGACGCAGATCGGCCTGCGCGGGGTCGGCCGGCGCAGGCGGCGGAGCCTGGCGACGGTGCTGATCGTCGCGCTCGCAGTCGGCAACCTGCTCGCGGTCCTCGGGCTGGCCGAGGGCGTGACGGCCACCACGCGTGCGGAGTGGGACGACCACCTGGAGGACATCCGCATCTGGACCACCGGCCGCGCGCCCTTCGACGAGCGCGCCGCCGAGATCATCCGCTCGACGCCCGGCGTCGCCGAGGCGGAGCCGGCGCTCGTCAACGAGGTGGAGCTGGCCGGCGAGGAGGCCTTCGTCTGGGGCGTGGAGCGGGACCCGCTCCTCCGCTACCGGCTGGCCGAGGGGCGCTGGTTCAGCGAGGCCGAGGAGCAGGGGCGGGAGCCCGTCGCCGTGATCGAGCGCAACCTCGCTCGGGCCACCGGCGTCGAGGTGGGCGACCACGTGACGCTCGACACGGCGGCGGGGCCCGTCGAGGTGCGCATCGTGGGAGTCGCGAAGAACCAGCAGGAGGACGGGACCGTGCTGTTCGTCCCGCTCACGACGCTCAGGACGCTGCTCGACCGCCCGGCCGCCGCGAGCACGTACTGGATCCGCACGACGTCCCCCGACGAGGCCCTCGTCGACCGGACGACGGCGGAGCTGGAGGACAGGCTCGCGGCGCTCGGCTACGAGACCGGCGGCGAGATCACGTACGTCGCGGTTCGCGACGAGGTGGCCGCCAACCGCACGGTCACCACCTCGGTGGCCGTCCTTGGGTTCCTCATCGTCGCCATGAGCATGGTGGGCCTCGCGAACGCGATCACGACGAGCGTGCTCGAGCGCACCCGCGAGATCGGCGTTCTCCGCTGCATCGGCGCGCGGTCGCGCGACGTCCGCCGCATCTTCGCCACCGAGGGGATCGCGCTCGTCGTCGCGGGCTGGCTGCTCGGGATCCCGGTCGGCTTCGTCCTCAACCGTCTCCTCGTGTGGCTCGTGCAGGAGGTCGTCAACGTGGACGTTCCCGCGGCGTTCCCGGCCTGGAACGTCGTGCTCGCGCTCGCCGGGACGATCCTGCTGGCGCTCGTCGTCATGGCCCTTCCGCTCCGCCGGGTCGTCCGCTTCCGCCCGGGCGAAGCCCTGCGCTATGCCTGACCCGCGGGCGGGAGTTTCCCTATCCGGCCGTTCGGGGAAAGTGGATCATCGGGACGTACAGCCCGGGTTCGAACAACGAGGAGGGGGCATGTATATCGGGATAGGAACAGTCGTTCTCATTCTCGTGATCGTTCTGTTGATCTGGCTCCTGTAAGGAGGAATGCGAAAGTGACAAGCATCGATATCTGGACCTACCGTGAGGCCGACGTGCTCGGTGTCGACGTCGCTCGAGGCGTCGACGTGACCGGCTACAGCGTCGAGGCGACCGACGGCGGCATCGGCAAGGTCGACGAAGCGACCTACGACGTCGGCTCGAGCTATCTGGTCGTGGACACCGGTCCGTGGATCTTCGGCAAGAAGGTTCTGCTTCCGGCCGGCGTCGTCGACAGGATCGACTCCGCGGAGGAGACGATCTACGTCAACCGGACGAAGGATCAGATCAAGAACTCGCCCGAGTTCGACGAGTCGACGTACGGCGAGGCGGGCTACCGGGACGAGGTCGGCGGCTACTACGGGCCCGAGGGCCGCGGCTACACCCGCTAGAGCCGATTCATCAGTCACGTGGGGCGGCCGGGCCGGTGCCCGGCCGCCCCACAGCGGTTGACGAAGGAGCCTCGGCTGCCGATGCTCCTCCCGTGGCCACCGTCGACTGGAACGAGCTCGACCTCGAGCTCCTCACCGCCGCGCTGCGCGAACACGTGGGCGGCCCGGACGGTGAGAAGATGGTCTGGGCGTTCGAGCACGCGCTGGGAGTCGCCCGGATCGACCCGGATCTCCTGAACCACGTCCTGGCGGCGGTGACCTGCCTGCTGGCGCACTCGTCGGGCGAGTCCCCCCGGGAGGTGCTGGACGCATTCTTCCGCCGTTCGATCTCCGACCGCGAGTGGCGCGACCGCTACGCGGCGCTCTTCTCCTGACCGGTCCGACGTTCAAGGGCTTAACGCCGCCTTAACCTGGCTCAACAGGGACTTCACGGGGCAACGGTTATAAGAAGTCCATGGACTCGGGCTCGGGGCTCGCCCGCATGGGGTCGCTCGTCTTCGCCGCGCTGCTCGGTGGCGGGGCGGCCGTCGGCATCAGCGCCGCGGTCGGCCTCGGCGACGATGGCGACACGGTCGTCACGACCGTCGCCGCGGCGCCGGCCACCACGACGCAGTCGGCGACCTTCGAGGCGAGCGAGGCCGGCTCGAAGTCTGTCCAGCAGATCTACGAGGACGCCGGCCCCGGGGTCGTCCAGGTGACGTCGACCTCCGTCGTCACCGACAACCCCTACTTCGGCCCGCAGTCCGCTTCGTCCCTCGGCTCCGGCTTCGTCGTCGACTTAGACGGCTACATCGTCACGAACTACCACGTGATCGAGAACGCGCAGGAGATCGAGGTCAATTTCTCGGGCGACGACCGCGTCCCGGCGACGATCGTCGGAAGCGACCCTTCCACCGATCTCGCCGTCTTGAAGATCGACGCGCAGTCCCGAGCTCTGACCCCCCTCCCCCTCGGCAACTCGGACGAGGTGCACGTCGGGGACGCGGTCGTCGCCATCGGGAACCCCTTCGGCCTGGAGCGCAGCGTCACGGCCGGCATCGTCAGCGCGCTCCAGCGCGACATCACCGCGCCGAACGGCTACACGATCGACAAGGTCATCCAGACGGACGCGCCCATCAACCAGGGCAACTCCGGCGGCCCGCTCCTGAACGCGCGCGGCGAGGTGATCGGCGTCAACTCGCAGATCGAGACCGAGACCGGCGGCAACGTCGGCATCGGCTTCGCGGTCCCCGTGAACACGGTCAAAGAGGTCGTCTCCCAGATCAAGCAGAGCGGCAAGGTCGAGCACGCCTACCTCGGCGTCCAGATGCAGGACGTCACCCCCGAGCTGGCCGAGACGATCAACGGGCCGGTTGACGAGGGAGTCATGATCGTCGGTGTCGTCGAGGGCAGCCCCGCCGACCAGGCGGGCCTCCAGGGCGGCGACCAGCAGGTCATCGTCGGCGGCCGCAGCTACGTGCTCGGCGGCGACATCGTCACCCGCGCAGACGGCCAGGCCGTCACCTCGGCCGATGACCTCCGCCGCATCATCATGGAGAAGTCCCCCGGCGATCCGCTGACGCTCGACATCCAAAGAGGCCAGGCGCAACGAACTGTAGATGTCACTCTCGGGCAGCAGCCCGCCCAGCCGGGCGGGTAGCAGGCCCGCGGCCCCTCCCCCCAGGGGCTGACCGGTCGGAGGCCCGTCTGCCTGCCCGGGCCTCCGACCACCCTCCCCCTTCCCAGCGTCCTCACTAGGAAGGTTCGGCGAAACACCCCGGTGCCGCCGGACCGCGCTGCTCGCCCCGAGGACGGCGTCCTCAGTCGCGCCCGTAGCCTCCGGCTACGAACGCTCCCTGCGTCCTTGCCTCGGAACGACCATCGCACCCCGTCGGCGAGCGGCGCTTCGCCAATCCCTCCTAGACTCGCCGCGCGATGGTGGCGCAGCGCTTCGGCGAGTCCTCGCCGTTCTCCGTGGGGGTCGAAGAGGAGCTCTTCGTGCTCGACGCGGAGACGCTCGAGCCCGCGTCCGTCCCGGACGGCGTGCTGGACGGGAAGCGCTTCAAGGCCGAGCTCTTCACGACGATGCTCGAGCTGACGACGGGCATCTGCGCGGGCGTGGAGCAGGCGGTGGAGGAGCTCGCGGAGCTCCGGCTCGAGGCCCGGGGCCGCCTGCGCGCGCACGGGCGCGAGCTCGCGGCGGCCGGGACGTGGCCGACCGCGGTGCTCGGAGAGCAGCCGGTGACCCCGCTCGAGCCGCTGCAGCGCTTCGCCGAGTACGCGGGCCCGTCGGCGCTCCGGCAGCACTGCGCCGGGCTGCACGTCCACGTCGGCGTGGCGAGCCCGGCGGACTGCATGGGCAGGCTGGAGGCCGTGCTCCCGTGGCTTCCGTTCCTCCTTGCCCTCTCGGCCAACTCGCCGTACGCGGGCGGTGCGGAGACGGGGCTCGCCTCGACCCGGGCCGAGCTCCTGGCGTTGCTCCCGCGCGCCGGCGCGCCGCCCGCGTTCCGCGACTACGAGGGCTTCGTGAGCTTCGCCGAGCTGCTCGTCGAGCTCGGCCTCGCCGACGACCTCATGCGGCTCTGGTGGGACGTCCGCCCGCATCCGCGCCTGGGGACGCTGGAGATCCGCGCGCCCGACCAGCCCACGCGCCTCGCGGCGACCGCCGCCCTCGCCCGGGCGTGTCACGCGCTCGTCGCCGAGGCCGACCCGGGCGCGAAGCCTGCCGACCGCGGCCTCTACGCCCAGAACCGCTGGGCCGCGGCCCGCTTCGGGCGTGAGGCGGGCCTCGTCCATCCCGAGACGCTCCGGCTCGTCGGTCCGGGGGAGCTCGCCCGGGGGCTGGACGGGCTCGACCAGGCCGGCGAGCAGGTCGAGGTCGGGCGCCGGGACGGCCTCCGCGCCCTGCGCGAGCGGCTGGTGGCCCTCACGTACGATGGCCTCTAGATGGCCGTTGTCTCGGAGACCTTGCAGGTGACGGGGATCCGCTGCGAGCGCTGCGTCCTGCGCCTCGGCGGCGCGCTGGGAAAGCTCGACGGGCTCGAGTCGGCGCACGCGAACCTGCTCGGTCAGGTCATGCTCGCCTGGGACGACGAACGGGTGCGGCGCGAGGAGATCGTGGCCGTGCTCGAGCGCGCCGGGTTCCGCCAGGCCGCGTCTCCGCCGGAATAGCCGCCGGGGGCGGGGCGTTAGCTTGTTAGTGTCCGACGGATGGCAGAGGCCGAGACCGAAGCCCGCCGCCTGGCGACCGAGGCGCGTGACCGTGTCCGCTTCGAGGAGGAAGTGCTCGGGCTCGCAGACCAGGTCTTCCGCGTCGCCCGGCGTCTGGTGTCGACCCGCGAGGAGGCCGAGGATCTCGTCCAGGAGACCTATGCACGCGCCTTCCGCAGCTGGCGTTCCTACACCCCGGGCACGAACCTCCGGGCCTGGCTCATGCGGATCCTGACGAACCTCAACATCGACCGTGGGCGCCGCCAGCAGCGCGCCCCCGACATGCAGCCGATGGAGGAGGGCGACTACTTCCTCTACAACCGGCTCGAGGAGACGTCCGGCCCCGCGGCCGAGGAGCGGATCGTCGAGCGCCTCTCGCAGGACTCGATCGTCGAGGCGCTCGCCAACGTGCCGCACGACTTCCGGGACGCGATCGTCCTCGTGGACATCGGCGACTTCTCCTACCAGGAGGCGGCACAGATCCTCGACGTGCCCATCGGGACGGTCATGTCGCGGCTGCACCGCGGCCGCCGGATCCTCAAGGGCGAGCTCGCCGAGGCGGCGGTGGGGGAAGAGTCGTGACGGCGTCCTTCGAGCCGATCTGCGAGAAGTGCGAGGAGCTGATCCAGCCCTACCTCGACCGTGAGCTCAGCGAGGCGGAGCGGCTCGAGGCCGAGGGGCACCTGGCGGGCTGCGGGTACTGCAGCGAGCGCTACCGGTTCGAGGTGAGCCTGCGGCAGTACGTGCGGCAGGCCTGCTGCCAGGAGGAGATGTCCCCAGAGCTCAAGGCGAAGCTCGCCTCGCTGCGCACGCCCCTCGACGACTAGGAGGGCCTAGCCGGAGCCGCGCGCGGCGCCGGCGATGACGACGAGCCGGTTCGGGTCCCCGCCGCCCGGCAGGGCCCTGATGCCGACACCGAGCTCGTCCGCAAGGCGCTCCGCGACGGCCTCGCCGCCGGGCGGGTAGTAGACGCGGGTCTCCGAGTAGTTGCGCCGGTCGGCGTTCCGCACCTCGCCGATGCCGTAGGCGAGGCCGGCGATCTCGTTGGCGAGGCCGGCGGCGGCGTTCCCGCGGCGGGTGCCGTTGTAGACGTCCACCTGGATCTCCCAGCGCTCCGGCAGGGGCGGGGCGGCCGCGGCCGGCTCGGCGGCGGGCGCGGGCGGAGCCGGCGGCGTGTCGGTGGGGAAGACCTGCGGCCGCAGCACGAAGACCATGAACGCGGCGACGACCGCGATGAAGCCCATTACGATCGCCCAGCGGCGGAGCGACCACCGCTCGACGAGGGACTCGACGGGCAGGCCGGCAAGCTCGCGGGCCTCGCGCTCCGTGATCCCCAGCGCCGACGCGTAGACGACCGCCGCGGCGATCGCGTCGGTGGTCGTCGGAAAGCGGTAGGTCCGGCTCTCCTCCAGCGACTTGATGTCGTCCAGCTCGAGGCTCGTGAGCTCGGCGGCCTCCTCCAGCGTCAGACGCCGGCGCAGGCGCGCCGTCACGAGCGGCGACGATGCTGCGTGTGCCTCCATCTGGCCCCTCGGTGTTCGGCGGGCGGCTCCTCCACCCTGCCTCTTCTCATCGGCAGCAGCGGAGCGGCCTTGAGGGGTTCTTCGCGGGCCTACTCGGGCTCCGGGCAGGGCCCGTCGCCACTCTGCGCGGAGAGGGCGTACGTCCGCTCGCCGATGTGCCCGGGGGCCATGCCGTACGTGAGCAGGCTGAGGCAGTCGTCGTCGCGGGAGAAGTCCACGCGGAACGAGCTCGGGGCGGTCTCCGCGGTCTCCGCCTCGGGCCCGCTCGCCTGCACCACCCGTGTCTGTGACTGCCACTCGGGCCGGAGCTGCTCGACGAAGAACCCGACGACGTCCGCTTGCGTCGCCCCGGCCGGCGGCGCGTACAGGGCGCTCGTGACGATCTCGTCCGGGACGGGGAGCGCGTCGTCGCCAGAGGAGGTCTGCGTGAGCCGCTGGATCTCGCGCGAGCCCGGGTAGGGCTCGACGGAGTCGAGGATGGCGTTGTTCGCGTCCATGCGCCCGGAGTCGAGCTGCTGCCAGGCGGCGAAGCCGATCCCGGCCGCCAGGGAGAGGACGACGAACGCCGGGATCAGGATCACGGGACGGAGCAGGCGCTGCCTCACAGGAGATCCTCCGGCCGGTCGACATCGCCGGGCGGGCCCAGGTCGTCGCAGGGGACGAGCTGCGGCTCGAAGGCGCGGAGGCCCTCGTCGGGGACGGAGGCCCAGAGGCCGCGCGCGACGACGAGCGGGTGGCCGCGCTCGCCGCCGTAGGCAGCGGCGACGAGGGGCGCCCCGCTCTCGCGCCAGGCATCCACCACCCGGCCGACCGCCGCGGGCGCCAGGTCGGGGCCGTCGGCGAGGACGACGACGGCGGCCTCGGCCCCGGCCGGGAGGGCAGCGAGCCCGCAGCGGAGCGAGGCCCCGGGGCCGAGCTCCCAGTCGGGGCAGGCGATCACGCGGGCGCCGTCGAGCTCCAGCGGGTACGCGCCGGCGACGACGACGACGTCCCCGACCGGCGCCTCCGCGAGCCGCGCAAGCACCCGGGGAAGCAGCAGCCGCTGCTTCGGCGACCCGAAGCGGGTCGCCGCTCCCGCCGCCAGGACGACGGCCGGCAGAGCCA
>Ga0256867_10000545_pt1 | contig 14984 bp, 15 predicted proteins | sample RVTome_15_FD_185939 | JGI IMG/M metagenome (GOLD analysis project Ga0256867, IMG submission 185939) | Soil microbial communities from uranium-contaminated site in the Upper Colorado River Basin, Wyoming, United States - RVT150D86 (HiSeq) ... | reverse complement strand
CGGTCGCCGGCTGAGGGCCCACGCGCGGCTGGCACCGGCGGCCGCCCTCGACGACCGGCTGGCCGGCGAGCGGGTCCTGGTCGTCGGCGAGGTTGGCCCCCCAGGGCCGGTGGAATCGGCCCTGCGCTACCGACACCTGGCGGGCCGGCTGGAGGTCGACGCCGTCGTGGGCTGGCGGCCCGGCGACGGCGTGACCCGACTCGCCAACGGCCTGCGCCGCACCCTGGCGCGCGGCGCAGCGGTCCTGTCCGACCGCCAGGCCAGCCTGCTGGCCGGACTGACGCTGGAGACGATCGCGACCAGCCGGCCGACATGACCGACGCCTTCCGGGCCGCGGGGCTGACGCACATCCTTGCCGTATCGGGTCAGAACGTGGCGTTCGTCATGGTGCTGGTGGCGCCGGCGTTGACCCGGCTGAGGTTCGGTCCCCGGCTCGTGGTAACGCTGGCCGTGCTGGCCGGCTTCGCGCTGCTGACGCGCTTCGAACCGTCGGTGCTACGCGCCACGGCCATGGCGGCGGTGGCCGCCACCGGCGCCGCCCTTGGTCGGCCGGCCTCGACCCTGCGCGTCCTGGCATTGGGGGTCAGCGGCATCCTGCTCGTCGATCCGCTGCTGGCAACGTCCCTGGGCTTCCGGCTGTCGGTCGCGGGCGCCGCCGGGATCGTCGTGGGGGCGGCGCGCCTCGAACCCGCGCTCCCCGGCCCCCGATGGCTGGTTGCTCCGCTCGCGGTCACCCTGGCAGCCCAGTTGGCGGTGGCGCCCCTGCTGGTCGCCAGCTTCGGCGCCGTGCCGGTGGCCTCGCTGCCGGCCAACCTGTTGGCGCTGCCGGCGGCGGGGCCGGTCATGGTCTGGGGGCTCACGGGTGGCCTGGTCGCGGGTCTCGCCGGGGATGCGATGGCCACGGTCGTGCACCTGCCTACCCGGGCCCTGCTGGCCTGGATCGATGGGGTGGCCACGGTCGCCGCCGGGTGGCCCCTGGGGCAACTCCAGGCCGGCCATGTGGCGTGCCTGGCCCTCGCAACGCTGGCGGCGATCGCGGCCCGGGCCTGGGTGCGACCGGACCCATGGGACGTGGAACAGGGCACGGCACCCCGTTCCCGGTGGCAATGGTGCGTTCGCGCCGCGCGCGGGGCCACAGCACTGCTGGCGGTGACCGTGCTCGTGCATGCCGCGGCCACGGGCCGCGGACCGGGTCTGATCGACGGCGAGGCGCTCGGCCGCGGCGCGCAGCTGTGGCAGGGCGGGGGAGCGGCGGCGTTGGTGGTCGACGGACGCGCCCGCGAGGAGGTGGTCCTGTCCGGGTTGCGGCACTGGGGCGTGGCGCGCCTCGACGTCGTGGTGCTCCGGACGGCGGCTCAGGGTGCGGCCGAGGTCGCAGCCACGCTGCGGAGGCGTTGGCCGGGCATCGTCGTTCTCGGCCCCGACCGCTCGGGTGCGACGCCGCGACCCATCGGTGGCGCCGACTCCGTTGCCGCCCCCACCACTGGCACCGTGATCGACCTCGGCGGGCTCCGACTGACCGTGACCGGCAACTCGCCAGATCGACTCGACGTCAACATCTCGCTCACGGAATCGGCGGGGACGCCCCCTCGGTCCGGCCGATAGCTTCCCCACGTGATGGAGTCCGCTCTGCCGCCGGTGCCACAGGTCGAGCTGGCGCTGACGCTGGGTGACACGACGTTCGACCTGCGGTGGCGGGCCCTGGTGGCGGCGGTGGTCGCTGCGCCCAGGTTCGGACGGGAGAGCGAGGTGCTCGCGGCGGTCCGGGCCGCCAGTCAGGTGGGTGCCGACGTCGCGGTCACGTCGCTTCCACCGCGGCTGATCGGTCATGCCACGCGCGTCGGCGGAGTGCCCATCGCGGCCAAGGTGTCCTCGCTCGAGGCGGCGGAGGCCGTCGCGCAGACGGGGGCCGCCCTGGTCTTGGTGCCGCTCGATCTCGTCGGTGCTGCGGCCGACGCCGGCGCGACCGTGGCGCTGCTGATCGACGACATCGGTGACATCGATCGCGCCCGGTCCGTGGTCGGGGATCGTCCCGTGCCGCTGGCGATCGACACCTCGGCGATGCCGACACCGGAGGAAGCGCTGGCGGTCGAGTCCGTCGCCGTCCCCCTGGGGTGCCGGCTGCTCTGCACCAACGACGTTCGGCGTACCCGTCGGGTGGTCGAGACCGTCGCGGCGCTGCTGAGGGCGCAGCGAGGGCGGGTGGATCGGCGGTGACGGCCGTCCGCGCGGACGCGCCGGTGTACCTGGTCCGGGGCGACGACGATGTGATCCTGCGGGACGCCGCCCGCGAGCTGATCCACCGCCTCCTCGGCGACGTCGACGCCGGCCTGGCCGTGGAGGAGATCGGCCGTGACCGGTTCCAGCCCACCGACGGATCCGAACCCACCATCGCCCCGTTGGTCCAAGCGGCCCAGACCCCGCCGTTCCTGACCGACCGCCGGGTGGTCGTGGGGCGCGACCTCGAGATCTTCACCCGGGCCGAGCAGGTGGCACCCCTGGTCGCCTACCTCGAGGATCCGCTGCCGACGACGTCGCTGGTGCTGGTGTGGGCGCAGGGCCGCGTCCCCCGCTCGCTCACCGACGCGGTGAAGGCGTACGGCGGCGAGCAGGTCGACACCAGCCCGGGCCGCAAGATCGCGGCATGGGTCGACGAGCAGCTACGCGACGCTGGACTACAGGTCGACAGGGCGGGGACGGAGCGGCTGGTGGGCTGGCTGGGCGACGATCCCCAGCGCCTGGTCGGGCTGATCGGCACGCTCGTAGGGGCGTTCGGCGAGCATGCCAGGCTCGGGGCCGAGGACATCGAGCCGTTCCTCGGCGAGGGCGGAGGCGTCCCCCCGTGGGAGCTCACCGACGCCCTTGATCGCGGCGACATCGCCACGGCGCTCGCCAAGCTGCGGCGCATGCTGGACGGTGGCGATCGCCACCCGCTGGTGGTGATGGCAACCCTGCATGGCCACTACGCCCGCATGCTGCAGCTCGACGGGGCGGCGGTCGGGGGCGAGAAAGATGCGGCGCAGCTTCTCGGCCTCAGGGGCTCGACGTTCCCGGCCCGCAAGGCGATGCAACAGGCGCGACGACTGGGCCACGATCGGATCGTCGACGCCATCTCGTTGCTGGCCGCCGCCGACCTCGATCTACGGGGCGCCAAGGCGTGGCCCGAGGACCTCGTGCTCGAGGTCCTGGTCGCCCGCCTGGCGCGCCTCGCGCGCTAGGGGCGCGTCAGTCTTCCGCGGGTTCGGCGGACGCTTCGTTGACCCGGGCCTGGAGGCGGGCCTTGCGGCGCGCCGCCTGGTTCTTGTGGATCACGCCCTTGGCCGCCGCCATGTCGATGCGCTTGACCGCCTCACGCAGCTTGGCGTCGGCGTCGTCCTCGCCGGCCTCGGCGGCGGCGGCGGCCGCCTTGGCACGGGTCTTGACCTCGGAGCGCACGGCCTTGTTGCGCTCGTGGCGCACGAGGTTCTGGCGGTTGCGCTTGATCTGGCTCTTGATGTTCGCCACGGACCGACCTGCTCCCTTGGGACCGCAAATGGCCGGGACAGGCTAGCGGCGGCGCCGGCGGATTGTCACACCCGAGGGCCGGTGCAACGCGCCGCTAGCATTCGACGGCCCCCTATGGACCGCTCGCGCATCCGCAACGTCTCTGTCATCGCGCACATCGACCACGGCAAATCGACGCTGGCCGACCGCCTGCTGGAGCTCAGCGGTGCCGTCGATCCCCGGGACATGCGTGACCAGTACCTGGATTCGATGGAGCTCGAGCGCGAGCGCGGCATCACCATCAAGCTCCAGTCGGTGCGCCTGGGCTACCGCGACTACGTGATCGATCTCATCGACACGCCGGGCCACGTCGACTTCGGCTACGAGGTGTCACGGTCGCTCGCGGCCTGTGAGGGCGTGATCCTGCTCGTCGACGCCGCTCAGGGCATCGAAGCGCAGACCCTGGCCAACTCGTACCAGGCGCTCGAGCACGACCTCGAGATCGTCGCCGCCCTCAACAAGATCGACCTGCCGGCCGCCGACCCCGACCGCTACGCCGCCGAGATCGAGAAGGTGCTGGGCATTCCCGCCGACCAGATCCTCCGCATCAGCGCGAAGACCGGCGAGGGCGTGCCCGAGCTGCTCGATGCCGTCATCGAACGGGTGCCGCCGCCCGTCGGCGACCCCGACGCCCCGCTCCAGGCCCTGATCTTCGACTCCCACTACGACTCGTACCGGGGCGTCGTCTCCTGGGTCCGGGTGGTCAACGGCAATCTCAAGACCGGCAGCCGGCTGCGGTTCATGCAGGCTGGCGCGGTCCACGACGCCGACGAGGTCGGCGTGCGCACGCCGGGCAACATGCCCGTGGCCGCCCTGGGCCCGGGTGAGACCGGTTACCTCATCGCCGGCATCAAGGACGTGGCCGAGGCTCGGTCGGGCGAGACGGTCACCGAGACGACCCGTCCCGCCGCCGAGCCGCTGGCCGGATACCGCGACCCCAAGCCCATGGTGTTCTGTGGGCTCTACCCCATCGACGGCGACCAGTTCACCGACCTGCGGGACTCGCTGGAGAAGCTGCGGCTCAACGATGCCAGCTTCACCTACGAGCCCGAGACGTCCGGGGCGTTGGGTTTCGGGTTCCGCTGCGGGTTCTTGGGCCTGCTGCACATGGAGATCGTCCGGGAGCGCCTCGAGCGGGAGTTCAACCTCAGCCTCATCGCCACGGCGCCCTCGGTCGCCTACCGGGTGCACCGAACCGACGGCATCGTGATCGAGGTCGACAACCCGTCCGCGATGCCGCCGGCCCAGGAGATCGACCACATCGAGGAGCCGTTCCTCACGTGCACGATCCTCACGCCCACGGACTACACCGGCACGCTCATGGAGCTGTGCCAGCAGCGCCGGGGGGAGATGTCCAAGCTCGAGTACCTCTCGCCCGAGCGCATCGAGCTGATCTACCGGCTGCCGCTCGCTGAGGTGGTGCGTGACTTCTTCGACCAGCTCAAGTCGCGCACCCAGGGCTACGCCAGCCTCGACTACGAGCCCGCCGGCTACGCCCGGTCCGACCTGGTCCGCGTCGACGTGCTGCTCAACGGGGTCGCCGCCGACGCGTTCAGCGCCATCGTCCACAAGGACAAGGCCTACGACTACGGCCGCCGCATGGCCGAGAGGCTGCGGGAGCTGATCCCCCGCCAGCTCTTCGACGTGCCCATCCAGTCCGCGATCGGCGGACGGATCATCTCCCGGGAGACAGTCAGGGCCAAGCGCAAGGACGTGCTCGCCAAATGCTACGGCGGCGACATCACCCGCAAGCGCAAGCTGTTGGAGCGGCAGAAGGAGGGCAAGAAGCGGATGAAGTCGATCGGCCGGGTCGAGGTACCGCAAGAGGCGTTCATCAGCGCGTTGAAGCTGGAAGACTGAGGGGCGACCCGATCGAGAGCGGGTTACCCGGGAGTTAGCACTCGGTACACTCGACTGCCAGATGTTGGACGAGCGCAAAGCGGCGATCCTCCGGGCAGTGGTGGAGGAGTACATCGCGACCGGCCAGCCGGTCGGATCGGGCCACGTCGCGCAGGCGCCGGGCGTGGACGTGTCATCGGCCACGGTGCGCCACGAGATGGGGGCGCTGGAGACCGAGGGCTTCCTGCGCCAGCCGCACACCTCCGCCGGGCGGGTCCCGACCGAGAAGGGCTACCGCTTCTTCGTCGATCACTTGCGCCGCCCGGCTCGCCTGGCCACCAGCTCGGCCGAGGAGGTGCGGGCGTTCTTCGCCCGCGCCCACGGTGAGGTCGAGCAGATGCTGTCCGAGACCAGCCGGTTGCTCTCCGACCTCACCCACCTGACCAGCGTGGTCGTGGCCCCGGCCCCGGTCGAGACCACGGTCCGGTCGGTGCAGCTCGTCGGGCTCGGCACCACCTCGGCGGTCCTGGTGGCCGTGTTGAGCGACGGGTCGGTCGAGAAGCACACCATCGAACTGCCCATCCGTGTCGGCGACGAGCGGGTGGCGGCGGCCAGCATGCACCTGACCGCTCACCTCTCGGGCGGCGCCCGCGCGGCCTTGCCTGCGGTTCCCGCCACCGGCGACGCTCCCCTGGACTCACTGGTCGAGCGGGCCATCGGTGCCCTCGCCAACCTGCCCGTCGCTGACCCCGAGCACGTCTACGTGGGTGGCGCCGCCCGCATGGCCCAGGCGTTCGACGCCATAGAGACGGTCCGCGAGGTCCTCGGGATCCTCGAGCAGCAGTACGTCGTCGTGTCGCTCATCCGCGACGTCATCGATCGTGGGCTGCACGTCGCCATCGGCACCGAGACCGGCATGGCCCCCCTGGCCGAGTGCGCCCTGGTGGTGTCGCCGTACGAGGTCGAGGGCGAGCGGGCGGGCACGATCGGCGTGCTGGGCCCCACCCGGATGAACTACCCCCAGGCGTTGGCCGCCGTTGCCGTGGTGGGCCATCGTCTCTCCGATCGCCTCACCGAGGGTTAACCACCGTTGCCGACCGACTACTACAAGCTGCTCGGTGTCTCCCGGGACGCCAGCCAGGACGAGATCAAGCGCGCCTACCGGCGACTCGCGCGCCAGCTCCATCCCGACACGGGCCACGGCGACGCCGAGTCCGAGGCCCGGTTCAAGGAGGTCGTCCGCGCCTACGAGGTCTTGTCCGACCCCGAGAAGCGCCAGCGCTACGACGCCTACGGGCCCGCAGGCGTGGAGGGAACCACGGTCGGTGCCGATCCGTTCGGCTTCGGCGGTGGCATCGGCGACGTGTTCGAGGCGTTCTTCGGGTCGAGCCCGTTCGGGGGCAGGCGACGCGGCCCCACCGGACCGCCCCGGGGTGAGGACCTCGAGCAGGTGGTCGAGCTCGAGTTCGAGGAGGCGGTCTTCGGGTCGCAGCATCCCGTGACCGTCAAGACGGCCGTGCCCTGTGACGCCTGCGATGCCACCGGTGCCGCGGACGGCACCCAGCCCGTCACCTGCCACGAATGCGGGGGGACCGGCCAGGTGCAGCGCGTCCGTCAGTCCTTCATCGGACAGATGGTGACCTCGTCGCCGTGCGCCCGCTGCGGCGGGTCGGGCCAGGTCATCCCCAACCCCTGCCCGGTGTGCCGGGGTGAGGGCCGCCGGATCCAGGAGCGCACCTACACCGTCGACATCGTGGCCGGCGTCGACGACGGTTCGACGCTGCGGCTGGCCGGTCGCGGCGCCGTCGGCCCTAGGGGAGGCGCCGCCGGGGACCTGTACGTGCACGTGCGCGTGAAGCCACATCCGCGCTTCGAGCGCCAAGGCACCGACCTGACAACGACACTGACCCTGCCCTACACGCAGGCTGCGCTGGGGGCGACGATCGCGTTCGAGACGCTCGAGGGAACCGAGGAGCTGGAGATCCCCCGCGGCACGGCGTCGGGCACCACGTTCCGGCTGCGCGGCCGGGGTGTTCCCCACATCGAGAGGCGGGCGCGGGGCGACCTGCTGATCGACGTCGTGGTCGACGTGCCCACCGAGCTGAGCGAAGAGGAGGAAGAGGTCATCCGCCAGCTCGCCGAGTTGCGGGGTGACGAGGTCGCCCCTCCGCCGGCCGGCCTGCTGTCGAAGCTGCGGTCGGCGTTCAAGTAGCCGCGCCCATGGACGGCAGCACCGGCGGCTCCGGCAGCGGCCAGGTCAACCCGGTGACCGCCCGGGCCCACGTGTTCGTCGGCGACCTGGACGCACCGGTCGTCGACGGCGGCGACCACCACCATCTCGTGCGGGTCCTACGGCTGGCGCCCGGGACCGACGTCACGGCCGGGGACGGCGCGGGGGCTGGCGGGCCTGTCGGCTCACCGACGGACCGGCCCTCGAGATCGCCGGGCCGACCGTCGGCGAACCCCGGCCGGAACCGCCGATCACCGTTGCGTTCGCCCTGGTGAAGGGCGAGCGCCCCGAGCTGGCCGTACAGAAGCTGACCGAGCTGGGTGTCGATCGCATCGCGCCGTTCGTGGCGGGGCGATCGGTGGTGCGATGGGAGCCCGCCCGCGCCGATCGCCAGGTCGAGCGGTGGCGGGCCATCGCCCGCGAGGCGGCCATGCAGTGCCGGCGCACATGGCTGCCCGAGGTGGCGCCGGTGGCCAGCTTCGCCGCGGTGACGGCGCTGCCGGGCGCAGTCCTCGCCGATGCCGCCGGGGGGCCGCCCACGCTCGACCGGCCGGTGGTGCTCGTCGGTCCCGAGGGCGGGTGGACGCCCGAAGAACGGGCATCGGGCCCACCGACCGTCCGTTTGGGAGCCCACGTGTTGCGGGCGGAGACGGCAGCAATCACTGCCGGTGCGATTCTCACTGCGTTACGCGCCGGCCTCCTAGCGGACGCGCGCCAGTCTGGTCACATGGTGCGTTGAGCCCGGGCTAGGCTGACACATTCGTCACGAATGGCGAGGATGCCTGGACGGGCAGTGATTGTTACCAGCCGATCGCGGTGCCTAGAGTTAGCCCCCGCCTGGACCGCGTGAGTACCGAGAACTGGCGCGGTTGCCGTCCCGCTGGGGGGCGGCACCCAAGGGGAGGAACATATATGGATAGCGACCTCGAGGTTGAACGCGAGAGCGGCTACGCCATCAAGGTGGGCGCCCGGCTTCGTTCCATCCGGCGGCAGAAGCACCTCTCGCTCCAAGACGTCGAGGCGGCATCGGAGCACGAGTTCAAGGCGTCGGTACTCGGCGCGTACGAGCGCGGCGAGCGGGCGATCTCCGTCCCCCGATTGCAAAGACTCGCCCGCTTCTACCGTGTGCCCGTCGACCAGATGCTGCCCAGCGACGAGGAGTTGGGTGGTCGGTCGAACAATGACGACGAGCAGATCGTCGACCTGCGCTCCCTGCGCGCCGGCCGTCGCGACGATCGTCCGGTCACCATCGACCTCGGTGCCGTCGAGCAGCTCGGCGGTCAGGAGGGCGAGATGCTTGCCCGCTACCTCCGCATGATCCAAGTGCAGCGGGGCGACTACAACGGCCGGATGCTGACCATCCGGCGGGAGGATCTGCGCGCCGTGGCATGCATCCTCGACTGCCATCCCGAGCAGGTGCCGGCGCGGCTCGACAGCTTGGGGCTCTGCCTGGTCCGCTGATCGCACCTGATCCCGTCGGTCGGGGCCGCACTGGTGGACCCTCGCGGCAGTCATCGTGGCGTCTCGCCGGCCAGATCCGCCGCTGGCCTGCGTCCTCGTCGTCGCCGCAGCTACGGCTGCGCCTTCCTCCTACGTCCTTGCCAGCGACGAATCTGACACGGCGATACATCCACGGAACTTCCGCGAGCGCCCACCAGCCGTTCGACAGGCGTGGGCACCGCCTGCTTCGCTCGCGACATCCATTCCGACCGGCCGACCCCATTTGGCGTTTACGTCCACGTGCCGTTTTGTTCGGCACGGTGTGACTACTGTGCGTTCGCCACCTGGACGGACCGGCAGCACTTGCAGTCTGAGTATCTCGGCGCCTGCCGCCACGACATCGAGCGCCGCGTGGCCGCCGGGATGGCGGTGGCGACCTCGGTCTTCGTCGGCGGTGGCACCCCGTCGCTCGTCGAGCCCGAGCAGCTCGTGGCGGTGCTCGACGCAGTGCCCCGGGCGCCCGGATGCGAGGTCACTGTGGAGTGCAATCCGGACACCGTGACGCCGGCGCTGATGGAGGTCTACGCGCAGGGCGGCGTGAACCGGATCAGCCTGGGAGTCCAGTCGATGGTCGACCACGTCCTCCGATCGCTCGGCCGGACGCACGACCTGGCGAACGTGAACCGGTCCGTGGACGCGGTGCGCGCGGCGGGCATCCCCACTTTCAACCTCGACGTGATCTACGGCGCGGCGAGGGAGTCGCTCCACGACTGGGGGCAAACGCTCGATGCCGCATTGGCACTCGACCCGCCGCACGTCAGCGCATACGCCCTCACCGTCGAGCCGGGCACACCGCTGGCCGATGACCCGGCGCGGCACCCGGACGACGACGATCAGGCGACGAAGTACCTGGCCGCCGCCGAGGCGTTGGAGGCCGCCGGGCTGTCGTGGTACGAGATCTCCAACTGGGCCCAGCCGGGGCATGAGTGCCGCCACAACCAGCTCTACTGGTCGATGGGCGAGTACCAGGCGTTCGGCTGCGCCGGTCACTCGCACCGCGCCGGCCGGCGGTCATGGAACGTGCACACGCCGGAGCGCTACATCGCCGCCATCGCCGAGGGGCGGTCGCCCGAGGCGGCCGGGGAGCGGCTCGATGCCGGGGCTCGCCGGCTGGAGGCGCTCCAGCTGGCGGTGCGGACCCGTGCGGGGGTGCCGTCCAGCAGCCTGCCCGTCGACGAGCTGGACGACCTCGTCGCCCTCGACGGCGACCGCGCCGTCCTGACGGTGCGGGGCCGGCTGCTCGCCAACGAGGTGGCCCTCCGCCTCCGCTGATGGGGCGGGCGGAGGTGCGAAACTCTGCGGTCATGAGCGAGCGTCCAGTAGGGCGAGAGAGCGAGCCCGGCCCGAGACATGACGTCCGCTCCCACGGCCGCTCGGGCCGGGGGAGCGGGCAAGCAACGCGTCGGAGCCCGAGCGGCCCGCCGCGAAGCAGCTAGAGCGGGAAGCATTGCCGTTTCACCCGACGACGGAGGAGTGGGACGCCAACCTGACCGCCGGCGACCCCCTCGGCTTCCCCGGGTACGACCAGCAGCGGCGCGCCCTGGCCGCCTCCGGCGAGTCGATGCGGACCGGGCGCACGGAGCACTACGCGTTCATCGAGGGTCGGTTCGAGGTGCTGGGCGGCACGATGGGGGCCGCGGCCGGCGAGAAGGTGGTGCGGGCGTACGACCGCGCTCGCGACCTGCGCCTACCGATGGTGGTGCTGACGCGAACCGGTGGCGCCCGCCTACAGGAGGGCATGGTGGCGCTGGTCCAACTGGCCCGAACCGCGGCGGCGGCCCGCCGGCATGCCGACGCGGAGCTGCTGTCGCTGGCCGTGTACGGCTCGCCCACGACCGGCGGCGTGCTGGCCTCGTACGCGTCGCTGGTCGACGTCCGCGCGGTGGTCGTAGGAGCGGTGATCGGGTTCGCCGGTCCCCGGGTCGCCGAGGGGACGCTGGGCGTCCCGCTGCCGCCGGGGTCGCACACGGCGGAGTCGGTCTACGAGCACGGGTTGGCGGACGCCCGTCTCGGCGCCGACGACGTCGCCGCGTGGGTGGAGGCGGTGCTCGGGCTGACCGACCGCCCCCTGCCGATCCGCTCGCTCCCGGCCTGGGACGCTCCCGCCGTCGGGACCGGTGCCGCCACCGCCTCCGACGCGTGGATCGAGGTGCTGCGCTCCCGGGCGGTCGGACGCCCGTCGGGCATCGATCGGGCGGCGCGCCTGTGCTCGTCGTGGGTCGAGCTGCGGGGCACCGATCCCACCGTGCGGGCTGGGCTCGCGCGGGTCGCGGGCCGACGCTGTGTGGTCGTGGCGACCGACCGCTATTGCGCCGCCGGACGCCCGACACCCGCGGGCTTCCGCCTCGCCCAGCGGGCCGTCGGGCTGGCGGGACGCATCGGGATGCCGGTGGTGACGCTGGTCGACACCCCCGGCGCCGACCCCTCTCCGGCGGCCGAGGTCGACGGTGTCGCCTCGGAGATCGCCCGGACGCTGGCGGCGTTGGCATCGTGTCCGACCCCGACGGTGTCGGTCTGCGTGGGGGAAGGGGGAAGCGGCGGCGCGCTGGCGCTGAGCTACGCGGACCGGGTGTTGATGTGCGAGCACGCCACCTTCTCGGTGATCGCTCCCGAGGGCGCGGCGGCGATCCTCGAACGGGACGCCACCAAGGCGGCGGACGTCGCCGAGCGCTTACGGCTCACGTCGAGCGACATGCTCGAGCTCGGGGTGGTCGACGAGGTGATCGGAGAGGACCAGGACGCCATCGACGAGGCCGTGGCCCGGGCCCTCCAGGAAGCCACGCCGGGCGAACGCGATCGGCGCTGGGACGCCGTGACCGCACGCTGGCTGCGTCCCGTCTGACCACACGCGGCAATGCGCGACCGGCACTCAGCTCGCGGGGTGCGCGTCCGCGGTCGATGTTCCGACCGGGCGTGCGGCCGCCCGTTGCAGCAGCGTGCCATCGCCGGTCTGCCAGCGGGTATCGAGGGTGAGCGCCACGATCCACCAGCGGTCGCCGATCCGCCGGAGCGCGAACCGGTACGTGCCGCCGACCACCCAGGGGCTACCGGGGTCGCCGTCGAGGACGTGGGTCCCGATGACGTGTGCCGCCGCCTGCGCCTCGTCGCCGGAGCCGTCGACGTCCACGACAGGCGCCCCGAGCAGGTGCTGGTGCGCGTCCAGCCCGCGCAGCGCACCCTCCCACTCGGCGACGAGTTCTGGCCCGCCGATCTCATCGGGTGCGGCGCCCGTGAGTGACCGGTAGTCGCGCCGCACGGTGGTGCCCAGGCAGCTGGTCACGCCGGCCCAGTCGTGGTCGTCGACGGCCAGGATGAAGCGGGCGATGCGGTCGATGACCTGGGTGACGGGGCTCATGGCGCCGCCTCCGGTGGGCCCATCACGTCATCGAGCCACCGCAGCACGTGCCCGACGGCTGTGCTCACGTAGGGGTCCTGGTCGTAGAGCTCGATGTGGTTGTGCGTCTCGATCCAGATCAACTCCTTGGGACCGGTTGCGGCGTCGTAGGCCGCCTGCGCCAACTCCGGCAACAGCGCCGTGTCGGTCGTGCCGTGGACGATCAGCAGCGGCGTGGGGGCGACGAGCGGCGCCTGGGTGATGGCGTTGAACGTCAGGTACGGCTCCAGCGAGGCGGCGGTCGTCTCCCACGACCACGTGGGGGCGTGATCGTGCGAGGTGCGCGCGTAGTAGCTGTAGGCCTCGGGGCTGGGCATGATCGCGACCGGCGTGTCGTCGCTCAACTCGCGGGCGATCGTCGGGATGTAGACGGTTTCGCCGGTGCGCCGCTCGCGGTCGTGCAGTTCGTTGGCGACGCCCAGGTAGCTGGCGAACCCGTGCGTGCCCAACGCCGCCTGCATGGTGCCGCCGATGTCGTAGCCACCGGCGATGCTGGCGCATGCAACCAGCCGCCGCTCGCGGGCGGCCGTGGCCAGGGCATAGCCGCCGCCCATGCACACCCCGACCGCGGCGACACGGCCAGCGTCGACGTCGTCGAGCGCCATCAGGTACGCGACGGCGTTGACGTAGTCGTCGATGACCAACCACGGGTCGTAGTGGAAGCGGGGTTCGCCCTCGCTCTGGCCGAACCCGCGCGGATCGAACGTCAGCACGGTGTGCCCGGCATCGGCGAACCGCTGCGCGTAGTGAGGCAGCGTCTGCTCCTTGACGCTGGACACCGGGCCGCACATGACGATGCCGGGCGTCGTGGAAGATGCCCGCTCGGCCTGCGGCGGCCGGTAGAGATGGGCGGCCAGGCGGTGGCCGTCGCTCAGGAGTGCGGTCTCCTCCCGGCGGGCGGGGTCGGCGACGAGCAGGTTGGCCGGGTCCTGCGGGAGCCACGGATCCGGGTCGCGCGTGGTCATGCGCCCGATCCTCGGGGATGCCGGTCGGCGCATCCAGGGCCGCCAGTTCCTGGGATCGGGAGTACCAGCCAGGCGCGACCGACATAATCGACCCATGAGTCGCGCGCAGGAGCTCGGAGCATTCCTACGGTCGCGCCGCGAGCGGGTCGCGCCGGAGCTGGTCGGCCTGCGGCCGGGGGCGCGGCGCCGGGTGCCCGGCCTGCGGCGCGAGGAGCTGGCGGGCCTCGTGCACGTCAGCGCCGACTATCTCGTCCGGCTCGAGCAGGGCCGTGTCGGCCGGCCGTCACCCGAGATCGTCGACGAACTGGCGCACGCCCTGCTGCTGGACGACGCCGAGCGCCGTCACCTGTTCCGCCTCGCCGGCGCCAGCGAGCCCGCGGCCCCCCACGGCGACGGTACGGACGTGCGCGGTGGGGTCGAGCTGCTGGTGCGCACGCTGGACCCCTCGCCGGCCGTGCTCCTCAGCCGTCGCCTCGACCTGCTGGTCTGGAACGCGACCGCGGAGGCGCTGCTGGGACCGTTCGGCGTGGAGCGCAACTACGCCCGCCTGGTCTTCGGCGACCCTGCGACGCAGGCGTTGCACGCCGACTGGCTCGAGGCGGCTCGAGAGACGATCGCGCTGCTGCGGTTCGCGGCGGCCCGCCATCCCTACGACGACGCGCTGCACGCCCTCGTGGCGGAACTGCGCGCCGGCGACGAACGCGTCGAGGCCTGGTGGGATGCGCACGACGTCGCGGAGAAGCGGCACGGCATCAAGCGCTACTCCCATCCTCGCGTCGGCGCCCTGGCGTTGCACTACGAGGCACTGCTGCTCGCGGATGACGGCGACCAGATCCTGACGATCTACGCCGCCGAGCCGTGCACCCCGGATGGCGAGCGGCTGGCGCAGCTCGCCGAGGGAGCGGGCATCGCCACCGGCTGAGCTGCGCGCCGACGGTGGCGTTCCGCTCACCGCGGCCGCCGTGGGGTGCCGCACCCTCAACCGACCGGGTCGGGAAGGAGGAGCCGTTGGCCGGGCACCAGCAGGTCGGGATTGCCGGCGTCGAGCAAGCGGCTGCGATTGGCTTCGACGAGGCGGTGCCAGTAGCCGACCACCTGGCGATCGCTCGGCTCGTCCCCGGCCGCAGACACGGTCTCCACCGCGATCGACCAGAACGAGTCACCGGCCTCGACCGTCCACGAGGACGGAGCCGCGGCGACGGCGGGGTGGAGGGTGGACGGCGCCGGTGGGGCCCGTGGTGCCGATGGCGCATCCCCGGCTGGCAAGCGGCTCATGACGGCGGTGGGCGTGTCCCGGGCGCTGCGGGTCATGGTCGCCGTTGGCGCGCCCGGGCTCTGCATGGCCTCGACGGCCGAGGCGGCTGCCGGCTTCGGCGCCAGAGCCGTCGGCGCCAGGCCGGCGGCTGGAAGCGAACCGAGGATGGTCCCGGCCGCCAGGCCGAGGCCTCCACCGCCGGAGACGAGGCGGCGGAGGATGGCCGGGGTCGCCCGGGCTGCGGCCGCCGCCACACGG
>Ga0256867_10000544_pt1 | contig 14988 bp, 16 predicted proteins | sample RVTome_15_FD_185939 | JGI IMG/M metagenome (GOLD analysis project Ga0256867, IMG submission 185939) | Soil microbial communities from uranium-contaminated site in the Upper Colorado River Basin, Wyoming, United States - RVT150D86 (HiSeq) ... | reverse complement strand
TGGCGGCGCTCTGCCTCAGCGCGCTTTCGGCCTACGTACGGGCTCGGGGAGCATCGCTCGGGTACAGCGTCGAGGAGAGCCACCTGACGAGAGGGTTGCACTACGGTCTGGTCGTCGCGGGTCTCGGATCCGGTCTCGCCTGGGTCCTCTGGGTCGCCGTGGCCGTCTCCGCCCTGTCGGTGGTCGTGCGGGCGACGCAGGTCGCCCGTGAGGAACGCTCATGACCGAGCGCCGACGTGACCCGAACGCCGTCGTGACTCGGTCGGACCCGATCCGGCCCGATGAGACGCTTCGAGAGACCATCGCCTTCCACGCGTACCGATCCGTGGCCTGGCTCGCGCGAACGTTGCCCGAGAGGATCGGACGGCGGTCGTTCCGCGCCGGCGGAGCGATCGCGTTCGAGCTCTCTCCGGGGACGCGGGGCGTCGTGGCGCGGAACCTCGCGCGCGTGCTCGGTCGGCACCCGGGCGACCCGGTCGTTCGCGACGCCACGCGTGCGGCGTTCGACTCGTACGCGCGCTACTGGTACGACTCGTTCCGGTTCGCCGTCGTGCCGCTCGCCGATGTCGCGTCGCGGTTCGAGTCGGTGGGGGACGATCACCTCTGGAGGTCCCTCGACGAAGGGAAGGGTGCGATCGTGGCGCTTCCGCACATCGGGAACTGGGACGCCGCCGGTCCGTGGTTGCGCTTCCTCGACCGACCGCTCGTTGCGGTCGCCGAACAGCTGCGGCCGCAACGCCTGTACGACCTGTTCGTCGGGAACCGCACCTCGTCCGGCATCGAGGTGGTGGGGCTGGGCGAGGACGGGATCGGGCGGACCTTGGCGGCACGGCTCGCGGACGGCTACATCGTCGCCCTCGTGGCGGACCGCGACCTCACGGGGCGCGGCGTCGAGGTGACGATGTTCGGGGAGAAGCGACGGCTTCCCGCCGGTCCGGCGTTCCTGTCGCTCACGACGGGTGCGCCGCTGCTCGTCACGCCCGTCTTCCAGACGGAGCGGGGGTGGCGATGCGTGATGACGCCTCCCTTGATCGTCGAACCGACGGGCGACCGCCGTGCCGATGTCGCGGCACTCACGGCGCGGATGGCCGAGGAGTTCGAGCGAGCGATCGCGGCCGCGCCGACCGACTGGCACATGTTCCAGCCTGCCTGGGAGGACTGAGGCGGTGCGGATCGCGTTGGTCTGCGCGTACGACCTCGACGCGCCGGGGGGTGTGCAGGTGCACGTCGACGAGCTCGCCGGCCGGCTGGCGGAACGCGGGCATGCGGTCGAGGTGCTAGGCCCGGGACGCGGGGGCCTGGGAACCCCGATCCGGGTTCCCTACCGAGGCACGGTCGCGCCGATCTCCCCATGGCCGTCCGGTGTGCGAACGGCCCGGCGGGCGCTCGCCGCCTTCGCACCCGACCTCGTGCACGTGCACGAGCCTTTCACGCCCAGCGCTTCGATGTGGGCTTCGTTGGCGGCCAGGCAGCCCGTGGTGGCGACCTTCCATGCGTGGCTCGACCGGTCGCGGCTCTACGAGATGGCGGGGCCGTTCCTGCGCCCCGTGCAGCGCCGTCTTGCCGCCGCGATCGCGGTCTCCGAGGCGGCCGCCACCTTCGTCCGCCGGTCCTTGCCCGATCTCGATCCGGTCGTGATCCCCAACGGGCTCTCGGTGGCTCGATTCGCCGGAGCCGTGCCGCTCGCCTGGCCCCCCGGCCGGCGGATCGCGTGGGTCCACCGCCTCGATCGGCAGAAGGGGTTCCCGGTGATGGTCGAGGCTTTCCGCCGCGTGGCCCGGGAACGAGACGACGCGATCCTGACCGTCGCAGGCGACGGAACCGATCGCGGCGCCGTCGACGCGTTGCCCGCCCCCTTGCGATCGCGAGCGATCATGCTCGGTCAGCTCGAGCACGACGAAGTGCCGTCGCTGCTCGCGGGCGCGGACGTAGCGGTGGCGGCTGCGACAGGGCAGGAGAGCTTCGGCTACTCGGTCGTCGAGGCGATGGCCGCCGGCGTGCCGGTGGTGGTCACGGACATCGAGGGGTACCGGCAGGTGGTGACCGCCGGCGACGATGCCCTGGTGGTGCCGCCGGGCGATCCCCACGCCCTGGCCGCGGCGATCGGGCGCGTCCTCGACGACGAGGCGCTGTCCGCGCGCATGGTCGAGGCGGGCCGTCGCACCGCGACGTCGTTCGACTGGGGGATCGTGACCGATCGCATCGAGGGCGTGTACCGGTCGGTGCTCGAACGGTCGTCGCTACGATAGGCGCATGTCTCCGACATGGTGGATCGTGATCGGGCTCGTCGTCGTCGTGATCGGCGCGCTCGTCTGGCTGTACAACCGTCTCGTGCGACTGCGCCTCCGCGCCGACGACGGCTGGGCCACGATCGACGTGCAGCTCCGCCGCCGCTACGACCTGATCCCGAACCTGGTCGAGACGGTCCAGGGATACGCCGCGCACGAGCGTGAGGTGTTCGAACGCGTGACCGAGGCTCGCACCCGGGCGATCGATGCGGGCGGGATCCGGGACCAGGCCAGCGCCGAGGACGCCGTGACCGCCGGGATCGGCAAGCTGATGGCCGTCGTCGAGGCGTATCCCGAGCTCAAGGCCGACCGGCATTTCCTGGCCCTGCAGGAAGAGCTCGTGGGCACCGAGTCCAAGATCGCCTACGCCCGGCAGTTCTACAACGATCAGGTCCGCCTGTTGAACACCGCGATCGATTCGTTCCCCTCGAACCTCATCGCGCGGGCGTTCGGCTTCGAGAAGCGAACGTTCTTCGACATCGACGACCCCGTCGGCGAGCCCGTGCAGGTCGACCTCGGGCGGAACGAGTAGATGCACGAACAGATCGCGGCGAACAAGCGGCGATCGGTGCTGCTCGTCGTGGGCGCGTTCGTCTTCTTCGGCGCGGTCGGCGCCCTGCTCGGCTACCTGTTCGGCACGGGGGTCACCGGGCTCGTGATCGCGCTCGTGATCGCGACCGTCCTGTCGGTCAGCTCCTACCTCTACGGCGATCGCCTCGTGCTGGCTTCGTCGCGGGCCCGCGAGGTCACCGCCCAGGACGAACCGCGCCTGCACAACCTGGTCGAGGGGCTCGCGATCGCCGCCGGGATCCCCAAGCCTCGCATCTACGTCGTGCCGGAACCTGCGCCGAACGCGTTCGCGACCGGGCGCGACCCCGAACACGCGTCGATCGCCGTCACGCAAGGGTTGCTGGCAACGATGGACCGGGTCGAGCTCGAGGGGGTGCTCGGGCACGAGCTCGCCCACGTGCTCGACCGGGACATGCTGCTCGGCACGATCGTCGCCACGCTCGTCGGGGCCGTCGTGCTGATGTCGGAGTTCTTGATGCGGTCCTGGTTCTGGGGCGGGCTCGGCGGGCGACGAGGCAGCGACAACCACGGCGGTCCGGCCACCCTCGTCCTCTTCGCGGTCGGGTTCGCCCTGATGGTGCTCGCCCCGATCGCGGGGGAGATCATCAAGCGCGCGGTCTCGCGGAACCGGGAGTTCTTGGCCGATGCCCAGGGGGCAATGCTCACCAGATACCCTCCCGGCCTGGCCTCGGCGCTGCGGAAGATCGGCGCGTCGTCGTCGGCGATGCACTCGGCGAACAACGCGACCGCCCACCTGTGGCTCTCGCAGCCATCCCGCATCGAGGGGAAGAATCTGGGTCCGATGGAGAAGATCTTCGCCACCCACCCGCCGATCGCGGAGCGGATCCGTCGTCTGGAGGAGATGTGACGTTCTCGTCGAACTCGTCGGGGGTGTTTGGAACGAACTCGCTCACGGTCTAGCATCGCGGCGCCGATCCGGCGGATCGGATCCTGTCGATCTCACGACCGTTCGCACGTATCCGACGTCCCCAGGAGGTTCCCCTCACCGTGGCTCTCACCTCACGCGGCAAGGCAGCCGTGGCCGGCGGCGCCGTGGTGGCTGTGCTCGGCGGCGGCATGGCGGCGCTCGCGCTCAGCGGCAACGCTCCCGACCCGGTGCAGGAAGCCCTGCACAAGATCGGGGTCGCGCCCGCGCCGGCCGAGCCGTGCCCGCTGACCGGTGAGATCCTTCCGGGCGACAAGCAACCCCCCGACCGACCGGTGCTCGCGGTCAAGGTGGAGAACACGCCCGACGCCCAGCCGCTCGCCGGTCTCGAGAACGCCGACATCGTGTACGAGGAAGTCGTCGAGGGAGGCATCACGCGGTTCGTTGCCCTGTATCACTGCAGCACGGCCGATCGGATCGGCCCGGTTCGCAGCATCAGGAGTACGGACCCGAAGATCCTCGCCCCGTTCAGCGAGCATCCCCTCCTTGCCTTCTCGGGAGGCTCCAAGGGGGTGCGCAACATCGTCGAGGACGCGGGCATGACGACGCTCGACGAGACGAGCGCGGTCAAGGCGTTCTCCCGAGACGACGGCCGGGTCGCCCCGCACAACCTGTTCACCTCGACCAAGCCGCTGTGGGCCAAGGGCGGTTCCCTCGCCGGGGGAGAGCCCGCCCCGGCATCGCCGTTCGTCTACAGCGACGAGGCGACGAAGCCGAACAAGAAGGCGCGCAGCGCCACGATCGTCTTCTCGGGTCTCGCGACGGCCGACTGGCGGTGGTCGAACGGACATTGGGTGCGCTTCCTCGACGGGTCGCCGATGATGCTCGAGCACGGCGCGCCGATCGCCGCGGACAACGTCGTGATCCAGGTCGTCAAGACCGCCGAGAGCGACTTCACCGACGTCGCGGGCTACGCATCACCCGAGGTGGACCTGGTCGGCCAGGGCAGGGCATGGGTCCTGCGCGACGGCAGGCTGATCGTCGGGAAGTGGGAACGCGAAGACGAGGACGGGTTCACGACGTTCCGCTCGAAGTCCGGAGACGAGATCGCATTGAAGCCCGGCACCACGTTCGTCGAGTTGGCCCCGGTCGGCATGTTCGACGCGGAGATCTCGTTCGGCTGATCCGCCGCCTCAGGTGTGCGGCCTCAGCATCCCGTAGACGGCATGCGCCCGCGCCATCGTGCCCGGAGACACCTCTCGGCGAACGCGGTCTGTGACGCGCGCCTTCGAAGCCTCCCGCGAGGCTGAAGGCCGCGGGATCACCGCCTCGAGCCGTGCGCCCGGCCCCTCCCGCGACACGTAGTCCCGCTCGATCTCGTCCTCGATACGACGCACGTGCTCGGGCGTGTGGTCGAACGGGGAGAAGTCCGTGCCGAAGCGGTCGTTCAGGCGTTGGATCGCGACCCCGAACGAACGCACCACCTCTTCGAACGTGGCCGTGACGAACCCCGCCCGATACGGCAGCAACGGCTCGTAGAACCGTAGGTAGCCCCTCGCGACGGCGGCGGGACGGAGGTCGGGGCTGCGGATCAGGAACGAGGCGACGGTCGGCAGCGGGTCCCTCACCAGGACCATGGTCGGCACCCCTTCGCGGGCCGCCTCCATCACCAGCGCGGGCATGTGTGTGTGATGCGCGATGTGCGTGAACCGGGGCTCCTGCGCGAGCCGGAACGCGGCGACCGCGAACGACGACGCGCACCGTGGGAACGCCTCGATCGCCACGTCGGTCCGCTCGCTTAGGAGCTCGCCGCGGCCGCGGAACCGCTGCAAGGGGATCGCTACACGCGGGTAGCGAGCGACCGCCGTTTTGGCGTCGTAGAGCGCGCCGGCGGCGAGTTCCCGTAGCATCTCGCGACCCTAGCAGCGGGTCCGCGCCCTTCTGGGGGCCGGGTCGCCTCGGGTACACTCGGAGAAGTGTCGGTTCCGGGTCCCGGGACCCCGATCAGGAGGCGATATCCGTGCAGCGCGAGACCGGTACCTTCACCGTGAAGTCCGGCCTGGCCGAGATGCTCAAGGGCGGCGTGATCATGGACGTCACGACCGCCGAGCAGGCGAGGATCGCCGAGGACGCCGGCGCTTGCGCCGTGATGGCCCTCGAACGTGTGCCGGCCGACATCCGCCGCGACGGCGGCGTCGCGCGCATGGCCGACGCCACCAAGGTCGAGGAGATCCAGCAGGCCGTGACGATCCCGGTCATGGCCAAGGCACGGATCGGGCACTTCGTCGAGGCCCAGATCCTGCAGTCGCTCGGCGTCGACTACATCGACGAGTCCGAGGTGCTCACTCCCGCCGACGAGGAGTTCCACATCGACAAGTGGGCCTTCACCGTGCCGTTCGTCTGTGGGGCTCGGAACCTCGGAGAGGCCTTGCGCCGCATCGCGGAAGGCGCCGCGATGATCCGTACGAAGGGCGAGGCCGGCACCGGCAACGTGGTAGAGGCCGTGCGACACGAGCGCGCGATCCTGCGCGAGATCTCCGAGTGCACAACGCTGCGTGCCGAGCAGTACGTCACGAAGGCCAAGGAGCTGGGTGCGCCCGTCGAGCTCGTCCGCATGGTCGCGGAGCAGGGCCGGCTTCCGGTCGTGAACTTCTCCGCCGGCGGCATCGCGACCCCGGCCGACGCCGGACTGATGATGCAGCTCGGCGTCGACGGCGTCTTCGTGGGTTCGGGCATATTCAAGAGCGAGGAGCCGTCGACGATGGCACGCGCGATCGTCGAGGCGACCACGAACTTCGAGAACCCCGACGTGCTCGCGAAGCTCTCGCACGGGCTCGGCGACCCGATGGCCGGCCTCGAGATCGGCTCGCTGGAGACCCGGCTTCAGGAGCGCGGCTGGTAGCCGCCGGAGGTGGCCCGACGTGAAGGCCGGGGTCCTCGCGCTCCAAGGTGACTTCCGCGAGCACGGGCGCGCCCTCGCCGATGCCGGCGCGACGCCCGTGGAGGTGCGCAACAGCGAAGACCTGGCGGGAGTCGACTGCCTCGTGATCCCCGGGGGAGAGTCCACAACGATGGGCAAGCTCGCGCGCGCCTACGGCCTGGTCGAGCCGGTCCGCGAGAGGGCCGACTCGGGCATGCCGGTCTTCGGAACCTGCGCCGGCATGATCGTGCTCGCCGAACGGGTCGTCGGCGGCGAGCCCCTGTTCGGCCTCATGGACATCGGTGTGGAGCGCAACGCCTACGGGCGGCAGATCGATTCGTTCGAGGCAGACGTCGGCGTGGACGGCATCGATCACCCTGTGCGGGGGGTGTTCATAAGGGCGCCGCGCATCTCCGACGTGGGCGAGGGCGTGCGGGTGCTCGCCGAGCACGAGGGCACGCCGGTCGTGCTCGAACAGGGCAACCTGCTCGTATCATCGTTCCATCCCGAGTTGATCGGCGAGACGGGCCTGCACCGCTACCTGCTCGCCAAGCTCTGAGCATAGGACCCCGGGGAGGGGAGCACCATGTCCGGCCATTCGAAATGGGCCACGATCAAGCGGAAGAAGGCCGCGAACGACGCGAAGCGGTCGAACCAGTACGCGAAGCTGCTGCGGGCGGTCGAGGTCGCCGCGCGTGAGGGCGGCAGCGGCGACGTGGCGGCGAACATGACGCTCGCCTCGGCGGTCGAAAAGGCCAAGAGCTTCTCGGTGCCGACCGAGAACGTCGAGCGTGCGATCAAGCGGGGTACCGGAGAGGACGACGACGGCGCGCGATACGACGAGATCAGCTACGAGGGGTACGCACCGGGCGGCATCGCGCTCTACGTGGAGGCGCTCACCGACAACCGCAACCGCACGGCCCAGGAGGTGCGTCACGCCTTCACGCGCCACGGCGGGAACCTCGGTGAGACCGGTTCCACCGCATGGATGTTCACGCGCAAAGGCGTCGTGGTGGTCGAGAAAGACCTCGCTCCCGACGAGGAGCGGCTCCTCGAGCTCGCGCTCGAAGGCGGCGCCGAGGACCTGCGCGACTCCGAGAGCTCGTGGGAGATCATCAGCGATCCGAGCGCGTTCCAGGCGGTGCGCGACGCCATCGAGGCCGCCGGCGTCGAGGTGTTCTCCGCCGAGATCTCGATGGTGCCGCAATCCACGATCCCGGTCGACGGGGGCGAGGCGAAGCAGGTGCTGAATCTGATCGGGGCGCTCGAAGACCTCGACGACGTGCAGAACGTCTATGCGAACTTCGACATCCCCGAAGAGGTCATGGCCTCGCTCTGAGGCTCACGCTGCTTGCCCCGCCGGACCCCGGCACTAGACTGCACGAACGGATGTTCGATTCCTGTGTGCTCGGCGTGGACCCCGGCGTGGCGAAGCTCGGCCTCGCCGCGGTAGCCCGTGACGGACGGAAGCCCACGCTGATCTGGGCCGACACGGTCACGACCGGGGCCGACGAACCGGAGGCCGAGCGGCTGCGCTCGATCGCCACCGCCGTCCGAACGGCGATCGACACCCACGCTCCTGTGAGCCTCGCGGTCGAGCGCGTCGCGTTCAACCGGAACCAGGTGAGTGCGCTCAGCGTGGCCCGCGCGACCGGTGCCGTCATGGTGGTCGCGGCGGAAGCAGGCATCGACGTGCAGGAGTACAGCCCGACCGAGGTGAAGGGTTCCGTGACGGGCATGGGCAATGCCGACAAGCGGCAGGTCCGCGACGCGCTCGAGCGCGTGCACGGCTTCAGCGGTCTGCCATCGAAGCCCGATGCCGTCGACGCTGCGGCGGTCGCACTCACACATCTGGTCACTGCGCGACTTCGAACGGCGGCCGCGCGCGCGGAGGCCACTCGATGATCTCGTTCCTCGAGGGTGAGGTCGTCGAGAAAGGCGCGACCAGCGTCGTGCTCGCGGTGGGTGGCGTCGGATACCTCGTATCGGTGCCGACCTCCGTGCTGGGCCGGCTCCCGGCCGTCGGCAGGTCCGCCCGCGTGCAGACCCGCATGATCGTGCGCGACGACTCGATCACGTTGTACGGCTTCTCGAGCACCGACGAACGGGAGCTCTTCGATCTGCTCACCGGGGTGACCGGCGTCGGGCCGAAGGTCGGGCTGTCGTTCCTGTCGGCGATGAGCGCCGACTCCATGCGACGCGCCGTGATCGCGGGGGACGCCGATGCGCTCACGGTCGTGCCCGGAGTGGGGAAGAAGGTCGCCCAGCGCGTGGTGGTGGAGCTGCGCGACCGCCTCGGCGGCGAGGCCGGGCTCCCGACCGAAGGCGGGCCGATCGTCGACGTTCGCGAGGCCCTGGTCTCGCTCGGTCTCACGCCCCAGGAAGCAGCCGAGGCCACCCGCGACCTCGACGCCGACGGCCGCGAGGTCGACGACATGCTCCGCGAGGCGCTGCAGAAGGTCGGTCGGTAGTGGACGACGATCGTCTGATCGAGTCCGCCGTCGTCGATCCCGAGGACCGGGAGTTCGACGTCGCGCTGCGGCCCACGAGCCTCGCCGACTTCGTGGGCCAAGAGCGGGTGAAGGAACAGCTCCAGCTGCTCGTCGACGGCGCGCGGCGCCGAGGCGAGCCCGTCGACCACGTACTGTTCAGCGGTCCGCCGGGGCTCGGCAAGACGACGCTCGCTCAGATCGTGGCCAACGCGATGCAGGCAGGGTTCCAGCCCACGAGCGGGCCGGCGCTCGACCGGCCCAGCGACCTGGCCGCGATCCTCACGAACCTCGAGGACGGCGATGTTCTCTTCGTCGACGAGGTTCACCGCATGCCTCGCCCGGTCGAGGAGGTCCTCTACCCGGCGCTCGAGGACTTCGTGCTCGATGTCGTGCTCGGCAAGGGGCCGACAGCGCGCTCGATCCGGCTCGATCTGCCTCGGTTCACGATGGTGGCGGCCACCACGCGCCCGGGTCGCATCACGCTTCCGCTGCGGGAACGCTTCGGATTCTCCCCACGGCTCGACTATTACCCGGTCGACGACCTGGCGCGCATCGTGGGGCGTTCGGCCGGCATCCTCGATGTGCGGCTCGACGAGCAGGGCGCCGCCGAGATCGCACGGCGGTCGCGCGGCACGCCGCGCATCGCCAACAGGTTGCTTCGGCGGGTGCGCGACTTCACCGAGGTGCGACACGACGGCGCGATCACGGGCGCGGTCGCCCGGGCGGGCCTCGAGGTCTTCGAGGTCGACGAGGAAGGTCTCGATCGGCTCGACCACGCGATCCTGCAGGCGATCGTGCAGCGGTTCGGCGGGGGGCCCGTGGGGCTCTCGACGCTCGCGGCATCGGTCGGGGAGGAGCCCGACACGGTCGAGGACGTCGTCGAGCCCTACCTGCTGCAGCTGGGGTTCCTGCAGCGCACGCCGCGTGGGCGGGTCGCCACCGAACGCGCGCACCGGCACCTGGGAACGCAGCCACCCGGCACGCTGCCCCTCTAGCCTCGGCACGCTCCCGGGACGGTAGACTCGGGACGTCGGCGCAGGCCCGGCACCCTCGAGACCACACGGAAAGGTTCACCCATGTTCGCACTCCTCGCACAGGACTCCCAGGGAGGCAGCAGCCTCGTGGCCTTCCTGCCGCTGCTCCTGATGGGCGTGATCTTCTACTTCCTGCTGATCAGACCGCAGCAACGGCGCGCGAAGGCCCAGCAGGCGCTGCTCCGAAGCGTCGAGGTAGGTGACGAGATCGTCACGACCGCCGGTGTGTTCGGCACGGTCACGGAGATCGACGACGACGACGTGATCACGGTCGAGATCGCTCCGGGCACGCGCGTGCGCATGGTGCGGGCCGGCGTCGGCCGCATCGTCGAGGACGAAGAGGAGCACGAGGAGGCCCTCGAGGGTCCAGACGCGCCCGACGGCCAGGACGGGCCGATCCAGCAGACGTGACCGACGCGTCGCCATCGCCGACCGACGGCACGCCGCGCGGGGCTGCCGATCCGTCAACGGTCATCGCATCCGACACCACCCCCGAGCCCGCGCCTCTACCGACCGAGCCGGCCCCACCCGAGGGGGACGACGTCGCCACGGTCACGCTCGAGGTTGTCCAGGACAACGAGGAACTCTCGCGATTCATCGCGTCGGCCGATCGTGTGATGGATGCCATGGGTTTCACCGAGCATGGCTTCCGACACGCGAACCTCGTGGCGCGCATCGCCTTCCAGGTGCTCTATCGACTCGGGTACGGCGAGCGTGACGCCACGCTCGCCTGCGTCGCCGGCTACCTGCACGACGTGGGGAACGCCCTCGCCCGCGACGCGCACGGTCAGACCGGCGCCGTCCTGGTGCATCACGCGCTTCGCGACTCCGTGGCCTCGGCCGACCTCATGCCGATCCTGGCGGCGATCGCGAACCACGAGGAGACCGAGGGCACGGCGGTCTCGCCGATCTCCGCGGCCGTGATCCTGGCCGACAAGTCCGACGTGCATCGGAGCCGCGTGCGCACGTCGGGACAGATCGATCTCGACATCCACGACCGCGTGAACTACGCCGTGGAGCAGTCGTTCCTTCGGGTAGACTCCGCTGCCCGCACGGTCAGTCTGGAGCTGACGATCGATACCGGGATCAGCCAGGTCATGGAGTACTTCGAGATCTTCCTCGGCCGCATGCAGCTCTGCAGGGTGGCGGCCGAGCACCTGGATGCCCGCTTCCGTCTGGTCGTGAACGGGGCGGAGCTGGCGTGAAGCGCACCCGTGGCCTGTGGGCCTCGATCGTCTTCGTGCTGGTCCTGACCCTGGCATCGCTGGTTGGGTTCGCGACCGGCTACCTCGAACCCATCCTCGGTCTCGACCTCGAGGGAGGGGTGTCGGTGACGCTCTCCGCCCCGGGTGACACACCGGCCGAGGTGATGGAGCAGGCACGTACGAACATCGCGAACCGCGTCGATGCGTTCGGGGTCGGCGAGCCCGACATCTCCGTGTCGGGGAACAACATCGAGGTGCAGATCCCCGGCCTCTCGCAGGCCACGATCGAGCAACGGGCCGAGTCACGACACTGCCTCGTCGGACCGGAGGGCGAGAACTACGGGTGCGCCTCGACCCGGCAGGAAGCCGATGACGCGCTCGCCGAGCTCACCGTCGACGAACAGATCGCCGAGGCGTGCCTGGTCACAGATGACGGCACGCAGATCGAATGCTTCCCGACCGAACAGCTCGCGCGAGCGGGCAAGGACGCGATGACCGTGGCGCCCGCGGCCGGGGACGAGAGCGGATCCTGCCTCGTGAGCGCGACGGGGGAGCAGCTCGAGTGCTTCCCGACCCGGCGAGAGGCCCAGGCGGAGAAGGACTCGTTGCAGCCGCAGGTCACCGAGCGGACGTTCTGCGTGACCGACGGCGGCGGCGCCGAGGAGCCGGCGACCCCCGCGCCCACCGCGACGCCGTCCCCTTCGGCCGCGCCGACGGCGTTCTCCGCGCTTTCGCTGGGCGCGAACGAGCTTCCGTGCGGACTCGGCTCGAGATCGGGGGCCCAGGCCGCGGCCGACGCAGCGTCGGTGCAGACGGTCGACTCCTTGTTCTGCGTGATCAGTTCCGCCGGTCGGAACCTGGGGTGCTTCATCGATCGCGCGTCGGCGGAGGAGCGCCGACGGTCGACCGGACAACAGCGTCTGCTCGACGTGATCGGCCAGACCGCCCGGCTCGAGCAGCGGCCGGTGCTCGCGATCGTGCCCCCGACCGACCCGTCATACGCGGCGACGCCGGTGACGTGCCCGACCGACGAGGAGCGGCAGACCGACGAGTGCTCCTTCTCGGCCCTCGAGAGCGAGGGAGTCGTGTACGAGGACGAAGCGGGCAACCGATATCGGCTCGGTCCCACGGTCATCGCCGGCGGCGACATCGTGGAAGCGAACGCGATCTTGGGCGGTGCGACGGGGTCGGAGTGGTCGGTGTCGTTCCGGCTCTCCGGCGACGCGTCCGGACGTTTCGCCGACGCGACGACCGCCGCGGTTTCGTTGCCGCCCCCCCAGAACCAGATCGCGATCGTGGTCGACCGGGCGATCATCTCGGCCCCCACGGTGCAGAGCCCGATCACCGGCGGCACGGGCGACATCACCGGTGGATTCAGCGAGGAAGAGGCGCGCGACCTGGCGACCGTGCTCAACTCGGGAGCGCTGCCGGTCGAGCTGACGCGCCAGCAGGTGCAGACCGTCAGCCCGACGCTCGGTGCGGAGTCGCTGCGACAGGGGATCGTGGCCGGTGTCGCCGGGCTGGTGCTGCTCTTCCTCTACCTGCTCTTCTACTACCGGCTCCTCGGCATCGTCGCGTGGTTCGGCATGTCGATCTGGGCGATCCTCGCGGTCGCGCTCGTCTCGCTCGCCGGCATCCAGTTCGGGTACGCGTTGACCTTGGCGGGTGTCGCCGGCCTCGTGATCTCCCTGGGGGTCACGGCTGACTCCTACATCGTGTTCTTCGAGCGGCTGAAGGACGAGGTGCGGGGCGGGAAGACACCGCGGGCGGCGGTCCAGCCGGCGTTCGCGCGGTCGTACAAGACGATCATCGCGGCCGACGTGGTCGCCGGCATCGCCGCCGTCGTGCTGTACGTGACGGCCGTGAGCTCGGTGCGCGGGTTCGCGTTGACCCTCGGAGTTGCGACCCTGCTCGACCTGTTCGTGGTCTGGTTCTTCAAGCGGCCGACCGTGTTCCTCGTGGCTCGGAACGAACGGTTGGTGTCGCTCAAGGGCTTCGGTCTCGAGGCCGGGATCGCGGGCGAGCGTGAGGCCACGACCGACGGAGCGCGGGCGTGACGACCCTCCACCACGCGATCGAGACCTACCGCGGGCATACGATCCCGCACTTCCGGTTCGTCGAGCGCCGGCACATCTGGTTCGCGATCTCCGGGGCGATGGTCGCGCTCTCCTTGATCGGACTGGTCGTCCGCGGGCTGAACTACTCGATCGACTTCGAGGGCGGTGCGAGGATCCAGTACCCCCTCGAGAGCGACGCGACCGTGACCGACATCCAACGGGTGATGGCGGACGCCGGCCGCGATGGCGCCGAAGTGCAGATCGTCGGCGGCGACCAGGTCGCCATCCGAACTGAGTCGCTGGCCGACGTCGGCGACAGCGACGCGTTGATCCGCACGCTCGCCGAGCAGGGCGGCGTCGACTTGGCCGACGTGAACGTGGAGGACATCGGGCCCACGTTCGGTGCCGACGTGCGGCGGCAGGCGATCACCGGCCTGGTCATCGTGCTCGCCGCCATCTCCCTCTACATCGCCCTGCGCTTCGAGCCGACGATGGCGCTCGGTGGCATGATCGCGCTCGTCCACGACGTCGTGATCACGGCTGGCATCTATGCGCTCGTCGGCCGGGAAGTCACCCCCGAGACCGTGATCGCGATCCTCACGATCCTCGGGTTCTCGCTCTACGACACGGTCGTGATCTACGACAAGATCAAGGAGAACACGGAGTCCAGTGGGCTCGTCTCACGTCTGGGGTACCCGGGGGTCGTCGATCAGTCGCTGAACCAGGTGCTGATGCGATCGGTGAACACGTCCCTCGTGGTGCTGTTGCCGATCCTCTCGCTGCTGCTGTTCGGCGGCGACACGCTGAAGGACTTCGCGTTCGCGATGTTCGTGGGTGTTGCGATCGGTGTCTATTCCTCGATCTACCTCGCGGCCCCCCTGCTCGTGCCGCTGAAGATGCGGGATCGGCGGCTGCGGCAGTTGGAGGCGCGGCGCGTGGCCCGGCAACGAGCGGGAACGGCCGCCGAAGCCGGGTCGTCCCCTGCCACGGAGACGGCGTCGGCCGCCCGCACGTCGGATGCCGCGGCCCGGTCGGCGACCGCTCGCACGGGGTCTCGCCCTCGTCCCAAGAGCAAACGTCGGCCGTCCGCCAAGCGCAAGCGGAGGTGATCCGGTGGACATCGAACAGATCAAGGGCCTGATCCGGGACGTGCCGGACTTCCCGGAGCCGGGCATCGTCTTCAAGGACATCACGCCGGTGCTCGCGGACCCGATCGCGTTCTCGACGATAACCGACCTGATGGTGGTCCGCTTCGGCCGAGGCAACGTCGACAAGGTCGTCGGCATCGAGGCCCGCGGGTTCATCATCGCCTCGCCGGTCGCGTACCACTTCGGCGCCGGCTTCGTGCCGATCCGCAAGCAGGGCAAGCTTCCCTGGGAGGCAGTTGGCGAGGAGTACGAGCTCGAGTACGGCACGGCGACCCTCGAGCTGCACGTCGACGGCATCGATCCCGGGGAGCGCGTGCTGATCGTCGACGACGTGCTCGCCACGGGCGGGACCGCTCGCGCCGCTGCCTCGCTCGTACAGCAGGTCGGC
>Ga0256867_10000543_pt1 | contig 14989 bp, 15 predicted proteins | sample RVTome_15_FD_185939 | JGI IMG/M metagenome (GOLD analysis project Ga0256867, IMG submission 185939) | Soil microbial communities from uranium-contaminated site in the Upper Colorado River Basin, Wyoming, United States - RVT150D86 (HiSeq) ... | reverse complement strand
TGGCAGCACCCGGATCGGAGGCAGCCCAGGCCTTCGACCAGCTCGCTCAGGGTGTCATCGACAAGCGTCCGAGAGTTCGCACCAATCCGGCTTTGGTGATCAAGTGAGTGTGAGGAAATCGACCCTCTCCGTTGCGGCTTGGGCATTTGGTTTCTCAGTGACCGTCCTGCTGATCGCACTCTGGGGCCGAGCCGTCGTTGTCGACGCTGACACACTTGGCGAGTCACTCGCTCCACTTGCCGAGAGCACACCTGTCGTCGACGCCTTCGCCGGCTGGGCCGAGGACGAGATGGTCGAGGCAGGTGCTGACCCGGTTCTGATCGAGCCGACCATCGAGCACATCCTCGGTTCGGCGTCGATAGGGCAGTCACTCGAAGGTGTCGTCGCCGATGTTGTGGATGCAGCTGCGTCGAGTGATCCAAGGGGATCAGCCGTCGACATGAGGAGACACCTCGAGCCGGCGGTGCCCGAGGTGGCGGCCGGTCTGTCAGCGGCCGGCGTCGAGGTGTCGGAGAGCGCATTGGGCGACCTCGTCGACGGGCTGGGCCCGTTCGTGATCCGCCAGCCGGGAACCGCGGCGATCGTCGGCCCGGACTCGCCTGCTGCGGCCCGATTGGGCACAGCGACGTTGATCGGCTTCCTCGGGATTCTCCTGTTCGGCTCGGTGGTGCTGACCCTAACGCCGGACCGGGTGGCCGCGATGCGTGACCTATCGACCAGAGTGGCTCTCGGCGGGCTCGGGTTCGCCCTCCTCCTCCGTCTCGGATCGTGGATCCTCGACCCGTCCGGTGGCCAGGCGCCGATCGCCGAGACGGCGGCGGCGCTCGCCGGGTCCAAGTGGATGGTTCCGTTTCGGGTCGGTCTCGGTGCCGGAGTATTCGCCGTCGTCACGTATCTGATGAGACGACAGATCAGACAGGTGGCAGTGTCCCTGTCAGGATACGAGCTGCCCATACCGCCAGAAGAGCCAGAGTTGTCGCTATCAGGGTCCAGTTCAGGGCACGATTACTGATCGGCCTCACCTTCCCGGCACGGCGCAGCACCAACCACCCCCATCCGACCAAGAGCTGCAACGCGATGATCGGGATCAACGGATGGAGGCTCATCGCCTGAGTGAGCTCGCCTCGGACGAGACTCGACGCGGCTCTCGTCATTCCACAACCGGGGCATGCGGTCCCGGTGCCCAGTGCGAACGGGCAGATCGAGATGCCGTCATCGGCGGGGTCGACCAAAGCGAGCCCCAGAACGGCTATTACCGGGGCGCCGGCAATCAGTCGATCCCGCCAGGTGAGTCGTTGCAGCCACCACATGCTCACCATCCGACCTTATCCAGAGCTCTGTAGAGATGAGACGCTGGGGTCAGGAACCATTCGTTGCGGCCGGAGTAGTAGAAGCGGCCCTTGTGGTCGATCTGGCTGTAGACGCTCGGTGGGTCCTCGCCCAGCAGCATCCCGGCCAGCTCGAAACCAAGCTGGCAGGAGAGGGCGACGCCATGGCCGGCGTATCCCAGGGCGTACCAGGCGCCGTCGACACGCCCGATGTGAGGGAAGAGGTCGAAAGGGATCCCCAGCTTTCCGCCCCAAACGTGGGTGATCTCCGCCGAGTCCAGCCACGGCCAGAACTCGATCAGCCGGTGCCGCAGGTCTACGGCCGACTCCTCCAGATCGAGGTCAGTGTGAAGGCTGCGGCGCCCTCCCATGAGGATCCGGTCGTCGTGGGTGCGTCGCATGTAGTTGAGGAGACGTCGGCGACGCCATGCCACGACACCGTTCGGGAAGACCGCATCGGCTCCTTCCTTGCCCAGCGGCTCGGTGGCGACGATGTAGGAGCCGACCGGTACGACCAGTCGCTTCAGCTCCTTGCTGGGCTGTCGGGTGGTGTAGCCGTTGGTGGCCAGGATCACATCTCCGGCGTCGACTGTCCCCCTGGCGGTCTCGACCCGCAGACCGCTGCTGATCCTCGTCGTCGACACCGCGGCGCAATGGTCGACCATCGCCACACCTTCTCGCCTGACCTCGCGAGCCATCCCGAAGGCAAGGCGTGCCGGGTGTACGCCGAATCCCTCCGGTTCGAACTTGGCGACGTTGAAGGCGTCACCACCGACCACGCGATGTATGTCGCGAGCATCGATGACCTGCCAGTCGACACCGAACTTCTCGCGGTACCAGGCGACGTCTGCGTCGAAACGCTTGAGAGCTTTCGGTCCTTTGCCCAGGGCGGCCATACCGCCCTGGTGGGTGATGGCGTCGATCCCCGGCCGCTGGGCGAGATCGCTCACCAGCTCGGTCGCCCGGACGGTGGAGGCCCACATCTCGTGGCCGATCTGCGGTCCATAGACGGCGAAGACTCGATCGATCCCACCCTTGACGTCTGGCGAGACGAATCCCCCGTTGACCGATGAGGCTCCGGCGGCGATCTCACCGGCATCGATGACGGTCACGTCCTTTCCGGCGGCGGCCAGTCGCAGCGCAGCCGATAACCCGGTGTAGCCAGACCCGACGATCAGGTAGTCGGTGCTGGTGGGGAGCTCCGTCGTGAGGCCGGCGGGTCGTGGATGGTCATCGACCCAAAAGGGGAGCTGCTTCACAGACTCTCGAGACCAGCCTTGAACAACGAAGCCATCTCCTCGGCCTGCTCTCGAGTCATCGTTATCGGTGGAGACACCTGTAACCCGCCTCCTCCAACTGCACGCGTGAGCACCCCGGCCTCGCGGCAGGAGGCGGCCGCGCGGTAGGGGAAGGTCTCGTCGTCACCGACGCGGAGTTGAACTGCAGCCAGGGCTCCGACCCCGCGCCGGATGTGGTCTACGGCGTCCAGCTCCTCGAGGGGCAGGAGGGCTGCGTATATCTCTTCCTCCAGTGCGGTCGCCCGATCCAGCAACCCTTCCCGCTCGATTATCTCCATGACTTTGATGCCGGCGACACACGATGCGGTGTGGCCCGAGTAGGTGTAACCGTGTCTGAAGACCAGGCCGGACTGGGTGAAGAACGGCTCGGCGATGCGAGGCGCCGCAACTACGCCACCAAGTGGGGCGTAACCACACGTGACACCCTTGGCGAATGTCATCAGGTCGGGCTCCAGCCCGAATCGGGTGGCTGCAAACCAGTCGCCGACCCGCCCGAAGCCGGTGATGACCTCGTCGGAGACGTAGAGACCCCCGGCCTGGTGGATGAGCTCCTGGATCTTGGCCAGATATCCCTCCGGGGCCGGCCTGATTCCCCCCGCACCGATGATCGCTTCGACGAAGATTCCGGCCACCCGCTCGGCGCCCACATGATCGATGGCCTTCTCGGCAGCTTCGGCATCGTCGTAGGGCACCAGCACGACATCGGAGACGAGATCACCCCCGTAGCCAGTTCGGTTCGGCTCCATGCCACCCAACGTGGTCCCATAGGTGTGCATACCGTGATAGGCCCACTCCCTGGCGATGAACACGGTCCTCTCAGGCTGGCCGATGGCGTTGAAGTAGCGACGGGTCAGCTTGGCCGCCGTGTCCACGGCGTCGGAGCCACCGGATCCGAAGAAGACCTTCGATCCCGGGTCGGGCGATACCGCCGCGATCCGATCCGCCAGCTCCATCGGGGCCCTCGTGCCGTAGTCGATGAAAGAATGAAAGGCGGGAAGCTTGCGAGCCTGCTCGGCCATCGCGTCGACGATCTCGTCGCGGCCGTAGCCGACGTTCATGTACCAGAGCGAGGCTGCTGCATCCAGATAGCGCCTCCCCTCCTCGTCGAAGACGTAGATGCCCTCACCCCGGTCCACGATGAACGGAGAATGCTGGACGGTGGTCATGTCGGCGAAGGGGTGCCAGAAAGAGCCCATGATCGGGCGAGGCTAGTGGTCTGTCGATGTTGCGTCCCTCTCGACCGAATCTAGAAAATCCTCGACTTCCGACCTCTTCCTCAACCGGTGGACGGTTGCGTGCCCCCAACTGCCATCGACCATGCAGCGTTCATACTTCTCCCGCACTTCATCGAAACGCGTCCACGTCCAGACGATGATGTTCTTGTACGGATCACGGCTGTAGAGATTCGTCCACGGCTCGGTGACCTTGCCCCACAGCTTCTCCCTGGTAACGATCCGGGTGAGCGTTCGGGCAATGACGCGCCGCATCGCAACTCGTTTCGGAGGGTCGACCCAGATGACCGTGTCGGCGCGGGGCCAGATCACTTCCCGTCCTCCGTGGCTGGTGTAGTTGCCGTCTGCAACCCAGCGATCGAGGTCGGAGAACGAACTCAGAGCGGCTTTGAACTCGTCGTCTGGAGTCGAGTCCCAACCTTCGGCGTGAAACACCGAGTCCATCTCCAGGAGCGGATAGCCGAGCGTGGCCGCCAGCCGCCGGGCGAGGGTGGTCTTTCCCGACCCGCTGCTGCCCACCACGACGACGCGTTGCATCTGTGTCATACGATCGGGATCATGGTCGCAGACGTTCGACGGATTTACGCACTGCCAACCGACGTCAGAAGGCTGCTGGTGCTGAGCACAGCGGAAGGCTTCGACTTCGTCGAACGGCTCGTCGCCGACTGGGATGACAGCTCCAACCGGTTCGACCGCCCGGGCGAGGTGTTGGTCGAGTGCCGCAGCGACGGATTCCTGGTCGGCATCGGCGGGCTCAACATCGACCCCTATATCGACGACCCTTCGGTTGGACGTCTGCGGCACGTGTATGTGGATCCTGCCCAGCGCGGCCGCGGCATCGGACGCGAGATCGTCGATCGGCTCATCGCGCTGGCTCGCGGGAGATTCGACCGGGTAAGGCTTCGTGTTGGCACCCCGCACGGGGGAGCGTTCTACCTGGCGCTCGGGTTCTCCGTGACCGACGAGCCAGACGCCACTCACACGATCAGCCTCTGATCGACATCACGCGATCTCATCGCCGGGCATACTGCCGCCGGCATGCAAGCTGACCTGGTGGTTCGCGGCGGACGCATCTTCACCGCAGAGGAGGGGAGCCCCTTTGTCGACGCGGCGGCGGTTCGTGGCGACCGGATCATCGCCATCGGGGCGGATGCGATGGATGCGAACGCACCCGAGTCGGGGGTGATCGATCTGCATGGCGCTCTGGCCACTCCAGGTTTCATCGATGCCCATGTGCACCCGGCGACGTCGGGGTTGGACCAGCTGTTGTGCCACTTCGACGGTTGCACCAACGCGGAGGACGCGCTCGCCCGTGTCGATGAGTACGCCCGCGCCAACCCGGACCTTCATTGGATCATCGGTGCCGGATGGGAGCAGACGTGGTTTCCCCGGGGCAGCCCATCCAAGGAGATGCTCGATCGGGTGGTCTCCGATCGGCCTGTGTTGGTCATCAATGCAGATGGTCACGGCTCATGGGCCAACTCGGAGGCCCTGCGGCGGGCCGGGATCGACGCGGCGACGCTCGACCCCGCCGACGGGCGAATCGAGCGGTTGGAGGACGGCTCACCTCAAGGGACTCTGCACGAAGGGGCCACCAGGCTCGTCGAGAAGCAGGCTCCCGAGCAGACCGCCGCCGACTTCGCGGCAGGGCTGCTCCGGGGCCAGCAGGAGCTCCTTGGCTATGGCATCACCGGCTGGCAGGACGCCATCGTCGACGAAGCGATCCAGGAGGCGTATCTCGACGTCGCCGGTCGGGGCGAGCTCATCGGTCGAGTGGCAGGTGCCATGTGGTGGAGCCGGCATCGTGGGCTCGACCAGCTCGACGAGCTGGTGGAGCGCCGGGAGAGAGGGGCCCCAGGGTTCAGGCCGACCTCGGTGAAGCTGATGCTCGATGGAGTCGTGGAGAACTTCACCGCATCGATGCTTGCCTCCTATCTGGACGGCGATGGGAACCAGACCGGGAACTCGGGCATCGACTTCATCGACCCCCAGGAGCTGACTGAGATCGTCACCCGTCTCGATGCCCATGGTTTCCAATGCCACTTCCACGCCATCGGTGACGCCGCGGTCCGACATGCCCTCGACGCCGTCGAAGTCGCAAGGGAGAGAAACGGCCCCAACGACAACCGGCACCACATCGCCCATCTCCAGGTGGTCCATCCCGACGACATACCCCGCTTTGCCGCGCTCGATGTCATCGCCAACGCCCAACCGCTCTGGGCGTGCAACGACGAGACTCAAACCGAACTCACCCGACCGTTCATCGGGGACGACCGCTACCACCGGCAGTATCCGTTCGGTGGCCTGGTGGCATCGGGAGCGCGTCTCGGGATGGGCAGTGATTGGGGAGTGACGACCGCGAATGTCATGGAAGAGATCGACATTGCGGTGACCCGGACGTGCTCGGGGAGGCCACCCCTCTTGCCGGAGCACTCACTGGAGCCACTTCAGGCCCTCATCGCCTTCACCAAGGGCTCCGCCTATATCAACCATGCTGAGGCCGACTCCGGCTCCATCGCCGTGGGTAAGCTCGCCGACCTGGCGATCCTGGACCGCGACCCACTCGAGGAAGGGTCGTTTCGGGAGACGAAGGTCGTGGCGACGATTGTTGGAGGAGTGGTTGTTTACGAGGATCTGTGATGGCTAGCCCTGCCGTGGAGATGGTCGGTGTCTCCAAGAGATTCGGCGACGTGGTTGCGGTGGATTCACTCGACCTCACGGTGGAGGACGGTGAATTCTTCTCACTCCTCGGGCCATCCGGCTGTGGGAAGACCACCACACTGCGAATGATCGCCGGGTTCGAGTACCCGACCGAGGGGAACCTCAGAATTCACGGTGTCGAGATGGGGCTCAAGCCGGCCAACGAGCGCCCGGTCAACACGGTCTTCCAGTCGTACGCCTTGTTCCCGCACATGACGGTATTCGACAACGTGGCCTTCGGGTTGCGGATGAAGAAGGTGGCGGCATCCGAGATCGAGACACGGGTGAAACGCGTCCTCGACCAGGTTCAGCTCTCACAAAGGGCCGATGCCAGGCCAAATCAGCTCTCCGGCGGCATGCAGCAGCGGGTGGCTCTGGCTCGTGCCCTCGTCAACGAGCCCGAGGTGCTGCTCCTCGACGAGCCTTTGGGTGCACTCGATCTGAAGCTCAGACAGAATATGCAATACGAGCTCAAGGACCTCCAGGCCAGGGTGGGCATCACATTCATCTATGTGACCCACGATCAGGAAGAGGCCTTGACGATGTCTGACCGCATCGGCGTGATGAACGACGGGCGTTTGCTCCAGGTTGGGAATGCACATGACATCTATGAGAAGCCGGAGTCGAGGTTCGTGGCCGACTTCATCGGAGACATCAACCTCATCGAGGCGGAGATCACCGGTGCCCGCTCAGCCCGGCTCAGCAACGGCGTCGAGGTCGGGATCCCTGAAGGCCATCCGGCTTCTGGCTCGGTGACACTGGCATTGCGACCCGAGCAATTGGTCCTCGGCGGCGTGGAGGTCCGCAAGGAAGGGAAAGACCAACTCAGGGCACGAGTCACGCGACGGACCTACTTCGGCGATGTCTATTACTACGACGTCGACGCAGGTCTCGGGGAGTTGCTAGAGGTCAAAGAGGAGAACCGGCCTGACGTCGACACCTTTGACGTCGGAGCAGATGTGACGGTGAGTTGGAGGACCGAGTCGGTCAATCTGGTCACCGGCTGATGTCCGACGTTCGAGTCACCCCCGAGCTGGAGGCGGCTGCCGAGCGGGCCGAGGCGAGGCGAGGTTTCGTCCTTTCGCTTCCCCCCTACATCTATTTGGTCCTGTTCTTCGCCCTCCCGCTGGTGTTGGTATTCGTCTACTCGTTCGCCAGCCGGTCATCCACGGGGCAGACCGTGCTTCAGGACTGGAACCTGGAGTCGTACCGGCGGCTGTTCTCGCCCCTCGTCCTGGAGATCTTCGTCAGGTCGTTTTTACTCGCTCTCGTCACCACGCTGGTGTGTCTGCTGGTGTCATATCCCTTTGCCTATTACATCGCGACGAGAGGCCCCAGGGTCCGCAGCGTCCTCCTAGTCCTGGTGATGATCCCGTTCTGGTCCAATTTCCTGGTCAGGACCTATGCGTGGCGGGTGATCCTCGGGTCGGATGGGTTGGTCAGCCAGGTCAGCCAGGCTCTCGGGGGAGAGCCGATACGTGTCCTGTTCACCAACTCCGCCGTGCTCATCGGCCTCGTCTATGGCTTCCTCCCATTCATGGTGCTACCCCTCTATGCCGCCATCGAGCGTCTCGATTGGAGTCTCGTCGAGGCCGCCCGCGACCTCTACGCCAACGGATGGACTGCCTTTCGAAAGGTGACACTGCCGCTATCGATGCCCGGGGTCGTAGCCGGCTCCATCCTGGTGTTCATCCCATCTCTCGGTGCCTATGTGACGCCGGCGATCCTCGGCGGGGCGAGAACGGTCCTCATGGGCGACTACATCGTGAGCCAGTTCCTCGCTGCCAGGAACTGGCCGTTCGGTTCGGCGCTCTCCTTCGCCATCATGTTCGTGATGCTCCTGGCGACGGTCGTCTATTTCCGCGCAGGAGCGAAGAGCCTGTGAGCGAGTCGACCAACACCAGAGGTGTCAGCCGCATCCTCGGGCTCAACGCATGGATGGTCTACGTCTTCCTGTACGCGCCGATCGCCTTGCTGATCGTCTTCTCCTTCAACGACAACAACAACGTCGCCATCTGGACCGAGGCGTCGTTTCGCTGGTACGGGGAGATGTTCCAGAACGCCCAAGTGATGGGTGCGCTGCGCAACTCACTGCTCGTGGCGTTCGTCTCGACGATCGTGTCCACGATCCTTGGGACGATGCTCGCCATCGCCCTCGAGCGCTATCGCTTTCGGGGCCGGGGCGCCCTCGACGGCCTTGCCTACCTTCCCATCATCATCCCGGACGTCACCATGGCGGTGATGCTGCTCATCTTCTTCTTCCAGGCGTTCGGGATCCTGGGGTCGCTCCTTGGGTTGAGCCTCACCACCGGCATACCCACGATCATCCTGGCCCACATCGCCTTCAATATCTCGTTCGTGGCGGTGGTGGTGCGGGCGAGGCTCGCTCAGTTCGACAACGCCTTGCAGGAGGTCGCGGCCGATCTCTACGCCACGAGATGGGCGACGTTTCGCCGTGTCACCTTCCCCCTGATCCTCCCCGGTGTCGCTGGAGGAGCCTTGCTGGCGCTGACTCTCTCACTGGACGATGTGGTCGTCACCCAGTTCGTCTCGGGTGTCGGCAGCACGACCTTGCCGGTGTACGTGTTCGGGCTCGTCCGTCGTGGCGTCACCCCCCTCATCAACGCAGTGAGTGTCGTGATGCTCGCCGCATCGATGGTCCTGGTCGGAATCAGCCTCGGATTTCAGCGAGGGGGCGGGGTGGGAGCTCAGATTCTCGCCGATCCCGAGGCCCTGCGGGAGGAGATCACGGCCGGCGGAGCACCGCATGCAGAGGGCGCCACGACCTAACCTTCGCCAGCGGTTGTCCGCAACAGTCCCAATCTAAGCCCCCAGGAGGAATCAGAAATGCAAAAAGTCGTAAGGATCATCGCGATGCTCTCGGTCATCTCACTCGTCCTCGCCGCATGTGGTGATGGCGATGAGGGAGGCGATGGTGGTGATGGCGTCGACTGCGAGGTCGACCAGGTCGATGGCGATCTCAACTTCTACAACTGGTCCGAGTACATCGATCCCGAACTGGTCACCGCATTCGAAGAGCAATACGGGATCACCGTCACGTCCGACTTCTATGAGTCGAATGAGGCCATGCTGGCCCAGCTCCAGGCGGGCGCCAACTGGGACCTCATCGTGCCATCGGACTACATGGTCGGGATCATGATCTCTGAGGAGCTGCTCCTGCCCCTAGACAAGGATGCGGTGCCCAACCTGGAGAACCTGGCGCCACGGTTCCGCGAGCTTCCCTACGATCCGGGGCCTGAGTATTCGGCGGCCTATCAGTACGGCACCACCGGTCTCGGCGTCAACGTGAGCATCGTGGGCGAGGACTTCGACCCGAGCTGGGCGCTGATCTTCGATCCTACGCTCACGACCACCTACCCCGGTGGCGTCTCGGTGCTCAACGACCCCCGGGAGACGATGGGTGCCGCTTTGAAGTACCTGGGCTACTCGCTCAACGACACCGACCTCGAGCACTTGCAGGAAGCAGCCGATCTGATCGCGGCGGCGAAGGACGGCATCGCCACCTTCGACTCAGACCAGTACGACGAGGCTCTCGTCAACGGAGAGGTCGCCGTCTCCCACGGCTTCTCGGGCAACATGATCGTTGGCATCGGTGAGGCAGACAATCCCGATGACTTCACGTACATCCTGCCCAAGGAGGGCGCCACGATCTGGATTGACAACATGGCAGTTCCGGAGAGTGCCGAGCACCCCTGCAGCGCGTTCACCTTCATGAACTACCTGCTCGATGCGGAGAACGGGGCCGCACTGACCAACTGGAACTACTACGGGAGCCCCAACCAGGCTTCGATCGATGAAGGTCTGATCGAACAGGAAGTCGTGGACTTCTACGCCGAGACGGATACCGCCGAGGGGCTCGAGGTCATCGAGGACACCGGCGACTACGAGATCAACTTCACCGACTACCTGGCGACCGCCAAGAGCTAGCACCGCTGGCCCAAATTGGGTACAGAAAGGGCGATATTCGCCCTTTCTGTACCCAATTAGCCAGGAGTTTGGGTGACCGCCGGCTTGCGGATGAATCGCCGGTAGATGATCACCGCGATGACCGCCAGCGGCCCACCGATCAGTAGAAGCAGCGGCAACGTGTACAGGGTGAAGCCTATGGCCAGGTCGGCGATGTCCTGCAGCCCGTTGACCAGGCTTCTCAGCGCGTCGCGTGCCGCCTCGCCCGGCGACCAGGGTTGGTCGACGATGGGAGCCGAGGAGGGGGTCTGGGTGATGCCGATGTTGAGGGTCGCCAGATCGGTGAGATCGCTCAGGAGGTTGAGCTGGCCCTGGATCTGCTCGATCTGACCCCGGACACCGGATACCTCGTTGAAAACGGTGAGCAGCTTTTGAGGGTCGGCATTGGGCTGCTCCCGCACTTCGGCGAGCAGAGCCCGCAATTCCACCTCGAGAGCTTCCAGGTTGGCGAGTCGTGCCTCGAGATCGACGTATTGCTCGGTCACATCCTCGGCCGACTGTGACTCGGAGACGACTTCGTCGGCTGCGTCCTTTATGGCGGTCATGGCGTCTGTCAGCTCGTCCGCCGGGACCCGCACAGTGAGGGTGATGTCGGGCTGCTCTTCCTCCCCCGAAACCGGGTGGACGGTGGCATCGGCCACGAATCCGCCCGATGCGTTGACCAGGGCCACGACCCGGTCGTAGCTCCGCCGCGTGTCGGACGATCGCAGCTCCAGGCTGGCGCTGCGAATTATGCGGCGCCCTTCCACCGCGGCGAAGTCGACGGTCAGACTTCGTTGCGCCCCGTCATCGGCGGCGGCATCCGGAGTCTCTCCTGCCGATCCGCCATCGGCGGAGGCCGCAACCGTCGTGTCGGCGGCACCTGATTCGCCGGCGCAAGCGCCGAGGACGAGTAGTCCCACCAGCACTAGGCCGATTCTTCGTTTCATTCCTCTTCTCCTCGCTCAGCGCCCGTTCGGGCTCGAGGTTTGGACGGGTCCCACCAATCAGACGGTTCCCTGTAGCGTTATGGCCATGCACGGAGGAGCACTTCGAGTTCTCGAGGCCTACGGCAACCCGGCCGATCTGGGGAGGGCCCATGGTTCCGCGTGTGCGGAGATGATCCGCAAGTACACCGACGATCGCATCGACCTCACCGCCCAGGAGTCCTGGAGTGGTGGCACTGCGGACAGGGACCTGATCCTCACGACTGCCGCCGAGACCCTGGTGCATCATGAACGGTTCTCGGAGTCTCTCTACGAGGAGATGCTGGCCATGGCAAGCGCTGCCGGCATCACAGCCGAGGAGGCCGTCGCCGTCGGAGGGTTCACCGACCTTGTCGATGTCGTGCGTACCAAGGTCCTCACCGCACCCGAGGAGCACAACTGCACAGGCATCATCAACCCGAAGACCGGGGTCTTCGCCCAGACCTGGGACATGCACGCCTCGGCCGGCGAATTCGTGTTCATGCTCAAGATCGATCCCTTGAGCGGTCCGGACGCATTCATCCAGACGACGGCAGGCTGTCTCGGGCAGATCGGGATGAACGAGGCGGGGATCGCAGTTGGGATCAACAACCTGACATCGATGGGCAAACCTGGTGTGACCTGGCCGTTCGTGGTTCGCAAGGCCCTCGAGCAGAGCGACCTCGACGACGCGATCAAAGTGGTTCTCGACGCCGACCTCGCCGGAGGCCACAATTTCTTCGTGATGGGTCCCACAGGCGAAGGCGCGACCATCGAGGCGATGCCGCGGACGAAGCAGGTAACCCGCACCAACGGGAAACCGCTGGTGCACGCCAACAACTGCCTCCACGCCGAGACCGTTGCAGAGGAAGGCCCCAGGGAGCAGATCTGGGTCGAGAACAGTGTTCTCCGCCTGGCAATCGGCGAGGAGAGTGCCGATGACCTCGATGCCTTCTTCGCCAATCCCGCGATTTCGAGGAAGGTCAGCGAGCCCCACGAGGTGGGGACGTGTGGGGCGGTGATGATCGAACCTGCCGCCCGCAGGATGCGAGCCGTCTGGGGCGTCCCCGGAGACCACCCATGGGAGACGTTCCAACTCTGACAGTCCAGATCGTCAACCTCGAGGCCGACATGGCCGAGCGCCTCGCCGACATCGAACGTCTCTCGTTCCCGATGGCCAATCCGGACGACCTGCTCTCCGAAGACGACATCAGGGCATACGCAGGAGTGTTCCCGGAGGGCTATTTCGTCGCCTTGGAGGACGGAGAGCCAGTCGGTCAAGGGGCTGGTATCTACCTGGACTTCGACTTCGCCAGCCCACAGCACACGCTGGGTGGGATATCAGGGGAGCACCAGTGCGGGAATCACGACCCGGATGGCGACTGGTATTACGGGACCGACATCAGCGTCCATCCCGAGCACCGGGGTAAGGGCATCGGCCGGCTGCTCTACGAGGCCCGGTTCGGCCTGATCGAACGAGACGGGAAGCGGGGCATGATCGCCGGGGGCTCCATCCCCGGGTACTTCGAGCACAAGAGCTCGATGAGCGCCGCCGAGTACGTCGATCGGGTGGTCGCCGGCGAGTTTCGCGACCCGACTCTCAGCTTCCAGCTGAAGATGGGGTTCGAGGTGAGGGGAATGCTCGAGGGGTACATGGACGACGACGCCGATGATGGCTGGTCCACCTTGATCGTCTGGGAGCGCGATCGATGACCGAGACCATCGCCCTTCTCAGTGGCGCCGGCTGGGCGGCGGGCCTGAACCTCTATTTGGCTGTACTGATGCTGGGGATCGCGGGGCGGTCGGGATGGGCCGACATCCCCGAAGCGCTAACCCGCGTCGACGTGATGGTGGTGGCCGGTGTCCTCTACGTAGTCGAGTTCTTCGCCGACAAAGTTCCCTTCCTCGACAGTCTATGGGACACGATCCACACCTTCATCAGGCCAATCGGCGCCGCCGCGGTGGGTGCGGTGATCGCCGGGGATTCCGGCAGCATCGGTGCCGCGATGGGAGCTCTGGTGTCGGGAGCATTGGCCCTCGACTCCCACTCCGCCAAGGCGAGCACCAGGCTGGCGGTGAACGCCTCGCCGGAGCCGTTCTCCAACGTCGCCCTCTCCCTGGCCGAGGATGTGGGAGTGGCAGGTCTCGTCGTGCTGGCGGTGAGCTATCCGGTGGTCACCATCGTCGTCGTTGCCATCCTCGTCGTCGCCGCCACGGCTCTCACGATCTGGCTGTGGCGAGTGGTGAGACGTGTGTGGAGGAGGGTGACCGCCCGCTGGGCGGAGAGGCTCAGCTTCTAACGGCCACTCGTGGCCAGCTTGCGCTCGGCCATGCCGTTGAGCATCTCCAGGACGACGCGGTTCGCCAGGTAGGCCGTCTGCTCCCCGGGCCCGTCATATGCCGGTGAAACCTCCACGATGTCCCCGCCCAGCAGCACGAGATCCTTGGAGAGACGCCTGACCGTGTCGAGCAACTCGCGTGAGTTGAGACCGCCCGGCTCGGGAGTCCCGGTGCCTGGCGCCAGCCCCGGGTCCACGACGTCGATGTCGACCGAGATGAACACGCCTTTGGCTCCACCGGACAGGCAGTAGTCGACTGCGTCGTCGACCACGGCGTCGAGTCCGCGTGCGACGATCTCGTTCATCATGTAGGAGCGCATCTTGTTCTCCTGCATCCATTCCACGACCTCGGGCTCCGGCCAGTAGCCACGCAGCCCGATTTGGACGAACCGATGGCCGGGGACAGCACCCGACTCGACGAGACGGCGCATCGGTGTTCCGTGACCGATCAGACCACCGTTCTGGACGAACCCGGTGTCGGCGTGGGCGTCGAAGTGCACGAGCCCGATCTCGCCGAAACCGTGCGCTCTGGCGACACCGAGCGCATCAGGCCAGGTGATGGTGTGGTCGCCCCCGAGGATGATGGGTATCTTGCCTGCGGAGGCGATGTCGGCGACGACGTCGGCGATCCGATCGATCGAGCCCTCCAGGAGGCCGGGTCGGACGTAGACGTCACCTATGTCCACGACGCCCAGGGTCTCGAATGGGTCTATGCCGGTTGGCAGGTGCGGCCGATAGCCATCCATCGCGCCGTAGTCCGCATTCCTTATGGCCGCCGGGCCGAACCTGGCGCCCGGTCGGTAAGTGGTGCCCCAATCGAATGGTGCTCCCAGGATCACCACATCGCCGTCTCCGAGCTCGTCCATGGTCACCGCGGGACACCCGAGGAATGAGTTGCGCGATGCGAAAGAGATGTACTCGGCCGATGCGAACGGGATCTCGTTCTTCCGCTTCTCGTAGGGCGTGTACATCGGGGCGGTACGCTAACCGGACTTCATGACGTTGGCTCAGACGCCGCTACGCGTCCAACGCACGTATCTGGTCCTACTCCTGCTGCAGACCCTGGCCGCCTCCCTGATCTGGGGCATCAACACCCTGTTCCTTCTCGATGCGGGTCTGAGCCTCACCGAGGCGTTCGTCGCCAACGCCGCTTTCACCGCA
>Ga0256867_10000542_pt1 | contig 14992 bp, 10 predicted proteins | sample RVTome_15_FD_185939 | JGI IMG/M metagenome (GOLD analysis project Ga0256867, IMG submission 185939) | Soil microbial communities from uranium-contaminated site in the Upper Colorado River Basin, Wyoming, United States - RVT150D86 (HiSeq) ... | reverse complement strand
TCGCCGTGAAGAACGGCCAGTCTCGGAACATCGCCCGGAGCGTCGTGAGGCCCCCTCGGCGCCGCGCGACCGCGTCGAGCCCGGCGCCCAATCCGTACCAGCCCGGAAGGTTGACGCGGCTCTGCCCCCAGGCGAACACCCAGGGGATCGCGCGCAGATCGTCGAGCTCGTCGGCTCGCCCGACGCCGCGCGCAACCGGTCTCGACGCGATCGGCAACGTCGAGATCTGCGCGATCGGCGTCACCTTGCGGAAGAACCGGACGAACCCCGGTGAGCCCACGAGCCCCTCGTATGCCTCGCGTGAGGCCTCGGACATCGTCTCGAGCTCGAGCTCGAACCCGTCGGCCGGATCGGGCTCGTCCCCCGCGGCGGTCGCTCGGACCACGGCGTTCGTGAGCTGCTCGAGATGGCGCCGGGCGAGCATCGCGTCGCCGTAGCGCGCGAACGCCATCTCGCCCTGTTCGGTCACGGTGAACCGGCCGCCGACCGAACCCGGCGGCTGCCCGAGGATCGCGCGGCTCGCCGGGCCGCCGCCCCGACCGAGCGCGCCGCCGCGCCCGTGGAAGATCGTGAGCCGGAGATCGTGCTCGCGAGCCCAGGCGGCCATCGCGCGCTGCGCCCGATAGAGCTCGAGGTTCGCGGCGAGCACGCCCGCTTCCTTCGCCGAATCGGAGTAGCCGACCATCACCTCCAGCTCGTTCCGCCGTCGCCGGAGCATCTGCTTCGTTCCCTGCAGCGCGACCCACTCGTCGAGGATCGCTGTCGCGGTCGTGAGCTCGTGACGGGATTCGAACAACGGCACCGGCTGCACGTCGGCCGGGCGCTCGGGCGAGGCCAGCCGGGCGAGCGCACGGACCCCGGCGAGGTCGGCCGCCGACCGCGTGAAGCTCACGATCACCCGCTCGCCCGCGACGGTTCCGAGCCGGTCTTGGACCTCGCGGACGGCTCGGAACGTGGCGAGCACCTCGCGGGTCGCGGCGCTCCTCGGCTCGCGCCGGTTCCGCCCCTTCGCCCGCGCGATCCGGTCGAGGGCTCGGGCGTCACCCGCCTCGCGTGGTGCCAGCTCTCGCAGCGCCGCGTCGAGCACGTCGGCGTGCTCACGCACCTCCATCTCGGCCAGGTGGAACCCGAACGTCTCCGCTTGCCATCGGAGGTGCTGCAGCTCGCCCCACGCGAGGCCGGGGGCTCCGCCGCCGTCGAGGGACCGTTGCAGCACGTCGAGGGCCTCCACGAACTCCGACGCCTCGCCGTAGGCCCCCCGGCCGCGGGTGCGGGTCGCGGCGAGCCGGTGGGCGACGAGCCCGAGCTTGCGGCGGTGAGGCGCGTCGGGAAGCTTGCGAGCGAGCTCGCGCGCCGGGCCGGGCACCGCTCGCTCGTCGCGCTCGAGCGCCCGGCGAAGGGCTGCCGACGGTGGTACGTCGCGATCGCTCACCGACAGGGTTCGGGCGATGCGCCTGGCCGCCGCCTCGAGTCCCCGGAGCACGTGGTCGGTCGCGATCGCCGAGGCGGCCTTCGTGGTCTCGGCGGTGACCGACGGGTTCCCGTCACGGTCGCCGCCGACCCACGTGCCCCACCGGAGGAACGGCGGGAAGGCGGGCCGGACGGCCCCGCTCCCATCGGGGTCGATCGCGCGATCGACTTCGCGATAGACGAGCGGCAGGGTGGTGAAGATCGTCTGGTCGAACAGCGCGAGCATCGCCCGCACCTCGTCGAGCGGCTCGGGGCGGGACTGTCGTACGGGATCGGTGTGCCACAGACCGGTGATCTCTTCCCGCAGGTGTCGCATCGTCTCGGCGCGCTCCGGTTCGCCGGGCCGCGGGTCGTCGAGCCGATCGAGCAGGTCGCCGATGCGCCAGACGTGCTCGGCGACTGCCCTGCGCTTGGCCTCCGTCGGGTGCGCCGTCAGCACGGGTCGGATCAGCAGGTCGTCGAACGACGACGCCATCGCGAGGGCGCCGAGCGCGGCCACCGACCCTTCGAGCGGCTTCGGGCCGTTGCTGCGCGCTCGGAGCGTTCTGATTCGCTGGCGCTCCTCGGCCAGGTTCACGAGCTGGAAGTAGCAGGTGAACGCCCGGATCACGTGTTCGGCCCGGCCGACGTCGAGCGATGCGGCAAGCTCGACCACGCGCGCCCGCCGTGCCTCGGTCGGTCGGCCTCGCTGGGCGATCGTGGCGCGACGCAGGTCTTCGACGTCGGCGAGGAGCTCCGGCCCACCATGCTCGGCGATCGCCTCGCCCAGCGTCGTCGTGAGCATCCGGACGTCGTGCCGCAGCTCCGGCGGCATCGGCCGGGACCCGCCTCGGGCCCGAGCAGCGGCCGTCCGGGCGGGCACCTGCTAACCGCCGAAGGCGTCGGGGTTGAGCAGCGTCGGCGGTCGCGCGCCGTCGAGCGCCGCGAACACGTTGTCGACCACGACATGGCCCATCGCGTTGCGTGTGTCGACCGTGGCGCTGCCGAGGTGGGGGATCACGACCGCGTTCTCGAGCTTCAACAGACGGTCTTCGACCTCCGGCTCGCGCTCGAACACATCGAGCCCCGCGGCGAAGATCTCGCCGGCTTCGAGGGCGTCGGCCAGCGCCGACTCGTCGATCACCGGGCCTCGCGAGGTGTTCACGATCACCGCCGTAGGCTTCATCGTTCGGAACGCATCGGCGCCGAAGAGGTGTCGCGTCTCCGGGGTGAGGTTCGTGTGGACCGAGACGACGTCTGCCTGGGCGAGCAGCTCGTCGAGATCGAGCCGCTCGGCGGCGCTCTCGGCCTCGACCTCCGGCGGGAGCTGCACGGCGTCGCTGTACACGACCCGCATGCCGAAGCCCCTGGCTCGTCGGGCGACCGCTTGACCGATCCGGCCGAACCCGACGATCCCGATCGTCTTGTGGTGCACGTCCTGGCCGAGCATCATCAGCGGCCCCCAGATCCACTGGGTTCCCGCGCGCAGGAAGCGCTCACCTTCGCCGACCCGGCGCGCGGCGGCCATGATCAGTGCGAAGGCGGTGTCGGCGGTGGTCTCGGTGAGCACGTCGGGCGTGTTCGTCGCGAGCACGCCGGCCTCGGTGCACGCGGCGATGTCGACGTTGTCGAAGCCCACCGCGTGGTTGGCCACGATCTTCAATCGCGGGCCGGCGGCCGAGAGGAACTCCGCGTCGACCTTCTCGGTCAACATCGTCACGATCGCGTCTCGTCCGGCGATCACCCGCAGCAGCTCCTCGCGGGGGATGCCGAACTCGTTCTCGTGGACCGTGACGTCGCAGCGCTCCTGCATCCGAGCGAGGGGCGCCTCCATGATCGGTCGGGTCACCAGCACGTTCGGTCGGTCGGTCATGGCGGTCTTCTCCTCGGGTTCGATCCGGTCTGCTTCGGTCGATATGTCGGGCAGTATGGCGCCGCCGGCCACGGTCACGGTAGCCCGTGAGCTGCGGCCTGCAGGCGGGACGGGTATCCGCACCGGATACGCTGGGTCGCCGTGATCATCGCGACCCCGATCCAGACCGAGCGTCTAGTGTTGCGTCCGTTCCACGACGACGGCTCCGACGTCGAGACGTTGCTGGAGGTGCTCGGCGATCCGGTGTCGATGCGCCACTACCCGGAGCCGTTCGATCGCCCCGCCACGCGGGCGTGGATCGACGACCAGCGCGTGCGCTACGAGCGCGACGGCTTCGGACTGCTCGCCCTCGAGGAACGCGGAACCGGCCTGCTCATCGGCGATTGCGGTCCTGCGGTTCGGGAAGTCGACGGAGAACCCCTCCTCGAGCTCGGGTGGCACGTGCTCCGATCCCCACAGCGCCAGGGCATCGCGACCGAGGCCGGCGCCGCGTGCCGAGACGCCGTGTTCGCCTCCCGCGACGCCCCGTTCCTGATCTCGTTGATCCGCCCTGAGAACGAGCCGTCACGCCGGGTGGCGGAGAAGCTCGGCTTCGAGGTGTGGCGTGGAACGATCCGAGCGGGCTTGGGTCATCTCATCTACCGCCTCGACCCGCCCGCCGCTGAGCAGACCGGGGTGCTACTCGGTGATGTCGATGCGCTCGATCACGATGTCGTCGGCCGGGCGATCCTGGGCCGCCGTGGGCGACTTGGAGATGCGCTCGACGACGTCGTAGCCCTCGGTGACCTCGCCGAAGATCGTGTGCCGCCCCGTGAGCCAGTCGGTCGGCGCCACGGTGACGAAGAACTGGCACCCGTTCGTGCCGGGGCCGGCGTTCGCCATGGCGAGCAGCCCGGGGCGATCGAACGAAGGACCGTCGGGTGGGGTCTCGTCGTCGAACGTGTAACCGGGTCCGCCCGTCCCGGTGCCGGTGGGATCGCCGCCCTGGATCATGAAGCCGTCGATCACGCGGTGGAAGGTCGTTCCTGGGTAGAGCGCCTCGGTCCGTTCCTGGCCGTCGAGGGGGTCGGTCCACTGCTTCTCCCCGGTGGCCAGGCCGACGAAGTTCTGAACGGTCTCGGGGGCGTGCTCGGGCATCAGCTGCACGGTGAACGATCCCTGGTTCGTCACGAACGTGGCGGTAGGCATGCGGAAGCCTCCTCGGTTGCGTCGGAAGCGTTCAGTCTACCGAGTGTCACGACGTGCCTCGGGGCTCACCGTCGACGGCTCAGCGCAGGGGGGCGCCGGCACGGACGACGCGGCCGAGCCAGCTGCCGGCGATCAGCGACGTCACGATGGCGAGCATCACCAGCACGGCGTAGAAGCCCGGGTCGACGATGCCTGCGTCGAACGCGACCGAGGCCAGCACGATGCCCGGTCCTCCACGAGCGTTCAAGGCCACCCCCAGGTTGCGTGCCCCTTCGGCCGACTCGCCTGCCCATCGCGCCGCGGCCCACACGCTCGCGAACTTGACGATGCAGGCGACGGCCAGGAACAGCACGAAGAACAGCGGCTCGAATCCGTGCAGCAGATCGAGACGCAGCCCCACGATCGCGAAGTACAGCGGGATGAAGAACGCGAACGAGAACCCCCGGATCGTCTCGCGAGCGGCCTCGGCGCCGGTCGTCCCCTCGGCGGACCCGACCACGAGGCCGGCAACGAACGCGCCGAACAACGGAACCACGTCAAACGACACCGCGAGCACCGTGCCCGCTAGCATGGACACGATCTGGAAAGCGATCGGGCTGCCGCGTTTCACCACGTTGAACCGGAACCGCAGCAACGCCCGATACACGGGCGGTCCGAGCCAGAGCGCCACCGCGAGGAATCCGAGGGTCGCGCCGACGTGGAACGCGATCGACGCAACCGATCCGGGCTCGAGGCCGAGCAGCGACGGCAGGCCGACGAGATCGCCCGACGAGCCGGCCACGAGCCCCAGTGCGATCGCGAGGAGCACGTAGATCACGACGTCCTCGAGCACGGCGACCGCCAGGACGATGCGCGCGAACGGGGTCTCGAGGATGCCGAGGTCGTACATGATCCGGGAGATCACGGGGATGCTCGTGACCGCGATCGCCAGCGCGAAGACCAACACGAACGCCGAGCGGTCGCCGGCCGGACCCATGTGCGCACCCTCGGGCAGCAGCGCCACGAACCCGAGGCCGACCAGGAACGGCACGACCATGCCCGTCACGGTCACGGCGGCCACCGTGCGGCGTTCGTCCGCCCGGAAGGACGAGCGGATCTCCGAGCCGGCACTGAACATCAGCAACAGCAGACCGAGCTGGTACATCGCGTCGAGCACGATCGGCACCGGACCGGTCGGTGGGAAGATCCGATCCTGGAGCTCCGGCGCGACCGCCCCGAGCAACGTCGGGCCGAGCAGCAACCCGCCGAGGATCTCCCCGATCACACGAGGCTGCCCGAACCGGTTGGCGAGGTAGCCCGCCGCGTGGGCGGCCACGAGCAGCAGGAAGATCGCGAGCACGAGCCTCGCGAGCTCGAGGCCGCCGAGCGTCTCCATGGTGCCGTCCTCCACGTATGACGAGCCGAGACAGGGCCTCGCGGGTGCCGCGCGTCAGCGCCTCAGGCGTCGGTGAAGCGGGCGATCATGTACTGCGGAGCGCCGGAGACATTGGTGAACTGACCGCCCACCCACACCTGGTCACCGGTCGAGAAGATGTCCCACGGGCCATAGAACTTTCCGGAGAACGAGGGCGTCCAACCGTCGATCGGGTTCGGGGTGTTGGGATCGCGCACACATCCGTCGATCGAGGCCACGGCGAACCGCGTGCGGGCGTCGTTCTCGTTGCGGCTCATCCATGGGCATTTGACGGAGACGTTCGCGAAGTGACCGCCGAAGTAGACGCGGGTGCCGTCAACCGACAGGTCCACGGTCTGCACGTTCCCGCCGGTCTTCACGTCGAACAGGATATTGCCGAAGTCATCGCTCAGGTCGAAGCCGTAGAGAGCGTTCGAGCCCCCGTAGCCGACGAACAGGCGATCGCAGCTCGCGTCGAGGTCGAACGCGTTGACCCCGTTCGGGATCGCGGCGTTATCCGGTGTCCAGGGATCGAGGGCGCCAGTCGTCGCGTCGAATATCGCGAGGGTGGCGCGGGCGACGTTCGTGCCGGTCGAGCCAGATGCCTTGCGGAACGCACCGCCGGCGATAATCGACGAGCCGTCGCAGGTGGACGTGAGCGTGCGCGCGAGGCCGGCCGTGCGCGGCTTCCACTGGCTGTTCAGCGTGCCGTCGAGGTTGAACGCGGCGAGGCGCTTGCGAGGGACTCCGTCGACGGTCGTGAAGTACCCGGCCACGTAGACGCGGTCGCCCAGAGCGTGGATGCCGCGGATCCGGTCGCTGATGTTGACCCCGATCTGGTGGTGCACGGCCGGGTCGAGCTGGCCGGAGGCGAGGTCATAGGCGGCGAGGTTCAACCTCGGCTTCCCTTCGGCCTGGGAGAACTTCCCGGCGACCCAGAGCTTGCCGCCCGCGACGGCCAGGCCATAGACGACGGCGGCCTCACCTGGTGCGCCGACCTGGGGCTTGAAGGTCTTGATCGCCGCACCCGTCGTGGCATCGACGGCACCCAGGTTGAGCACGGGCACCACGCTGCCCGAACCGCAGCTCTGCCCTGGTGGACACTGCCGAAGGGACTTGAACTTTCCGCCGAGGTAGATCGTGTCGCCGGCCTGCGCGATCGTGTAGACCTGCCCGTTCGTCATCCACGTTTCGTCGGGTGTCTCAGCGAACGCTGCGTCGGCCGTCGGCGCCGCGCCGACAAGGGTCGACGCCGCAAGCGCGAACGACAGGCCGAGTCTGATGGTGCGTCGGATCATCGGGGTGCACTCCTCATGTTCGTGTCATATTCGGGGACGCGCGTTCGGTGCATGCGCGACCGGGACAGGCTACGGGGGCGAGCGAGCGCAGACCATCGGCCATAGGACCAAGCCTTCGGCACCTGGTGGTCGAAGCTCAGGCATGTTGCCGAGGGGCGATACGACGGGGCAACCTCTAGGCGCACGATCATATGGACGATGGGCCTAGAGCGGACGACATGTTGCGTCTCTGAGGAAATGGTCGAACCATGGAGGCGTGGCCGGATGACCTCCGGTATCATCCCGAGGTCTCCCGCGGGAGCGACGCCAGGCCGAACGTTCGGTCATCACGGGCGGAACGAGCAGGAGCAGTCGGTGTCCGAGAGCATCAGGGTCCTCGATCTTCGCGACTACTGGCGGATGATCCGGACCCGAATCTGGACCGTGCTCGCCATGGCCACGATCGTCGCGGCCATCGCGGGCGCCTATGTCGCGCTGCGGCCTCCGACGTACTTCTCCCAGGCGAAGGTCATCGTCGATCCGCTGGTCAACCCCGCGATCACCGGCACGGTCGGCAACTCCTCGGCTCTGCAGCCCGACATGGTGATCGAGAGTGAGATCGTCCAGTCGATCGACATCGCGCGGGCGGTACGGGAGGACCTCAACCTCTCCTCCTCGCCGGAGGAGCTCGCGGCGACCGTTCGCGTCGAACCACTGCGCGACGCAGCGGTGATGTACATCGGGTACCTGGCCAGCCAACCCGAGACCGCAGCCACGATCGCGAATTCCTTCGCCGAACAGTACCTCGCGAACCGCAAGGAGCAGGTTGACGCGCAAGTGGAAGCAGCGATCGCCCCCCTCGCTGACCAGATCGATCTGCTCGCCGCCGAAGCCGGGGCCCTCGAGGCAGCCAAGGAGACGAGCGACGATCCCGAGGAGATCGGCACCTTTCAGGCGGAGATCGAGGGAAAGCAAGCCCAGATCACGCAGCTCGGGACCGACATCGCCGAGATACAGGGGAACGCTCCGAATTCGGGTGGCTCGATCGTGCAGTTCGCCACGGCACCCCGTCAGCCTTCCGGCCCCAGCCTCGTGCTGGCGTCGGTCCTCGGCTTCATCGTCGGGGCCATCATCGGCGCGGGCCTCGCGATCCTGCTCGGCCTGCGGGCCAACCGCGTCGGCGGCCGAGACGAGCTGGCCGAGTTCATCGGCGCGCCGGTGATGGGCGTGATCCCCACGGTCGACGACTGGTCGAGCCGCGACAAGGCGGAGCTCGTGACGCGCGATCACCCGGGCGGCCCGGCCGCCGAGGCCTATCGCACGCTGGCGACGAACATCCGGTTCCTCCGTTCGCAGCGCGCGGTCGGTGTCGTGGTCGTCACGAGCGCGCTCCCGGGCGAGGGCAAGAGCGCCACGACCGCGAACCTCGCCGTCGTGCTGGCCGAGACCGGCGTGCGGACGCTGCTCATCGATACCGATCTCCGGCGCCCTCGGGCGGAGCGCTTCCTGGGTGTGCCCAACGGTGCGGGGCTCCGTGAGGCCCTCGACGGAGCCAGGACCCTCGACGACGTGGTGTTGGCCACCGAGATCCCGAACCTCTCGATCGTGCGGAGCGGATCGATACCCGATGACCCGGTGTCGCTGCTCGCCGGCCCGCACGCCGATTCCGTATTCCACGACATGCGTCGGCTCGGCGACATCGTGATCTGCGACGCGCCGCCGACGTTGCCGGTCGCGGACGCGTCGATCCTCGCCGAGGTCGCAGACGTCGTGTTGTTCGTGCACGACCCCGCCATCTCGAGCCGGACCGCGCTCGAGGACGCCGTCCGGCAGCTGAGAACGGCCGGTGGGGAGATCGCAGGCGGCGTCTACAACAACATCACGGCGCTGCAGCGCAACTCGCTCGGATACGCGAGCTACGACCAGTACTACGGGCCCGACGAGCGTGCGAGCGCTTCGAAGCGCGCCCCGGCCACCCGGGACGAGCCCGTCGCGACGAAGCCCTCCGGCGACGTGACTCCGAAGGTCGAGCCGGCGTCCGGCAACGGCAGCGGCGCCTCCCGACGCGAGAAGGCCCCGGCGTCGACCCCCGGTGAGCAGGCCGAACGATAGCCGAGGGCATCGTCGTTCGATCCCTCGAGGGTGATCGCATGAGGTCCGTGAACCGTATCCGGCCGGTGGGGTACGAGGCATCGACGGCGATCGCGGTCCGGTCGACGGACTCCTTCGTGTTGTGGCGCGCGTACCTGCTGATCATGCTCGCCGCGGCGTTCGACGTGTACGACTGGCTCGATCGCTCCGTTCAAGGCGGGGCCACCCGCTACCTCATCATGACGGTGCCGATCGTGGCTGTGGTCTGGATCCGGCTGCGGCAGCCGGGGTTCCTGGTTCGTCGGCCGATGCCCTCCGACATCGTGCTGTTCGCGTTGTTCGTCTTCGGGCTCGGAGGTTCGCTCATCGGGGTGGCGTTCTTCGGCACGATCGAGAACGCCAGGCCGATCTTCCTGCCCATGTTGATCCCGTTCCTGTACCTGCTCACGACCGAGGATCCGACGGACCGCGAGGTCGCCACGACGCTCTCGTGGTTGTCGATCATCGCGACGGCCTATACGGCGATGAACGCGCTGGTGAACCTGGGGGTGCTGCCGGGGCTCGCGGAGTTCCGCCAGTATCGGAACGCGAGCGTCGCGATGGTCGCCCTGGCCGTCGCGACCGCGATCGTGCTCGGCAACCGGCGCCGGCTGCTGATCGTGCTCGCTCTCTCGGCGGTGATCTTCGTGACCTACCCGTCGGCGACCTCGGTGCTGGTCGGGGGGTCGGTCGTGCTGACGTTCTACCTCACGGGCCGGCGCTCGAGCGGCCTTCGCACCTTGCTGGTGACCGCTACGATCGTCACGGTCTCCGCGCTGGCGCTGGTGAACTTCGACCGGGGGATCGAGCTCACCGACCGGTACTTCGCGGCCGTCGACAAGGCGAACGCCAACAGTGGGCGCCTCGATCTGTGGACGGAGGGGCTCGACCGATGGCGCGACGCACCGATCTTCGGCTCCGGCTTCGCGGGGGAGGTGACCGCGGTGCGCTCCCGCGACCAGCGTGTGTTGCCCTTCCACAACGACTTCGTCCTGTTCCTCGCGAGCGGCGGCATCGTCGGGCTCGGGCTGCTCGTCGCGTGGTTCGCGTTGACCGAGCTCACCCTGATCCGCCGGTACCGCGGGTTCGTGCGAGCGGGCGACATGCGACGGGCGGGCCTGCTCAGAGCCATCCTCGTGTGCATCAACGCCTTCGTGGTCGCGATGGCGTTCAACCCAGTGCTGCCCGGCGCCTCGCGATCCGCCACGATCTTCGGGCTCTACGCGATCGCGATGTCGATCGGGGAGCCTCCGCCGGTCCCGCGCGGCGAACCCATCGGCGACCACGCGAAGTTCAGCGCACGCGCGGTGCCATCCGCTTGAACGCGGCTCGCTTCCGTCGCTGGGCGAGCGCCCAGTAGCCGCCGTGCACCGCGTCGGACGCCAACGACCGAGGTGAGGTGCCGATCTCGTCCAGCTGTTCGAGCAGCCCCTCGAGGTCGTACCCCATCACCGCCAGTCGCTCCGCGCCGATCCATCGCAGGTACTCGCGGCACCAGCGTTTGCGGTACGGATTGGCCAGGGTCGAGCGCCACTTCTCCAGCGGCTCGGCGCTGATCGTCGAGTACCGTCCCACGCCGGTGGGATCGCCCATCGATCCCTCGAGCCGGACCTCGTTGAACGTCGTCAGCAGGTCGTCCGTGTAGGACAGGTCGAGGTATGCGAAGATGCCCGGCCAGGTGCCGGCCGGATCGCCCACCAGGTCTTCGTACCGCACGGCGATCGTCGAGTCGCGATGCGAGTCGTAGGCGTCGACCAGGAGGCCGAGACCCCGCAGATCGCCCTGCCATCGGTCGACGTTCCAGCGCCCCCTCGCCCAGGTCTGGACGATCGAGGCGACGATCGCGAGCGGGTTCCGCCACAGGAAGACGCTCTTCGCCTCCGGGAAGACCTCGAGCAGGTCGTCGACCACGTAGTGGTAGCGGGGCGTCTTGTCGAGGAAGTACCGCGTTTCGGGACCCGCGGCGCGCGAGTACAGGTCGATCCCGAAGTCGTGCAACGCCCGTCGGTAGTCGCGCTCGCCGTCGGGCAGCGAACGGAGGAACTCCGCGATCGCCCGGGCGGCGATCGGTTGCGTGTACTCGGCGGCGATGCCTCGCTCCCGCGTCGCGTACAGGTGTGGCAGCAGCACCCACGGCTCGGCCGCGGTCGCGATCTCCCGATGTCCTGCGAGCACCCGCTGGACCAGGGTCGAGCCCGATCGCGGCAGCGACAGCAGGAAGATCGGCGTGACGCTCACGATGCCTCGAGCACGTCGCGGTAGCGGGCGGCGATGCCCACGGGGTCATAGGTCTCACGGACCCGAGCGACGTCGGTGGCCGAGGGACGGGCGGCGTCCGGATCGTCGAGCATCTCGCCGAGGCGGTCCGCCATCTCCTTCGGATCTCGCGGATCGTCGAGGTAGGTGGCGATGCCCATCGTGACTTCCGGGATCGATGTGGCTCGCGAGGTCAGCACGGGCAGGCCGAGCCCCAGTGCCTCGATCGGCGGCATGGCGAACCCCTCGAACAGCGACGGGAAGGCGAACACGGTGGCCCGACGGTACAGCGAGCCCAGGGTTCGGTCATCGACGTAGCCGGTCTCGACCACGACATCGCGCAGCTCCGCGTCGTCGATCAGCCGGTCGAGGGGCGTGGTCCTCGCGATCCCCTTGAGCCGGTCACCGAGCTGGCCGGCGAGCACCAGCTTGGCGTCGCGATGGGCTCCGCGCCGTCGGAGCTCGGCGAAGGCGCGCACGAGGGTTGCGAGGTTCTTGTGCGGGTACTGGGCGGCGACGGCCAGCACGAACGGCCCTTCGCCCACCGACCCGGGCAACCGGCCGTCCACCGACAGGCGCTCCCACGAGATCGGGTTGTGGATCGCGATCACCCGGGGCGCCCAGCGTCGCCCGTACCGGGCGAGCACGTCCTCACGAACCTGTTCGGAGATCGCGACGGTTCGATCCGCGAACCGCAACGTCGCCTCGTGCGAGGCGCGGAGCCAGGCACGCTTTCGAGCGCTGAAGTTCTGGGGCAGCGACAGGTACTGCAGGTCGTGGATCACCGTGACGAACCGCGGGCGACCCCGTGTGCGGGGGTAGGGGGCGGTGAAGTAGTTCGTGAACAGGACGGCGTCGTGCTCGCCGAGGCGGCTGCGGAGCGTGGCGGTGATGCGGGTGAACCGGTTCCCGGGACCGTTGAGGGTGCGGAACCGTACGCGGTCGGAAGCCGGCCACGGCCGGTCCGTGTAGACGACGAGCTCGTCCTCGGCCGGACAGGCCTGTGCGAGCCCGGCCACGAGGTTCGCGACCATGTGCTCCGCGCCCCCCACGCGTCCCGGATCGACGAAGCTCGCGTCGACGGCGATGCGCACGCCGTCAGCCCTCATGCACGAAGCGGATGCGACCGGTCTTCTTCGCGATCAACCAGCGGGGGTTCCGGGCGTTCAGGCGCAGGCTGAGGAGTTTGCCGCGTACCCACCCAAGGCGGTCGACGGTGCCGTTCTTCTCCTGCACGCGGCGGCTCTCGCGCGCCATCACGTCGGGCTTGAACGACAGCTGTTCTCCGTGCAGGCGAAAGCGTCCCAGCGTTCGCTGCAGGATCAGCGGCTCGGCGACCCGCCGGCACCGCGCGTACATGTCGTAGTCGCCGGTGTTGCGGAACGTGGTGTCGAACGGGCCGACCTCGTCGAACAGATCCCGGCGCATCCACACGGTCTCCTGCGGCACGCACGACCAACCGAGGCCGAGGTAGGAGCGGAGCGTGAACGGCACCGGCTGCATCCACGCGAACGCATGGCCGTCGCCGTCGATGAACTCCCGCTTGCCCATCAACCATCTCGCCTCGGGGTGGTCGCGGAACGCCTGTGCGACGGCTGCGAGCGCGCCGGGGGGGATCTCATCGTCGGCGTTGACGTAGCCCACGATGTCGCCCTCGACGATCGACAGTCCCCGGTTGACCGCGTCGTACATGCCCTGATCATCGGTGGCCACCACCACGCGCGTCGGGAAGCCCGCCGCCACCGCTGTCGTGCCGTCGGACGATCCGCCGTCGACCAGCACGTGATCGATCTCGATCTCATCGGAAGCCTGAGCCCAGATCGATCGCAGCGTGGCCCCGAGGTACCGCTCGGCATCGAGCGTGGGCGTCACGATCCCGAACCGTTGGGAGGGACGTGGGGTCGGCACTGGGGCTCTCGACTGGGTTGTTGTGGTCGTGTCCATCCGCGAAGGGAGCGTATAGGGCGTCAGCGTCTCGGCTGGAACGCCACGGGCTTGCCGTCGGGCGAGCGTCGTGGGGCCGGCGACCTACGGTAGCAGTGGTCGCGTTCCGCACCATCGGCCGAACGGCCCTTCTCACGCGCCGGACGGGGTACGCCGGTCCGGCGACTTGCCGGTCGCCCGGCGTCTGATACATTCGCGCTACCTCGCCGACCGTGAAGGCTCGGTGAGGCTTTTTCGTGCTCGGGGTCGAGAGAGCCGAAGGAGGTGAACCGCGAGAGCGATCCCCGTTCGCGCCCAGGAAGGAGCAGCCGATGCGAGTGATGGATCGATCCCTTCTCCTGCCTCTGATGCACCGCCTGTACCAGGCCCTCGCGCGACGGTGCCTGGATCCGATCAGGAGCCTGTTCGGCCCACGAGCCACCGATCCCGAGATGCACGTGATCGTCGCCGCGTCGTCGGCCACGACGTCGGCTGCCCGTACCGACGGCGCCGAGTCTGCCGCACACGAAGATCGACGCCGCCGCGGACCCCTGCGGCTCATCGTGCGGCTGCTCCCCTCCGCGCCCGCCTTCTCTCCTCGGACGACGTAGTCACGGGTCCAGAGGGGCACGCCGCCGGCGCGTTCCTCAAGCCGACCGGGCGCTCGTGTCGAAGCCTCACACACGGGAACCGGGTGGCTCCACGCGACCGTGACCGCGTTGTTCCGGAGGGAGTATCCGCATGGATCGCACGATCGATCGACGTTCATTCCTGAAGCAAGGCGCGGCCGTGGGCACCGCCGCGCTCGGCCTCTCCGTCTACGGCCTCGGTGACCTCGAGGCCTTCGCCGGCCGCCGCGGCTGCCGGTTGGGGGCGCTCGTGCTGGTGGGTGACCAGTTGACCGCCCTCAAGCAGATGGAGAAGCGCATGGGCCGCCGGTTCGCGACGACCCATCATCGGCTGCCGTGGAACAACGACCTCGACAACTCGTTCACCCGGTGGAGCGTGCAGACCGGTCACAAGCCGATCGTCTCGTGGTTCGCGCGCACCAACAAGTCGGCGCCCGCGAAATGGCGCGAGATCGCCTCAGGACGCGAGGACGGCTGGATCGAGCGCCAGGCGAGGAGCCTGAAGCGCCTGGGAGGCCGGGGGTACCTCTGCTTCCACAAGGAGCCCGAGGACGAGGGCACCCCGAACGACTGGAAGGCCGCGTATCACCGGGTGCGCACGATCTTCGACAACACCGGGGTGTCCGGCTACAAGTACCTGGTGGTGCTCACCGCGGCGACGTACAACGCGGGTGAGGCGGCCATGTGGTTGCCGAACCGCTACGACGGGCTCGGCGTCGACGGATACAACCGGCACCGGTGCCGCGGCGTGGACTGGCGTTCGTTCCGAAAGATCTTCGCACCGTCGCGTTCCTTCGCGAAGGCTCGGGGCAAGAAGCTGTACGTGATCGAAGCCGGCTGCGTGGAACGCAACCCCGGTGAGAAGGCCAAGTGG
>Ga0256867_10000539_pt1 | contig 15008 bp, 13 predicted proteins | sample RVTome_15_FD_185939 | JGI IMG/M metagenome (GOLD analysis project Ga0256867, IMG submission 185939) | Soil microbial communities from uranium-contaminated site in the Upper Colorado River Basin, Wyoming, United States - RVT150D86 (HiSeq) ... | reverse complement strand
TGACTCGAAGTAAGCCAGCTGTGCGACTTCGTTGATCACACGCAGCCCATCAGACGGGTCGATCAACAGGTGAGTGGCGTTCGACACGAGCTCATCATCCCCGGCAAGCCGTCTCAGATCGTCGACGATGAAGCTGGGCAGGTCGAGACGAGCGGGAGAGTCGAGCTCCTTCCAGCCAACCGCCCCGACCCGTGTTCGCCGCCCGACACCGGCCTCGGCCGGCGACCGGGCGAGACTGGACCCCACCCGGTCGGGCTGGCCCGGCAGGCTGAATCCGGGGAAGAGACGAACTTCCATGGGCAGGGGCGCCGCCTGGGCCATCCCCATGCACTCGTTGCCTACGAGGACCACCGGGTCTCCAGCAGGTTCCACCACGAGGAGAGCCTCCTCGAAACGTGGGTCGAAGCCGGTCAGGTAGGCCATGTTGGCGCTGTGCTCCCGGTCCGCGTATACGACGATGACATCGTGACGGCGGCCTCGGCCCGACGGCGAAGCTCGGTCAGGCGCTCCCGGTAGATGATGGCGGGCAGGGAAGGGATTTCGGACGGCATCCCGAAATCGGGCAGCTCTCTACGTCACGAAGGCGAACCGGTCGGTGCTGGTCCATGCGCTCAGTCTGCCGGAGTGGGTAGCGCCACGGGACCGGATCCGCGTTCCCATGTGTACCGGCGATTCACTTGAAGAGACTCCCATCCCCCCGTCTCACCGTCCGGCCAGATGACTCTGACTCGGGCGCCGTTGACCGGACCCAGACCGAAGTGAATGGGCCCATGCTCACCAGAGCCGTGCCCACCACCGACAGTCATCTCGCGAGTGAGACGCAGGTTGCCGGCCTCGACTTCGATCCAGGCGCCCAGGGCGTCGCGGTTCGATCCGGGCTGCAGGGGGCTGACGGCGATCCAGTTGCCGGTGTCACCTACGTTACGCCATACCTTCACCGGTCGACGACGCTCCACGACGACCACGTCGAGTTGGCCATCGAGATTCAGATCGACGACCGCGGCCCCTCGGCTTCGGTCGAAGTCGAGGAGACCGGCCACGTCTGCGGTCTCGACGAACGTCCCGTCCGCCTGGCCGAGCAGGAGATTGTTGGGGTCCTCGTCCGCGAAGTCGACCTGGTCCTCGACATTGCCCTTGGTGACGAACAGATCGACGAAGCCATCGTTGTTGACATCGTCGAACTCGGCATGCCAGGCGGTGGACGGACGCAGGGTGTCACCCGTGAAGGGGCGGTGCGCCGTCACCCCGACGGCGAGGGCAATATCCTGGTAGTTGGGAGTGTCTGCTCCATCTGCGAGGGTTTGCAGCTTGTTGTCACCCTGGCTGGTCAGGAACACTTCCGGCAACCCATCGCTGTCGAGATCCTGGCTGGCGATTCCCATGCCCCAGATCTGTAGCTGGTTCCAACCCTCATCGTCGCCATAGGGTGCCGGCGAGGAGCCCATCTCCCAGAGTTGCTCCTCGCCATCCGTGTAGTAGTGGCGATCGTTGGTCATCCGGAGATCGGGGGACCCCGACCGGTTCCAATCGCTGAACAGGACCGAGAGAGCGCAGTAGCCAGGCGAAAGTCGCACGGGGGCTCCGTAACCCGTGTCTCCCACAGGACGAAGGAGGAAGTGGTCCTCGCACTCGTCGCGATCTCCCGACGCCTCGACCCGGAGATAGTTGCCGAATGCCAAAGTGGGCAATGAGTCGTCATCGGCCCAAGAGGCGCTGAAACCGACGGTCCAATGGTCTCCGCCGTCGATCCCCCAGGTCTCGTTCGCGTCCTCGAATCGGCAGTCCCCGGTGCCACGCAGCACCACGTTCTCCCCGATGCGGAGCACTACGAGATCGACGAGGTGGTCGGAGTCGATGTCGATGGGGTAGGCCCCGGTGACTCCGACCAGGTCGGTTGGATCGCTCGAAAGCCGGGTGAAAGCCAGCTCGCCTCCCGGCTCGCTCTCATTTACGAACAGACCTGCTGGTCGCGACCCGCCGGCCAGGTAGATATCGGGGAGATCGTCCTCGTCGCAATCGAATACGGCGACTCCGCCACCGACGAAGTGCTCGAAACCCCCGTCGTAGACGTGATCGATCCCCGCGGCCCCTTCGAGGGTGGCGAAGGCTGGTGGGCTCATCGCCTCGACGACCGATGCAGCGTCGAGCCATGAGCCGACGAGCATTGCACCGGCTGCGGTGACTGCTGCTCCCACCACCAGCCCGAGAGCCAGCCAGGCAACGGAACCGGCGCGCTCATCGGACCGCCCACCGGTCATCCTCTTTGCCTCCTTCGACTCACGCGCCCACAATCTCCCTCCTGACAGATGCACGGAGACTCATGAGCAACGTCGAACCGGTCCAGTGGGGAGTGCTCAGCACCGCCGATATCGGTCTCAACAAAGTGATCCCGGCCATGCAACGGTCGGAGATGAGTGTTGTCGCCGCCATTGCCTCCCGGTCTACATCTCAGGCCGCGGCGGCTGCCGACCGTCTCGGCATCCCCAGGGCGTACGGTTCGTATGAGGAGTTGCTCTCCGACCAGGCCATCGAGGCGGTCTACATCCCCCTCCCCAACCACATGCATCTGGAGTGGGCGGTGGCCGCCGCCGAAGCCGGCAAACACGTGCTGTGCGAGAAGCCACTGGCGTTGACCTCCACCGATGCCCGAACCATGGTCGCTGCCTGCGAGGACGCCGGTGTCCGCCTCATGGAAGCTTTCATGTACCGTCAACACCCTCTCTGGGTCGAGGCCAAGCGTCTCGTCGACACAGGAGCCATTGGCGAGCTCCAGGTCGTTGACGTTGTCTTCTCCTACTTCAACGACGACCCGGGCAATATCCGGAATATCCCAGAGTTCGGGGGCGGGGCGCTCTATGACATCGGGTGCTACGCGGTCAACGCTTCCCGCATGCTGTTCGGGACCGAGCCGACCGAAGTCAACGCGTCGATTCGAGAGGACCCGTCGATGGGGATCGACATCGTGGCCTCGGCAATCATGCGATTCGGCCCGGGCACCGCGAACTTCGTCTGCTCGACGCGGATGGAGCCCGACCAGAGAGTCGACATCTATGGAACCGAGGGGAGATTGGTGATAGAGATCCCGTTCAACATCCCACCCGAAATCCCAACGAGGATCCTCGAAGTCAGAGGTGGGAAGCCCCCTGTCGCGCCGGCGATGACGGTTCACGAGATACCTCCTGCCGACTCGTACACAGTGCAAGCAGACGGATTCTCCAGGGCCCTCAGAACTGCCTCACAGGTCCCGGTCTCACCAGCCGACGCAGTGGCCAATCTCGAAGTCATCGAGACGATCTTCGCTCAAGCTCGGGGCAACTGAGCACGTCGAGGGGCTCAAGCCTGACTGGCCCCGCCCACACGGGCGGCGGGATCGACCATGAGCTCGCCCATGACCAGCTCGGCCGCTCCGAGCAGGAGTGCTTCTGCTCCCAACTCGCTCCTCCCGATCGTGCATGCGCCCCAGGGTGCGTCAAGCGCGACCTCCTTGGCCCCGCCCTCCACGGCTGCCGCCATGTGGGGGTAGAGGGCGTGGTAGAAACCGCCCACGACGATCCTCTCGGGGTTCAGGACGTTGATCAGATTTCCGATGCCGATGCCGAGCCAGCGACCGGTCTCCCACAGTGCTGAATGCGTTTCGGAGTCCTCCTGGCCGAGTCGCCGCAGGATTTCATCGATCGGACGCTCTCCCTCCCATCCCTTGAGCCCGGCTCTTTCCATGAGCGCCTCCTCACCCACCTCGGTCTCCCAGCACCCGGTAGCACCACAGCGGCACGGCCGCCCCTCGGGATTGATCATCATGTGCCCCGCTTCACCCGCATAGCCGGACATACCGAGCATCGGGACCGCGTCGTGGATGATGCCGATGCCGACGCCGACCTCTCCCGCCACGAAGATCATGTTCCTGGCGCCTCTCCCGGCTCCACGACGGAACTCGCCCAGTGCACCGAGATCGGCCTCGTTGGCCACCCGCACTTCTCCGACATCGACCTGCTTGGAGATCATCTCCGCGATGGGCACGTCGAGCCATCCGAGGTTCGGTGCCATGTGAACGAAGCCATCAGATCGGCGCACTACACCGGCCACAGCCACACCGGCCCCAAGTAGGACATGACTGGATGGGAGCTTCTCCAGCAACGGGCCAGACAATCTGGCGAGACGGTCGACTACATCATCGGGACGGGTGTTGGTAGGCGTGTTCGGCTCCCGCACCTCCTCGAAGATGTGACCCCCGAGCCCGACCGTGGCGACGGCGATCGAGTCCACCTCCAATTCGACGGCGAGCACCACCGCTCCCTGTGGCGAGACCCTGGCGATGGAAGAGGGGCGACCGGGGCGGGGGCTGGGGATACCCGGGCTTTCCACCACGAGACCCAACGTGACCAACTCCCCAATCAAGTCCCGGATCGTGGAGCGGTTCAGCCCGGTCTCCGCGGCCAGCTCCGACCGAGACATCGGCCCTCCGAGGTGGAGACGGTCGAGCACGGCAGAGAGGTTGTGCCGCCGGAGCTCCTCGCTGGAGAGACCACGACTCAGGGGTTCGGAGAAACGCGCTTCCGCCAACTCAACTCATTTGTTGGGGTGGACACAATATAACTGCGAAGTTTGTTGCAGACCCGAACAATTAAGTTGTAATCTCGCCCGATGTCATGGCCGCGGGGACCTTCGATGAGGGCCACGACGGTCGGGACACGATCCAGAGGAGGAAAATGTTGACTAAGAAGAGATACCTCATCGCACTCTTCGCCGTTCTCGCCATGCTCATCGCGGCATGTGGTCCGGCGGACGAAGGCACCGACACCACAGAAGCCACCGGGACCACCCAGGAATCGCCGGATACCACTGACGGTTCGACAGACACCACTGCAGTGAGTGGTGAGGACATCACCGTCGGTGTCTCGTGGAACAACTTCAACGAGCCCCGGTGGGCGAACTTCGACAAGCCAGCGATCATCGAGGCACTCGATGCCGCTGGCGCTCAGTACATCGAGTCAGATGCCGGATCATCGGCCGAGCAGCAGCTCACCGACGTCGAGAACCTGATCTCTCAAGGCGCCGATGTCCTGATCATCCTGGCTCAGGACGGCACCGCCATCCTGCCCGCCGTGGAGAATGCGCTCGATCAGGGGATCCCCGTCATCGCCTACGACCGACTGATCGAGAACCCCGAGGCTCTCTACATCACGTTCGACAACATCGGAGTCGGGACATTGATGGCCGAAGTCATCTATGGCCTCGTGCCAGAGGGCAACTACGTCGTCATCAAAGGCAACCAAGCCGATGCCAACGCCGACTTCCTTCGGGAGGGCATGGATGTGATCATCGGCGACCCGGTTGCCAGTGGCGACATCACCATCGTGTGTGAGGAGTACACCGACAACTGGGACGGCGCCATCGCCCAGACCACGATGGAGCAGTGTCTGACCGACAACAACGACGACATCGACGCCGCCCTCGTAGAGAATGACGGCATGGCGTCTGGTGTGGTCGCAGCCCTTGCTGCGGTGGGGCTCGACGGTCAGATCCCGGTGTCCGGACAGGATGGCGATACCGCCGCTCTCAACCGGGTCGCTCTCGGTACCCAGACGGTTTCGGTGTGGAAGGACGCTCGTCTGCTGGGTCAGGCTGCCGGTGAGGCTGCCGTCCAGTTGGCCCAAGGGGCTGCCCTCGGCGATGTCAGCGGAGTGATCGACTTCGAGTCACCGGGCGGCAACACGATGACGACGATCCTGTTGGATCCGACGCCGATCACCCAGGAAAACTTGAACCTGGTGCTCGATGCCGGATGGATCGATGACGCGACCCTCTGTCAGAATGTTGAGGCTGGCTCCGTGGCGGCCTGTCCCTGATCGATAGAGACCCTTGACCTGGGGTCGAAGATGAGTGCATGCCGCGCTCCCGACTCGATTGGGGGCGCGGTGTGTACGTTTCAGACTCGAGCTAGATGGCAGTAACAGAAGAGACCAAGACCGGCGAGGCGGCCGCTCTCGAACGCGACGAAAGCCCGGCCGCCGGTTTGCTCGCGAGCCCTTGGGCCGTGATTAAGCGTGGATTCCGGAGCCTCGACCTCGACACCAGGCTCTTCGGCATGATCGCCGGGTTGCTGGTGATCTGGGTGCTATTCCATTTCTGGTCGGGTGGAACGTTCCTGACACCCCGCAACCTCTGGAACTTGACCGTTCAGACTTCGGTCGTGGCGATCATGGCCACCGGCATGGTCATGATCATCGTCTCCCGCAACATCGACCTCTCTGTGGGCTCGATGCTCGGATTCATCGGTATGTTCATGGCACTTCTTCAGGCGGAGTGGCTGCCGCAGTACATCGGCTTCGACCAGTGGTACACCTGGATCATCGTGCTCGCGGCCGGCCTCGTCCTCGGCGCCACGCTGGGTCTTCTCCAGGGAGCGGTCATCGCCTACGCCGCGGTGCCCTCCTTCATCGTGACCCTCGGCGGTCTTCTCATTTGGCGGGGACTGGCATGGGTCTTGGCAAGTGGGCGGACCATTGCGCCCATGGACTCGGCATTCCAACTCCTCGGTGGTGGGGCGCGGGGATCGATTGGGGGGACCATCAGCTGGATCATCGGGGTTCTGGCATGTGCCGCCGTCGTGCTGCTCCTGGCGAGTCGGCGTCGCACCCGGCTCAAGTTCGGGTTCCGCGTCCGTCCCTTGTGGGCGGACATCGCGTTGACGGTCTTCGGATGTGCTTCGGTCCTCGGCGCCGTTTGGTTCCTCAACCGATACTTCATGCCGGAGGGCCTCGCGATGGCATATGCCGAAGAGAACGGGTTGGAGTGGCCGGCCGGTGGTCTCGAAATACCGTTTGGGATCGCCAACCCGGTTTTGATCGCGATTGGCACGGCCATCGTCATGACCTTCATCGCCACTCGGCGACGCTTCGGCCGTTACATCTTCTCGATCGGGGGCAACCCCGAGGCGGCTGCGCTGGCGGGCATCAAGACAAGGCGCACCATCGTCATGACCTTCATGATGATGGGGATACTCGTGGGGCTCGCCGCGGGGGTGCAGGTGGCACGGCTCAATTCGGCGACCAGCGGTCTGGGAACCCTTCAGGAGCTGTACGTGATAGCGGCGGCCGTCATCGGCGGCACATCGCTGGCGGGAGGGATCGGGACCATATTCGGTGCCGTTCTCGGCGCGTTGGTGATGCAGTCGCTCCAGTCGGGGATGGTGCTGGTCGGTATCGAAACAGCCCTTCAGGACGTGGTGGTTGGAGTCGTACTGGTAGTGGCCGTGGCGGTCGACGTTGCCTACAGGAGGAGGCAGACGACATGAGCGCACCGACCGCGACTCGGCCACTCGTCGAGATGCGGGACATGAATGTCAGCTTTGGTGGGGTTCACGCCGTCGAGAACGTCACGATCGACTTGTACCCGGGTGAGATCCATGCCCTGGTGGGGGGGAATGGGGCAGGCAAGTCGACATTGATCAAGACGCTCTCCGGCGCCCAACGCCCCGACTCCGGGCAGATCTGGGTCAACGGGGAGCATGTTGTCATCCACAGCCCGATCGACGCCAAGAACCATGGCATCGAGACGATCTATCAGACCCTGGCACTGGCGGACAACATCGACGCCCCCGGCAACATGTTCCTCGGAAGGGAGCTCCGAACGCGATTCGGGAATCTCGACGATTCGGCCATGGAGGCCGCCACCCGCGACATCATGGCGCGGCTCAATCCGAAGTTCGAGAACCTCAAGGCTCCGGTCGCATCTCTCTCGGGAGGGCAACGCCAATCGGTTGCCATCGCACGCGCCGTCCACTTCAACGCTCGAATCATGATCATGGATGAGCCCACGGCCGCCCTCGGCCCAGCCGAGACGGAGCAGGTCCGCCAGCTCATACGCCAGCTCAAGGACGATGGTCTGGGGATCATCCTCATCAGTCACGACATCCACGACGTCTTCGACCTCGCCGACCGCATCAGCGTCATGCTGCAGGGCCGGCTCGTGGGCACGGTGAACAAAGACGACGTCACCATGGACGACGTCCTGGCGATGATCATCATCGGGAAACGGCCTGGCGAGACAACCCAATCCGAGCTCGACGAGCTGCGCGGATAGCCGGGCTCATTCCAACTCATGACGACAAGGAGGTGCTCCCAATGGGCGACCTGCAAGGAAGAACAGCGCTCGTCACGGGGGCCAGCCGCGGCATCGGCGCAGCGGTAGCGCGTGCTCTCGACGCCTCTGGTGCCAACCTCGCTCTCGCCTCCCGGAGCGGTGACGACCTCGGTATAGCGAACGCGCTGGCAACGCCCACCGACGTGAGGGACCTGAGGGCGCTGCAGTCGCTAGCGGCAGCCACAGCTGAACGCTTCGGAGGCATCGACATCCTGGTGATCAACGCGGGGGTCGGCTCGTATGGCCCCTTCCTCGAGCTGCCCGAGGACGAGCTGGAGGAGATGATCGACATCAACGTCAAGGGGGCGATCTACTCGGCCCGTGCCGCACTTCCGTACTTGGTGAACTCACAGGCGGCCGACCTGGTGACCGTGGCCAGCGAGGCCGGCCGTCGCGGTCTGCCCCTCGAGGCGGTCTACTGCTCTTCGAAGTTCGCTCAGGTGGGGCTGACGCGGGCGCTCGACCACGAGCTCAGGGAGCAGGGAGTCCGCTGCACCACGGTGGCCCCTGGCGGCGTCGCCACCGACTTCGCCATGGGCCGGGGCCGTACTCCCGACATGCCCGCGCTGGCTCAGATGATGAGGCCCGAGGACGTCGCTGACGCCGTCCTCTACGTGATTACTCGCCCCCGCAACCACCGAATCCTCGAGGTGGCGTTCCGACCCATGTCCGAAGCATCGATGGGATAGGAAGATGACGTTCTTCGACCAAGTGGAGAAAGTAGGCGCGGTCGGCTCGGGTGCCGACCTGTCGTACGAGGTCTACGAGCCCAATCGCGAAGTGCTGGGGAAGAGGATGGAGGATCAGCTTCGCATCGCCGTCTGCTATTGGCACTCCTTCAACTGGCCGGGGTCGGATGTATTCGGCGAGGGGACATTCGATCGACCTTGGCTGGGACCCGTAGACGACCCGATGGCCGCCGCCCATCAAAAGATGGATGCCGCGTTCGAGTTCTTCACGAAGCTCGGCGTTCCCTTCTTCTGCTTCCATGACAGGGACATCGCCCCAGCCGGGGTCACTTTCGCCGAGACCGCACGGAACCTCGAGACGATGGTCGACTACGCCGAGGAGAAGATGGCCGAGAGCGATATTCACCTCCTCTGGGGAACGGCGAACCTCTTTGGTCATCCGCGTTACGCCGCGGGCGCCGCCACCAACCCCGATCCCGAAGTCTTCGCCTATGCGGCGGCCCAGGTCAAGCATGCCCTCGAGGCAACCCACCGGCTCGGTGGCGCCAACTATGTGCTGTGGGGCGGACGGGAGGGTTATGAGACTCTCCTCAACACCGACCTGAAACGAGAACAGGATCAGCTGGCCCGGTTCCTCCACATGGTGGCCGATCACAAGCGGGAGATCGGCTTCGAGGGGACGCTCCTTCTCGAACCCAAGCCGGCGGAGCCCACCAAGCACCAGTACGACTACGACTGCCAATCCGTTCATGGCTTTCTCATCAAATACGGGCTGGTCGACGACTATCGGGTGAACATCGAGGCCAACCACGCCACCCTGGCCGGGCACTCCTTCCATCACGAGGTGGTCTATTCGGTCGCCAACGGCATCTTTGGTTCGATCGACGCCAACCGGGGTGACCCGCAGAACGGCTGGGACACCGATCAATTCCCCAACTCCGTGGATGAGATGTCACTGGCTCTCTACGAGATCATGACCGGCGGTGGGTTCACCTCGGGAGGGTTCAACTTCGACACCAAGCTGCGGCGGCAATCGATCGACCGGGCCGATCTGTTTCACGGGCACGTGGGAGGTATAGACACCTTGGCCCGCGCCTTGTTGGTGGCTGCCGACCTGATCGAGCGGGCGACGCTCTCGGCTCCCAAGAACGCTCGTTACGCAGGGTGGACCGGGCCACTTGGCGAAGAGATCCTGGACGGAACCGAGACGCTCACGTCGTTGACAGCGAAAGTAACGGCCGGCGAGATCGATCCCGAGCCGGTGTCCGGGCGACAAGAGTTTCTGGAAAACCGTGTCAACGAGGTGATTTGGTCCGTCGAGGCATGAGTTGATCGAGACCGTTGTCGGGCCATACACCCTGGAGATCGCCACCGGGTTCGGTCCACGAATCACAGGTCTCCGGAGAGACGAAGGCCCACAGATCCTGGCCCGGCTCGGTCCCGAGGCCGTGATCGATCACCCCGGCGGGACCTACAGATTTCACGGCGGCCACCGGCTCTGGGCCGCACCGGAGACTCCAGAGGTCACATACGCCAACGATGATCATGGCTGTCACGTGGAAACGCACGCCGGCTCGGTGACCATCGCTGCGGACTTCGACGAGGCGGGGTATCGAAAACAGATCGAGGTGAGCGCCGACGGCGACTGGTTGCGGGTAGAGCACACCCTGGCACGGGCAAGGGGGGTTAGAGGTACCGCCGCGGCTTGGGCGATCACTCAACTACCTCTCGGCGGTCTGGCTCTCCTCCCGCTCATCGGGCCCCAGACCGGAGCCCTCCCCAATCGTCGTCTGGTGATTTGGCCATACACGAGCTTGGACGACCCCAGAATCCGGTGGAACTCCCTCGGTGTCGAGATATCTGGGTCGGGTCAAGAGCCACTGAAGCTGGGAGCGGGCCCGAGTCGTCCCGATCTCGGCTATCTGAGGGAGGGGCTTCTGTTCACCAAGAGTTTCGTCTCTTCATCCAATGGCGACCTCCCCGACCTGGGAGCGGGCAGCCAGGTGTACGTCGGTGAAGGGTTCTGCGAGCTGGAGACCATCGGCGGACTTTCCGATAGCGAGGTCGCAACGGTTACCGAAGGCTGGCGTGTCGATTTGTGTAGCAATGTCGAAATGGCGTGGAACCTGCTGACCAGTGAAAGCGCTTCTTGAGCAAGCTCATCGGCATCGACGTATCCACGACGGCCACCAAGGCTTTGGTCATCGACCAGGGCGGCTCTGTGGTCGGCGTCGGCGCTTCCTCGTACGAGTACGACACTCCCAGGCCCACCTGGTCCGAACAAGACCCTCACTTGTGGTGGGACGCAACCGTCATCGCTGTCCGTTCGGCGCTGGAGCATTCCGGGGTCGGCCCGAAAGACATCGACGCCCTCGGGCTCACCGGTCAGATGCACGGATCGGTTCTCCTCGACGATGACCGCCAGGTCGTCCGGCCGGCTCTCCTGTGGAACGACCAACGCACCGCAGCGGAGTGTGATGAGATCAGGGCAAGGGTGGGGCGAGAGCGTCTGATCGCGACGACAGGGAATGACGCCCTGACCGGGCTCACCTCACCGAAGCTGCTCTGGGTGCGCAACAACGAGCCGGACAATTGGGCTCGGGTTCGGCTCGTGGTGCTACCCAAGGACTACGTGCGGCTCCGGCTGACCGATGTCCCGGCGGTGGACGTGGCAGGCGGTTCGGGCACCGGTCTGTTCGACCTAGCCGACAGAACCTGGTCGGTCCCGGTGCTACAAGCCCTCGCGCTCGACCCGAAGCTCTTTCCCGAGGCCCACGAAGGGCCGGACATCACCGGTCGACTCACCGATGCGGCTTCTGCGGCAACTGGCTTGTTGGCGGGCACACCGGTAGTAGCGGGAGGGGGGGATCAGTCGGCAAATGCAGTGGGCGTGGGCGCCACGATCAGCGGCAGGGTGGCACTGTCATTGGGCACATCCGGGGTGGTGTTCGCAACATCGGACGGACCGACCGTCGAGGAGGACGCCCGAGTCCAAGCTTTCTGCCACGCGATTCCTGACCGTTGGCACATGATGGGCGTGATGCTGTCGGCAGCAGGAAGTCTGCGTTGGCTCAGAGACGCGGTGGCCCCCGGAGACGAATTCACCGAGATGATCGACGGGGCGTCTCGGGTGGCCGCCGCAAGCGAAGGCCTTCTCTTCCTCCCTTACTTGTCTGGAGAGCGCACCCCCCACCCGGACCCCAAGGCGCGCGGCGCCTTCGTCGGGCTGACCACGAGCCATGACCTGAGACACATGACACGCGCCGTGATGGAGGGCGTCGCCTTTGGGCTCAGGGACGGGCTCGATCTCATGGTGCAGGCCGGGGCACCCAGGCCGGAGTCAGTTCGTGCATCCGGGGGTGGGACCAAGAGCGCCTTGTGGCGGCAGATCCTCGCCGACGTTCTCGAAACCCGCATCGACAGGGTCGTCACCGAGGAGGGGGCAGCGTATGGGGCCGGGCTCCTGGCCTCGGTCGGCGCCGGTCACCACGCGTCCGTCGATGCAGCCGTCGACAGCCTGGTCCAGCTCGAGCCTGGGTGCGAACCCAGCCAGAACGTCGGCGTGTACCGGGCCGCACACGCCAGATATCGGGAGCTGTATCCGGCCCTGCGACCGATCTTCCACGCCGACGATTGATCAGACGTTCGGAGATGTGGGTGCCGTCCACCGCGGGGGTGTCTGGCTGGACGGAGCCCGCCAACTCAAGGTCGACCACGTCTGGGCAGTTCGTTCTCCTGGGATTAGCCGCATGGTTTGCGCATCGGATGGCTCGAGCCGATTAGGGATCTGTCGCTGACATGTTCGGGTCGTTGAGACTGGGTTCTCCGTGCTGCTCTAGCGGCGAAGGGAACGTTTGGCCGGCTCTTGCCTTGGTCAGGCTGGCGAGAATGTCAGTGTGCGGGCCACGACTTCTGAGGCGGTGTCCATGAGGAGGCGGTCGTGAGACCAGGCGTGGGCTCGGAGCACGTCGGCGGCTGACCCGGCGTCGATTCCCATCTGCGCCATGACCATGCCGGTGGCTTGATGGAAGGTGTCGTGTTCGGCTGGCTGGCCTAGGGAAGGGGGCGGTTGGCTGAGGGAGCCGACCACGAGTGAGGCGAGCTCCTTTGCGATCTGCTCGGCGTCGGCGAGAGTTTCGGGAGTGATCTTGCCTTGTCGGTCCTGGAGGTTGATTGTGGCGAAGGTGGTTCCTCCCGCTCGCAGGGGAACACCGGCGATGGATTGGTAGCCGATGGCGTGGGCCTTGGCCGAGAGCTGGGGCCATGGGTTGGTGTTGGAGGGAGCGGTTTCTGCGGTCTTCGATGTGCTGTTCACTCCGGCGTCGAAGCATGGCCCCTCTTGGAGGGTGAACTCCCATTCGTCCAGGGTGCGAGAGTCGTCCGACGAGGAACACAGGATGTGCTGATCGGAGGCTCCGACAAAGGAGATGGTGATGTCGCTGACGTCCAGCAGTCGGACGCAGTCGGTGGCCAGCGAACCCGGTAGTCCGGGTTTGTCCCATGTTGCGAATGATTCCCGCAGAGTGTCGAGGTCGGAGCGGCTGATCATCGGTTCGCTCGCTCTTCGATCATCGAGTCCAAACCGACCAGTTCGAGAAGTCGGCACACCGACGACGACGGTTCTCGAATGGTGATCGTCTCGGGGCCGTGCCCATCGACGGCGGTGAGAAGGTAGTGCAAGCCCCTGGCGTCCATGAACTTCAGCTCGGGGAGTAGGTAGACGACCCTCCGTGGGTGACCATTGCTCCCGCTCGGGTCGTTGTAGGACTCGAGGTGCTGTTTCAGCATCGGGCCGGTGGAGAGGTCCAGTTCGCCTCGTACCTCGATCATGAAAGCGGAGGGATCTTCGCTTCGCACTGAAACGTCAAGAGGAGGAGGCTCGTAACCGGATGGATCCGCTCTCGATTTTAGAGTTCTGACAGTCATGTCCTGGCCCTCCTCGATGGTTGAGGGTCCGCCAGGATCTGGAGCAGACTCGTTCGGTTGCGCTTGTCCACCACTCTACAGGCGCATTCGCTCTATGGGAAGAATGGGAGAACCAGCTAATCGCCAGAGGTGAGGTGAAGTGGTGTCAAGGCGCCCGAGACGATGGCGGCGGAGATGTCTCGCAGCCGCTCGTTGTTGTTCCGGGCTTGATTCCGGATGTGACCGAACGCCTCGTCCATGGTCAGGCCGGCCCCTTGTGCGACGATTCCCTTGGCCTGCTCGATCAATACCCGGGTCTCGAGCGCCGTCCGGAGCTGGGAGATCAGCGTCCGGTCGTCGATGGTCGCCCGGTCCTGGAGAATGGCGATGGTGGCCAGGTCCGCCAGAGCCTGGGCGACGGTCAGGTCATCGTCGGTGAGGTCGACTGTTTCGGTCGAGAACAGGTCGAGAGCCCCCAGGACCTGGCCGCGGAGTCGCATCGGAACAGCTGTGACTGCGCGGAATCCCGCCGAAAGTGCCGCCTCTCCGAATTCTGTCCATCTGTGCCGGGCCTGAGATCCGGCCAGGGCGCCGGACCTCACCGGGCGGCCGGTCCGAAACGCCTCCGTACCGGGACCTCCCTGGTTCTCCAGTTCCAACAGCTCCACCACGCCGGTGGCTTCGCTGCTCGCTGCCACCACCCGCAACTCACCGTTCCCGTCGGTCAACAACAGCCCCGCCTGGGCCACATCCAACAGATCAGTACAGCTCACCACCAGCTCAAAGAACAAGTCCACCGCGTCGAAGTCCGAGACCAGCGTGTCCGCCATGCTCACCAGCACCCGGACCAACCGACCCTCCCGAAACGTCATGGCGAAAGGCTACCCCTCGAAGTTCGCCGGCGAAAACGGAACGCTTTGGGTCCCGGCTCCGCCCAAGGACCGCAATTTCGGGTGCGGTTGCCGTTGTCGACGACCGGTCACCAGATCGCAGGCACCAGGTACCGCCCGGTCAGGCATTTCAACAGCATTGACCGTTGGATCAACTGGCCGGTTGGCGCTTCTGCCTCGGAGACCTTCAGCCAGCGCTCGGCGTAGGGCGAAACTCTTGGAGTGCTTTCCCTTGTGGCGCATGTGGGAACCGAGAGATAGGTGAGACCCGCGTTTCCGGTGTCTTCCCTGCTCAGGAGATGTTCTGGGTGGTCTCCAGGTAGTGAGTTGTGGGCCCACGTGGACTTGAACCACGGACCTCATCCTTATCAGGGATGCGCAC
>Ga0256867_10000538_pt1 | contig 15011 bp, 11 predicted proteins | sample RVTome_15_FD_185939 | JGI IMG/M metagenome (GOLD analysis project Ga0256867, IMG submission 185939) | Soil microbial communities from uranium-contaminated site in the Upper Colorado River Basin, Wyoming, United States - RVT150D86 (HiSeq) ... | reverse complement strand
ATGCTCTGCAACAGGGCCTCGGTGTAGGGCATCCTCATCTCGTTGAAGAGCACCCGCGTCGGTGCCTTCTCGACCAACCGTCCCGCGTACATCACCGCGATCTCGTCGGTGCGGCCGGCCACCACGCCGAGATCGTGGGTCACCAGGATCAGACCCATGTCCCGGTCCGACTGCTCGCGGGCCAGCAGGTCGAGTATCTGAGCCTGCACGGTTACGTCCAGCGCGGTGGTGGGCTCATCGGCGAAGAGCAGCTTGGGACCGCAGGCCAGGGCGATGGCGATGACGATCCGCTGGCGCATGCCGCCCGAGAGCTGGTGGGGGTACTCGTCGAAGCGCCGGCGCGGCTCGGGGATGCCGACCTCGCGCAGCAGCACGAGGGCCGTGTCGCGGGCGTCGTTCTTGCTCATGTCGAGGTGGTAGCGGAGGCCCTCGGTCAGCTGGCGGCCGATCTTCACAACCGGGTTGAGCGAGGTCATGGGGTCCTGGAAGATCATGGCCATCTCGGGGCCCCACATGCGACGGCGGGCCTTGGAGGCGACGCCGGCCAGGTCGCGGCCGGCGAACAGCACCGTTCCGGACGCCTCGACACCCGAGCGGGGCAGCAGCCCCATGATCGAGCGGATCAGCACGGATTTGCCCGAACCCGACTCACCCACGATGCCCAGCGCCTTGCCCCGCTCCAGCGTGAACGAGACGCCGTCCACCGCTTGGAGCATGCCCCGACCGGTGCGGAACCCGGTGCGGATGTCACGCACCTCCAGGAGCGGCTCCTTTGACCCGACCGTGCTGCTCATGGTTCCCTCAGGCTGGTGTGGGCTCGACGATGACGGGATGCTCGGTGGCCGGCTCCACCGCTTCGCCGGGCTGGATCGGGTAGTGGCAGGCGACGTAGTGGTCCTCGCCCACCGCTCCGATCTGGGGCTCCTCGTCGGCGCAGCGATCGGTGGCACGCGGGCAGCGGGTGCGGAAGCGGCACCCCGACGGCGGGGCGATGGGAGAGGGCAGCTCGCCCTGGACGCCGGCTGCGGCCTCGGGCCGCCGGTTGGGATCGGGGATGGGGATGGCGCTGAGCAGGGCCGCGGTGTAGGGGTGGGCCGGTTGCTCGTATAGCACGTCGGGGTCGCCCACCTCGCACAGCTTGCCCAGGTACATCACCGCCACCCGGTCGCTGACGTTCTTGACCACGGCCAGGTCGTGGGCGATGAACACGAGCGTGAGGCCGTAGCGGCGCTTCATCTCCTGCAGCAGGTTCAGGATCTGAGCCTGCACGGAGACGTCGAGGGCCGACACCGGCTCGTCGCAGATGATGACCTTGGGCTCGAGGATCAGGGCGCGGGCGATGGAGATGCGCTGAGCCTGGCCGCCTGAGAACTCGTGCGGCTTGCGGTTGAGGGCAGTGGAGGTGTCGATGCCGACCGAGTCGAGCACCTCGGTGACCTTCTGGTCGGCCTCGGCCCGGTGGCGGCGCCGGTCCCGCAGCATCCGGATGCGGCGGGGGATGCCCGTGATCGGCGCCAGTATCCCCAGAGCCAGCCACAGCAGGCCCATGGCCGCGAAGACGATGGCGAAGGGCACCAGGAACACACCGGCCACGATGGCCAGCACCGCAGCCACCACCTGGGTCCAGCCCAACCAGTCCTCGCTCCCCTTGCCCTCGACGGCCTCGGACACCACCCAGAAGGCGAAGGCCAGCCCAGCCACCGGCAGCCCGTAGTGGGCATACCGCCAGACACGGCGCAGGGTGGGTGGGATCCATCGGCTGACGTCATCGAAGGCGCGGGCCACCACAGGGCGGGGGAAGGACTCCGCCCACCAGATGTCCAAGGGCTCGGCCACGACGTCGCGGATGGTACGGCGCGGGTTGAGCGAGGAGATCGGGTCCTGGAAGATCATCTGCAGGCGCGGCCTGGTGCGACGCATGGCCTCGGGGTCCAGAGAGGTCAGCGCACGCTGCTCGAAGCGCACCTCGCCCGCGGTGGGTGCCGGGCTCTGCAGTATTGCCCTGCCCGTCGTCGACTTCCCGCAACCGGACTCGCCCACCAGCCCCAGGGTCTCGCCTTCGGCCACGTCGATGCTTATGCCGCTCACGGCGTGCACCTTCAGCCCGGTGTTGCCCACCGGGAACTCGACGACGAGGTCCTCGGCCGCCAGCAGGGCCTCGTCGTCGGGCCGCAGGTGCGCTGTACCGCTACCCGCCACCGGCTGCTCCCTGGCCCGCCGGCAGGCGCCGGCCCCGACTCACAGGAACGACTCCCGCACGTCGAACAGCTCGCGCAGCTTGTCACCGATGTAGTTGAGGGAGAGCACGGTCAGGAACAGCACCAGGGCGGGGAACAGGGCTATGTGGGCGGCGATCTCCAACTCGTTGCGCCCCTTGTTGATCATGTCGCCCCAGGTTGGTTGGGGTGGCGGGACGCTCAGTCCCAGGAACCCGATCCCGCTCTCCACCACGACCAGCACCGCCATGAACACCAGGGAGTAGGAGAGGATGGCGGGGATGACGTTGGGGAGGATCTCCCGGAACATGATGCGGCCGTTGCGGGCTCCCAGGAGATGGGCGGACTGGACGAACTCCCGGTCGGCCACCGTGAGCACGCTGGCCCGCACGATGCGGGCGATGGGCGGTATGGACAGCAGCCCCAGGGTGACGATCAGCCAGAACATCCGGCTCTCGCCCTCTGAGTCGAAGAACAGGATGATGGCCAGGGCCAGGATCAGGGCCGGGAAGGCCAGGACCAGATCGACCATGGAGGTCACGACGGCGTCGACGGTGCGGCGGAAGTAGCCGGTGATAAGGCCGATCAGGCCGCCGAAGAAGACGCCGATGAGCGTGGCCACCCCCGAGACGATCAGCGACACCCTGGCCCCGTGGATGGTCCGGGAGAAGACGTCCTGGCCGATGTTGTCGTTGCCGAACGGGAAGTCCCAGGTGGGACCCTCCCTGGACCGCCCCGAGAAGGCCGTGTCGTAGTCGTTGATGGGCAGGAGGTTGGCGAAGAAGGCGCTGAACAGCAGCACGACCAGGAAGGTGACGGCCAACCAGAACATGAACCCGAAGCGCCGCTTGCGGCCCGTGACCAGAGATCGTTCCGGTGGCGGTATCTCCAAGCCGGTCTCGATCTGGGCCAGCTCCGTGGGCTCGGTCACATCGGTCTGTCGAAGGGTCTCGGTCATGCTCGCAACCTCGGATCGAGAGCGATGTAGAGCAGGTCGACGATCAGCAGGACCATCACGTAGCCGGCTGCAATCACCAGGACCGAGCCCTGCACGGCTATGAAGTCACGGCGGGTGATGGCCTCGAAGACGTAGCTGCCAAGGCCGGGCAGGGTGAAGATCACCTCGATGATCAATGCGCCGCCGATGAGCGTGCCGATGGTGAGGCCGATCACGGTCAGCAGCGTGAAGCTCGAGGGCCGCAGCGCGTGCCGCCACAGGATGGCCCGATCGGGCATGCCCTTGGCCCTGGCCATCTGGATGAAGTCCTGCTGGAGGGTGGAGATCATGTCGGTGCGCAGCAGCCGCATGTAGATGGCCACCTGGCCGGCGGCGAGAGCCATCGCCGGTAAGATCAGGCTCTTGAAGTGCTCCAGCGGGTTCTCGCCGAAGGGTATGTAGCGCGCCGAGGGTAGGACCTCGGCCCCTACGTGGAACCCGAAGATCGACAGCCCCCCGAGGCTGAAGAACAGGACCAGCAGCACGGCAAGGATGAACGACGGCATGGCCAGGAACCCGAAGGCGACGGTGCTGGACGCCCTATCTCCCTTGGACCCGGCCCTGTATGCGGAGTACACCCCGAGCGGGACAGCGATGCCGATCGAGATGATCTGCGCATAGAGCATCAGCTGCAGCGACACCGGCAGGGCGTTGGTGATGCCGGACGCCACCTCCTCCTGGCGGATGGGTGACACTCCCAGGTCGCCGGTCACGGCGTCGCCCAACCAGTCGCCGTAGCGCACCAGCAGAGGATCGTCGAGGTTGAGGTCCTCCCGGATCTGGGCGACGGCCTGGGGTGTGGCCCCCGGGCCGAGCATGTTCACGGCCAGGTCACCCGGTAGTGCGTTCATGATCAGGAAGGTGAAGAAGGTGATGACGAACAGCACAGGGATCAGGCCCAGGACCTTGCGCAGGACCTGGCTGCCGTTGGCCACTGCGGCGGCACCGATGCCGATGACCAGGATCAGAGCGAAGGTCAGGAGCATGGGTGGGCGCAGCACGAAGGAACCCACCACGACCGCGACGATGGCCACCGTGGCCATCACGCCCACGTGCTGGCGGACGAACGTCACGGTCGCGCCTCGGGGCCCGGCGCCGCGGTCACCGTCGTCCCCCTCGTACCGTCATCGGGGACATGACCACCTCGTAGTTGCGGTACTGGTGCTGCCCAATCGTCCACCCCCATGTGCAAGCGGTCAACGGGATCGGATCCAGCGGTCCGGCCGGCGGACCCACTACGGGCTCGCCGGCCGGACCGCCCCCCCTCTGATCAGGCCTGGCAGTCCCCGTCGGTGCACCAGACCTGGGCCAGGTAGTGCTTGCCGGCCACGATCGGGAAGGTGGTCCCGTCGCCGGGGATCTCCAGGTCGGTGACGTTCTGCACGCTCGTGTTGGAGATGACTCCCCAGAGCGTCCACCAGGACCAGAAGTTGTAGACGTGCTCGCCGAACTGGCGGTTGACCTCTTCGGCCGCCGCCTGGCGGGCGGCCGGATCCGGGTTCGTCAGGATCGTGCCCAGGGCGGCGTCGATCTCCGGGTCCTGGAAGCGGCCGAAGTTCAGCGCCAGCTCGCCGGCCTCGGGGTTGATGGGGCTGGCCGTGGCCGAGCTCCACCAGTACCACTGCTCGGTCGGGTCGAGCCCGCCATGGTTGCGCCATCCCTGTGCCTGGAAGGCGCCGGCCAGGGCCAGGCCGATGTACTGGCCCTGCTCTATGGGCTGGATCGTGGTCTGCACCTGGTCACCAAAGGCGTCGTTCCACATCGCCGCGATGAGGGTGTTGCTCTCGACGTTGAACGGGTCGTTGGTGGTGTTGAAGGTGAACTCGATCGAGTCGGTGCCGGCCTCGGCCAGGCAGGTCTCCATGGTGGTCTGGGCAGTGGCCACGTCGAACTCCGGGTAGCCCGTGTCCTCCAGGTAGCCCACAGAGCCCGGCGCGAACGGCCCGTTGGCCGGCGTGGTCAGGCCGGCGTTGCGCTCGTCGGACAGTCTCTGGCGGTCGATGGCGCCGGCCAGGGCGACGCGGCAGCTCTCGACGAGCAATGGGGAGGTGGTGTTGAGCCCGCCTGGGTCCATGGGCAGTGAGTCGACCCCGCGGATGGAAGCGAGGGTCGGGTTGTCGCCGGCCCCTACGTTCAGCAGGACGTAGCTGGTCTCACCGAAGTCGTCGGCCGCGATGGTGTTGAAGCCGTCGTCGTCCATGAACTTGGAGATCTCGTCGCCGTTGGCAGTGTGGATGATGTCGAACTCACCCGACTGCAGGCCGTTGGAGCGGCCCTGGATGTCGACCGCCACCACGAACTCCACCCCGTCCAGGTAGGGCAGGCCCTCACCGGTCAGCGAGTTTGCCCCGTCGCCCCGCCAGTAGTCGGCGTAGCGCTCGGCGATGAAGCTGTTGCCGTTGCCGGGCGTGTACGACACGTACTGGAAGGCCCCCAGGCCGACCGGGGCGGCCGGGTCACCGCTGGCTGCGGTGTCGGCCGTGGCCTGGTCGAAGTAAGGGGACTCGGCGTTGCGCAGCGGGTTGCTCTCGAGGGTCGTCAACCACTCCTGGGAGAACATCATCCCGCATACCTCGCCCCTCAGCAGCTGGGGCCCGAGGGCATCGGGTTGGCTGTAGGTCACGGTGACCGTCTGGCCCTCGGCGGTTGCGCTCTCGAGGAACGTGAGGGCCGGGCCGGTCAGAGGGCTGGCCTTGCAGGTCATGATGTTGTAGGCGACGGCCTCACCGGTCAGCGGCGTGCCGTCCTGGAACGCGATCCCGTCCTTGATGGTCATGGTCCACACCGTGTAGTCCTCGTTGGGCTCCACCGTGTCGACCAGGTAGGGCACGATCCCGCCGTCCTGGTCCTCGATGAACAGGGGATCGGTGATGGCCCGGAAGATCATCCGGCAGGAGATGGCACACGAGGTGCCGTAGTGGGTCCACGGGTTGGCCGAGTCGGCCTCGATGCCGTAGATGAGGGTGCCGCCGTGTACCGGCTCCCCGGCAGCGGCCTCGCCCTCGGTCGTGGTCGAGTCGCCGGTTTCGACCTCCTCGGCCGTGCCCTCGGTGGTCTCGCCGGATTCGACCTCTTCGCCGGTGGTGCCGGTTGCGCCTTCGGCGCCGTCGTCATCGTCGCTGTCGCCACACGCCGCAGCCACCAGGCCGAGCACAGCGACGAGCGCCAGGAGCTTCAGGAGCCACCTGTTCCGTGCGTTCACGTTCGGTCCCCCTCCGATGTCCGACCGCCGCCATGGCGGCCCCCGTCGTGACGTAGGTCACGCGCGGCGGCACCGTAGCACCGGAGCCAGGTCCGCCGGGTCCGCCCCGGTTTCCAGTTCGGTGACGAGTCGATCGTGGATGTTGGAGGGGCGCCAGGACCGCCGTGCCGCGCAAGGGTGTCAGGGGGGCGGCGGGCCGCGGATAGCGTGCGGCGCCGATGGGCGAGGAGCGTGAGGTGCTCACATGGGAACGGTTCGGCCTGGCCAGCCGGGAGCTGGCCAGCGCGGTGTCCGACGACGGGTACCGGCCGGACATCATCCTGGCCATCGCCCGCGGCGGCATGGTGGTGGCCGGCAGCCTGGCCTACGCGCTGACCGTGAAGAACCTCTACGTGATGAACGTCGAGTACTACACAGGAGTGGACGAGCGGCTCGACTTCCCCGTCATCCTCCCGCCGCCGCTCAGCCTGGTCGACGTGCACGACGCCAAGGTGCTGGTGGCCGACGACGTGGCCGACACCGGCCACACCTTGCGGGCCGTCTACGACTTCGTGCAGGACCAGGTGGCCGAGGTCCGCTCGGCGGTGCTCTACGAGAAGTCCCAGTCGACCATCAAGTGCGAGTACGTGTGGGCCCGTACCGACCGCTGGATCGACTTCCCCTGGAGCAGCCAACCCCCCGTCCACGACCCCGCCGGCATGCCGCACTGATGCTCGCTGCCTGCGCCACTAGTTGCTGCCTGCGCTGCGCCCTTCGGGCCCTGCTCGGCAGTACAGCCCCTGGATCGGCGAGCGCACCGGCGGCGCGTCCCACGGCGCTGGGGCCCCAGCCCCATCGCCTGCGCGTTCCCCATCGCTTGGGCGCCCTCCAGCGCAGGCAGCGAGTCAGGCCAAGTGGTCGAGGACGACCGTGGCCGTGTTGCGGCCGCTGGCGCCCCACACGCCAGCACCGGGGAAGGTGGCGGCGCCCGTCAGGTAGAGGCCGGCCAGGGGGGTCTGGTAGCGGGTGAGCTCGGGCTGGCGGCCCAACAGGGCGGCGACGGGGCCGCCGGCGAAGGAGGCGGCGTGACCGCGGGGCAGGCCGAAGTCGGCCTCGTAGCGGTCCGGGGTCATGGCCCTCCAGCCGACGATGCTCTCGGCGAACCCTGGACCCACCACCTCTGCGTACCGGGACAGCCATCGCGCCGGCTCATCGCTGGCCGGCCAGCCACCGGCCAGCGCATACGGAGTGAACAGGACCTCGAGGCTGAAGACGTGCCGATCACCGACGCGCATCGAAGCGTCGAGCACCGAGGGGATGTTGGCCAGCATGATCGGCCGTGCCGCCACCCGGCCGCGGTCGGCGGCCGCCCGCCCGGCTGCCACACCCTCGACGGTGGGCGACAGGACGGCGGTCGGAGCGGCAGCTGGCACCGTTCCGAGCACGTCGGTCACGACGCTGTCGAGCCGGTACTGCGGCACTGTCCCCACGACGGCGTCGACCTTGGACTCGTAGCCGTCGTGGCGAGGCATCGACCGCCAGCGGCGCTGCAAGGCCTCCAGCGCGGGTGGCGGGGAGCGCACCCACTCCACCAGCGCCGTGCGGGGATCGCAGGCGACGACCACGCACCCCGCCTTCACCTCGTCGCCGTCCGCGGTGACGATGCCGGCCACCCTGTGCCCTTCGACCGCGATGCTCGACACGGCCGTGTCGGTGGCGATGGAACCTCCTGCGGCACGCAGCGATGCGGCCACCGCGTCGGTGAGGGCGCCGCTCCCACCGACAGGACGTCCGGGCTGGACCACGTGCTTCATCACCATGGCCACGGCCCCCACGCCGGTGCCGCGCCGGTGGGGTGACACCCCCCACACCCCGGGGCCGGTGGCCACCGCCGGTCCCATGATGTCGTCGGAGGTGAAGTAGCGCCCCAACACATCGGACGCCGACGCCCTCGACCAGGTGACGAAACGGCGGGCGGCACCCTCGCCGCGGGCCAACGCGGTGGCGGCCATCCTGGCCGCCCGGGGCGGATGATGGGCCAGCTCGACCAGGAGGTCGGCCATGGGAAGGGCATCGGCTGCGAATCGCCGGTAGCCGTCCACCTGGTCGGGGTGGGTGCGGGCCAGCCCGTCCAGCGTGCGGGCCAGGTCGTGGAAGGCGACCCAGGGCCGGCCCTCCCACGGCAGCGCCAGCATCGTCGCCTCGAGATCCAGGTAGCGCAGGCCGTGCCTGGCCAGGTCGAGCTCCTCCATCAAGGGGAGACCACGCACGCCGTAGTGATCGCAGTTGCAGACGTTGACCCTGGCCCCGAGGGCGTCGACGGTGGAGGCGCATCCACCGACCGTGGGTCGGGCCTCCACGACCAGGACGTCGACCCCGGCCCTGGCCAGGTAGGCGGCGCAGACCAGCCCGTTGTGCCCACCCCCGACGACGACGACATCGTGATCACCGGAGGCGGTCGAGGCGGCCATGTCAGCCCCGATCATGCCCCCCCGGCGCCGGGGCGCGCTGCGGTCGGGAAGTCTTCATCGGACCGGCACCTGACCGGTATACGGTCGAGCCGGCAGTTTTCGAACCCGTCCCGGCAACGAGGAGCACGCCATGGCAGCGACCCGACGGCTGGCCGAGCTCCGCGCTCCGGAGCTGGCGCGCCGGCTCGGACCCGGTTCCGTCGTCGTCCAACCGATCGGCGCGACCGAACAGCACGGCCCCCACCTTCCGTTCATCACCGATCTGCTCATCGCGGAGGAGGTGGCCACCGAGGTGGTGACCCGCTACGGCGACGAGCACGACCTCTGGCTGCTGCCGCCACTGGCCTACAGCAAGTCGAACGAGCACGCCTGGTCGGCGGGAACCATCTGGCTGTCGGCCACGACCCTGCTGGCGGTCCTCGACGACATCGGCCGCTGCATCGCCGCCACCGCCGCCCGCCGGCTCGTCTTCCTCAACGGCCACGGGGGCAACAGCTCGCTGCTCTCGGTGGCCAACCGCGAGCTCCGCCTGCGCTACGGGCTGCTGACCTTCCTCACCCATCCGTCGGTCCCCCCCGACCAGGGTGGGCCGGCCCACACCGAGGAGTTGGGCATGGGGATCCACGGTGGGCTGGGAGAGACCTCGATGGTGCTGCACCTGCGTCCGGACCTGGTCGACATGGACGCTGCCGTGCGCAACATCCCCGAGAGCCTGGCATCCAACCGCCACGTCCGCTTCGGCGGCTCGGTGCCCTTCGGCTGGATGTCCAACGACTTCGGCCCCGACGGTCACGTCGGCGACCCGACCCTGGCATCGGCCGAGCGGGGCAAGGAGATGTTCGAGGCGGCAGTGGCCAACCTGGGCCAGCAGATGGGCGAGATCGCCGCCTTCGACCTGCCCGTCACACCCCCCGGCTGACCGCCGAGCCCACCCCGGAACCATCGGCCCGGGGTGGGCTTCGACGAATGCTCTTGCGGTGTTGTCGACTACTCCGCCGCGGTCGTGGTCGAGTCGCCACCTCCGGTCGTGGCCGTGGTCGTGGAGGCCGTCAGGCCGATGCTCGGATCGATGAACTCGTTGGAGACGATGTCGGACACGGTCACGCCGCTGACTTCGGGGAAGACGTCGCGAACGGTGATGTCGATCACCTCCTGCACCCTGGCCTCGTCGAAGTTCCCGAGCGTGTCATCTGTGCCGTTTCCGACCAGTCCCAGCTCGAGCTGCTGCTCCACGGAGAAGTCGGCCACGCCCTGGGAATAGATCCAGCCGTTGTCGTACTCGTTGACGGCTTCCAGGATCAGCGCATTGGAGGCGTCGGGGTTGGTGATGTAGTCGACCGAAGCCTGCTGGACGATCGGCACCAGCAGCTCCATGCACGGGGTCAGCTCCTCGTAGGCTTCGGCCCGCACGCCCAGGGCCTGGGTGTACAGCTCGTAGCCCGTGTCGTGGATGAGCTGGAAGGCCACCGGCTTGCCCCACTCGGGGATCTCGTTCTCGTAGATGTACGGCTCTGCGGAGGCGAAGCCCTGCTGGGCAATTGCGCCGCCCTCTGAGACGAACACGGCCGGCGTGCCGTCGTATGACCCGTCGAGCTGACCCTCCGTCACCTGGCCCGAGGCCAGCAGGTATGGCATGTAGGTGCCCGTCTCGAAGTACCGGATCGTGGTGTCGTTCTCCTGCAGGTCGGCGATCGTCTCCACGTCCGGGTAGGTGGCGGGGTCCCACATGATGATCTGCGGGTTCTTGTCCAGCGGCGCCACCACGCTGATGGTGGGCAGGTCCTGGAAGTTCTCGATCGCCTCGTCCGTGGAGACGTAGCCGAAGTGGATCGACGTGTCCTGGTACATCTGCGCCGTGACCTGCTGGAAGCCGATGGCGGGGCCCCCGGTGCGGACCTCGATGTCCACGCCCGTGTCCTCGCCTCCCGACACCAGGTCGCCGGTCACGATGAAGTTGGAGGCGTCGATCGTGTAGCCCTCCTTGCCGACCATCTCGTAGAGGGCGCCGTGCTCGGCTTCGGGGTTCCAGTCGGTCTGCATGACGACGGTTTCGGGGCACACCCCGGCCAGCGGTCCGGCGGCCGTCGTCGTCTCGGTGCCGCCCGCCGTCGTCTCGGTGCTGCCCGCCGTCGTGTCGGTGGCGGCCGTGGTGTCGGTGGCCGCTGTGGTGTCAGCGCCGGCGTCGGTGTCCTCGTCGCTGTCGCCGCACGCGGCAACGACGAGCCCGAAGGCAAGCACCGGCGCCACCAGGCGCAACCAGTTGGCTCGGATCATGGCTCAGGGCCCTCCTCGGGTTTGTGATGTCCGATGCTGGGATCGGATTCTGGGATCGGATGCTGGATCGGATGGCGTCGGCGGCGGTGTATCAGGTCGTGGGCCTGTCGCTGGCCCAGGCGCCGATGATCCGCTGGCTGAGCCAACCGAAGAACGCGAACACGGCGATGCCGAGCACCGACGACAGGATGATCGCCCCGAAGAGCTCCGGGTTGTCCGCGCGGCCGAAGTACTTGTCGAGCTGCGAGCCCAGTCCGGGCTCACCCCGACGGAAGAAGAAGTCGCCGACGATGGCGCCGATGACCGACAGTCCCGCTGCGATCCGCAGCCCCGTGAAGAACGCCGGCAGGGCAGCCGGCACCTGGAGCTTCCAGAGCCGCGTCCAGCGCGACGAGCGGTGAAGGGTGAACAGGTCGTGCATCTCGGGATCGACGGAGTGCAGGCCGAACAGGGTGTTGGCCATGATCGGGAAGAAGGAGATGATCACGCACACGATCACCCTGGCATTGAAGCCGAAGCCCCAGAAGGCACCTATGAGCGGGACGATGGCCAGGATGGGGATGGCCTGCACGATGACGGCGTACGGGAAGAAGGCGCGCTCCACCCATCGAGCCTGGCTCATCAGCATGGCCACGGTCACGCCCCCGATCGTGGCCAGTGCCAGGCCCACCAGCGAGACCTTGGCCGTCAGCCACAGCGCCTCGAGGTTGTCGATGAGGACCACGCTGTCGTCGGGGTCGGCACCGAGGTTGACGAAGGGGATCAGGTCGTCGACGACCCGCTTGCCCATCTCGGCCAGGTCCGACAGCCTCGCCCCCTGAACGAAGGCGACGTCGATCACGACGTGCGGAGGGGGGAGTATGAACCGGCGGGTCTCGCTGAGCACGACGTAGTGGAAGAGGTACCAGACACCGAGGAAGGCGGCGAGCACGGCCAACGGCCCGACCACGTTGAGCCAACTGCGGGACGGCTTCGGTGGCGTGGCTGCGACGTCGACGGCCTCTGTGGCCACGTCCGCCGCCGCCGCCTCGGCCACCACCTCCTCCACGTCGGGCGCAGGCTCGATGATGCTCACGGGTGGGCCTCGCGCAAGGCCCGCGACACGGCGCCGCTCAAGGCCGCGAACTCGGGGGCGAATCGGAGGTCGGGGTCGCGGGGGTAGGGGAACGGCACGGCGAAGTCGGCCACGATGCGGCCTGGGCGGGGCGACATGACCATTACCCGGCGAGACAGGTACACAGCCTCGGAGATCGAGTGGGTGATGAACAGCGCGGCGAAGCGCTGGAGGGCGTACAAGCGGAGCAGCTCGTCCTGGAGCCGCTCGCGGGTCAGCTCGTCCAGCGCTCCGAACGGCTCGTCGAACAGGAACACCGGCGGCTTCAGGGTCAGCGAGCGGGCCAGGGAGGCCCGCATGCGCATGCCCCCCGACAGCGACCTGGGGTAGTGGTCACGGAAGTCGCGTAGGCCCACCAGGTCGATGGCCTCGATGGCGGCCAGGCGGCGATCCGCCTTGTCCATCCCGTGCAGCTCGGCGAACAGCTCGACGTTGCGCTGCACCGTCCTCCAGGGGAGGAGCGTGGCGTCCTGGAACACGTAGCCCAGGTTGTCGTCGGACACCCCGAGCTCCCCCGACGACCGGGCGGTCAGGCCGCTGGCGACCTTGAGCAGGGTCGACTTGCCGCAGCCGGATGGTCCCACGACGGCGACGAACTCCGATGGCCCCACGTCGAGGGTGATGTCGCGCAGCGCCTCGGTTCCATCGGGGAACACCTTGCCCACTCCGCGGAACGAGAGCGCGGCGCCGGCGGTGCGATCCCCGTCGAGCAGGGGATGGGTGTCGACGATGCTCATGACGCTACTGCTGACCTCGCCGATCCCTCTGCCCACTCGGGGGTTGTGCCGCCGGGCGCACCGGAGCCGGCGTCGTCGCAGTCTTGCATGGCCCGTCGGCCACCCCCGCGTTACTTGTGTTGCTGCTGTGTGAACGCTGGCGCCGGCTGTCAGGGCCGAGACGTCCACGTACGGGCCAGGGTCGAGTCGACCACCACGCGACCTTCGTGGACCACGAGGCGGGCGGGGTGGGCGGAGGCCACCGCGTCGCGGATCGAGGTGGCCTCCAGCGCCATGAGCTCGGCCGGGGATCCTGCGACCAGCTCCACCGGCGCCAGCCCCATGAGGCGGCGAGCGGCGTTGGTGACCAGATCGAAGGCCACGTCGGGGGTGCGGTGGGCAGCCATCACCACCAGCGCGGCCGTCTCCAGCGGATCGCCGCGCCCGACGGCGCAGAAGGGGTCCTGGAGGTTGTCGGCGCCCGCGGCTACCAGGACCCCGGCCGCTTGCAGCGCCGCCACCGCGGTCAGCCCGCGCGGCGGGGACTGCTCGTGGTCACGGGCCTGCAGGAACAGGTTCGTCTGGGGGAGCACGACGATGCCGATGCGCGCCTCGGCCACGATCCTGGCCGTCGCCGCCTGCACCTGCGGGCGCTGTACTCCCAGGCTCACACAGTGGCTGGCCGTCACTGGATAGGGATGGCCGCGGTCGAGGACCCGCCGGGCCAGTAGGTCGAGGCTGAGCATGCCGGTGTCGAGCGTCTCGTCCACGTGCAGGTCGGCGGGCAAGGCGGCATCGCGGGCGGCGTCCAGGACGACGTCGATGAGGCCGGCCGGGTCGGGGTCCAGATGCGGGCACCCGCCGACGAGGTCGACACCCGCCTCGATCGCCGCCGCCATGGCGGCACGGTTGCCCGCCCCCTCTACACCGGTGAGCGGACTGGCGACCAGGGCCACGAGCTGGAGCTCGGCCAGGTGGCCGACCTGGTTGCGCGCCTCCCGCAGCGCCTCCACGGACATGAGCCCGATCCGCTCGCCCACATCGGCGTGGGTCCGGATCGCCGTGCAGCCGTGGGCCACGAGGCGCAGCACGGCCTGGTGGGCCCGGTCGACGATGTCGCCGGTGGTCAGCGCCGAGTAGTGGGACCGCCAGGCGTCGATTGCGCCGGCCAGGTCGCCGGCCGGGTTGGGAACCTCGTCGGCCGTCAACGCCTTGTCGAGGTGGGCGTGAGGCTCGGCCGTGGCCGGCAGGAGGAGGCGTCCCCCCAACTCGACCACCTCGCTCTCATCGCCGGCCTCTCCGGCCCGGGCCGCAGGATCGTGCACGGCCACCGAGGCGATCAGGCCGTCCTCGCAGGCCACGTCGACGAGGCGCCCATCGGCCGCTCGGCCGCCGCGCAACCGCAGGCTCACCAACCGACCGCTCCGCCGTTGCGGGCCCGGTGGTCGGCGGCGCCGGCGAGGACGTCGTCAGGCGTCACCTCGATCATGTGGGCGTGGCCGAAGGCGCCGCTGTGCGGCTCGATCCGGCGCACCCGATGACCCCGCTCGGCCAGCCCTGCCTCCCAGGGTGCTGCGTGGCCCTCGACCTCAACCACGATGTCGCCTGGGTCGGCCCACGTGTCGAACCCGGACGGCTGGTCGCTGCTGAGGCGCCAGCGTCCGGCGGCGACGGCGGTGCCAGGGGTCTGCCCGCAGTGCAGCAGGCGGGCCGCGAGCTGCAGGACCACCTGCGGCTGGGCATCGCCGCCCATCGTCCCCAGAACGGCCCGCAGCCCACCGTCGGGGGAGGTCACCAAGGCCGGGGCCAGGGTGTGCGGCGGCCGCCGACCGGCCTCCAGCCGGGCCGGGTGCCCTGGTTCGAGGGTGAAGCCGATGGCCCGGTTGTGCAGGAAGATCCGTGTGGACGGCTCCACCACGTGACAGCCCCAGCCCGATGCGTTGGACTGGATGAGCGACACGGCCATGCGGTCAGCGTCCACAGCGCACAGGTAGATCGTGCCGCCGGCGCGGCCGGGCGCTGGCAGCGGTGCGGCGCGATCG
>Ga0256867_10000536_pt1 | contig 15058 bp, 15 predicted proteins | sample RVTome_15_FD_185939 | JGI IMG/M metagenome (GOLD analysis project Ga0256867, IMG submission 185939) | Soil microbial communities from uranium-contaminated site in the Upper Colorado River Basin, Wyoming, United States - RVT150D86 (HiSeq) ... | reverse complement strand
TGACGAGGCGCCACAGGGTCCATGGCATCCCGACCATCGACCGGTGCGGGGCGATGACCCCGCCCCTCGAGCCCCGGACCCGAAGCGCCTCGAGGCGCCGGGCTCGCTCGATCTCAGCCGCGGTCCTACCAGCCATGGGCGAGTCCGATCGAAGCGCCGGCGCGATCGTAGAACGGGTTGTGGTACCAGGTGCCGCCGAGGACGATGCCCCATCGCCGGGAGAGCGGCTCCTGCCAGAGCACCTCCGCCTCGTGGCTGTCGAAGCGCCGAAGCACCTGGCCCGCACCGGCCAGCTGGTATCCCTCGCGTCCCGCACTGCCCCGCAGCACGATGAGCCGCCTCCCGGTGCGGCCCAGCGTTGCGCTGGCGTTGACGCGCTCGCTCCTCACGCCGCCCGGGTCGCTCCAGTTGATCCGGCCTCCGACCTCGAAAACCGCGTGCGAGGAGGCGTACCAGGTGACGCCCCCGAACGCGGCGAGGTCCTCGAAGCCGAGCTTGGCATCGACCAGTGTGCCGCCGGCGAACACGACGACCCGACGCTCGGGCCCGAGCTTCGCGTGAATCGCCGCGTCGGCCCGGAAGTCCGGGAACACGAAGTCTCCGGTGCCCGATCCCACGCCGGCGGAGACGAACAGCCGGCTCGTCAGGTCGCCGACATACGTCAGGGCGCCATACACGCCTTCGTCTCCGAACGCGCGCTGCCCTTTGCCGTCGAGGTACCACGCGGACCGGCCGCCGCTCAGCGTCAGTCGCGCCGCGGCGCCGCTCCAGTGACCGAAGCCGTTCGAAACCCGATGGTGAAACCCGCTGACCGTGATCTGGTTGCGATCCTGCGCCTGGGCGGTGGCGGACCCGCACAGCACCATCGCGCACCAGACGGGCAGGCGGGAGCGCAGGGGCCTACGCATGGCCGGCTGGGGGAGGGACCGAGGCCTCGATCAGCGGCGCGGCGAAGACCCGCCCGCTCGCCAGCCGAGTCGAGATGACTGCCACGATGCGCTCCGCGGCGTGGCCGTCACCGAAAGGATTGGCTCCGGAGGTCATGGCACGGTACGCCACCGGGTCGGTGAGCAGGCGGGTTGCCTCCGAGACGATCTGGTCCGGGTCCGTGCCGACCAGGGTCCCGAATCCTGATTCCACCACCTCCGGACGCTCGGTCACCGTTCTCAGGATGAGGACCGGCTTCTGCATGGCGGGCGCTTCCTCCTGGATTCCGCCCGAGTCGGTGAGCACCAGGACGCTCCGGCGCATCACTTCGATCATGTCGGGGTACTCGAGCGGCTCGAGGAGGACGATGCGTTCGACGTCCCCAAGCTCGCCGTAGACGACCTCCCGGACCTGCGGGTTGAGGTGCACGGGGATGATGATCGCGAGATCCTCATGCATGCTCACCAGCCGCCGGAAGGCGGCGCACACGTTGCGCAATCCGGCTCCCAGGTTCTCGCGCCGGTGGACCGTGGCCAGGGCGACCCGTCGTTCGTCCCATCCCAGCGTATTCAGGGTGGAATCGTCGAAGACGCCGTCGTGGCGGATGGACGCCAGCGCATCCACGATCGTGTTGCCGGTCACGAAGATCTGCTCCTCGGCGATCCGCTCGGCGAGGAGGTTCTCCTTCGCGCGCCGAGTGGGAGCGAAGTGCAGGTCGGTCACGCAGCTCGCCATTCGCCGGTTCACTTCCTCCGGGAACGGCCGGCGCATGTCGCCGGACCGGAGGCCCGCTTCGACGTGGCCGATCGGCACGCCGTTATAGAACGCGGCGAGCGCCGCGGCGATGACCGTGGAGGTGTCGCCCTGGACCAGGAGGAGATCGGGCTTGGCGGCCCGAAACGCGTCGGTGAGGGCGAGCAGGGCGCGCGCGGTGAATTCGGCGAGCGTCTGGTTGGCGTGGGTCAGCCCCAGGTCGATATCGGCCGAGAGGTGGAAAGCATGCATCGCCTGCGCGAGCATCTCCCGGTGCTGCGACGTCGTAATGACGATCGGCTCGAAGCGTTCCGGCTGTCTCCGGAGGGCCGCGAGGACCGGCGCCATCTTGATCGCCTCGGGCCGGGTGCCAAGGACTATAGCGACCCGATGGCGGCGCGCAGTGGGGTCTGGCATGAAGGCTAACGCAAGATAGGACGCCATCGCGGCGGCGCCAGAGGATCGGCCCGGATGCCGGGCGGGCTAGGGCGTCAGCGGCTCCGGGCGGCGGCGATGAAGTCGCGGAACAGGCGGCGGGTCCGGGGGTCGGACTGCTCGAACATCTCGGGATGCCACTGGACCCCGACCATGAAGTGATCGGTACCCGACTCCACCGCCTCGATGAGCCCGTCGGGCGCGCGGGCGGAGACGCGCAGTGTCGGTGCCACGTCGCGAACCGCCTGGTGATGCATGCTGTTGACGGTGACGTCGGAGACACCGAACGCAGCGGACAGGCGGGAGCCGTCGGCAATGGCGACCTGGTGCGCCGGGTGGTCGCGCTCATAGCCCGCGGTGGGGTAGTAATCGTGCTTGAGGGCTCCGGGCACCTGGGCCTCGATGTCCTGAAACAGGGTCCCGCCGAGCGCCACGTTCATCACCTGGAGCCCCCGGCAGAGTCCGAGGATCGGCTTGCGATCTTCGACGGCCCACCGCGCCAGTGCCATCTCGACAGCATCGCGTGCCGAATCGGTCCGTCCCAGCTTCGGATGCGGAGTATCGCCGAAGGTGCAGGGATCCATGTCGACTCCGCCGGCGAGCAGAATCCCGTCGAGCCGGTCGTACAGGGTTCGCAACGTGGCGAGATCCTCGTCGAACAGCGGAATCATGACCGGCGCTCCGCCGGCATCCGCGGCCGCCTGGTAGTACCGGCTGTTCATGACCCAGGAATGCGGCAATCCCTCGGGGATGCCGTCGATCGCCTGGAGTGTCTGGGCGGGAATGCCGATGAGCGGACGTTCGGACATGCGGAAGGAGTATCGGCAGGAGCGGAGGCTGGGTCAACTACAGCACGCCCTCCTCCGTCTCCCGGATCAGCTGGTCTACCACGCTGTGCAGATCGCCGGTCTGCTCGAAGGTCCTGACCTGGCGGTCGGCGCTGGTGCCGTCGGCCAGGATGCGCAGCGCGTATTCGACCTGGGGCCGGCTCCCCAGCTCATCCAGCACGTCGTCGAGAAACCATTCCAGCATCTCCCGGATCAGAGCGGAGGCCGGAAGCTCCTTGCTCTTCCCGAAGTCGATCATCCTTCCCTCGAGCCCGTACCGGACGGCCCGCCACTTGTTCTCCTCGATGAACGCGACGGGGTACTGCCGGAAGGAGAGATTGTCGCGGCGGAGCTTCCACAGCTTGGCGACGATCGCCTGGAAGATGGCCCCGATACAGACCGCCTCATCCACGCGGGTACAGACGTCGCAGATGCGGAACTCGAGGGTGGGATAGGTCCAGCTGGGGCGCACGTCCCACCAGATCTTGCTGGCGTTCGGGATCGACTGCGTCCCGACCATCGTGTTGACGATCTCTTCGAACTCGTTCCAGGACGCGAGCGAGGGCGGAATCCCGGTCCGGGGGAACGAGCGAAACACGATGCTGCGGTACGACTTGAGCCCGGTGCGCCGGCCCATCCAGAACGGGGAGCTGCTGGAGAGGCAGAGCACGTGTGGAAGGAAGTACCGGGAGACGTTCATCGCGTCGATCAGGAACTCGCGGTCCTCGACGCCGATGTGCACGTGGGTGCCGAAGATCAGCAGCGCCTGGGCCAGGTCCTGGAGATCCTCGCGCACGCCCATATAGCGCTCGAGCGGCGTAATCTCCTGATCCATCCAGGAGGAGAAGGGATGGCTGCCCGCGGCGGCCACCTTGAGCCCGCGCTTCGCGGCGAGGTCCATCACGAGCCGGCGCAGCCGCACCAGCTCCGCGCGCACCTCGAGGGGGGTGCGGCAGACCTTGGTGCCCACCTCGACCATCGACTGATGGAGCTCGGGCTTGACCTCGCCGAGCACCAGCGACTCCTCCTTGAGGATTTCCGTGATGTAGCTGGTGAGCTCCCGAGTGGAGGGATCGATGATCTGATACTCCTCTTCGATGCCGATGGTGAGCGAGGGAGGCTTCATCCCAGCACCGCCGCACGCGTCATCGTGTCTCCACTATGAGGGTAGGCACCGTGCTTCCGCCTCCCGCGGTGACATTCACCAGGGACGCGGTCGACACGCGGGTCAGACAGCCGTCGACGTACCGGCCGTCGAACACGAACGGCGCGGTATCCACGATCCGGTCGGCAAAGACCAGCTCGCCGTCGGCAAAGCTGGGGAAGGTCTCCACCGGGAGTGCGATCCGCTCCTGAACGATGTACGGCTCGGCGAGTGCTCGCGCCAGTCCCGTCTCCCAGGCCGCGTCGTCGACCTCCCATCCGAGCACGATGCCCGCCCCGCCATAGTCGTCGTTCGGCTTGAGCACGAGCCGATCGCGATGGTCGCGGATCCAGGGCACGAGATCGATGGACGCCCCCCCGAATTCGGTGCGGCGTTCCTCGACGACCCGCGTCCAGGGCACCAGCTCCTGGATGACCCAGCGCTCGCTCGGGTGAAAGAGATCGTGATTGCGCTCGTCGGAGAGCACCGCCAGCGAGGCCTTCTTGTGGAGGATCTTGCAGCGGAAGGGATTGACCATACACACGGCACCATCCCGCACCGCGCGGACGAGGGGATGGTCCAGCCCGCCCTGCTCGATCAGCTCGTTGATCAGCACCCGCTTGTAGACCAGGTCCACGGGCGTACCGTTCGCCACCAGCCGGTTGCCGCGGTACTCGCAGCTGCGGACGTCGGCGATGACGCAGCGGAGCCCCGCGGCCTCCAGGTACTCGCGATACAGCTCGAATTCGCTCCGGGTCGGCACCTCGAGCCAGTCGAGGATTCCGATGGTGGGCGGCTCCGCGCGGCCGGACCATTGCCGCCAGGCGGACAGCAGGGCGTGCAGCACGTTATGGCGAACCGGCAGCGGGCGCACCACCTGGCGGCGAAGGAACGGACGCATCGCCGGCAGCGCCAGGAACAGCTCGGTGAGCGCATCGTTGTAGGCGGAGCCCGCCGGCGTCTCCGCATTGTACTCCGTGCAGCGGAGCGTGCCGTCGGCCGGATCGAAGAAGGCGTCGATCCGGGACACCGGCGAGGCTTCGGTGCGCGGCTCCTCGAGCGCCAGGATCCGCTCCCAGTCCTGCAGCCGGAACTGCTGCAGCACCGCGGGCTGCTCCAGCGCGGCGGCGAGGGTTTTCCCGAGTGCGCCGAGCAGTACGCTGAGGCGCCCGCGGGCCAGGTCGTACTGGCCGGCCAACAGAAACCGGGGGCGAAGGACGGTGCAGAGGGGGCGCTCTCCGAAGAACAAGCCGCGCCGCCGAAGCTGCTCCGTAAGCCACTCCGAGGATTCCGCCGCCACCTCGGGCGTCAGGCCTTCGTGCCAGGCGTCGATCGCGGGGTGGAGCTCCTCAGGGGAGGTCAAGGGCCGTTAGCCGCGGGTCGTCGGCTTGGGGCTACGCGGTGCCCGCGGCTTCGCGGGCCGCTTCGCCGCGGGGGATGCCCCGCCCAGGAACGCCTGCCAGGAGCTGGGAGCCTTTGCCACCGGCTGCTTGGCCATGCGGATCGTCATCTCGGCCATCGCGGACACCACCCATTCGAACCACGCCGGGGTGAGCGAGTAGATGTCCATGTCGGGTGCGGGGTTCATGAAGTCGATGGCGTACGGCACACCGTCCCGGATCGCCCACTCCATCGAGTTCATGTCGTAGCCGAGCGCCCGGACGAGGGTCCGGGAATCATCGATCACGCGCTTCATCAGCTCGAGAGGGAGGAAATCTCGGTCCGAATGATACTTCTTTGCTTTGGGGTCGTACTTGATGGGCAGAATCTCTTCGCGGCCGATGCAGAGGCACCGGACGAACTCGTCCCACTCGATGAACTCCTGCACGATCATCGTGAGGAGGCCCGAGTGGTCGTAATGGTGCAGGAGCTCCTCGAGGGACTGACAGATGTACACATCCTTCCACCCGCCGCCGTGGGCATCCTTGAGGACGCAGGGGAGCCCGACGTAGTCGATCACGCCCCGCCAGTCGAGCGGGAAGACCAGATTGCGCAGCGACTCGGTATGTACGATGCCCGGGATGTACTCCTTGTTCGGGAGCACGACGGTCTTGGGGCTCGCCAGGCCGAGGGACGTGGCCAGGGTCGCGCCGAAGAATTTGTCGTCCGCGCTCCACATGAACGGGTTGTTCACGACCGTGACGCCCATGAGGGCGGCGTGCTTGAGGTAGGCCCGGTAGAACGGCACCTCGTGCGAGATCCGGTCGATGATCACGCGGTATTGCGCGGGCTCGTCCATGCGGGGGGCGTCCAGCTTCACGTACTCCGCGACGACCCCGGCGTCCCGCCGATTCACTTCCTCGATGAACGCGGGCGGAAACGACCACTCGCGGCCGACGATGAGGCCGATCTTCGTTGGCATGCGTTGTCTCCTTGTCAGCGAGTTAGCGAGTTAGCGAGGGCACTCGGCCACCCGGCCCCCGACACTCCAGCTCGCCAGCTATCTAACTCCCTAGCTCCCTAGTCGTGCCCACCCAGATACAACCTGACCATTTTTTCCCAGTACGGCCAATCGTGCGCCCACCCGTCCCAGATTCGGAGCGCGTTGCCGATGCCCCGGTCCCAGAGCCGAGCGCTCAGCTCGACGTTGTTCTGGCAGGACGGGTCATCCCGGCCGATCGCGAAGATGATATCCTGTTTTCGAAACGCCGCGAGCCGGTCCGGGTCGTGCTCATGCCGCATGAAGTCGAACGGATTGCAGCCATAGACGTTGGCATCGCTCCAGCCGCCCGTCAGCTCCTTGACGTCGTACAGTCCGCTGAGCCCCAGGATCCGGTGCACCTGCTCCGGGTGCCGAAAGCCGAAACAGGCCGCATGGTAGGCCCCGAAGCTCGCCCCCACGGTGACGACGAACGGATTCGGATTCGCGGCGGCGGTGAAGGGCAGCACTTCGGTGAGCAGGTAGTGATCGTACTGGAGGTGCCGCCAGGCTCGGGCCCCCGGATGGAGGCCCTTGTTGTACCAGCTTTCCTCGTGGACATGGTCGACGCAGAAGAGCTGAAGCCAGCCGTTCTCCAGATGGTCGCCCAGCACTTCGTGCATACGACGGTCACGCCACTCGTAGCAGCTGCCCATCGAGGTCGGAAACACCAGCACCCGCGCGCCGGCGTGCCCGAACACCTCGAGGTGCATCTCCCGGCCCAGCGCCGGGCTCATCCAGCTGTGATGCGCGTGGCGCACGCGGTCAGCGGCCGAACAGAAAGGGCAGGGCAGCGCGGAACCGGCGGCCCCAGGCCGCCTCATCGTGCCCCGCCTCGTCCTCGACGACGCACACGAGATCCGTTCCTTCCACTCGGCCGGCGTCCAGCAGTCGGTCGCGAAGTCGCTCCACGTCCGCCACGACCTCGTCGCCTTCTCGGGTGCCCGCGTCCATATACAGCTTCCCCGTCCGACGCGCGTGCGCCGAGACGAAGGTGAGGATACTCCGGTCCGCGAACCAGAGCGACGGGCTCAGGGCTGCGGCGGCGCCGAAAACGTCCGGCAGCCGATAGAGGGCGTAGAGGCTGATCAGGCCCGCCAGGGATCCGCCGGCGGTCGCGGTATGGGTCCGGTCCGGACGCGTCGGGAACGACGCGTCGATCAGCGGCTTGACCGTGGCGGCGACGAACTCGAGGTAGCGGTCGCCGCCCCCGCCCCCGTGGGTCGTATCGCGAAACGGGCTGTACTCGTGCCGCCGTCGTGGGCCGATGTTCGGGATGCCGACGACAATCACGGGCCGGCCCGCGCGCGCTTCCTCCGCCAGGCTCGCGACAAGACCCCAATCACCGTTCGCGCTGGTCGAGGGGTCGAACAGGTTCTGCCCGTCGTGCATGTAGACGACGGGATAGCGCGCTTCACTTTCGTCCCAGCCCGGCGGGAGCGCGATGAGGATATCCCGGCGGTTCCGGAGCTGCGGGCTTCGTACCTGGCGCTTCACCCGGAGGTCCACCTGATCGGTGCCCCCGGTGCCGCCGAGCGGATAGCGCGGCCAGTCGAACCGGAAACCAGGAGCCCTGGTCTCGGAAAATGCGGTCAAGGGCTCTGACGTCCAGCGCCGCTAGCGGTCCGCGCCCACCGGCTGCCGGGCCACGCGGATGCCGCCGTCTTTACCAGGGGCGGTCCAGGCGACGAACATGCCCGACGCGCTGCTCGCGGCGCGCAGGAAGCCGGCGTCTCGGGTGCGTGTCGTCGCCGCGATGGTCCAGCGCTCGACTACGCGGCCGTTGGGCGCGACCCGCTTGGCGCGCCACTCCCCCGCGTCGCCGCTGATCTCGAGCCAGAAGACCACGACCGACCCGCCGGGAAGGGCCTCGACCTCGACGCGGCCCACCGGATTGCCGTCGTCGATACGGATCGGGCTGCCGAACGTGGCAGCCGCATCGGCCGAGAGCGCCAGCCGCACCGCCGGCCTGCCGGCCGCAGTGTACCAGGCGAGGGCCACGCGGCGTCCCGAGGCGGCGAGCTGTGGGCCATTCACCGGGCAGGACCGAAACTCCCAGTTGTCCGCGTGAACGATCGTGGGTTCGGTCCAGCGTCCGTTCACCTGGCGCACCACGGCGATGTCGCGGATCTCGCCGTCCGATCGGTCACGATACGCGGCGATGAGCCCGGCGTCGGTCCGTGCCATCGCGGTCTGGCAGCATTCGCAGGTCTTGGAGTCGAGCACGGTTTCCGCGGAGGGCTTGCCGTCGGGCTCGATCCCGCCGGCGTAGATCCGCATGCTGCCGGTGCGATTGGCCTCGTCGAATGCCCGCCCGTCCAGCCAGACGATGTCCGCGCCGCCGCCGGACCGGGCGCTCATGGAGACGAATCCGTGCTCCGTGGACGACGTGTCACGATGCGGGGAAACCGGGGCGCTCCAGGTAGCACCCCGGTCACGGGAGATCGACGTGCGAACGTGATAGGCGTAGCTCTTCGCGGCGGTCTTCTCGAGCCAGTGGGCCAGCCAGCCGCCGTCAGCCAGCTCGATCACCGACGGAAAATCCGCCCAATTCACGAAGAATTGCTCGCTCTCCATCACGGTTCGGGCCGGGGACCACTTGCCACCTTCCCGTGACGTAACCCGAAGCCCCCAAAGGCGTTCGCCGACCGGCTCGAGCCAGGATGCCAGGGTCGTTCCGTTGGGTGACACCGACACGAAGGGGGTTCGGCTGCCTGCCGGGCCGGACAGCTCCACGATGGGGTCGGGGGCCCGTGCCGGGGCAGCCAGCAGGGGAACGATCAGGGTGGCGCGAAGGAGCAGAGCACGGTCCATGGAGCCGCAGGTCAGAGATAAGGTGGCGGGAAGTATGTAGGAATTCTCGAGGCCCGCCAAGGCTGAACACCCCTTCATACACGATTCACCCTCTCGCAAGGCCCCCCCGCCGACATTCCCCCAACACAATCCGCACCTGGACGTGCGGATTTTCCAAACCGAGGGAGACACGATGACATCCTGGAGCAACCGCCGTGTCCGACGGATCGGCATCACGCTCGCCGTGCTGTTGGCGGCATGCGGCGGAAAAGACGAGCAGCCGCCGGCTGAGGCCCCGGAGGCGCCCGCGGTCGAGGACCTCTCGGCCTTCGAGCTCGAGCATGGCATTGGTCCGATCAAGGAGCCCGTCACCCTGGGTCCGGTCGATCAGGCGCTCTCGACCACGGGGCAGGGGGTCTTCGAGCAGAAGTGCTCGGCGTGTCACAAGATGGAGAGCAAGTATGTGGGCCCCGCGCTGGGAGAGATCACCACGCGGCGGTCGCCCGCCTTCGTCATGAACATGGTCCTCAACCCGATGGAGATGGTCGAGCGGCACCCGGTCGGCAAGCAGCTCCTGGCCGAGCATATGACGTTCATGGCCAATCAGAATCTCACCGTAGACGATGCCCGCGCGGTCCTCGAGTACCTGCGTACTCAGGCTCCGGGCCCACCGAAGAACTGACCCGAGGAATACTCCTATGGTGATCGCCACATCCCGGTCGCTGACCGCTCTGACACTCGCGCTGGTCGTGAGCGCCTCAGTCGGGTGCGGGACGTCGTCCGCGCCCCTCGGATCGGCCACCGACGCGGCCCAGCGCGTGTACGTCGCGCCCGGCAAGTACGACGAGCTGTACGCCTTCATGTCCGGGGGCTTCAGCGGCAATGTCACGGTGTACGGCCTGCCCTCGGGGCGCCTGCTCCAGCAGATCGCGGTCTTCTCCCAGTATCCCGAGAAGGGGTACGGCTATTCGGAGCAGACCAAGGCGATGCTCAACACGAGCTACGGCTTCGTGCCCTGGGACGATTCCCATCATCCTCAGCTCTCGATCACCAACGGCGAAACCGACGGGCGCTGGCTGTTCATCAACGGCAACAACACGCCCCGGATCGCGCGGATCGACCTCACCACGTTCGAAACCGAGGAGATCATCGAGATTCCGAATTCTTCCGGCGGGCACGGGTCGCCGTACCTCACCGAGAACACGGAATACGTGGTCAGCGCGACCCGGTTCTCGCTGCCGACTCCGCAGCGCGACGGGCCGATCAAGGACACCAAGTTCGGCGGCATGCTCTCCTTCGTGAGGGTGGACGGGCCGACCGGGCACATGAGTCTGGCCTTCCAGATTCACGTGCCCGGCTACAACTACGACCTGGCGCGCTCGGGGAAGGGCCCTTCGAAGGACTGGTCGTTCTTCACGACCTACAACACCGAGGAGGCCAAGACGCTGCTCGAGGCCAACGCCTCCCAGAGCGACAAGGACTTCATCGCCGCGGTGAACCGAAAGACGGCCGAGGCCTGCGTCGCGGCGGGGAAGGCGAAGGGCTGGGCCACGCCCTACGTCCATAATCTCGTGGGCGAGGACGGCGTGGCGCGCACCGAGATGATGAAGACCCAGCAGGTGCTCGAGGTCGCCGATTGCCCGGGAATGGTGTACTTCCTGCCCACCCCGAAGTCACCGCATGGCGTGGACGTGGATCCCACCGGCGAGTTCATCGTGGCCGGCGGCAAGCTGGCGACGACGATTCCGGTCCACTCCTTCTCCAAGCTCGTCAAGGCCATCGAGGAGAAGGCCTTCGACGGCGACAAGGAAGGGATCCCGGTGCTCAAGTACGAAGCGATCCTGGCCGGCGAGGTTCAGAACCCGGGCCTCGGGCCCCTGCACACGGAGTTCGACGGAAAGGGGTACGCGTACAGCTCGATTTTCATCTCCAGCGAGATCGTGAAGTTCTCCCTCACGGACTTCAAGGTCGTCGACCGGATCCCGACGTATTACTCGATCGGCCACCTCATGATTCCCGGCGGCGATACCGAGAAGCCCCATGGGAAGTACATGGTCGCGCTGAACAAGATCACCAAGGACCGGTATCTCCCCACCGGGCCCGAGCTCACGCACTCGGCGCAGCTTTATGACATCACCGGGGACAAGATGAAGCTGCTGCTGGACTTCCCCACCACCGGCGAGCCGCACTACGCGCAGGCCATCCCGGCGGAGCTCATTCGGGACCGGCAGGTGAAGACCTACGAGCTTTCCAGGAATACCGATCCGTACGTGACGCGGAGCGAGAAGGACGTCAAGGTGGAACGGAAGGGCAGCAAGGTGCACGTCTACATGACGGCCATCCGCAGCCATTTCCTGCCCGACAACATCGAGGGGATCGAAGTCGGTGATTCGGTGTTCTTCCACGTGACGAACCTGGAGCAGGACTGGGACGTGCCACACGGCTTTGCCATGCTGGGCGCCCAGAACGCCGAGTTGTTGATCATGCCCGGCCAGACCCGCACGCTCACCTGGCAGCCCAACCGGGTCGGTATCTACCCCTTCTATTGCACCGATTTTTGCTCGGCGCTGCACCAGGAGATGTCAGGCTACATCCGGGTGTCGCCGAAGGGCTCGGGGGTGAAGCTCACATGGAATACCCCAACACCATGACCAGCAGCACGGCATCGGTCGGGGCGCCCCTCGCGGGCGCCTTCTCCCGGGCCCTTCGGGCAGCGCGGACCAGCCTGGGCGGCTGGCCGCGGGCGCTGGTGGCCCTCGCCGCCGCGGCACTGGGACTCTTGTACCTGTTCCCGCTCTGGCACGTCGGACTCAAGGCACCGCAGTACCCGGAAGGCCTCGGCATGTACATCTGGGTGAACCAGATCACCGGGCAGGGCGCGCACGACCTCCAGAACATCAACGGCTTGAACCACTACATCGGCATGAAGGCCATAGTTCCGGAGAGCATCCCGGAGCTTCGCTTCATGCCGATTCTCGTCGGCGGCCTGATTGCGACCGGGTTGCTGGTGGCGTTGTGGGGCCGGCGCCGGGTGCTGCATGCCTGGGTGGCGGTGTTCGCGCTAGGCGCGGTGGCCGGCCTCGCCGATTTCTGGCGCTGGGGCAACGATTACGGACACAACCTTAACCCGCACGCCGCGATCCAGATTCCCGGCATGAGCTACCAGCCGCCGCTGATCGGCACCAAACAACTGCTGAATTTTCAGGCGACGAGCTGGCCTGCATTGGGTGGCTGGATCGCGCTGGCAGCGCTTCTGCTGGCGGTGGGGGTAGCCATTCGCGAGTGGAGGCTCGCGCGCCGCTCCGGCCGATGACCCGCATCCCGGTCCTGGCCCTGCTCGCGGTCGGGTGCGCCGCGCCCGCTCCGCGTCCCCTCGTCATCGGGCCCGACGGCTGCTCCCACTGTCACATGCGCCTGGCCGATACGCGCTTCGGCGCGGAGCTGGTGACCCGGACCGGGAAAGTGCTTCCGTTCGACGACGCCGGCTGTCTGGCCACGTTCGTCCAGGGCGACCGGCCGGAAGCGAAGCAGATCCACTCCCTCTGGGTGAGCGACTTCGCCCGGCCCGACCGCCTTCTGCCGGTGGAACAGGCCGCGTTCGTCAGGCACGCCTCGTTCCGAACCCCGATGGATCACGGGATCGTGGCGCTCGCCACCGCCGCCGCCGCCGACAGCGTTCTGGCGGGGCTGGGGGGTGACGGCGACCGGCTGGACTGGAGCGGCGTGCTGCGCGCGACGGCGGAGCGGAACGCACCATGATGCTCGCCGCGTTGCTGGCGACGGCCGGTGTGCTGATCGTCTCCCCCGCAGGGCCGTATCGGACGATCACCGAGGCACTCGAGCGCGCCGGACCCGGCGATCGCATCGTCGTGCGTGGAGGGACCTACCGGGAGCCGCTGCTCCGCATCACGAAGCGTATCGAGCTCATCGGAGAGGGGGGCCCGATCCTCATCGGCGGCGCCCACGGCGTGCTCGAGATCCTGGCCGACAGCGTCGTGGTGCGGGGCCTGATCATCGAAGGCATCGAGCCGAGCCAGGTCGAGGACCGTGCCGGTATCCGGATCCGCGGGGCGGCCGCCTGCCGGATCGAGGACAACGTGTTCCGCGACACGTTCTTCGCGCTGTACGCGGAAGGGGCGCGGGATTGCCTGGTGCTCCGGAACCGGATCATCGGACCGGGACGCACGGACGCCGGCAGCGGCAACGGTATCCACATCTGGCGCAGCGTGCGCATGACCGTCGAAGGAAACGACGTGCGCGGCCACCGCGACGGGATGTACCTCGAGTTCTCACCCCATGCCGCGCTTCGGGACAATGTCGTCGTCGGCAACGCCCGCTACGGACTCCACTTCATGCGCTCCGACACGTGCCGGTACGAGCGCAACCGGTTCGAGAAGAACGGTGCCGGTGTGGCCGTGATGTACAGCCGGGCGGTCAGCATGGTGGGCAACCGGTTCGAGCGGAACTGGGGGAACGCGGCGTACGGGCTCCTTCTCAAGGACATCAGTGACGGCGAGATTCGCGACAACCGTTTCACCCGGAACACCGTCGGGCTGTATCTCGAGGACTCCAACCGGAACCAGATCCAGGGCAACACATTCTCCGGAAACGGCTGGGCCGTGCGCGTGATGGCCAATGCCACGGATAACCGGTTCGAGCGGAACGCGTTTCAGGGAAACACGTTCGATGTCGCCACGAACAGCCAGAGCACGTCGAGCGTGTTCGACGGAAACTGGTGGGATCGCTACCGCGGCTACGACCTCGACCGCGACGGCCGAGGCGACGTGCCGTTCCGGCCGGTCCGGCTCTTCTCTCTGATCATGGAGCAGTACGAGCCGACGGTCATCCTCCTCCGCAGCGCGTTCGTGGACATGCTGGATGCCGCCGAACGGCTGCTCCCGGTCCTCACGCCCCAGGGACTCGTCGATTCGCACCCGCTCATGGTGCGACTCCGGTGACCCCGGCCGGGCTCTCGGTGCGTGGCCTCCGAAAGCACTTCGGAAGGCGGGAAGTTCTTCGCGGCATCGATCTCGAGGTGCTCCCCGGCAGGATCACGGCCCTTGTCGGTCCCAACGCCGCCGGGAAGACCACCCTGATCAAGGCGGTCCTCGGCCTGGTGCGTCCCGACCGGCAGAGCGGGCCGGTGCGGGTCGACGGCATGCCGGTGAACGGCGACCCGGGCTACCGGGAGCGCATCGGCTACATGCCGCAGGCGCCGCAGTTCCCCGAGGAGCTCACCGGACGGGAGGTCCTCGGCTTCCTCAAGAGTCTGCGGGGCAGGAAGGGCGATCTGGACGAAGACCTGATCGGTCGCCTCGCGCTCGGCGATGTGCTCGACAAGCCGGTCCGAACACTCTCCGGCGGAAGCCGGCAGAAGCTCAATGCGATTGCCGCGTTCCTCTTCCGCCCGGCGTTGCTCATTCTCGACGAGCCGACGGCGAGCCTCGATCCGGTGGCCGCGGGGGTCCTCAAGGACAAGGTGCGCCAGGCCTCCGTTGAGGGAGCCACGGTGCTGATCACCTCCCACATCCTGAGCGAAGTGGAAGAGCTCGCCGAGGACATCGTGTTTCTGGTCGAAGGCGAGGTCCGGTTTGCCGGTCCGCTCGGGGCTCTGCGCGAGCGGACCGGGGAGGTGAAGCTGGAGCGGGCGATCGCGAAGCTGCTCACGGAAGGCGCTCCATGAAGTCCGTGGGCAAGGTGCTGGTCTCGCAGCTGCGCAATGTGCTCCGAAGCCGATGGATCCTGGGGTACGCCCTTCTC
>Ga0256867_10000535_pt1 | contig 15067 bp, 15 predicted proteins | sample RVTome_15_FD_185939 | JGI IMG/M metagenome (GOLD analysis project Ga0256867, IMG submission 185939) | Soil microbial communities from uranium-contaminated site in the Upper Colorado River Basin, Wyoming, United States - RVT150D86 (HiSeq) ... | reverse complement strand
CAGCCAAATGTGTGGCGTGCACTCCTTGGAGAGCGAACTGCAGCGTTGGTCCGTCCGCTTCCTCGAGTACGTCCTGCCTGACCTCGATTACGTAGTCGGGTCGGATACCGATTACGTTGCCGTCGAAGGCGCGGTGGTGGATCGCGCACATCGGGACTCTGCATGGCAAGCTGGGCCTGGCCTCTTTACGACGTGATCGCGAGGATGTTGCTGTCTGCGTCCTTGAACCAGGCGCCTTTGTGCTCACCCATCGATGCGACGTCGCCGTCCCAGGTGACGCCTTCCATGTCGAACGTGTCGAACGTGACGCCGCGGCTCTTCAGCTCTGCGACCACCTTGTCCACGTCGTCGACGGTCCACTCCATGACGGTGTTCTTCGCGGTGCCGGCAAACGGCGTCGGGAAGAGCGAGAACGTCGAACCGCCGCTCTCGTACCATGCGCCGCCGGGGTCTTCGCCGGTCGGCTTCAGGTCGAGCTTGTCCGCGTACCACGCCTTGGCGCGTTCGAGATCGGCGACGGCGATCGTCGTGTGCGCCGGGAACTGATCGAGCATCTCGACCTCCTCTGCGGGCACCAGATCCTCTAGCTTCCCGTGCATCTTCCTCCGAGGGCTCGGATCTGTGAACCCCCTGGGGAAGGCCGTCGAGATCGACGCCACCCCCCGCGCCAGGACCTGAACGTCGAGTTTGCGCTGATCGCGGTGGCCGCGGGCGTGCGTTGGTTCTCGATCGGCAGCGATGCCCACACCTCGGCCGAGCTCGAGTCCCTGCTTTTCCGCATGGCGATCGCCTCGCTCGCGGGGTCACCATGGAACGCGTGCTGAACTACTGGACGGCCAAGGAGGCAGCGTGGGTGCGAGAGCTGCGCGACGCTTCCGTCGACCCGTGATCGGGCGCGGTCTGGGGTGCGGGAACTCGCCGCGGCGATCGGGCCGTTTACCGATCGCTCAGCGCGGTGATGCTTGAGCCTGCGACCGCCCGCGGGTGGCCCGCACGATCCAGGCGATCGTCGCGGTGACGATCAGTGCGATGCCGACGGCGCCGACCACCCAGCCCGCGCCGTAGAGGAAGCGCGACGCACCGGGCCACGGCTCGGCGCCCTTGCACGCCGCTGTCTCGGTGTTGCATGTGTAGCTCACCGCCCAGAAGCCCAGCACCGCCAACACGATCCCTACGACGATCCCTCGCCACCCGGCGAGCCTGCTGAGGCGCATGTTCGCCATCTCCTCCCAGCGGGCACGAGGAGCATCGGATGGTTCGCCCGATCGCGCAACCTCGCCGCCGTTCGTAGTCTGGGACTCGTGGGTCGGCTGTCTTCGCACTCGCGCAGGGACCTCGCCCGCAGGGCGGGCGTCGACCTCGACGATGTCGATCGGCTGATCGAGCTCGGGCTGCTGCATCCTGGGCCCGGCGACACGTTCTCGGAGGCCGATGTCCGCAGGGCGCGGTGGATCCGGGGCCTCGAGGGCTCCGGTGTGGCCCTGGAAGACATGGCCGCCGCCGTGCGCGACGGAGCGCTCTCGTTCGAGTTCCTCGGCTCGCCCGCCTTCGACCGGTTCTCCGGACACAGCGAGGTCACGTTCCGGGAGCTGAGCGAGCGGGCCGGCGTGCCGTTCGAGCTCCTGGTCGTCGTGCGCGAGGCCACGGGCTTTGCCCGGCCCGCGCCCGACGACCAGGTCCGCGAGGACGAGCTCGCGGTCGTGCCGGCGATCGAGCTCCAGCTCGCGACAGGCTTCCGCTCCGACGTGATCGAGGGGTGGCTGCGCGCCAGCGGCGACAGCCTGCGCCGCATCGCCGAGACCGAGGCGGAGTGGTGGAAGACCGAGGTGACGACGCCGCTCGTCGAAGAGGGCATGCACGAAGGCGAGATGCTCGGCGCCCAGGCCGACCTCGGCGCCCGTATGGCTCCCCTCGCCGAGCAGGCGGTGTTCGCGCTCTACCGCGGCCAGCAGGAGCACGCCTGGAGCCAGAGCGCCGTCGAGTACGTCGAGGCGGCGCTGGAGCGAGCCGGGTTGATCAGCCGGCTCCGCCGTCCGCCCGCGATGTGCTTCCTCGACATCGCCGGGTACACGAGGCTGACCGAGGAACGGGGCGACGAGGCCGCGGCCGACGTCGCGACGGCGCTCTCGACGCTCGTCCGGCGATCGTCGGCCGAGCACGGCGGGCAGCCGGTGAAGTGGCTCGGCGACGGCGTGATGTTCCACTTCCGCGACCCTGGTCAGGGCGCCGTTTCCGCGCTCGAGATGACGGAGGGTGTCGCCGGTCACGGTCTCCCGCCCGCCCACGTGGGCCTGCACGCCGGGCCGGTCGTCTTCCAGGGCGGCGACTACTTCGGGCGGACCGTGAACGTCGCGGCGCGCATCGCCGAGTACGCGCGGCCGGGCGAGGTGCTCGTGAGCCAGGAGGTCGTCGACGCCGCCGCGGGAGCGCCGGTGATGTTCACGCCGATCGGGCCCGTCGAGCTGAAAGGCGTCTCGGGTGCGCTCCAGCTCCACCGCGTCGCGCGGAGCGGGTGAGGGTGCTCACGCGCTACGCCGGCGTCTCGCGCTCGCGTCCAGCCACCATGGCTCGAACCCCCGGTCGTTCTCATCGACGAGCGTGCCGGGTGGGACGAGCCGATCGATCGCGTCGAGCGTCGAGTCGTCGAGCCGGACGTCGGCGCCCGAGAGCAGATCCTCGAGCTGATCCATCGTTCGGGGGCCGATGATCGCCGAGGTGACCGCCGGATGGGCGAGCGTGAATGCGACCGCGAGGTGCTGCAGGGAAACGCCCGCGTCGGCCGCGACCTTCAGGAGCTCTTCGACGAGATCGAGCTTGCCTTGGATCTCGGAGCGGGACTCGTCCCACTGCGCCGGAACCCACGCGCGTCCTGCCCGGGACTCCGACGATCGGTCGAACGACCCGCGCCGGTAGCGTCCGGTGAGCCAGCCACGGTTCAGAGGGCTCCAGACGAGGACACCCATCCGGTACCGCTCGGCGATCGGGAGCACGTCGTGCTCGATATGCCGCACGAAGACCGAGTACGGGGGCTGTTCGGTCCGGAAGCGAGACAGCCCGCGTCGCTCGGCCGTCCGATGAGACTCCACGATCTGCCACCCGGGGAAGGTCGAGGATCCGAAGTACCGGATCTTGCCCTGACGTTGGAGGTCGGTGAGGGCGGAGAGCGTCTCCTCGACGTCGGTGTCGGCCTCGGGGCGGTGGATCTGGTAGAGATCGATGTGGTCGGTGCCGAGACGGCGGAGGCTGTTCTCGACCTCGCGCATGATCCACACCCGTGAGTTGCCCCACTCGTTCACGCCCTCGCCCATGCCGCCGTGGACCTTCGTCGCGAGGATGACGTCGTCGCGTCTGCCAGTCAGCGCCTTGCCGACGATCTCCTCGGACTCACCCCGCGAGTAGACGTCGGCGGTATCGATGAAGTTGACGCCGCCATCGATCGCGGCGTGCACGATCCGCACGCACTCGTCGACGTCGGTGTTCCCCAAGGAGCCGAACATCATGGCTCCGAGGCAGTGCGTGCTGACCCGCACCCCCGTGCCGCCGAGCGATCGGTATTCCATCGGGCGCCTCCCTCGGTCGCGCGGAAGTCCCCCAGCTGACGTGGGCGATCGTGTGGGAACGTTATCATGGCGCCCGACGAGGGGGGAAGGCGTCGTGAGGATCGCTGCCGTGCGGCTGTTCCGGGTCGAAGGCCAAGGGCCCGCGTGGACCTTCGAGAACCGCGCCGTCGAGCAGCTCGACCTGTATCCGGGTCACGTGAGCGCCACCACCGGCGCGGGTGACGAAGCGTCGCAGCTCATCGCCTGGTACCTCTCGATCGAGACCGACGACGGGCCGTCGGGTCTCTACGGACCGATCGACCGTCGACAGGCGTTCCTCGTCGCGACCGAGCTCCGTCAACACCTGCTCGGCGCCGACGCGCTCGCCACCGAGGCGCTCCACGATCGGATGCTGCGTGTGCACCGACACGGCCGCGCCGGCCTGTTCGTGAACGCCATCAGCGTCGTCGACGTCGCGCTCTGGGATCTGCGCGGGAAGGCGGCGGGCCTCCCCGTCTACCGGCTGCTCGGCGGGCCGACGCGCGAGCGGGTCCCGGTGTACGCGAGCATGCTCGGGTCGTCGATCGAACCCGAACGTGCGGCGGAGCTCGCGGCCGAGCACCGCGGGCTCGGGTTCGGCGCGCAGAAGTGGTTCTTCGCGTTCGGGCCCGGCGCGGGGTACGAGGGCCTCCAGAGGAACCTCTCGATGGCCCGCGCCGTCCGAGAGGCGGTGGGCGAGGGGTACCCGTTGATGTTCGATGCGTTCATGGGATGGGACGCGACGTACGCCGCCGACATGCTCAGGGGGCTCGAGCCCGTGGAGCCTCACTGGGTCGAGGAGCCGGTCCCGTCCGAGCGGCTCGACGTGTTCCGACGCCTGGCGGAGGGCACCTCGATCCGGCTCGCCACCGGCGAGCACGCCACCACGCGCTGGCAGGTCAAGGGGTTGCTCGACGCAGGCGTCGGCGTGATCCAGACCGACCCCGACTGGTCGGGTGGGATCACCGAGCAGCGCCACATCTGCTCGCTGTGCTCCGCGTACGACGTGCCCGTCGTGGCGCACGGGCACGCGATCGCGGTCCCGCTGCACGTGGCCGCGTCGCATTCGCCCCAGGTGGTCCCGATGATGGAGTACCTGGTTCGGATCCAGGAGCGCAACCAGTTCTTCCATGAGACGATCCTGCGCCCGGTCCGGGGTGCGCTCGACCTGCCCGACGGGCCGGGGCTCGGGATCGAGCTCGACCCGGCGAAGATCGACGACCAGCGGGAGGTCACGTTCGAGGACTGACGGGAGGCGATCCTTGAAGATCGGCGTGTGCTCCGCGAACTCGGGTCCGTATGCGACCCCCGCGCGCCTCCGGTCGGTGGGCGAGCTCTGCGAGGCGACGGGTGTCGAATCGATCTGGGTCTCCGAGCACCTCGTGGTCTCGGACCCGCGGACGCCGCCGTCCCCGATGGATCCGGAGGACCCGATCCTCGACCCAGTGACCGCGTTGGCCTTCCTCGCCGGGATCACCTCCTCGGTCCGGCTCGGGACCGGCGTCGTCGTGTTGCCGCTCCGGAACCCGCTCGTCCTCGCGAAAGCGCTCGCGACCGTCGATGTCGTGTCCGGGGGGCGCTTGATCGTCGGCCTCGGTGTCGGGTACGTCGAGCGCGAGTTCGCGGCGATCGGCGTGCCGTTCACCGATCGCGGGGCACGGTTCGAGGAGCACCTCGCGGCGATGCGCTCGATCTGGACCGAGCACCGTCCGGCGTTCACGGGGCGGTACGTCGCGTTCGACCGGGTCCAAGCACACCCTCACCCGGTCCAGGATCCCCATCCTCCGATCGTGCTGGGTGGGTACGCGCCCGCGGTGCTCCGGCGCGCGGTCCGGGAGGCCGACGGTTGGTACGGCTGGGGGCTCGACCCCGGAGCGACGGCCCGGTACCTCGCGGCGCTGCGGGAGATCGAGGCTCAGATCGGCCGAGGAGAGGGGCTCGGCGCACTGGAGGTCACCGTGACCCCTCCCGAGGTGGTCGATCCGGCCGGTGCGGCGGTCTACGAGGAGCTCGGCGTCGATCGGTTGAACCTGATGCTCCCGTGGTCCACCGACGACGGCGGGATCCCGGGCTTCTTCGAAGGGGTCGTCGCTCCGCTGGTCGATGAGGGCCGCACGCCCCCATCGATCGGGCCGTCAGCTCAGACGTCGTAGTACAGGCCGAACTCGTAGGGGTGCGGCCGCAGCGCGACGGCGTCATGCTCCTCGATCCGCTTGTACTCGATCCATGTGTCGATCACGTCCTGGGTGAACACGCCACCCTCGAGGAGCCACTGATGGTCGGCTTCCAGCTCGCCGAGCACCTCGAGCAGCGACCCCGGGACCTGCTTCACCGCCGCGTGCTCCTCGGGCGGCAGGTCGTACAGGTCCTTGTCGATCGGGTCCGGCGGCTCGATCTTGTTCTTGATGCCGTCGATGCCGGCCATCAGCATCGCGCTGAATGCCAGGTACGGGTTGCACGACGGGTCGGGCGTGCGGAACTCCAGGCGCTTGAGCTTCGGGCTCTTCGACCCGAGCGGGATGCGCACGCAGGCGCTGCGGTTCCGCTGCGAGTAGACGAGCTTGATCGGCGCCTCGTAGCCCGGCACGAGCCGGCGGTAGGAGTTCGTCGTCGGGTTCGTGAACGCGAGCAGCGCGGGCGCGTGGGCGATCAGGCCGCCGATGTAGTAGCGAGCCGCGTCGCTGATGCCGCCGTAGCCCACCTCGTCCCAGAACAGGTTGTCGTCGCCCATCCACAGCGACTGGTGGGTGTGCATGCCCGAGCCGTTGTCCATGAACAGCGGCTTCGGCATGAAGGTCACGGTCTTGCCGGCCTGGTACGCCGTGTTCTTGACCACGTACTTGTACTTCATGACGTTGTCGGCCGTGGTCAGCAGCGTGTCGTAGCGCATGTCGATCTCGGCCTGGCCGGCGGTGCCCACCTCGTGGTGGTGCACCTCGATCGTGAGACCGACCTTCTCGAGGTTCAGCACCATGTCGGTGCGCAGGTCCTGGTACTTGTCCATCGGGGGAAGCGCGAAGTACCCGCCCTTGTAGCGCGGCTTGTAGCCGAGGTTGCCGCCGTCCTCTTCGCGGCCGCTCGTCCAGGCGCCGGCGACGGAGTCGACGTGGTAGTAGCCCTCGAACTCGTTCTGGTCGTAGCGGATCGAGTCGAAGATGTAGAACTCCGCCTCGGGCCCCCAGTAGGAGCGGTCGGCGATGCCGGTCTGCTTCAGGTACAGCTCGGCCTTCTTGGCGATGTTGCGGGGGTCGCGTGAGTAGTCCTCGCCGGTCACGGGGTCCTTCACGAAGCACGTGATGTTCAGAGTCGGGTGCTTCGTGAACGGGTCCATGTAGGCGGAATCCGGGTCGGGCATGAGCAGCATGTCCGACTCCTGGATCTCCTGGAACCCGCGGATCGACGAGCCGTCGAACGGCTGGCCGTTCTCGAGCTTGTCCTCGGTGAGCTCGTGGGCCGGGACCGACAGGTGCTCCACCTGTCCCGGCAGGTCGGTGAACCGGAAGTCGACGATCTCGGCTCCCTGCTCCTTGGCCAGTGCGATGACGTCTTTCGCCGTTGCCACGCGCGCCTCCCCATGGTCGCTCGCCGGACCCACCGAGACTAGGCTCGAGAAGGCGCCTCACCGTTACCTCGCGGTAAACACTGCGTTACGGCGGAAACGCTTCGAGCGCTGCTCGAGTGTCCAGACGGCCGTCCACGCCATCTGGAGGCGATCGCTGGTCGAGGAGGCTCAACCGCCGCCCTGGCCTGGAGGTCCCTCGCCGTCGATGCCCGGAGGTCCCTCGCCGTCAGGGCCGGGTGGTCCCTCGCCGTCAGGGCCGGGTGGTCCCTCGCCGTCGGGACCCCGTGGTCCCTCGTCCGACGGCTCCCCGTCTGGCGGATCTTCCGACGGCTCCCCGTCTGGCGGATCTTCCGACGGCTCCCCGTCTGGCGGATCGTCCGACGGCTCCCCGTCTGGCGGGGGCGGCGGCGGTGGGGTGGGGGCGCTGTCCGATCCGGGGATCGTTCCCGGATCGTCGGCAGGACCGTCGTCGCCTGCGCTCCCGGCCACCGGCGAGGAACCAACGGCGTCGAACGTCCCTATCGACCCTTCGAGACGACTCGACGTGCCGCCGTCCGATCTGGACTCGGGTTCATCCAGGCGCAGCGCGGGTCGGTTCGCCGAACGATCCTCGTCGGGAGCGGATGCGACTCTCGCGCCGACGGGCACGGCGTCGCCGGCGCTGGAGCGGATGACCGCTCCAGCGGCACCGACGGCGATCAACGCCGCGCCGGCGAGTGCGACCCTCATGTCGCGACGAAGTCCGTGTCGGCGCGACAACTCCCGGCCGAAGACCCATGAGATCACACCACCGATCGTCACGAGCACGGCAAAGACCATGGCGTCGGCCAGGATCTCGAGGTCGTGGATGGAGACCGTCATGGCGGACCACGGGGGAGCGGTGTGATGAGAGGATCGAACGACCCTTGCTCCATGCCTCCCGGATATGAGGTCTATCACCCCCAGGCTGTCGACACACGGACGTTACCGGAAGCGGCTGCATGACACGGCGACGTCAACCGACCCGGATCTGCCTCGTCAGATGAGCTCTTGCTACCGTCGGACCTGGCTTCAGCAACTCGCGAGTCATGGGCTGTGCACGGTCTCATAGTCGATCGCGACCAGATCGTTGAAGACGCTCGCTCTGGATCAGCCTGAGTAGCCTCGGCGTCAGCTCGACAGCTCGCCAGCCGGGCGCGACGCAGGATCCAGGAGGTGCCGACCCCTGACCGTGACCCCATCCGCCAAAGGGCGGTCGTCGACGCCTTCTTCGCGGCGGCCCGAGGCGGCGACTTCGACGCGCTCGTGGCGGTGCTCGATCCCGAGATCGTCCATCGTTCTGACTTCGGGGCCCTGCCAGGATCGGCCGTCGTCCGAGGTGCGCGGGCGGTCGCCGCTCGAGCGCTGCGATTCGCGGACCCGTCGCGGATCGTCCATCCGGCGATGGTGAACGGCGCGGCCGGCGCCGTCATCACGGTCGGCGGGAAGCCGGTCTCGGTCATCGGCTTCGACGTCGTGAACGACAGGATCGTCTCGATCGACGCACTCGCCGATCCGGAGCGGATCGCCTCGCTCGACCTCGCATTCCTCAGCTGACCCAGCCCATTGGAGACATCGCGACGCAGGTTGGTCCTGGCGAGGCAGGCACTCAGTCGAGCGGGCTGGTCACGCGCTGTTCGCGAGACGTTCACGCGACCGTCGACGGGATCGGACGCTTCCGGCCATCGTCATGGCCCACGATGCGGCATGCACGTCGTACGGCTCACCTCGGTCTTCGAATGCGCGACGCCACAGCAGGGTCGGTTCGACGCCGTGGGCGGAATGCAGGTGCACACCGCCTCGCTCACGCGGGCGTTCGACAGCCTCGGCGCGCGGCAGACCGTGATCACCGCATACCGCCCGGAGGAGCCCCGGCGGGAACGGATCGGCGAACTCGCCGTCGTATATCGGGTCGGCGCGCCGATCGGCGCGATGCGGCAAGGCTGGGCGAGTCCGGCCCTTGGCCGGGCGCTAGCGGCCTCGACCGTCGACATCGTGCACGCCCATCTCGGCGAGGACATCGCCGTGTTGCCCGTCGCGGCCGTCGCCGCGGTTCGCCACCGGGCCCCGTTGGTGGTCACGGTCCACGCCAGCCCCTGGCTCACCGTGGAACCCGTCGACCTCCGCGCCGGGGCGATCCACACGCTCGGGGGCGCCGTCGAGCGGTGGATCCTGCCCTCGGCGAGCCGGGTCCTCACGCTCACCGAGCGGACCGCGGGGCTGCTCCGGCCCCACCTCCCGCCCGACGTGGTCGACGTGATCCCGCTCGGTATCGACGTCTCCGGTTTCGCGGCGGGCGCCGCCGACCCGCTGCCCGAGATCGGACATCCCCGCGTGGTCTGCGCCGCCCGGCTCGTGCGCGCCAAAGGCGTCGACGTGCTGATCCGCGCGATGGCGAAGCTGCCCACCGCAGAGCTGGTCGTGCTCGGCGACGGGCCCGAACGTGCAGCCCTGCTCGTTCTGGCGACGGAGCTGGGCGACCGGGTGCACATGCCGGGGACCGTTCCGAAGCACGAGGTTCTCGCGCACCTCGCTCATGCGGACGTCGCCGTTCTGCCGTCGCGCTACGAGGAGGCGGGCCGTTGGATCATCGAAGCGATGGCTGCCGGCACCGCCGTGGTCGCGTCGAGGGTGGGGGGCATCCCGGCGATCATCCGCGACGGCGTCAATGGCCTCCTCGTGCCTCCCGGGGATCCGCTGGCGCTCGCCTCGGCGATCGGCCACGCGATCTCGGAACCGGCGCTCGCGCGCACACTCGTCGCGAACGGGCGGGTGACCGCCTCGACCCACTCACTCGATCGGCTCACCGATCGAGTGATGCTCGCGTATGACGCAGTGCTGCGATCGGGTCGCGGTGGGCTGGTGGATCGCCCTCAGCTCTCGGCATGACTCGAACCCGCCGCACCGGGTTCGAACGATTCGCTCCTGGCGACCGTACCCCCGGCACGGAGTTGGTGCCGCCCCGCGCGGGAGGGCGCCCGCGCGGGGCGGGCCGCACGAGGGGAAGGAGCTTCGCGCATGAAGATGCGAACGATCGGGCTCGTGGCCATCGTGGCCGCGGCCGCCCTGGCACTGGGGGCAGCCGCCGCGATGGCCGGGAAGTCCTCTGTGAGAACCCAGCTCAACGGGTGGAAGGAGGTCCCGTCGATCTCGACCGAAGGGCACGGGAACTTCCGGGCCCAGATCAAGGGCGACGAGATCCACTACCGCCTGCGCTACAGCGACCTCGAGGGTGGCGATGTCCTGTTCGCACACATCCACCTCGGCAGGCCGGCGACGAACGGCGGCGTGGCCGCCTTCCTGTGCGGAGGCGGCAGCAAGCCGGCGTGTCCGCAGTCGGGAACGGTGACAGGGGTGATCGTGGCTTCCGACGTCGTCGGGCCTGTGGACCAGGGCATCGACCCGGGTGAGTTCGACGAGCTGAAGCGGGCGATCAAGGCCAAGTCCACGTACGCGAACGTGCACACCGAGACGTTCCCCGGCGGGGAGATCCGAGGGAACCTGCTCAAGATCTGACGGGTGCGGCGGGTTCGTCCGCGGTTCCGGTGAAGGGGTACGCGGTGGTGGCCGCGTTGGGGCTCCCTTCGCCGGAGCCGTGGCCGAAGTAGCCCCACTCGGGGAAGTTGAAGTCTGCGGTGACAGAGGTGGGCAGCAGCAGGCTCGCGTCGAGGAACGACTCGAGGTCGGGCACACCGTAGAGGTTGATCTCCCATCCCCGATCCTCGATCCCATCGACCACCGCTCGCACGAGCGGGGACCATCTCAGCGACAGCCTGGTCACGCCCCACTCCCGCATCCGAGACAGGACTTCGTCGGTCGCCTCCGCCGACGTGGCCAGCAGCGGCACCAGGAAATCGACCGGACAGGAGATCGTGGACCCGGGGTGGCGTTGCCGGACGGTCCGGAACCCGTGAGGTCCGAGGGCGAGTAGCTCCGCGTTGAACCACAGGCGGTCGTCCCCGAGCCCTGCCATCTCCACGAGCCGGAGCGACTCCATCAAGGTCGGGCCGTCTTCCTTCAGGTCGAGCTTGACCGAACGACCCGATGCGGCCAGCCACTCCAGCGCGGTCTCGGCCGGCAGGGCGGGCTCGTCACGATGCCACGGGGTCTCGGCGAACCCGTCGTGACGCAGCACGAGGCGCCCGAACGGATCGCGCCGAACGTCGATCTCGGCCCACCGAACCGCGGCGGCGAGGAATCGCCTCAGGTTCACCGTGTCGTTGACGCCGTGCCAGACGAACTCCACACGATCCGGGAGTCGCCGTTCGGGCACGAGCTCGCGGAGCCGGTAGTCGCGCCCGCGCACGACGTCGTCGTCGTGGCGCCGCTGGGAGCTCGAGATCGTGTCGGCGTGCAGGAACAGGATCGCCCCCTCGGTGTCCGAGGCGGCCATCGCGCGCAGGTTCTCCGGTTCGTTGTCCACCACCGCCAGGACCCGCATGCCGCGGTCTCGAAGCGTGCTCAGGCCCGCCACCTTGCTGTCCGGGATCGGTTCGCCTTCCTTCGCCATGAGCAGCAGCGACGGGGCGAACCGCACGCGGAACGCGGCGCCCACGGTGTTGAGGGACTCCAGGGTGTCGCCACGCAGGTGCTCGGGTCTCCCCGTGTTGAGCGCGACGTGGGTCCGTGGCTGGAGCTGGAACCATCGGATCACCCCCAGAACACCCTCGAAGGGCCGGCTCGCGGCGAGCACTGCTTCCCGCCGCCACAGCTCCGCGCGATAGAACTCGGCGATGTCGCTCCGGATGTTCGGATCGACGTCGAGATCGTCGAGGATCCGCTCGATGTCGTCCTCGTGGCGCTCGACGTCCCCGGCGACGAGCCCTCGGAAGTGGTGGGTGCCGCATCGACCGTCGTATGCGAGCAACACGTGCACGACGAGGTGTCGCATGTCGAGGATCGTGCCGTCGATGTCGAAGACGATGCAGAGGTCGTCATCCGGGAAGGCGCTCCGGGCCCGCTCGTAGTGGGCGGACAGGGCTCGCATCCAATCCTGGGGGGAAGGGGTGCTCACGGGTCGATCGTAGGTCTGGAAGGTCGCCCCAGGACCCCTCGTCACCCGATGTTCTCGAGGTGTTCCATGCGTCTTCGCGTCATCCCTCGCGCTCTTCCCGTCGTTCCTCTCGCTGCTCCTGCCGTTCCTCCTGCAGCTCCTGTCGCTCGCGGAGCTCGGTGGCGTCGAGGCCGGGGCCGATCGCGAGCGTGACGGCGGTCACCGCGATCGCGACGATCAGCACCGCGGCGACGAGCGACCCGATCAACTGGGCCCTGTGTGAAGGAGCCGTGGCCACGTTCACCCTCCCCATAGGTAGTTGCCCGCCGACGTGAGCCACGCGACGGAGAACAGCGAGAACATCGTCAGCCCGAGCGCGGGCAGGAACCGGCCGAGCGAGCGCCACCAGCGGACGACGACGACCTTGGCGACGACGGCGACCACGAAGAGGCTTCCCGACACGACGTGGATCGTCGCCCGCCCGGTCTCCTCGCCGCGGGCATGTTCGATGCCGTCCCCGATGCCGAAATACGAGTAGCAGAGGAAGGCCACGAAGACGCCGACCGCGACCGCGGCGTCGCCGACCGCCCGGTGCGTGAACGTCGCGGCCTTCGGCTTGAGGAACGGCACGCGCAGTTTCCCGTACGCCACGGCCATCAACGCGACCTGGTACGCCGCGAGCGCGAGCACGACCGACGCGAGCACCGTCTTGACCTGCGAGACGTTGCCGTTGGTCACGCCGTCGACGAAGTCCTCCATCTGTCCAGTCTGACGGCGACAGGCCCGTGTGTTCAAAGCGGCGATCCCGTCCGAGGGGAAGGGTCGGACGGGATCGACGGGGATCGGCTCGCGCCGGCGCGGGGGCCCGAAGGCTGCCCCGCGGCGGTCGCCGGCGCGAGCCGGGAACGGCGATCGGGTCGCGTGACCGAGGGAAGCACGTCCGGGGGGACGAGTGACGCGGCCCTCGATTCGCCGTTCACACCGAGGGCTTCGGCGCTACAGCACCTCCTGCCGCAGAGCCCGTCCGAGTCATTCCGGCATGACCCTTCTTGGGTAGACACCAGCCGTGTCGCGTCGCTCGGGTCGGAGCCGGTTGGCCACCGGCGCCGTCCCACGGATCGCTTCAGTCGTCGAGCTCGGCCGAGCGGTACCCGACGCCGCGAACGGTCTCGATCAGGTGTTCGTACTCGGGCCCGAGCTTCGCGCGCAGACGGCGTACGTGCACGTCGACGGTGCGAGTGCCCCCGTAGAAGTCGTAGCCCCAGACCTCACGCAGCAGAGACGGTCGCGTGGACACGCGGCCCGGCGTCGACGCCAGGAATCGCAGCAGCTCGAACTCCTTGAACGTGAGATCGAGCGGGCGTCCGCCGGCGGTCACGCGGTACGTCTCCGTGTCGATCGCCAGTGGCCCGAGCCTGATCACCGTGCCGTCGCCGCTTCCCGCACGCCGGCGCAGCATCGCGAGGCGCACCTGCACTTCCGCCGCCGGGGCCCCCGGATACAGGAACTCGTCGGCGACCTCGGGCCATGGGTAGCGCTCGATCGAATCGCGTTCGAGCACGATCACGACCGGCACACGAGGGTCTCGCTCCGCCAACGCCCGCGCCACGCTCCAGGCCTGCGCCGGGTGCTCGGCGGCGTCGACGAGCACTCCTTCCGGCTCGAGCGCGAGCACGTGGCCGAGCGAGGCGACCGAGAGCGGCTCGAGCTTCACGTCGGGGAAGAGCTCGCCGAGGGCCGGCAGGGTCACCTGCGGAGAGCGATCGGAGAGCAGCGCGAGGACGGCCATGGCTATCTGTCCACGATATCGGCTGCCGTTCCCGCGGGGAACAGGGCAGGTCGTGGCTTCCCCCGGCGACGGGTCGAACGTCCCGTTCCGATCGGGCCCGGTCCCGTCGGGAACCTGCCGTCCGTCCGTGGGCGCGACGAGCCCCAGGGAGCACGCTGACCCGAGATGTGGTTCTCCAGAAGGGGGTACGAGATGAACCGGAAGGCATGGGACCAGCTGATCAGCACCGCGGGCGTGGTGCTGGCAGTCGCGCTGATCGTGCTCGGAGCGCTCGCCGTGTACGGGGGGAACTTCGCGCAGTCGAACGTGACGGACCGCCTCGAGCCGCAGAACATCACGTTCCCGCCCCTCGATGCGATGACGCCCGAGGAGCAGGCGGATCTCGGTGAGTTCGCCGGCGTGAAGGTCGTCGACGGCGAGCAGGCAGAGGCGTACTCCCGCTACATCGGGGGCCACCTGGCCGAGGTCAACGACGGTGCCACCTACTCCGAGACCAGCGCCGCCGCCCGAGCGGAGGGGCTCGACCCCGACGAGGCGGCCGAGCTGCAGGGAAGGGCGGACACCCTGTTCAAGGGCGAGACGCTCCGCGCGATCCTGCTGAACGCGTACGGATGGTGGACGGCGGCGACGATCGCCGTGTACGCCGGGTACGTGATGATCGTGGCCGGCGTGCTGTTCGCGATCGGGGCGTTCCTCGGGTTCCGGCACGCGAACCGTGCCGCCGCCGAGGAGCGGGTCGCCAGGGACATCGCGGTCGCCGCGTAGCGCGGCGACCTGGCCGAAACGGTGGAGCCGCCCGGGCGCAAGCCCCGGGCGGCTCCACGTCATGGGTACCCTGGGCCGGTGATCGGATCGGGCGAGGCATGACGAAGGTCCAGGACGTCACGTCGCACCACTGGCGCGTGCCGGCTGAACCGTTCGGGGTCACGACCGAGGACGGCGTGCACATCGAGGGCACCCGCCTCGGCGACCCGAGCGCGTTACGCCCTGCGCTCGTGCTCGCGCACGGCTTGATGGGCTGGCACCGCAAGCCCCGGTTCGCGGTCTTCGCGGAGCACCTGACACAGGGGTTCGCCGTCTACGCGATGGACATGCGGGGCCACGGCCGAAGCGGCGGGGTCTGCGAC
>Ga0256867_10000534_pt1 | contig 15100 bp, 17 predicted proteins | sample RVTome_15_FD_185939 | JGI IMG/M metagenome (GOLD analysis project Ga0256867, IMG submission 185939) | Soil microbial communities from uranium-contaminated site in the Upper Colorado River Basin, Wyoming, United States - RVT150D86 (HiSeq) ... | reverse complement strand
ATTTCTCGCGACGTCCAAACCGGACGCTCATGATCACCAGAGTGAGGAAAGCCAGGTGTTGACGACTACCAAGGCAAGCCGTACGTAGTCCATATTCACGACGGTCGACGGATTGACCACGCTGGAGTCCACCTCCCACTGGCGAAAACCTCGTTTTGAGGAGGGCTGTCCCCCGTTCTGGGGAGATCTTTCCCGAAGCTAGGGGATCTCAATCCCCTAGCGAGGGGATGACAAGACACCTCTGCTCCATTACGGTTGTACCCGGTCTGGTAGAGGCCGACTGTCATTCTGATTGTCGTCGCATGACCCTTATAGGCCCGACAGGACTTTTCCACGAGAGGGAGACTTATGACGAGCGGCGCAATGACGAACCAGGAGCGGTTCCCCAAGGACTCGATGGAAGCTGATCAGCGGAAGGCGCGGATCTTTGGGGTGCTGTTCATCATCACGTTCCTCACATCGCTCCCGGCCTTCTTCCTCTTCCAGTCACTTCTTGACGACCCGGCTGGTTTCATTGCTGGAAGCGGGAATGACAACCAGATCTATCTGGCCGTCCTTCTGGAGTTTCTTCTCATCATCGCGAACATCGGAACGGCCGTCGTCCTCTATCCGATCGTCCGGCGGCAGAACAGGGTCCTCGCCCTCGGTTTCGTCGCTGCGCGAATCATCGAATCCGTCTTCATTGCAGCCGGACTCATCTTTGTGCTCGGGATCGTGAGCCTGCGCCAGGACTCTCCAGGCGCAGTCGACCTCGCTGTGTCGCTTGCTGCACTTAAGGATTGGACATTCCTGTTCGGCCCTGGACTCACGGTCCCCGTTGGGAATGGACTGATTCTCGGCTACCTGATGTACAAGTCCGGTCTCGTACCGCGGCCCATGGCCTTGCTCGGACTGATCGCGGGGCCCGTCCTGTTGGTTTCGAGCCTCGGCACCCTCTTCGGCTGGTGGGAGGCTGGGAGCTCGATTACACTCCTCCTGGTGGCCCCGGAGTTCATCTGGGAGCTTGCTTTCCTCGGCTTCTACTGCGCGATTTGGGGATTCCGACGCGACTCACCAATCCTTCAGCCGGGCGCGCGATGACTCCGGAAGTCGAGCCGACTACACGCCTAGACCCACCCACCGACGCCGTCCCGGGACGCTTGGCGCGGCTGCTCGCGCTTTCCGGCATCGCGTTCGCGGTTCTTCTGCTCTTCGGCTGGTTCCTGAGCGCCGGTGACACTCCGGACTACATGGCATCCAACGAGGACTGGATCGACTGGGCCGGAGACAATGGGTCAAGGAGCGGTATCGGTGCGTTTCTCATGCTGCTCGCCGGCTTCGTGTTCCTGCACTTCGCCGGGACGATCCGAGACGTGCTCGGGTCAGCGGAGATCACGGTCCGCGGCTCTGCGCAACTCGCTAGTGCTGTGTTCGCTGGTGCGATCACCGGCATCGTCGGCATCACGATGGCGATCGTCATGATTGGTGCGGCGACGTCCGTTGGTGCCGATGCTGAGCCCGTGGTGAGCCGCGCCGTGGGTACTGCGTCGGCCGGGCCGTACCTCGTCGCCGCTATGGGCTTCGCCGCGATGCTTGGCTCCGCCGGATTGCTGACGCTGCAGACCCGAGTCTTCGCGCGTTGGACCGCGATGGTGGCGCTTCTAGGCGCGGTCGCGTTTCTCTTCACCTTCATGACCCTCGTCGCAGGAACTGGCGAAGACAGCGTGTTCGGCTATGGCTTTCTGCCTGGCATCCTTGCGCTCGTGATCTGGGCGATTGCTACCAGCGCTGCGATGCACCGCGCGATCAGTACAGGTCGAAGGGGCTGAGATGGCGACCACCGGCAACCAGAAAGCGACAGTGCCACCGCGAGCTCTCATCCGCACCTTCTGGGCAGTACACAAGACAGTCGTTCGTCTCAGCGGCGGTCGAGTCGGGCTCTGGCGACCGCGGGCAGGCAAACGGTTCGGAGTGCTGAGCCTTGAAACGCTGGGGCGTCGCTCTGGCCGCCCACGCATGGTCATCGTCGCTTACTTCGAAGACGGGCCGAATCTCGTCACTCTGGCGATGAACGGATGGGCCGACGCGGAGCCGGCTTGGTGGCTCAACCTCCAGGCACGATCCGATGCCACGGTCTTGCTGCGAACGGGCGCCCGCTCGGTTCGCGCCCGAGCAGCCGTAGGAGACGAGCGTGAACGGCTGTGGGCCAAGGTTGGCGACTACCCGGGGTGGGGAGATGACATCGATGGCCTCGCCGCTCGACGCGCGATGAACACGACCGTCGTCGTCTTCGAGCCTCGCTCCGCTACCAACGCCGACCTGTAGCCGGACTGTTTCGAGCGAACGGACCAAACGTAACAGCACCGGATTCTGGGCCCTTTCGAGGGCCCTTTCGAACTCCCTGAGAGTGTGCCGAGGTTCGTTCTCCATCCCACATCCGTACCACAGGAGGACCAGAAATGACCGGGATCAACCCGAGACGATCGGGGTCAGAATCGCCTGCTACGGTTGGGTTGCGGCCGGTTTTCCCTGGTCAAGCGGGCACCCCAGAAATGGGTGGTGCTAGGACTCATAATTAGAAGATGTCAGCGTCAGCCGATCCGTAGCGACAAGTTTGTGTTGTCAGGCGTCGCGGTGTGTGCAGAGCGTGCGGCATGTGTCTAACCCACTAGGAGGGCGATGCCGGTGGCTATCAACCAGAGTGACCAGGCGATGTACGTGATGGGGACAAGGGAGCCGGCGAGTTTCCAGCCTTTGGGTTCGAAGGATCCGACGAATTCGAACGAGCAGAGGAAGAACAATGGAGCGAGGATCAGGCCGCCGACTCCGTACGCCGGGTGAAGCACCTCTGACTGGATGACGGCCAGACCGACCAAGCCGGTCCAGACGCCGGTGAACAGATATCCGAGGTGTTCTCCGACGGCCACCCCGAGGTATCGGTTGAGGGTCTGAAAGGTCACTTCAACGGCCTCCTTCTGTGCAACGCTCGTAGCCGGATCCGCGGCGGTCCGGGCGAGGTGTGGCACGGCGAATGGCCAGCGGATGAGTCCCAGGAACTGGACGAGTGCGGCGAGAATCCCGACAGATGTGGCGAGGGCGAGCACCGTAGTGTTGGCGTCGGGGAGCGTTGCAGATACGAGCACTGCGGTGGGGGCGAGGAGCACGGCGCTCATTGCGAACCCCCACCAGGTCATGATCAGTCGACTTCCTCCCGTCTGGAAACGGGCCAGGACTTCAGCCGTGGGTCGGCGGAGGATGTCGGGATAATGGAATGACCGTGCGAGCAACGTGTACAGGACGTTGTACGCAACCGGCAATGCGATCAGCAGAGCCCCGGTCAAGATCCTGGTCGTCACCTATCGGACACCCGTCATGAACGGGTTGTTCGACGCAGGCCCGCCAGCAGAAGCAGTCCCGACAGGATCCCGAAAACGGTGGCGCCCGAAGCACCGAAGACGGTGAACTGGCTTTCGATGTTGATACCGGCCGAGGCAGTCACGACCCAACCCAGAGCCCAAAGCGCCGGCATGGCCACCATCCACACATGCCAGAGAGGGAACTTGCCACGCATCAACAGTCCTTGCGCAATGCCCACCGTCGCGCCCGATATAGCGCCCATGATTGCTAGCTGGGAGGTTGTCGTCTCGTATCCGACGGCTGCCGCACCGATTGCCAAACCGACGGCCAAGGCGGCACTCGTGGCGAGGATCCACCCGAGGCCGACACCGGGGCTTCGACGAAGGCCAAACCACTGCGCCAACCCGATGCCCGCTCCCGTCAACGCTCCTCCAATCAGAGCAGGGGCCACACTGTCGACAGGACCTGCGATCGCGTGCCCGAGATAGCCCCCGAGTGGGAAGCCGAGCAGGCTCAGTCCTATCCAGATGAAGAACGTTCGCACCCCCGCAGGTCGAGGGGCCGCGAGAATCTCCGGTCCGGCGTGCGTGTCACTAGTAGCGCTCATGGCGCTCCTTCCGATCGATCAACACTTCCAGCGTGGGAACGTGTCCCTGGGGTCAGGTCTCGGATCGTCAGCCGCTGCGACGGAGGGCGAGCACGCGAAGAGCACCAGATAGCGGGCCGGCGTTGGCTTGCCCGAGCCATGGTACACCCGACTACGAACATCCAGATCGATCGGCGGCTCACTGTCCGGCGTCGATTCGACGAGGTATACCCGTCCACAGGACGGGCGGGCGTTGCCAACCTCCCCATGTCGTCGTCGACTACTCGGCTACATCCCGTTGGCGACAATCGCGCAGCAGACGGCGATGGCCAACGAGACTGGAGCCCAGACCCGTTCGATCTTCGACCTAGACGCGAGGTTGGCGATCGTCCCCAACGTGAAGAAACCGGTCAACACCCACATCCCCGTTGCTCCGGTCGGAAGCCACTCCAAGTTGATCAGATCCGCTGAGGCCAGCACGTAGAGAGCGATGCAGGGATAGACGACGATCGCTGCAAGGCCACTAGCAATCCGCAGTCGCGTGGGGAGTACCGCTTCATTCCGACCACCCCAGGCTGCCTTGCCGAGCGGAGCGCCCAGGGCCAACGCGAATTGAAAGACTGCGACGATTGTCACCAACACCACGGCGAGAACGGCGGCAAATGTCATCGGCTGTCGCTGGTCGGCCGACCAGTTCGAGGCAAGGTTGCGAGGACGCGGCCGCTCGACGGCGAGGGTGTCGACGGATGAGCAAGTGCCCAGCACTCGAACGAGGCGGTGTTGACACTGATGTGGCAACGATGGCGTTCAGCGAGGCTGTTCATCCGGGTCGTGTCCAGGGCTGGCTGAGCCCTGAGAGTTGATCCAATCGCGTTAGGAGCTTTTCCAGCAGCGCCTCAAAGTCCTTTACCTCAGTTGGAGTGAAATCGTCAAGCATGGCTTGGTACACCGAGAGGCACGTGGTGAAGGCTTGGTCGATTAGAGCCCGGCCGGCATCGGTGATCCCCAACCTGATCGCCCGGCGATCCGCGGGGTCTGGGCTGCGTTGAACGAGGCCCTGCCGCTCGAGCCGATCGAGTTTTCCCGTCATGCCCGACTGTGAAGTCAGGAGCTGCTGGGCAACCTGGAGAGGGGTGAGGAACTCCGGTTCCGCCCGTCGTAGCAAGGCAAGCACCTCGTAGTCTCCCCGCCTTCGCAATCCGCAGGCGATGGCGGTCTTCTCCAATACCTCCTCGGCGAGACGCCCGCTCCAAACCAACCGATGTGCGACTCCCAGTCCAAGCAGGTCCACGTCAGGTCGGAGACGGCTCCAACCGTCGACCGTCTCGCGGGAGAAATTCACCCGAGTCATGACTTCTATCCTACCTTGACGTAATACCGTTTGCGTACGTATAGTACGAAAACGAATTAGATCGCCAGGGCTCGAACCCTCCCGGTCTCGAACCGAGAGGACTCAGCCCATGGCAATCACGACACCGCCCAGAGCCTCAGCTCCAAAACAGGCGCCGACGGACTCATTTAGGAAGACCGCCTTCTGGGCGGGCGTGCTCTACCTGATCACCTTCGTCTCCATACCGACCCTGATCCTGTATGGCCCGGTGAAAGAGGCGGGCTACATCGCCGGTGCAGGCCCGGACACGGGCGTGCTCATCGGCGGCGTCCTGGAACTGATCGTGGGTCTCGCCGGCATCGGCACCGCCGTAGTCCTGTACAAGGTGTTGAAGCGGCAGAACCAAGCAGCCGCACTGGGCTTCGTCGGCTCTCGAGTCCTCGAAGGCGCCCTCCTCTTCGCCGGCGTCGCCAGCATCCTTACTGTCGTAGCCCTGCGGCAGGCCGGAGTCGGAGCAGACGGGTTGATCACCGGTCAGGCGTTGGTCGGGCTCTATGACAAGACGTTCCTCGTCTCAGGAAGCCTCATCCCCGCCGTGAACGCCCTGTTGCTCGGTTCGCTGCTGTACAGGTCACGCCTAGTGCCACGAGTCCTTCCTGTGCTCGGACTCATCGGAGCGCCCCTACTCCTCGTCGGCACCATGGGCACGATGTTCGGTGCCTGGGAACCAGCGTCCACGCCGACCCTCCTCCTGGCACTCCCCATCGCGGCGTGGGAGTTCTCGCTAGGCGTCTACCTGGTCGTCAAGGGGTTCCGACCCTCAGGCGTGGCCCGACTAGACGCTGCGCGCGTCGTGGCCGGCGCCTGAGTCCACCACCAAAGGAGACATCGACATGGTCATACAATCCCAGTCTTACCCCGCCCGCTTGGACATCGACTACCCCGAGAGACTGGACCGGGTCTCCACCTTCTTCCGGCTCATCTTTGTGATCCCGATCCTGGTCATTCTCACCCTGCTCACCGCGAACGCCAGCGACACCGTGACCGTGATCACCGACAACGGCGAGGTGGTGTCCAAGATCACCACGACAGGCTTGGGGATCGCCGGCGGGCTGTTCGTGGCGACCTTGCTGATGATCGTCTTCCGACAGCGTTACCCGCGCTGGTGGTTCGACTTCGCCTTAGCTCTCAACCGGTTCTCGAATCGGGTCGGTGCCTATATGGCACTTCTCACCGACCGGTATCCGTCGACGGAGGAGGAGCAGTCGGTGCATCTCGACCTCGACTACCCGAATGTGGAACAGGATCTGAGCCGCTGGCTGCCGTTGGTGAAATGGCTGTTGGCCATCCCCCACTACATCGTCCTCGCGTTCTTGGTGGTGGGAGCGATCTTCGCCATCCTCATCGCCTGGTTCGCCATCCTCTTCACCGGTCGTTACCCCCGGGCACTCTTCGACTACGTGGTCGGCGTGGGGAGATGGGCCCTACGAGTGCAGGCCTACGCCACTCTCCTGATCACCGACCGATACCCACCGTTCAGCCTGCAATGAATCAAGCGAGAAACGAGACGACATGACCGTGGACCCAATTGTCACCCCGCAATCTGACAGACCCGTGGTGGGGTCCGCGGCGATCTCCTCTCTGGAGGGAGGCGATAAGATGCGAGCAATCGTCCAGGACGGATACGGCTCGAGCAACGTCCTGCGTCCTGCAGAGATCGACCGACCCGAGATCGCGGCGAACGAAGTGCTCGTCGACGTGGCAGCAGCTGGGATGGACCGCGGCACCTGGCACGTAATGGCGGGCAAGCCCTATCTGATGCGCATCATGGGGTTCGGATTCCGACGACCCAAGAATCGAGTGCCAGGTCTCGACGTCGCCGGCACCGTGGCAACTGTGGGCTCTGAGGTGACCAGATTCAAGCCCGGCGACGAGGTGTTCGGCATGAGTCGAGGTGCCTTTGCCGAGCAGGCTGCGGCGCGTGAGGACAAGCTCGCCCACAAGCCGGCCAATCTCAGCTTCGAACAGGCGGCGGTGGTTCCAATCTCTGGCGGAACCGCCATCCAGGGTCTACGGGACTCAGGTCATCTAGAAGCAGGTCAGAAAGTGCTCGTCATCGGGGCGTCGGGAGGGGTTGGCACTTACGCCGTGCAACTCGCCAAGGCATTCGGGGCCGAAGTCACAGGTGTGAGCAGCACTGCGAAAGTCGATTTCGTCAGGTCGATCGGAGCCGACCGTGTCCTCGACTACACCCGGGACGCCTACCTAGACGGCTCCAAGAAGTACGACCTGATCCTCGATATTGGTGGAAACAACGGTCTTTCCCGACTGCGACGGGCGCTTACCCCCAAGGGAACGCTGGTCATCGTCGGGGGAGAAGAAGGTGGCAATCTCACAGGCGGTTTCGGACGCCAGCTACGGGCGTTGGTGATGTCGATGTTCGTGAGTCAACGCCTGACCATGCTCGCATCCAAGGAGCGTCACACCGACTTGGAGGCCCTGAGCCCGTTCCTCGAGAGCGGTCAAGTGACTCCTGTGATCGATCGGACCTACTCACTTTCTGAGGTGCCCGACGCGATGTGGCGTCTCGAAGCCGGGCTGGCACGAGGAAAGATCGCCATATCGATCTGACCGCTGGAATCCGCTCCTGCAATCAGAAAGCAGACAGACCATGACCACTACGACATCTACGACAACCACCATGAAAGCCATCATCCAGGAGGGCTATGGCACCCCGGAGCAGGTGCTCAGAATGCGGGAGGTCGAACGACCTCGGGTCGGCGACGACGATGTCTTGGTTCGTGTGCGTGCCACCAGTGTGAACACGCCGGATTGGATCGCGGTGACCGGGGTCCCCTACATCCTCCGGCTGCAGTCCGGGCTGAGGCGGCCAAAGACCGCGGTGCGGGGAACCGATGTCGCCGGAGAGGTGGAGGCGGTAGGCACGAAGGTGACCGACTTCAAGCCCGGCGACGAGGTGTTCGGATCCGCGTGGGCCGACAGGTCGGCGACCTCCGGCACGTTCGCAGAATTCACCGTCGTTCCGGCGGCTCAGCTAGTCGCCAAGCCCGCCAGCGTCACATTCGAAGAGGCGGCTGCATCGGTCATGTCGGGGATCACAGCGCTTATCGCCATCCGCGACGTGGGCCAGGTCGCACCCGGGAGCCACGTCCTGATCAATGGCGCATCGGGCGGCGTCGGAACCCTGGCGGTCCAGATCGCGAAAGCTCTGGGCGCGGAAGTGACGGGCGTATCGAGCACAAAGAACCTCGAGTTCGTGCGCTCATTGGGAGCGGACCATGTCATCGACTACACGACCGAAGACTTCACCCTCGGCGAGCCGCGCTACGACCTCATCCTGGACAATGTGATGAACCACCCGCCGTCGATCACCTCGAGGGTGCTGACGCCAACCGGGATGCTGATTCCCAACAGCATCGGGAATTCCGGTGGGCTCATGGCTGGTCTGATGAGAGGGGCCCGGGCGGCCTTGTTGGGACGGGGATCCACCAACGTGCAGTTCGTCAAATGCGTGGTGAACCGCGAGCACCTCAATGCCCTCGCCACTCTCCTCGAATCTGGCGAAGTCAAGGTGACCATCGACAAGACCTACCCGCTCAGCGAGGCCGCGGACGCGGTCGCCCACATGCTGGGACACCACGCCCGAGGAAAAGTCGCCATCACCGTACCTGCGGAATCTAGGTCCTCTTGACTGCCCCTCCTACGACGCCCACCCTAGAGGACCGGGGCGAGGATCGCCCATCCGGTCCTGGCCCTGAGGGCAGGCGACGCATAGGTTGGATCGTGGCCGGATCGTTGGTCACAGGACTTATTGTCGGTCTGCTGCTCGCTGCCGCGCCATTCATTCCGGCGGAGGAGAGCGCGGTGACAGGTGCTCTCCTGTGTGGATTCGCCTTTGGTTGGGCGCTGCTGGCTGTGCTGTCTATGAGGTTCAGCGATCAGCCTCAACCGTGGGCGGTGGCTCCTGCCACATTCATGGGACTGAGTGGTCTGCTCTTGTTGGCCTTCGGCTCCTCGGTGCAAGGCATTCTCAGTTGGATATGGCCCCCCGTCCTCCTGGTCCTGGTGGTCTGGATGATTGTCCGCTCCCGTCAACAGCTGAGAAGCCGAAGTCGGTGGTTGCTCTACCCGGTGTTCGGCGTCCTGCTCCTGGTGTCGATCGGGGGCGTCTATGAGACGGTGAGCGGCGCGGTAGATTCCAGCGCCTACCCGATCCCCGGCGAGTTGATCGATGTTGGCGGGCACAGTCTGCATCTCTCCTGTACTGGCACAGGGAGTCCCACCGTGGTGCTCGAACCAGGTGCAGGCCTGATGTCGTCGGCCCTCGGATGGATAGCACCGGCCGTTGCCGATGACACCCAGGTTTGCGTCTATGACCGCGCCGGTCGCGGTTGGAGCGATCCCGCGGACTCGGTCCAAGACGCCACCCAAATAGCTACCGACCTGCACACGCTGTTGGATCGCGGACAAGTGCCTGGGCCCTACGTGCTCGCGGGCCATTCCTTCGGTGGCCTCTACGTACTCACCTTCGCTGCTCTGTACCCTGACGATGTCGCAGGCATGGTGCTGGTGGACTCAACCGCACCGGCATCGGAGTCGACGGCCGAGCAGAATTCACCCGGCGCGGAGGCCTCCTACAACCTAATGGGCCGTGTCTCCGCACTCGCCTCAGCTTCGGCTCGGGTCGGCGTGGGCCGTCTCCTCGCTGAGGCCGACTACGGCCCACTCCCGGCGCGGTCCCGGGATGAAATACGGGCTAGTGCAGCAACTCCCAGCAACATCCAAAGCACGATCGACGAGTACGTTCAGGCGAACTCGTCGAGCAGAGCAGCTGCAACGCTCGTCAGCTTCGCTGATAAGCCGTTGGTCGTCCTGACGGCAGAAGTTGGGAGTGACGCCGCCTGGATGACGACGCAGGAGCACTTGGCAACATTGTCATCGAACCACGCGCACCGAGTGATCGACGGCGCCAACCACGCAGGGCTGCTCTTTGAAGAGCAAGGCGCGGCAGCAACGACACAGGCGATCCTCGACGTCGTGGCATCGATCCGGAACAACGAGCCGCTGTCAGGATGATCAGCCCCCTCACCGCAACCGGGATTCAAGACAGAAAGCGACATATATGACTTCCATCCGAACAACCGGCTTGACCAAGGACTTCGGCGACCTCAGAGCCGTAGACAACATCAACATGGACCTGCCGCGGGGAGGGGTAGCTGGTTTCGTCGGTCCCAACGGGTCGGGCAAGAGCACCACGATCCGCATGCTGCTGGGTCTGATCAAGCCGACCAGCGGTGAAGCTGAGGTGCTCGGCCACTCGATCGCGAACCCGTCCGCCTACCTTCACCGCGTCGGGGGCCTGATCGAAGCACCTGCTTTCTATCCGTCACTGACCGGTGAGGAGAACCTCCGTGTGTTCGCCGCCTTGGGTGGATTTGCCCGAGGCCGCATCGCAGAGATGCTCGAGGTCGTGGGCCTCGGCGACCGGGGCGGGGACAAGTACAAGAACTACTCGTTGGGGATGAAGCAACGTCTCGGGATCGCCCTCGCCCTGCTTCCCGACCCCGATCTGCTGGTGCTCGACGAGCCAACCAACGGGTTGGACCCACAGGGGATCGTCGAGATCCGAAGCCTGCTCATGGAACTCGGTGCCAGCGGGAAGACCGTGTTCGTCTCGAGTCACCTCCTTGCCGAGATCCAGGCGGCATGCGACTCGATCGTGATGATCGACCATGGTGGCGTGGTCTTCGGCGGATCGATGGTCGACTTGCTTAACCGAAACTCGCCCACCATCCGAGCTGCAGCCGAGAACGACATCGACACCATCCGTCTCATCGAGTTGGCCACGAACGCGGGTTACACCTCGACCAGGGTGAACGGAGCCATCGAGATCGATGCTCCCAGCGTGTGGGCCCCAGATCTGAACCGCCTGGCTTGGCAGGCAGGCATCACACTCAAAGAGCTCCAGGCCACCTCCGCCGACCTGGAACAGGCCTTCTTCGCCATGACCGGCAACAACAAGACAGGAACCGAATAATGCGTGCCTTCCGCTCCGAATGGGTCAAGCTCAGCCGACGCAACACCCTGCTCGGCTTCGGCGGAGCCATGGTTGGCTTCGCTGTGCTGTTCACGATCCTGGCGTTCGTCAATGCCGGTGGGGGGAACGTGGACCTGGACGGTGGGGAGTCCGAAGACTTCGTCACCGCAGCGATGCTCTCCCTTCCGGAGGGCTCTGTGTTCGCCATCACCAGTGTGGGCGGCTTCCTGGGCATCATCGCCCTGGCTCTCTTCGCCTCCAACCTGGCTGGCGAGTTCAACAAGGGAACCATCCGGATGCTGTTCGTGACCGAGCCCAACCGCCTCAAGCTATTGGCGGGAAAGATCGCGGCGTTGATCTCATTCGTCGCGGTCGGGGTGGCGGCGACGCTGGTAGCCACCGTCGGCGTGGGTGCGTTGTTGGCTCCTAGTGCTGGAGTCGAGACCGCCTCCTGGTGGACATCCGACGGGCTGGCCGCCATCGGCTCTGCCTACATGAACCTCACCGCAGCGGCGCTCGTGCCCGCACTGATCGCGGCCACCATTGCCGTGATCACCCGGTCCTCGGCGATCGCCATCTCAGTCGGCGCCGCCTGGTTCATTCTCGGTGAGGTGCTCCTCGGCACATTCTGGGACAGCCTCGCCGAATGGGGCCCGGCCGCGGTCACCAACGCCCTCGCAGTCGGAGGAGCCGGCGGGGCCGGCGCGATGGGGGGAGCCGCGCCGGTCATCGCCTATGGCACCGCGGTACTACTCGCGGTCGGATACAGCGTCCTCAGCCTTTCGATCTCCGGAACGATCCTGGCGAGACGGGATGTGACTAGTTGACCTCGATGGCGAACAACTCTCAGGCGATCAAACCTCAGGCCAAGAAGTCTCGTTGAACGAACACGATCCTCGCGGCAGCAATCTGTCGCATGAAGAGAACGGACGAAAGTGACATCAACCAGAAACACGATTGACACATTGGACAATCCCGCGCCGGTTATCCGATCTGAGTCCCCAGGCATCACGCGGCGAAGGGCGGCGTTCGTCGCGGGTATCGGCCTGCTGCTGATGGCGCTGCTAGCCCCGCTCGCACATTTCGGTGTGCTCGAGAACCTCGTCGTCTCGGGGGACGCGGCGACGACGGTCGGGAACATCGTGGCTGACGCGGGACTGTTTCGTCTTGCGATCGCGACTCTCCTGGTGGTGACCTTCCTGGACATCGTGGTTGCCTGGGCGCTCTATGTCCTGATGAAGCCAGTGCACCCGACCCTCGCCATACTGGTGGGATGGCTGCGGTTGGCCGCGCCCGCTGTGTTCGCGGTGGCGCTGGCGAACCTCCTCGACGTGGCGAATCTCCTCGGGAGCGCTGGGTCATCGGCACTGTCGCCGGACCAACTCGGGGCGCAGGTGATGGCCTCGGTCGCATCGTTCGGAAACGGCTGGGACATGAGCCTGGCGATCTTCGGGCTCCATCTAGTGGGCCTTGGGTACCTGCTTTTCAGGTCGGTGGACTTCCCCAGATTCCTCGGAGTGCTGGTGGTCGTCGCCGGGGCTGGATACTTGGCCGATACGTTCGCAAGAATCCTCGTTTCCGATTTCAAGTTCAACATCAGCCTGTTCACCTTCGTGGGCGAGGCCCTGCTGATTTTCTGGCTCCTTTGGAGAGCCATCAAAGGGTTCCCCTCTGACACTGAGCCCAATGGCGGACAGTTGATGGGGCCACGTCTGGCTGAGCCGAGCACGGTGGCGCCGTGACGCCCATGACCGGCAAGTCAGTGTTGATCACCGGAGGAACCGGCGGGATCGGCAAGGCAGCAGCCGTTGGTCTTGCCTCGATGGGCGCTCGGGTTGGCATCACCGGCCGCGACCGGGACCGGGCGGAGCGGGCCGCCAAAGACATCGAAGGTGAGTCGGGGAGTCCGGCCGTGGACGTATTCGTCGCCGACTTGTCGTCACAGGCCGAAGTGCGGCGTATGGCCGACGAGGTCCTCGCCGCCTTTCCCCGACTCGATGTTCTGGTCAACAACGTCGGCGGGTTCTGGGCTCACCGTCACACCACAACCGATGGGTTGGAGCACACTTTCGCTCTCAATCATCTGGCGCCGTTTTTGTTGACCAGTCTCCTGCTGGGGCGGCTCACGGCCTCCGCGCCGGCTCGGATCGTGACCGTGTCTTCCGGGGCGCAGTCGATGGGGAAGATCGACTTCGACGACCTGATGGGCGAACAGGACTACTCGGGCCAACGGGCTTACAACCAGTCGAAACTGGCCAACGTGATGTTCACCTACGAGCTCGCCAGGCGCCTCGAGGGGACCGGTGTCACCGCGACCGCGCTTCATCCGGGGATGACCAATACGTCTTTCAGCGCCGAGGATCCCGCACGCGCGATGGCTCCCGTCGTTTTCGTCGCTCGTCCATTCATGAGAAGTGCCAAGAGGGGAGCGGAAACCGTCGTGTATCTCGCCAGCTCATCCGCGGTTGAGGGCGTGACCGGGAGCTACTACGCAAACCGCAAGGCGAAGAAGTCGAACCAATCGTCGTTTGACCGCGAGGTCACCGAGCGACTCTGGCGGGTCAGCGCCGACCTCGTCGGCGGTGCGGTCGGCGGCTTGCCCGATACCCCGAGGACGGAGCACCGGTCCTAGGCTTCATGCACTCACCTGCCAGCCCGTCCTTCCTAGAGCTGCCGGTCGCCAGCGATTGACGATGCCTCGACTTCAGTACAAGACCTTTGCGACGCCAGACGAAGTCCGCACCTTTCCCAATGGCCGTGCCGAAGTTGTCAAACTCGACGAGTCGGTCGTCGGTCATGCCGTGTACGAACCTGGTTGGCGCTGGTCGACTGCCATGCCGGCGATCGCGGGGACTGCTCGTTGTCAGCTCCACCACCTGGGGTACTCGATCTCAGGCACGATCCACGTCGAATTGGACGACGGCCAGGCGATCGACATTCCTCCGGCTTCGATATATGAGATCCCTCCCGGTCACGACGCCTGGGTCGTAGGCGACGAGCCATGGGTAACCGTGGAGTGGACGAGCGCCCGCGTCTTTGGGCTCGTTCCCGAAGGAGCCGGCGAAGGAGTCCTTGTCACCGTCTTGTTCACGGACATCGTCGACTCGACGGCGACTTTGCAGATGATGGGCGACGAGGCCTGGCGCGACCTCCTCCTGATCCACAACACTCGTCTCCGAGACCAGCTCAACACTTTTCGCGGACGTGAGGTAAAAACCACCGGGGACGGTTTCCTCGCTGTGTTTGACAGCCCCACCCGCGCGGTGCGTTGTGGTGCTGCGATGGCCGTCTCCGCCCGCCAGATGGACCTCCCGATCCGGGTGGGTGTCCACACGGGCGAAGTCGAACTCGTGGGTGGCGATGCCCGCGGGTTCGCCGTCCATGCGGCCGCGCGTGTTATGGCTCTCGGTGGTCCAGACGAAGTCCTCGTGTCCTCCACGACTTTCGATCTGCTCGAGGGTTCGGGGTTGAAGCTCGAGGAAGCAGGCACACACGAGATGAAAGGCCTGCCGGGAGCGCGGAACGTGTTCCGACTCGTCCTAGAGGCCACCTAGGTCGGGGCAGATTCCGAGACCACACTCGCGGATTTCTGGTCCACATGGTTGTGGCCTTTCGAGGCCCCTTTCGACAACCCTTTCGGGGCACGTGCTCAGGGGTTGGACTCGTTCGCCATCCCACATCGGTACCACAGGAGGATCAGAAACGACCGGGAACAACCGGAACGATCGGGGCCAGAAACGCTTGCTACGGTTGGGTTTCGGCCGGTTTTCCCTCATAACCCGAAGGTCGC
>Ga0256867_10000532_pt1 | contig 15107 bp, 9 predicted proteins | sample RVTome_15_FD_185939 | JGI IMG/M metagenome (GOLD analysis project Ga0256867, IMG submission 185939) | Soil microbial communities from uranium-contaminated site in the Upper Colorado River Basin, Wyoming, United States - RVT150D86 (HiSeq) ... | reverse complement strand
CTCTGGTGGGCGCCCTGCCCGAGGCGGGCTCGATGCGGGCCCGGCTGCTGAGCGCGTCGGGCCCGGTGGCAACCCTCGACCCTCTCGTCTCCTCGATCAGCCGGGCCGTCGCCCTCTGGGGCGAGGGCGGACGGCGAGTCACGGTGATCCACGACAAGCAGAACTCGCTGACGAGAGAGCGAGTCGATCAGATCGAGGAGATGCATCAACGAGGAGACGGACTGGGACCTTCGGCGCCACCGCCGGGAGGGCCGTCGGCCGAGGTCAGACTGGTGGACTCCCGCTCGGACCCGAGGGTCCAGGTTGCAGATTTCCTCGCCGGGGTAGCCCGCAAGATCAGCTCGGATCAGCTCAACGACCGGGGCGACGCCGAGCTCAGCCGACTGCTCCGACCCTACGTGGACCCCGGTTCGACCTGGGGTGACCAGCGGAGTTGGTCGCTCCTCGGGCCCACAGGTGCGGAAATCGGCACCTGAGCGAAGCGGAGGTCAGACGAGAGGACGAGACTCGTGCTGTGCTCGGACGGTTCCTCACCACCTTTCTCCTCGTCACTGGTGTGCTGATACTGCTGGCCGTCCCCGTCTTCGTCGTGGCCTGGCGGAAACGGCGACTAACTACTATTCGCTCGTTCCTCGCCTCCGCGGTCGGAGTCGGCGTCTTGTGTGGATCGATCGCGGCCGGATCGGAGAGGCAGGTGACCCAGTGTCTGGAGGCGGGCAACGCCGACTGCATCGACTCCGGGGCCGCCGGTCTCCAGGCCCTCATGATGGCCATCTATGTGATCGTGGCCTGGGTCGGAGCGGTCCTGATCTACCGGGACTAGAGCCTCCACGCCGCTCTTCGAGGGCGGGCACGATCGGCGCCGATCGAGCCGGGTGGTGTCACATCGTAAGACGGCACCAATGCCCACGCTGGCAGTAGCCGAACGCGGGGTCGAGCCCTATGGAGTCAGCACCACGGGGTATTCCCTGACGTCGATCTGGGCGCCGTTCTCCGCCGAGTGCGTCCACAGGATCAACGCACCAACCTGTCGCCGGTCGACCTCATAGTCGATGGTGAAGTCGATCTCCCCCCAGCCGGTTCCATTGCTGGTCATGGCAAGCCCCTCTTCGATGATGAGCCCGTCGTCGTCGGTCAGTGCGTATTGGAACGAAGCCTCGAAGGCGGCTCCGAACCCGGTGACCCGCAACGGGTTCCCGGCCATGCCGCGATAAGACGGCTTCTCCACTGAGAGGGCGGCGGCGAACTCGAGATAATCGCCGCGGTCGACCGGACCACCCACCAGCTGGCCATCACCGGTCTGGATCGACACGGGCAACCCCTCTTCACGGAAGCTCACCCTGTCGACGGTGTCGAACCGGGTGAGGGTGAACACCACCTGCGCTGCCCGCGCCGCGACAGAGGCAGAGTCGTCTTCCGCCTCGAACTGCGAGGAGAGATCGATCGTCGCCAACCCGGCCTCGATGGTCAGACCGAGGAGACGCACACCGGCGGGGACGGCACTGGAGATCGCCGGGACGCTCTCCCGCTCGGCCGACGACGGGCCGGAGAGCAGCTGCTCGATGGCGGCGCGGGCCACTCCTACCGTCGGCGCCACTTCCCGTGCCATTGGGAACAGAAACGGCCCGGTCCGGTTGGGGTGGCCCGCCTCGTCGATGTAGAAGTAGGGAGCGACCACCATCGAACCCACCGGCCGGGTGGTCGTTGTCGCTTGCTGCGCAGTCGTGGCCGGCGCCGCGCTGGTGGTGGTAGTGGTTCCTACCGGGGCGGCCGTGGTCGTCGTCTCAGCGGTGGTCGAGGTCGACACCGGCAGGGTGGTGGTGCTGCCCGGTTGAGGTGGCTGTTCGGTCAGTGGGTTGGTGCCACAGGCCACCAGGGCCAGGGTCGTCACGGCGATAACGATGCGGCGCATCGCGGGTCCTTTCTGAGTACGAGGGTCGGTCGCCGGTGAGACGGGGCCGGGTGCCTGTTTGGGTGACAGACGCCCGACGACCCATAACCGAGCGGATATTTGGTTTGGCTGTGCGCAGCTGGACCGATCTCTTCAAGGCCCTCGCCGACCCGACGCGTCGGGCGATCTTCGAGCGTCTCAGCTCCTACGCCGAAGAGTTCGAACGTCTGTCGGAAGCGTTCTTCGCGGAGCTGGAGTCCAGGTTTCTGTAATCCTCTATGTCCCCGGCGGGACGCCATCTGAGTCGTCCCCGTGGTACCAGCGGAGCACGCGTAGGGCCCGCAGGGTGTTCCATCGGCTCGGCTTGCCCGAGCCCTCCTCCATGGCGAAGTGCTCCTTGCCGGGATGACGGTTCTGCAACGGCCAGCGGCCATCCCGGCGAAGCTTGCCCTCGATGACTTCGATCGCCTCCCCGGCCCTGGGATCGGGATCGCTCCCGGCGTCACGGAGATAGTCGAGACCTCGGAGCACGTCGTAGAACCATCGAGGCGGGAACGACATCAGCAGCCACCTCGAGGTGATCAGTTCGTCGGTGCGCAGCGAGTACATGAGGCGTCGCTCCAGCAAGTACTCGTGGGCGCGGCTGCGGGCCTCCGCAAGCGTCGGGTCGCCGCCCACGGCCCCCTCGTACTCGAGCAGCCCTTCGAGCACCGAGATGGTGGTGTGGAACGAGGAGCGGTTCGAGCGGACATGACAGTTCCAGCCGCCGTCCTTCTTCTGTCGTCCGACCAGGATCTCGGGTTGGGGCATCGAGCCGGCGTCGTCGAGGAAGTAGGACCCGAGAGCGAGGGCCATCCCGGTGATGCACACCTCTGTCGAGTAGTCGAAGAAGGGCCGGCTCTTTCCACCCATGACCACCCGGTCGCTGACCAGGTCGATGGCGGCCCGAACCCTCCTGTCATCGGGGTCGACCCCGAGGTGCCGCAGGAGCAGGAGGGTATAGGTGGTGGAGATCCACTTGGGCGAGTAGACGCCTCCGCCCCACTGCCCGTCGTCGGTCTGAAGGGACAGCAGGCGCGCCCCCCAACCCTCGTTGGCCACCCGGGCCCGCTCCGTGGCGACGCGGGACGCCGACTCCCCGGTCAGATCGCGCATCACCTGCCAGCGGATGGCGGGATCGGAGTCGAGAAGCCAGTCGAGCACTTCCATCTCAGATCACCCTTGACGGAACCCGGGAGTGGGCGAGCGCCGAGGGGACGCCGGTCAACACCAGGGGTGTGAACATGATCTGTTCCATGACCAGATTCTCACAGAAATCCCTATTGACTTCGTTCACTCCGCGAGATCGGATCGCAAATTGGCACTCCGCATATGAGGGACCGAATGGATTCGGAAGAACTACGGCTGGGAGCCAAACGCGAGGCCTAGAGAACCCTCTTGACACTCGTGATCGGAACTCTTGTAGTCGGGTTCCTATTCATCGAGGGCATTGGCAAGGCTTTGTTCGATTGGTGAGGCGCATGACAACTGGGCTGTCACCGCGATAACCGACAGGGGGATGAGTTGTGCGCGAGTCGCACCGCGGAACCCCCCAACCCAGCCCCTCCCCGCCTTGAGCAGCATCGGGTGACCGATATACTTGATCGGTCACCCGGTTTCCGGGAGCTCCAGGGCGCGTAGAACAGTCTGGAGTGTTCGCCGGCCTGTCAAGCCGGAGGTCGCGGGTTCAAATCCCGTCGTGCCCGCCAACCGAATCTGTAAAGATCGGTTGCATGGTCAGGTAGCTCAGTTGGTAGAGCGCCGGTCTGAAAAACCGGAGGTCGACGGATCGACGCCGTCCCTGACCACGACAACGCAACTAGAGCATATGCGCGAAAGCCCAGGTAGAGCTGCAGAAGTAGGGCACACCTCGCTCCTCACAAGGATTCACGTGATCTCACCGTGTTCGCCCCGACGTCACTCCGGTCGTTGCCCCAGTGTTGCCCCAGCCGCACACCTCTGCAGGCGACCCCCACCCCCGGCGGGAGGGTTGTCATAGAGAAGTGCAATTGCTCATCGGTGCGAGCGAACCAGAGTCGGAGGTGGTGTCCTCGGCGGGGTGGTCGTCACGTATGCAGACGATGAACTGGAGATACCGTTCACGATCCTGTTGTGTGGCGACGAGATGGAATTCTGTGAGGCATTGATCCCGGCGATCATGACCACAGCACCCCACGGCACCTAGGTCCGACGAGCCGTCAAAACCACCAACCCGAGCCGGTCGCCTCTGCCGTGCTTCGCCGGGACGCTTCGACCTGACCAGAAGGTCAGCATCCCAGCCTGGTCGCCCCCTCCCCCTTGACAATTAGCCCTCTGAAGCAGCACGGCAGAGCGCCCGCTGACCAGTTCACCCCTAGTACGGATCTAGCCAGCGGGAGTCCTGTTCAGTTGGCCATGAGAGGCCCGCCCGACATGCCACCTCGGAACTCTTCGGCTGGTGTCGAACCATTCACGTGAGAGGCGTCCTCGACGCTTCTCACGCCAGGCACGGGGTCTGCCGGCACATCCCCTGCACCCCCTACATCGTGGGTTGCCGCGACGATGGCGACTGCGGCGGCGGCGGCAGCCACTGTCACCCCGAGACGTCGCCAATTCACCGTGGGAGGGCTGAGCTCTTGACCCGACTGTGTCCTATGCGGCCGCTGACTACGACGGACTAGTTCTTGCTGGAGTCCTTTCGCCGTGGTGTGAGTGAGCATTGCTGACCCTTCTCTCCTCGTATCCCGGTCTCTCCGGGTACTTGCCCAATGTCACAAAAGGGCCTCACAAATCACTCACAAAGCTGACGAGTTGGAGAAGGTTCTACCCAAACGCTCCGCTTCTCCTCCTGAATTGCCTTTGCGGTGATGTGGGTGAACATGTCGTGCCCCTCTCGGCCCCAGGGAGGTTTCCCCGAGGGGTTGGCTCGACCATGACCGATGACTCTCACCATTCGCTTACGAGATTCCCCGCCGCCGGGGTGGCCTTGCTTCGGTAGGTTCAGATCTCAGACAGAGGAACCGCTAAAGCTTCGAGAGGGAAAGGAGAAGCCTCGTCGGGAAGTTCGACACCACGGCTGAGCCGGGGGTACAGGGCAGGACTAAGACGCACTGGGAATGAACTCGGGCGTTGTGAGCCGCTTGTGAGAATCGGGGCACAAGCTCCACTCCGATGCAGGAGTCACATATACCGGGTCCTCCGGTACGCCGCGTGGTGTCCGTGATGGATGTCCTGTTGCTCGGTCCGCTCGACGTCGTCGACGGACGGGGAGAGTCGGTCACCGTTCCGGGTGCTCGACCCCGGGCCGTTCTGGCCCTGCTTGCGCTGCACGGGTCCGAACTGGTCACCGCCGACATGCTTCTCGAGGAGATCTGGGGAGATGCCGTCATCTCGAACCGGGACTCGGCTCTCCACTCGACGGTCAACCGTCTGCGTCAGGCGGTGGGCAGCGACCTGATTCTGACTGAACCCGGCGGGTATCGCCTCGAAATCCCCTCCACCAACACAGACGTGAGCCGATTCAAGATGCACTTGCGACGAGGCCGGCAGATGCAGACCCTGGGTCATGTCGGCCAGGCATGTGAGAGCTTCCGGCATGCTCTCTCACAGTGGCGTGGACCGGCTCTCACCGACCTTCGCAAGTTCGAATTCGCCGAGCAGGCCGCCCGTCATCTCGAAGAAGAGCGATTGCAGGCGGTGGAATCTCTCATGGACGCCATGTTGTCCGATGGTGCGCATGTCCAGGTCGCCAGCGAGCTGGCGGGACTGGTCGAAGAGTTTCCATATCGGGAACGTCTCTGGGAGCTGCTGATGCTCTCGCTGTACCGGTCGGGGAGACAGACCGAAGCCCTCGACGCCTTCAAGCGGATCCGGAGTCGTCTCGGAGAGGAGTTGGGCATCGACCCGTGGCCGGCTCTAGTCGACCTCGAAGAGCGGATCCTTCTACACGACCCGGCGTTGTCGGACTTCGTACCAGCCAAGGCAGAACTGCCGTTGGAAGTGGAATATCTCGACTTCAGGCCCGGGGAGGTCATCGTCGAGCAAGGCTCCGCGGCGTCGGCCATCTACTGGATCGAAGAGGGCCAGGTCGAGGTGCTCAAGCCGGGCCGAGGGTCACCAACCAGTGTGGCGACGCTGGGCCCCGGTCAGTATTTCGGAGAGCTGGACGCGATCCTTGGAACGGCCCGCTCTTCCACGGTGCGCGCCCTCGTTACGACCACGGTGAGCGTCTACGACGTGAACTCGTTCCGGGCGAGGATGGTCTTCAATGAGACCTGGCCCCCGCGGGCACTCGAACCGGCTGACGAGATAAGAGAGCAGATCAGCCGGGGGCACTACATCCAGGCCTACGACATCGCCGCGGTTCACATCGAACACGGTGACGCAGATCCCCAGATTCGATATCTCGCAGTACTGGCCCTGGCCCGATCCGGAGCGACTACCCAGGCGCGGAGACGCTACGACCAGTACGGGCTTTCCACAATCGACCCGTCCACCCTGACCGTCCAACTCGCATCGGACATCGCGGTGCTGTCGGCTCGCCTCGACAAGGACCACGCCCTGCGGGAGCTCGGACAACGAGAGGCATGGGCCAAGCGGTCAGCTCAAGGCTACGAGCGGGTATTCAACGAAACGGAGGATTCCTATCACGGGGTGAACGCGGCGACCATGTGGCTGCTTGCCGGGGAGAGAGAGCGGGCCGACGTTCTGGCCAAGACCGCTCTGACCGAAATGAGCAGCGACGACGATTACTGGGCCACGGCCACCGAAGCGGAGGCGGCTTTGATCGTCGGCGATCTGGAGCGGGCACGGGACGCCTTGAGTCGGGCTTCCGGGGCCGCAGAAGGTCGGCTGTCCCAGCGCGCCACCACGCTCAAACAGTTGAAGCTCGTCTGTCGGCTCAACAACATCGACCAATCGATCCTCGACCCGATCCGGAATCCAGCCGTCATCCACTTCGCCGGCCATCGCATCCTCCCCTCGAGTGACGACGGGGCCGGCGGCCATGAGCGGGATATCAAGCAAGAGATGACGCGGCTCATGGACAGCATCGATGCCGGGGTCGGATTCGGCTCGTTGGCGGCAGGGGCGGACATAATCGCCGCCGAAACACTGCTGGAACGGGGTGCCGAGCTCAACGTCGTGCTCCCTTTCAAACAGGACGAGTTCCTTCGCACTTCTGTGGCTCCGGCCGGAACCGACTGGGTGGGCCGGTATGAGCAATGCATGGCTCGAGCCACGACCGTGGAAATGGCCACCAGCGGCGAGTATCTGGGCGATCCGGTTCTCTTCGACTTCTGCGCCCAGGTCGCTATGGGCGAAGCTCTCATAAGAGCCGATCACCTGGAAACCGACGCCCACCAGCTAGCCGTCTGGGACGGAGGAGATCCGCGCGGGAGCGCGGGCACCGCCGTCGACGTTGCACGTTGGGAGGCCACCGGCGCGCCGTCCACGGTGATCACCGTCCCAGCGGCGACACAACAGGAAGAGCCTGCCCCTCACGCGGAGCAGCGGCACATTCGGGCGATCGTGGTCGCCGAAGTCGCCGGCTATTCGAACCTTACCGACGCCCAACTGCGTGTCTTCCACGAAACGGTGAGCGACGAGCTCGCCCGACGCATCAACCCCTTCCGCGACCGGCTGCTCTCCGGTCGTACCTGGGGCAACGGGATCCGGCTCGTCTTCGGAGACGTTGCGGTCGCCGCCGAATGCGCACTCGAACTCATGGAGAGCGCGCAGTCGGTCGACACAACTCGCCCGGAACTGAGCGAGCTGCGGGGTCTTCGCATCGCCGCCCATGCTGCGCCCGTCTTCGAGGGCTCCGACCCGATCTTCGGCAGCGACCTCGTCTATGGAGTCGGACTCACTGAGGCGGCAGTCATCGAGCCTCGCACGCCGGCCGGTGAGATCTACACGACACGCGCCTTCGCGGCTCTCGCCGTTCTGTCGGAAAGCCAGAGCTTTGAATGCCAGTACGTGGGCACGATGCCCACAGCACGCCGATTCGGGCACATGCCCCTCTATGTCCTGCGCCGCCGACTGCTTCAGGGTGGCTGTGAGCGAGATGTGAGGCCGACTTTGTGAGATCGTTGTGAGAGGAGGGCTGAATGGACACGGTTGAGCGATCGTCGGTCGAGCAGGCCGTGCTCTACGACGGGTTCATCTCCTACTCCCACGCCGCCGATGGTCTGCTGGCTCCCCGGCTGCAGGCTGGGTTACAGCGGTTCGCCAAACCCTGGTGGAAACGCCGGGCGCTGCGGGTCTTCCGGGACGAGACCTCACTGTCGGCCAATCCTCATCTGTGGTCGTCGATCACCGAAGCGCTGGACGGGTCCGCCTGGTTCGTCCTCTTGCTCTCCCCCGACGCCGCGCAGTCGCCGTGGGTGAACCAGGAGATCGAATACTGGAACGAACACAAGGACCCGTCCCGGATACTCCCTGTGGTGACCGACGGGGAGTTCGAGTGGACCTCCGGGGACGTTTCCGGCTCGGCGGTCCCCGAGGCTCTACAAGGAGTGTTTACGGAAGAGCCCCGCTGGCTGGACCTCCGTTTCGCCTGGGACGAAGAGCAACTGGACCTGAAGAACCCGCGGTTCTCTGCAGCGTTAGCCGACATTGCCTCCGCATTGCGGGGCGTCCCCAAAGACGAACTCGAGTCCGAAGAGGTCAAACAACACCGCCGCACCATCCGCACCGCCTGGACAGCCGGCGTTGCGCTGGCGGTGTTGGCTTTGGTGGCAGTCGGTGCCTCGATCCAGTCGGCCCGCAACGCCGCAGAAGCCGAACGCCAGGCTGCGATCGCCGCAGAACAGGCGGAGATCGCCGAGGCCAACGCCGCCGCAGAAGCCGAAGCGCGGCTAGATGCGGATCGCCAAGCCCAGCTGGCCGCCGCCCGCGAACTGGCAGCATCGTCCATCGCCGTGCTCGACAACGATCCGGAGCTGTCCACCCTCCTCGCCATCCGAGCCATCAGTGAGACACCGGATGGTGTCGAGCAGCCGATCGAGGTGATCAATGCCCTTTGGCGCGCCGGCAGCTCCAACCGACTCATCGACGTGTACCCCACCGCGAACGGCTCAAACCTCACGCTGTCGCCTGATGGAGCCAGGCTCGCCGTCAGCGAGAACCAGACCCTCCGGATGCTCGACGCGGCCACCGGCGAGCAACTCTGGTCGTATGAGGAGGACACCGTCGACTTCTTCCACCTGGTCGACATCGGACCCGACGGAAGAGTGGCGCTGGGTGTGCTCAACAGCGACGCCGTCGCACGCCTGCGCGAAACCAATCTGACCGACAGTCTCCCCAATCGGATTGTGATCCTCGACGGTGACACCGGAGCAGTGGTTCACACCCTCGAATACCCGGACTGCTCCGACGTCCAGAACCCTGTCTGGTCGCCTCGCGGCCGCTACCTGGCGGTAGCCAGCGGTCACCATGGGCTGCCCGGAGGCAGCCGCACGGTGGGCTGTCCCAGGGACGGAACCGTGTCTTGGCTCGAGGTGTACGACACCGGGACGTGGGAGATAGCAGCCTTGCTCCCTACCGACGGCGAGCCTCGGCCGGTCTGGGACGATGCGGGCGCTCTCTATGGGCTCAGCGCACAGGAAAGCGTGCTCGCCTTCGACCCAGAGACGTTCGAGCCGCGAACCCCCTCCGCCGCCACCGGGATGGGCGACGTATCCCCAGATGGGTCCAGATTCGTGACGATCTATTCGCCGTCGTCTTCGGGGGGAGCCGAATTCAGCGCATTCCTGTTCGACGCCGAGAGCGGCACCTCGACCGATGTTCTCTACTTCGGCACCGACTACCCCTCGGCCCCCAACGGCATCGAGATCACTCCCGATGGATCGATGGCCGTTATAGGCACCCATGGTTCCCACACATTCGTATACGACCTAACCACCAACGAGGAGCTGCACCGGCTGGCGACCGGGGCCGTGTTCACTTCCGCCTACGATCCCGCCACCCAACGTCTCTATACGGCGGGCTCCGATCCAGGGGTGAAGGTGTGGGACCTCCGTCCCTCCACGATCGGAGTGGAGGCCACGGGCGACTTGGATGGGTTCACCTGGGTCAACGGCAACAGCTTTGTCAACGGCCCTGAGGCGATAGCGATGGATACCGCCGACCTCGGGACATTCCATTGGCAAGTCCAGCTCTTCGATTCCGACACCGGTGAGCTGACGGCAGCACTCTTCAATCACGTGGCTCAAGGCGCCCTCGCCAACGGGAAGTGGGTGCTCTATCGACTCGTGGAGTCGAGGACTGACGCAACGATCCTTTGGGATCCAGACACCGACGAACAGATCGAGATCCTCAGTTGCGAAGTAACAGCCACGGACGACGTCGGAAGGAGCTATTGCACAGGCGACCGCGAGCCCCGTACGTGGTGGACGCGGGTGTCCTCCGGCGGTGAAAACATCCTCGCCTACGGAAGCACCGAGATCGAGGGCTTCTCATACTCAGGTCACTTTCGGCTGATCGACGCCGACACCGGTGAAGAAATCGAGAGAATTGAACCGGGAGACGAACCTTCTCCCAACGATCCATTCGCCGCCCTCTCAACCGGGCCCCTGGACATCTTCACCGATGAATGGGCCTTCGGTGCCACACGCGGCGGCACGGGCTCGGCCGCGTACGACCTGGCGACCGGCGAGCCTCTATATCAAGCCGGAATCATCTACGGGATCGAACTCTCCCCGACTCTCGACTTGATCGCCGTCAACGACATGCCGGCCTCACTCACGCTCTTCGACACGACCACCTGGCAGCCAGTGGCACGGATACCCACCAGAGCCCGGGTCCGTGGGCTCGGGTTCAACGCCGACGGGTCCCGTCTGGCAATAGGAGGACGGAACCTTCACATCGTCGACACAGCCACCGGGCAAGTAGTCCAGCAGATGGCTCTGGCAAACGTATCCGACATCCACTGGATCGACGACGAGACCCTCCTGATCGGAACCAACACCGGAGTCTTCGGAACGGTCTCGCTGTCCACCGACGAATTCCTGGCCACCGTCCGTGAGGGTCTACGTCGCTCGTTCACGGATCAAGAATGTGACCAATATCGGATAGATCCGTGCCCGACGTTGGACGAGATGAGGGGCGGCTGATGGACACGACGGAACTCACCTCAACCGACCAGACGTCGACGGCCTATGACGGGTTTATCTCGTACTCGCATGCCGCTGATGACCTGCTGGCGCCTCGGTTGCAGGCTGGGTTGCAGCGGTTCGCCAAGCCCTGGTGGAAACGCCGCGCCCTACGCATCTTCCGGGACGAGTCGTCGCTGTCGGCAAACCCCCACCTGTGGTCTTCGGTAACCGAAGCCCTCGACCAGTCAGCCTGGTTTGTGCTGTTGCTCTCCCCGGATGCCGCCCAGTCGGAATGGGTGAATCAGGAGATCGAATACTGGAAGAACCACAAAGACCCCTCCCGCATCCTGCCCGTCCTCACCGATGGCACCTTCACCTGGACCGGTGACGACATCACCGGGAATGCAGCACCCCAGGCCCTGCAGGGTGTGTTCTCCGAAGAGCCCCGCTGGGTTGACATGCGCTTCGCCCAGGGCGAAGAGCAACTCGACTTGAAAAGCCCACGGTTCTCAGCAGCCGTAGCCGACATTGCCTCGGCGCTCCGAGGTGTGCCAAAGGACGAGCTGGAGTCCGAAGAGGTCAAACAACACCGCCGTACAATCCGCACCGCTTGGGCTGCGGGCGGCCTCGTGGCAATCCTCGCCATTGCCGCCACGGTGTTCGGGGTCCAATCCGCCCGCAACGCCGACGAAGCGGAACGCCAGGCCGAGATCGCCTCGCACAACGAAGCCACCGCCGTCGACGAAGCGGAACGCGCCGACGCCAACGCCGAGGAAGCCGCGCTGAACGCCCAGCTGGCCGCCGCCCGCGAATTGGCGGCATCGTCGATCGCCGTGCTCGAAAACGACCCGGAGTTGTCCACTCTCCTCGCCATCCGGGCCATCGGTGAAACACCAGCGGGTGTCGAGCATCCGATCGAGGTGATCAATGCCCTGTGGAGAGGGGGCAGCTCCAACCGGCTGCTGGAGGTGTATCCGACAGAGACCGGCTCGAACATAGCGCTCTCCAATGACGGAACGAGGCTCGCCGTGAGCGAAGACCGGAGGCTACGGATGCTCGATGCGGCGACTGGCGAGCAGATCTGGTCCTATACGGAGGACACCGTTGACTTCTTCGATCGGGTCGACATTGGACCGGACGGACGGGTAGCGCTCGGGGTGCTGAACAGCGACGCGCCCGGTGCGCGGATACCGACCAATGAGGTGGATGAGTTTCCCAACCGCATCGTGATCCTCGACGGCGACACCGCAGACGTGGTGGTCAGTCTCGAGTATCCGGAGTGCTCCGGAGCCGAGAACCCCGTGTGGTCCCCCGACGGCCGATACCTCGCGGTATCCAGTGGCAGTACAGGGCTTTCCCAGGATCGAGCACCCGGATGCCCCCGCCAGGGAGCCACCTACTGGATCGAGGTGTTCGAAACCGAAAACTGGACACCGGTCGCTTTCCTACCGATGGAGGGCAGTTCGGGACCCCGCCCGGTTTGGGACGACTCGGGTGCCCTCCATGGACTGACCCCAGTAGGCGGCGTGCTCACTCTTGAGCCGGAGACCTTCGAGCTTCGGCCACCAACCACCGCCACCGGCATTGGCGACGTGTCCCCCGACGGCAGCCGCTACGTCGTCAGCGTCCCGTCACTGTCCAGTGGGAACCCCTTCAATGCCTTCCTGATGGAGTCTTCCACCGGAGAGGTCAGCGATGTGCTCAACACCAAAAACAACCGGCCCTCGGCCCCAAACGGAATCGAGATCACCCCCGACGGATCACTGGCGGTGATCGGCACCCAGGGCTCTCACACCTTCGTCTACGAACTCGCGACCAACGAGGATCTGTACCGACTGGCGACCGGACCGGTCCTCGCCTCTGCCTACGACCCCATCACCCAACGTCTCTACACGGCCGGTTCCGACCCCGGGGTGAAGGTGTGGGATCTGCAACCCTCGACGGTCGGCGTGGACCCAGTCGGCAACCTGGGCCGGTTCTCATTTGTGAACGGCAACAGCTTCGAGACCGGGCCGCAGGCGATGGCGATGGACACCATCGACTTCGGATCGAATTTCCAGCGGCAGGTGCAGCTGTTCGACCCCGCTACGGGTGATCTGGGCCCGACACTCGTCGACCACGCTGATCCAGCCGCCCTCGCCAACGGCAAGTGGGTGGTCAGCCAGTCAATTGAAGACCAGGGGAAAATCCTGTGGGATCCCGAGACCGGCGAGCAGGTCGAGATCCTCGGTTGCGAGGTCCCGGTCGAAGACGAATTCTCGGGCGCCTACTGCGCGGGTGACAACGAACCGAGGTGGTGGCGGCATATGGCCTCACCCGACGGTGAGGACATCCTCGCCTTCGGAAGCTCCGAAATCGTAGGATTTACGTATTCAGGTCACTTCCGCCGTTTCGACTCCGACACCGGCGAGATCATCGAGTCGGTGGTCCCGGGAGACAGCCCTTCACCTAGCGACCCCCTTGCCAGGCTCAGAGCGGTACTGATCGACCTCATTCGCGGCAGGGAGCCAGTATTCCTCACCGATGAGTGGGGATTCGTTCCCGGCCCCCAGGAACGTGCCGCTTACGACCTCGCCACCGGCGAAGCGCTCTTTCGAAGCGGGGGCGCGGCCTTGGGACTGGACCTCTCCCCGGATCGCAAACTGATCGCCTTCTCCGAAAGTGTTTCGGTGACGCTCCTCGACACCACCACTTGGGAGGAAGGGGTGCGGATCTCCACCGGCGACCGGGTCAGAGGGTTGGGCTTCAACGCCGACGGGTCCCGCCTGGCCATCGGAGGCCTGCAGACCCTTCAGATTGTCAACACCGCTAGCGGTCAGGCTGTCCAGCAGATGGCTCTCGCCGGCGTTTCCGACATTCACTGGATCGACGACGAGACCATCCTGGTCGCAACCAACACCGGAATCGTCGGCACCGTTTCCCTCTCCACCGACGACTTCCTGACGAATGTGCGCGAGGGTCTGCGCCGCTCGTTCACCGAACAGGAATGTGACCTGTACCGCATCGACCCGTGCCCGACCCTGGAGGAGATGCGAGGCGGCTAATGGAGGCCGCTGGCACATCCCGGCACACCTCGATGCGACCTACGACGGGTTCATCTCCTCCCATGCGGCCGGCGGCCTGCCCATCAGACTGTGAAACTGCTGTTCAGCACCTGTTCAACAAACCGAGCTCGGGTCAAGAGTTTGACCGCGTTGTTCCTGGTCACAGTGATCTAGCAGGTATTGAGCGCTGGTCTGAAAAACCGGAGGTCGACGGATCGACGCCGTCCCTGACCACCAGAATATGTCCCTGAGCAGGAGCGATGGCTCTACTCGACTGCCAGTGTCACAGTACTGGCCATGGCTGGGCACAACATAGCTTGCGTCTGCTGACCATCAGACGACCAACCGGTGAATCCGAGGTTCTGGGACTCCAAAGGTGGTATGAGCGTTGGTCAGCCAAACCGAAGGTCGATCGATCGACTCCGTCCCTGACCACCAGATGAGTACCAGGGGAAATGCTCAAACACCTGGTAGATGATGGGACGTTGACCTTTGTGCCATCCATCTGCGTCTCTCGGCGTCTTGCGTCGACTCGTGCTCTCTCGCTGGTGACGCGGCACAAAGCGGCACAGGACGAGCAGTCATGGAGCCGGGCTCTCACACGTGTCAAGTCTCGGTACCCTCACGGCACTTTTGACTGCGGCTCCCACGTGACATTTCCCAGCGGGTTTAGCTGGCAGCGTTGATCCGGTCGAGTCTAACGATCCATTGCACGCGGATTGACTTCCACCTCGAACTCGATCTCATCGGCGAGCCCGATTAGGCGTTCTCCGAGTACTCGGGCTTGGCGGGTGTCCAAAGCGGTTATGTGCTGTCCCCGTCCTTTCTGAAACGTCGACAGATAGACACCCCCTTCAATGCGGGTCGGATGATTCTTGAATGTCTGAATCCACATGTCGTACTGGGCTTGCAGAGTGTGGTCGTCGTTCGCGGTCTGCAGTCCCTGATCGGTCGGTTCGGCCATCTGCCGCTCCCGATTCGGAGATAAGGGCCTCGTGTCCGAAACCTCCGGCAACGACATCGGCGTTGTTGTTCTCACTCGACTCTCCTGTCCGTAAA
>Ga0256867_10000531_pt1 | contig 15126 bp, 12 predicted proteins | sample RVTome_15_FD_185939 | JGI IMG/M metagenome (GOLD analysis project Ga0256867, IMG submission 185939) | Soil microbial communities from uranium-contaminated site in the Upper Colorado River Basin, Wyoming, United States - RVT150D86 (HiSeq) ... | reverse complement strand
GCCAGGCCGGCGAGGTGAGCAACACGCGCAGGAGCTGCGCTTCGATCTTGACCCCGGGTCGCGGCGGACGCACCGGCTGCGAACGGCTACGCGGCGCCAGACGGTCCGGCGTCGGGGCCGCGCGGCTATCGCTCGCACGATCCACCGGCACCGACCGCGGCACCGGCCGGCGAGCCAGCTCCTGCTCGAGCGCCGCACGCCCGACGCCGGTCTTCTTGGCGATGGTATCGAGGTACAGCTCCCGCATGATCGGATCGGCCGCGGCCTGCACGGTCGGCAGGAGCCGGTCGAGGGCCTCGCGGCGGTGCTCGATGCCCTCGAACCATCCCTTGCGCTCGAGGAGCTGGATCTTGCGCTCGAGCACGTCCACCGCGTCATGCAGAATCGGCGCGAGCGCCTGGGCCCCGCCAGCGCGCACCAGCGTGTCCGGGTCGTCACCCTCGGGCATCGTGGCCACTTTCACCCGGAGCCCGTGACGCAGCGCCTCATCCCCCGCGCGGAACGTGGCGCGGAGACCCGCGCTGTCGCTGTCGTAGAGCAGGACGACCACGGGGGCGAAGCGCTTGAGCAGCGCCGCCTGATCGCTGGTGAATCCGGTGCCGAGCGGGGCCACGACGTGCTCGACGCCGGCATGGACCAGCCGGAGCACATCGAAGTAGCCCTCGACCAGGATCGCGGCGTCTTCCTTCCGGATCGCCTGCTTGGCCTGGTGGAGGTTGTAGAGCATGCCCCCCTTGTGGAAGATCGGCGTCTCGGGAGAGTTGAGATACTTCGGCTCGCCCGGGCCGAGCAGTCTGCCGCCGAACCCCACGGGCCGTCCGCGGAGATCGTTGATCGGGAAGAGCAGCCGGGACCTGAACCGCGGGATCACGCTGCCATCCTCACGCTTGCTCGTGAGCCCGGCTTCGAGCAGCGTCGCCTCGGCAATGCCCAGCTTCTTCATTGCATCGACCAACGCCGGGCCTCTGGGCGCGTAGCCAAGCCGGTGCTCCGCCGCCACCTCGAGCGTGATGTCGCGCCCGGCGAGATACTGCCGCGCCGCGTCCGCTTCGGGCTCCTCCCGGAGCCGCTCCGCGAACCACTCCTCCGCGGCCGCGACCGCGGTGAAGATCGGCTCCCGCGGATCGGCCGCGTGGCCCTCGCGACTGCTGTGCTCCGGCACGGTGATGCCTACCCGGCGGCCCACCTCGCGGACGGCCGACGGATAGTCCAGTCCATGGCGTTTCATGAGGTAGGTGAAGACATCGCCGGCCGCGTGACAGACGTAGCAGTAGTACATCCCCTTCTTCGGGATCACGGCAAAGTTGCGGCCCGTCCCCCCGTGAAACGGACAGGGGCCGCGATAGTCCGACCCGGTGCGCTTGAGCGCCACCGATTCCCCGATGATCGTGATCAGGTCCGCGCTGTCCCGGATGCGCTCGATCAGCTCATCGGGAATCATCAGGCCAGGAACTCCACGATCGTCACGCCGTTTCCACCCTGGTTCCGGGGAGCAAACTCGAACCGCGCCACCCGACGGTCGCGCTGGAGCACTTCCCGCACCTTGCTGCGCACCGCGCCGGTGCCCATCCCGTGGATGATGCGGAGAAACGGATGGTCGGCGAGCACCGCGGCATCGAGCGCAGCGACCGTCACCGAGGCCGCTTCGTCCACCCGCATGCCGCGGAGGTCGATCTCCATTGCTGCCTCGACGGCCGCCTCGGCGCCCCCCGGCGCCGCCGGCGCGCGGACGGCCGGCTCCTCCCTGCCCCACTTGCGGCGCTCCTTCGCCGTCTGCGCCGGGGACAGCGCCACCAGTCCCTTCACCGGCACCACCAGCCGCACCGAGCCCGCCATCACCACCGCTCGTCCGTCGTCGCGAAACTCCACCAGCTTGCCCACGGCGCCGGACTCGAGCCGAACCCGGCCTCCGGTCTTGAGGCCACCCACCTCCTCGGTCGGCGCCTCGTCGTCCTCCGAGAGCCCGACCGGCTCCGTTTGGATCGCGTCCTCGAGCTGCCGCCGCGCCGATCGGGCGGCCTCTTCCGTCGTGGCCGTCTCGGCCGCGCGCAACGCCGCTTCCACCCGTTCTCTCGCCGCGAGCAGGATATCGCGAGCCTCCGCGCGGGCCCGCCGCTCGGCGTCCTTTTCCTGGGCCCGCAGCTCGCGCTCCCGCACCCTGAACGATTCCAGGTCGGCCGTGAGCCGTGCCGCGTCGAGCTCGGCGCGCGCCAGCGTCTCCGCGAGCGCCGCCTGGGCGTCCGCGAGGGCGCGCTCACGGGCCTCCGCCGCTTCGAGCAGCGCGTCGAGGGAACGCTCCCCGGGCGAGACCATCGATTCCGCCGAGCGAAGCACCTCGTCCGCCACGCCCAGCCGCCGCGCGATGGCCAACCCGTAGGACCGGCCCGGCGCCCCCTTCTGAAAGCGGTACGTGGGCTCCAGCCGCTCGGCGTCGAACTGGAGCGAGCCGTTCACGACGCCGGCCGTCTCCGACGCCAGCGCCTTGAGCGCGCCCAGGTGCGTGGTCGCGATCGTGATCGCGCCGCGCGCAGTGAGCGCCCTGAGCGACGCGGAGGCCAGCGCACCCCCCTCGGCGGGATCGGTGCCGCTGCCGATCTCGTCGATCAGCACCAGGGTGCCGCGGTCCGCTTCCTCCAGCACCCGGCGCAGCGTCGCAACGTGGGCACTGAACGTGGACAGGTCCGCGGCGATCGACTGGTGATCGCCGATGTCCGCGAAGATCCGCGTGAACACCGGGAGTGCGCTTCCCTCGCCCAGCGGCGGCACGATGCCCGACTGCACGCACAGCGCCGCGAGCCCGACCGTCTTGAGCATCACCGTCTTCCCGCCGGTGTTCGGCCCGCTCACCAGCAGCGTGCGCTCCGCGCCCTCGAGCGCGAGATCGAAGGGCACCACCGGGATCCCGCGCGCCAGCAGGAGCGGATGCCGTGCGTTCCGCACCACGAGCCCCGACCCCTCGGGCCGCACCGACGGGATCGCGGCGCCGGCCGCCCGGGCGTACCGCGCGCGCGCCACCAGGTCGTCGAGCGCGACACACATCTCGTGCGCCACCGCCAGCGCCTCGGCGTGCGGCCGAAGCAGCTCGGTCAGGTCGCGCAGCACCCGGAGCGCCTCGCGCTCGGCCTCCGCTATCGCGGCGCGGAGCGCATTCCCCAGCTCGACCGCGGCGCCCGGCTCGACGAACAGCGTACCGGCCGTCGCGGACTCGTCGTGCACGATGCCATCGGGACGGGCTCGGGAATCGCGCCGGACCGGAATCACATAGCGGCCGTTGCGCACGGTGATCGTGGCGCCGGAGGGCACCGCGTTGGCGTCCACGTTGCGGAGGATCGTCTCGAGCTTCTTCACCAGCCGGTCGCGCGCGGCGTGCACCTCCCGCCGCGCCCGCAGCAGGGCCGGACTGGCCGAGTCAAGCACCTCGCCACGCTCATCCACGGACGCAGCGAGGCGCTTCTCGATGGCGGCATCCGGCACCACGGCACGGAGCCGGGCCGCCGCCGGAGCCGGCTCCTCGATGCGGCGGAGCTCCGCGGCCACCGCGCGTGCGGCGGTGAGCACCAGATGCAGCGTGTGCAGCTCGCCGCCCTCGAGCACGCTGCCCTCGAGGCGGAGCCGGGGGAGAATCGCGGCGATCGCGGGCACCGGCCACGCTTCGACCGTCCCGCCCTGCGCGTACAGCGTCAGCAGCTCGCCGACCGGGACGAGGTCCGCGCTGATCGAGGCGGGCTGCACCGAGGGCCGGCGCGCACGCACCCGCTCTCCCCCGAGCGGCCCGGTGGCGTATCCGGCGACAATCTCCTGGACCTGAGAGAACTCGAGGGCCGCGCGAGCATCCGGCATTCCATCAGGCGGCATGTGGGACGGGGTGCCGACGCTCCGGTGCGCCGACACCCCGTCTCTGCCTGCCGTTGGTGGGGCCTTCATCCGGCTGGATGGCCCCGCCGTGAAGGTCTAACCACGGGCCCAGCGGGTGCGCTCAATGCTTTCATCATCGTGGATGGCGACTTCCCTCATCCAGAACGCACCCCTCTCCGGGCCCAGAGCGCAAGTATCGACAGAATTGCAAGTTAGGATTGCCCATCGAGCGGCGCAAGGCGCAGAATCACCCGGGCGGCCAGGACATTTTCCGCCCGCCGAGCAGGTGCGCGTGCAGATGATAAACCGACTGGCCCCCGTTGGCCCCGCTATTGAAAACTACCCGGTACCCATCCTCCCAAAGCCCCTCCTGCTTCGCGACTTGCAGCGCCAGGGCCGTCACCGCGGCCAGGTGCCGGACCCCGTCGGCGTCGGTCATGTCGTTGAGCCCTGCGTAGTGCCTCACCGGGATGACCAGCACATGCGTCGGAGCCTGCGGGTTCTGGTCACGAAACGCGACGGCCTCAGGGCTCCGGGCCACGATCGTGGAGGGAATCTCCCCCGACGCGATCCGGCAGAAGATGCAGTTGCTCATCGAGTGCTCCTTGCGCGTTGCGAGGCGACCACCGCGGCGGCGGCCAGCGCAGCGGTCTCGAACCGGAGAAGATCGCGCGCCAGCCGCACGGCCACGAACCCCCGCGAAATCAGGAGCTCACGCTCCTCGTCCGTGAGCCCGCCCTCGGGCCCCACCACCACCACCACGGGCGCGCTGCGCGGAATCTCGGGCGCCGACCCGCCATCCACGTGGGCGAGCAGGCGAACCTCCGATTCGGCGGCCGGCTCGGCCACCGCCTCCACGGACGCCGGCTCGCGAATCTCGGGAGCCCACGCAGCGCCCGACTGCTTCACCGCCTGGCGCGCCCGGCGGCGCAGCGCGTCCAGGTGCTGGGTGCGAAGCCTCGTGGCGACGCTCATGGCGCGAGTGGTTTCCAGCGGGACCAGCTCCGTCACGCCCAGCTCCGCCGCCTTCTCCGCGAGCCAGCCGAACCGCTCCTTGTCGCCCGCGCCCACGCCGAGCACGAATCGCGGCGGCGGCGGAACCTCGGTGACCGCGCTGACGCTGACGACCAGCCGGCGGGCGCGCTCGACCAGGTGCCCTTCCGCGACTTTGCCGTGGCCGTCGAACAGCCGGATCTCGTCACCGGCCACCGCGCGCCGCGCCTTCAGGTGCCGGAGCTCCTCGTCGTCCGGTTCGATGAGCGACCCCGGCGTCAGCGTGGTCGGCTCCACCAGCATCGGGTGCACGCTAGTGCGCTCGAGCCGCACCGGCCCACCACCCTTCGTCCGTGGTCTCGTCCACGGCAACGAACCCGGCCCCGGTGAGTGCTTCGAGAAACAGCTCCCGCTCCGGCGTTTCCATCCCGGCGAAGATCGCGCAACCGCCCGGCGACAGACTCGATGCGATGACGTGCAACAGTGCCACGTTCGCGGTGCGCAGAATGTTGGAGACGATCAGCTCCACCGGACCGAGCAGCGGCGCCAGCGCCTGGGCATCGCCGAGGAGAAAGGCGACCTGGCGCTCCACGCCGTTGCGGGCCGCATTCTTCTCCGCCACCGGCATCGCTTCCGGATCGATCTCGATTCCGGTCGCGCGCCGGGCACCGAGCTTCGCCGCGGCGATGGTAAGGATGCCGCTGCCGCTGCCGAGATCCAGGACGGTGCCGCCCGGCCGCACCAGCCGGTCCAGGAGCACCAGCGCCGACCGCGTCGAGCCGTGCTCGCCGCTGCCGAATGCGGTCTCGGGGTCGAGGATGATCGTCTCGGCGCTCGACTCGGGCACTCCGGCCCAGCTCGGCGCGAGGGTGAGGCGACCGACCCGGCGCGGGCCCAGCCCATCGCGCCAGCGGTCGGTCCAGTCGATGCGCGGGAGGGGGCGGACTTCACCGGTGGCATGGGACCCGAAGACGTCCTGGAGGCGGTTCACCAGCGCGTGCCCAGCCGATTCGGATTCGGCGAAGCTCATCAGCGACCCGTCATCCTGTTCCTGGACCGCATGTCCGGTGTGTCCCACCAGCCAGGCTGCCATCGCGTTCTTGTCGCACTCGGGTCCCTGGACGCGCACGGCGCACCAGCTCATGCGCCGAGTGCCTCCTTGATGCGGCTCCAGAGCCCGCCGCCTTCCTTGGGCGGATCGCCTTCGACTTTGCTGAGCGCTTCGAACAGCGCCTTCTGCTCCGCGGTCAGGCTCTGGGGCGTCCAGATGTGCACCCGCACGTTGAGGTCACCGGCACCGGTGCCCCCGAGCCGCGGGAGGCCCTTGCCGCGGATCCGGAGCACGGTGCCCGCCTGCACGCCCGCCGGCACCGGCAGCCGCTCCTCGCCGAACGGAGTCGGCACCGCCACGGTGACGCCCAGCGCGGCTTTGGCGAAGGAGAGCGGGAGATCGTAGAAGAGGTCGTCGCCCTGGCGCTCGAAGCGCTCGTCTTCCTTCACCTCGAGCATGATCAGCAGATCGCCGTTGGGACCGTTCCGCGGGCCCGCGGCTCCCTGGCCGCGCAGGGTGATGTAGTTGTTGCTCGAGACGCCGGCCGGGACGTCGACCGGCACGCTGCGCTCGCCCCGGATGCGCCCGTCGCCCCGGCAGACCTCGCACGGATCCTGAATGATGACGCCCTCGCCCTGGCACGAGGGGCACGGAGACACCGAGACGAACTGCCCGAACATGCTCCGCGTGGCCCGGCGTACCTCGCCGGTGGCGCCGCAGGTGGCGCACGGCACGGGATGACTCCCCTTGGCGGCGCCGCTGCCGCCGCACTGCGCGCAGGGGAGCAGGGTCTTGAGCTTGACGGTGCGCTTGGCGCCGGTGGCCACCTCCTGCAGCGACAGCCTGACCGTCACCCGGATGTCCTGGCCGCGGCGCGACTCGGTCTGCTGCCGGCCGCCGCCGAAAATGGCCTCGAATCCTCCTAACCCGCCAAAGTCGCGCATGAAGATGTTGAGCGCTTCGGCCAGGTCGACATGATGGAACCCGCCCGCCCCGCCCTTGAGCCCCGCCTCGCCGTAGCGGTCGTAGAGCTGGCGCCGCTCCGGATCGATCAGCACCTCGTACGCTTCCGCGATCTCCTTGAAGCGGGCCTCGGCGTCGGCCGCGCCGTTCCGGTCGGGATGGTACTGCATGGCCATTTTCCGGTAGGCCTTCTTGATCTCCTCCTCGTCGGCGCTCCGCTCCACGCCGAGCAGGCGGTAGTAATCGCTCACGACATCAATCCTTCCACCATCCGGCTGGTCTGCTCGACCAGCCCGATGATCTTGTCATACGGCATCCGGGTGGGCCCGAGCACCCCCACCACCCCCGAGAGCTGTCCGCTCCGGTAGGGCGAGGTGACCAGGGTGAACTCCGCCAGGCGGGGATCGTCGTTCTCGCTCCCGATGGTGATGGTGATCCCGCGGCGATGATGATCCTCGAAGGCGCGGCGCAGCAGGTCGCGCCGCTCGGTGAGCGAGAGCAGCCCGCGCATCCGGTCGTTGGAGGCGAACTCCGGCTGGCCCACCAGCGGCTGCGCGCTCCCGAGCAGCACCGAGGCGTCTCCGGGGGAGAGGTCGAACAGGTCCTCGCCCTGGGCCACGAAGACGTTGAGCAGCTCCTTGCCTTCCTGGCTCTGGTTGGCGCCGCGCAGCCGGTCCGGCAGCGACGCGCGGATCTCCCGGAGCGTGAGCCCCGCGAGCCGCTCGTTGAGGATCCGGGAGACCTGCTCGACCGCGTCCGGTGCCACCGACGCGGGCACTTCGACGAAGATGGTCCGCACCAGCCCGCTCTGCAGCGTGAGCACGACGACCAGCCGGTCGCTGGAAGGACGCACCAGCTCGACCCGCTCCAGCACGAGGCCGTCCAGGGTGGGCGCGAGCGCGACCCCGAGCTCCTGGGTGAGCACGCCGAGCACCTGCGCCGCCCGGCGCAGGACCTGCTCGATGGCGGTCCCGGCCGGGGTGATCTCGTTTTCGATCTGCTCCAGGTGATGCGCCGCGACCGGCCGCACCCGCATGAGTCGGTTGACGTACAACCGGTAGGCCTGGTCGGTGGGAATCCGGCCACCCGAGGTGTGCGCGTGGTAGAGGTAGCCGCGGGCTTCCAGGTCGCTCATCGTGCTGCGGATCGACGCGGGCGACATCCCGAGCCCGCTCCGCCGGGCCACGGCGTTGCTGCCGGCGGGCTCGGCGGTCTCGACGAACAGCCGCACGACCGCCTCGAGGACCCTGGATTCTCGTTCGTTGAGGACATCACCCTCGTGCATGGGCTAAATCTAGCGAAGTTCCCGGTGTTTGACGGCGTACCGAAAGCCGGCGCCGAATCAATCGGCGTCCTCTGCGAAATCCGTGGATTCTCGTTCCGGGACCGAGGCCACCAGCGCATCCAGCCGGAGCCAGCCATCCGGAGTCAGCCTGACCCTGCCTGCGGCCTCGATCGCCCAGCCCGCCTTCACCCAGGTCCGACGCATCGATTCCGGCACGGCGGCGGCCGGGACCCCGCTGTCGGTGCGCAGTCCGAGATACAGCTCCTCCAGCCGCACGGCCCGTTCGTCCAGCAGCTCCTCACCGGATCGAGGGGAGACACCGGACTCCATCAGCCGGCGATACGCCTCCCATTCCCGCGCGTTCCAGGCCCGGCGGTTGCCGGAGCCGCTGTGCGCCGAGGGCCCGAGTCCGATGAACGGGGCCCGGCGCCAATACGCCGCGTTGTGCCTCGCGCGGCGGCCGGGCCGGGCCGCGTTCGACACCTCGTAGTGCTCGTACCCCGCGCCCGACAGCCGCTCGTGCGCCAGCAGAAACTCCTGGGCGGCGCGGTCGTCCGGGGCCGGGATCGCCTCGCCGCGGGCGGTCCACTTCCCGAGCGCCGTGTGAGGCTCGACCGTGAGCGCGTAGAGCGAGAGATGCTCCGGCATCAACGCGAAAGCCTGCTCCAGATCGCGGGCCCAGTCGCGGTCCAGGTGCGCCGGCACGCCGTAGATCAGATCGAGCGAGATGTTCTCGAACCCCGCGGCGCGGAGCGTCCGCACGGCCCGCCCGATGCGGGCCGCGTCGTGGGTGCGGTGCATCCATTCGAGCGCGGGGGGCGAGAACGACTGCGCACCGAGCGACACGCGGTTCACACCGGCCGCGCGCCAGGCATCGGCCGCCGCGGGCGAGACGTCCTCCGGGTTGGCCTCGAGGGTGATCTCGGCGCCGGGTGCCACCGGCCGGTCCGCGGAGAAGCGCGTCAGCAGCTCCGCGATGCCCGCCGCGAAGAGGCGCGACGGCGTCCCGCCGCCGAAATAGACGGTGTCGAGCCCGGCCGAGTCGTTCCACTCGGGCTCGGACAGGCGTCCGGCCCATTCCTTCGCGATCGCGGAGACGAACGCCTGGGTCGGCACCTCGCGCCGCACCGCGATCGCGAAATCGCAGTAGCTGCAGCGCCGGGCGCAGAACGGGACGTGGATATAGAGATGCAAGCTGAAAGCCGGGTGACCGGGTGAGCGAGGGGCAAGGTTAGTTCAACCGGCCTGCTATCGTCAACGACGATCCGGATGACGGGCTCGCCGGAGTCATTCGCGCCCTTGCAGCGCGTAGCATCCTCCGGCATCCGCCCGGACCGCCCCCGCCAGCTCCAGCTCGGTCAGCGCGTCCAGCACTACGGCCGGCGCCGCCTCGGTACCCGCGCACAACTCGGTCAGCGCCCGCGGCGCCAGCCGGAGCAGGTTGGTGATCCGGCGCTGCAGCGCGGACTGTTCGGACCGTTCCGGCGCCGCGGCAGCCTGGGGTTTGCGCGGCTGCGCCAGCTCCGGAAAGTGCGCCAGCAGATCCTCGAGCTCGAGCAACGGCTCGCAGCCGTCGCGGATGAGCCCGTTCGTGCCCTTCGATACCCCGCTCGTGATCGGCCCGGGCACCGCCATCACGTCGCGGCCCTGGCGGATCGCACAATCCACCGTCTGCTGTGCGCCCGACTTCTGCGCCGCCTCGACCACCACCGTCACCCGCGCGAGCCCGCTGATCAACCGGTTACGCCGGGGAAACGCGCCCACCGTCGGCCGCTCTCCCGGCGGCCACTCGGAGACGAGCAGCCCGCGCGACGCCACCGCCTGGTAGAGCACGCGGTTGGCGGCCGGATACACTACCCCGACGCCGTTCCCGAGCACACCGATGGTGTGGCCGGTGGCATCGAGGGCGCCCGCGTGGGCCAGCGCGTCGAGCCCGCGCGCCATACCGCTCACCACCACCAGGCCGGCCTCCGCGGCCGCGCGGCCCAGCCACCGCGCCACCTCGCCCCCATACGCCGAGTGGTCCCGGCTGCCGACGATCGCGACGGCAGGCCGCGCGAGCAGCTCCCGGTTGCCCAGCGTAAAGAGGACCGGGGGTGGCTCGTCGATCTCGCCCAGACGCTCGGGGAACTGCGCATCCCCGGGCATCAGCAGCACGCATCCCGCGCGCCGCGAGGCCGCGATCGCCTGGCGCCCCGTGCGCCGGTCGGCGCCCGCCACCGCACGTGCCGCCGGACCATTCATGCCCGGCGCGGCGCGTAATAACTCGAACGGCGCCGCCAAGGCGCCGCTCGGAGTACCAAACAGGGTCAGTAATGCTCGAAGCCGCTGCGCTCCGATGCCGGGCAGGAGTGCCAGGGTCAGGTACGCCTCGCGCTCCGCTTCATCCCATTCCGTCGTCGTCATCGGCTGTCCATTCCTCCTGAACGGCCACCGGCTCGTCGCGGCGCGCCTCGGTCACCAGATCCCACAGCCGCTCGGTGAACGGCTCGAGCCCGATCTGCGCGGCGCTCGACACCGCCAGCACCGCACGCGCATCCGGCGCGTCGAGCGTCGGCGGCGCGTCGGTCTCCGGGATGAGATCGCGCTTGGACAGCACGACCACGTGCGGCTTCTCGAACAGCGGCTCGCTGTAGGAGCGGACCTCGTTCCGGAGCTGGCGATACACCGCGTCCGGGGCGGCGCTGTCGATCGGCACCAGGAATGCGAGCACGCGGGTCCGCTCGACGTGCTGCAGGAACTTGAGGCCGAGTCCCTTGCCCTCGTGCGCCCCCTCGATGATGCCGGGGATGTCGGCGACGACGAACGAGCGCGAGCCGGACAGCCCCACCACGCCGAGATTCGGTTCCAGGGTGGTGAACGGGTAGTCGGCGATCCTGGGCCGCGCGGCGGAGATGGCCGCCAGCAAGCTGGACTTGCCCGCGTTCGGCTCTCCCACCAGTCCGACGTCGGCGATGAGCTTGAGCACCAGCTCGAGGCTTCGCTCCTGTCCCTCCTCGCCCGGCTCCCATTCCCGGGGCGCCTGGTGCGTCGACGTGGCGAAGCGGGCATTGCCTCGGCCGCCCTTCCCGCCCCGTGCCACCCGGATCACGTCGTCGGGTTTGAGCACCTCGCCGATGAACTCACCGGTGTCCGCGTTGCGAATCTCGGTACCGGGCGGGACCGGGAGATAGAGATCCTCCCCTGATGCACCCGTCTTCGTCTTTCCCTTGCCATGCTGGCCCCGCTCGGCCTTCCACACATTCCGGTAGCGATAGTCGAGCAGCGTGGCCAGGTTGCCGTCGCCGCGGACGTAGATGCTGCCGCCTTTCCCACCGTCGCCTCCGTCCGGCCCGCCCTTCGGGATGTACTTGAACCGCGCGAACGACGATGCACCCGACCCACCGGTACCGGCGCTCACCTTGACCGTGACGCGGTCGATGAAGCTCATCGGCGCACCTGCTCCCACAGGGCGACGGCAAGCTCGTGCTCGCGCTCGCCGAGGATCGGGGCGACTGCTTCCAGGGTGGCATCGACCGCCGCGGGCGCCGCGCCGGCGCGCATCGCGCCCTTGAGGTGCGAGTGGAGCTGCCGCTCCGCCCCCTGCACCGCCACTTGCGCCACCACGCAGAGCTCGCGGCGCGCGAGATCGAGGCCCGGCCGGCCGATGGTTCGGCCGTAGCCGTCGACCAGCATCCACCGCTCCAGCGCCGGATGCAGCGCGCACACGTTCTCGCGCAGGCGGTCGTACTGCTGCTCGTAGATGACCCGGCACACCTCTTCGCCCCGGGCGGCCCACTCCTCGTGCCGCCGGTAGTCGCCGCCGTCTTCGACCGACACCGCAGGGCGCCCCGACACCTGCCGCCACGCGTCGGCGCCGATCAGCGCCCGCGGCCAGCCCACCATGAGCACGGACTGCAGCAGCAGCTCGTCGACCCAGAGCGACGGCACGCCGGCCTCGACCGCCGCACGGCAGGCGGCTTCGAGCCGCGTGGCGCCGCCGGCGGCGATTGCCGCGGCGAGGACGACCAGGGCGCGAGTCGGCGCATCGAGGTGTTCCAAAGTGGTCAGGAGCCCGCCTGGGGCGTGCACCCGAACGCCGCGTCAGTCATCATAGAATCGCAAGCTCCCGGTCGGGCGCCGCTCGCCGGTGATCTCGTTCCGGGTGTTCCGGATCGGCTGCGCCCGGTGCCGAGCCAATTGATCCAGCGGCAGCTCGGCGGCCAGGGCCGGATCGAGGCGCGCCAGCACCTGATGCAGCGCCTCGAGCAGCGCGAGCGGCGCGCTCACCATGTCGCCGTCTTCGACCTTGAGCGCCATCCCGATCCGGAGCCCCGGCACCGCCGCGCAATAGATCCCCTCGGCGCCGACCTTCACGACCACGTGGCCGGGCCATGCGGTCATGAGGTCGGTGCAGAGCCGGGCGGTACCCGCCACCAGCATCGGGTAGGCGGCCATCGCCGTGCACAGCCGCTTCGGCGCCGGATCGCTGGAGACGCCCAGCCACGCGAACGCGAGCGCCATCCGGCGGATCGGCAGCGAGAAGCACACCGCGGTGCAGCCGTCCACGCCGAGCGCGATGTCGGAGGAGGCGAGCCCGGTCCAGCGGCAGATCGATTCGAGGATCCGCTGCTGCACCGGGTGATCGGACCGCTGGTATCCTTCGAGCGGCCAGCCGTGGTGCTTCGCCAGTGCCAGCATCGCCGCGTGCTTGCCGGAGCAGTTGCTCCACCGCGCGGTGGGCGAGAGGGTGCCGCGCACCGCCAGATGCGCCATCGCAGGCGAGAGCGGCGTGTGCGGGCCGCAGGCGAGGTCGGACTCCCGGAGCCCCACCTTGGCGAGAAATGAGTCGATCGCCTCGAGGTGGCACGGCTCGCTCGAGTGCGAGGCGCAGGCCAGCGCCAGCTCCTCCGGGCCCAGGCCGAACCGGTCCGCGGCGCCGTCTTCGACGAAGGGAATCGCCTGGAGTGGCTTGGCTGCCGAACGCCACCAGGTCCGGAACTCCGGATCGCCGCTGGAGGCGAGGAGCCGGTTGTCGGTGGTCACGACGGCGCAGGAGACCCGGTGCATCGATTCGGGGAGACCGGCCCGCCCGGCCTCGACCCGGAATTCCGATGGTGACATGGCGGCAAAGATAGCGGATTAGATTCAGTCCTCAGTCCTCAGTTCTCAGTCCTCAGGACTCAACACGCGCACCGGAACCTCTCATGGCCCGCCCAACGCCCTCAGGCCCGCCGATCACCCGCGAGCGGATGATCGAGCTGTTGGACCGGATGAAGAGCCGTCAGATCGTGGTCGTCGGCGATGTGATGCTGGACCGCTACCTGGTGGGCGACACCGACCGGCTCTCCCCGGAGGCGCCGGTGGCGGTCGTCACGATCCGGGATACCCGAAGCGCGCTCGGCGGGGCCGCGAACGTCGCCGCCAACGTGGCGGCGATCGGTGCCACGTGCAGGCTGGTCGGAGTCGTGGGAGACGACGTACACGGCACCCAGCTCCGGACCGAGCTGGCGACCGCGCACCTGGACGACCGGTTCCTGGTGACCGTCTCCGGCCGGCCGACCACCACCAAGTCGCGGGTGGTCGCGCGGGGCCAGCAGGTGGTGCGGATCGACGAGGAAGTCGACTATCCGGTGGCGGGAGACGACGAGGAGCGGATGATCGCCCGGGCCGTCGCGGTGCTCGCGGACGCGGACGCGGTGATCCTCGAGGACTACAACAAGGGCGCGCTCACCGAGCCGGTCATCCAGGCGGTGATCCGAACCGCCAAGACCCGCGGCGTGCCGATCGTGGTCGACCCCAAGTTCCGGAACTTCTTCGCCTTCGCAGGCGCCACCGTGTTCAAGCCGAACCGCCGGGAGCTGGAGGCGGCGCTGGGTGCCACGCTCGCGCTGCACGGCGAGACCGACTTGGTGGCGGCGCTGGGCAGGCTGCATGTCGACAACCTGCTGATGACTCTCGGCGCCGAGGGAATGGTGCTCGTGGGTAAGGACCACCGGGTGACCCACATCCCGAGTCTGGCGCGCGAGGTGTACGACGTGTCCGGCGCGGGCGATACGGTGACCGCGTGGCTGGCGACGGGACTGGCGGCGGGGGCGAGCCTCCGGGAAGCGGCGCACGTGGCCAACTACGCGGCGGGGATCGAGGTCTCGAAGGCCGGCGTGGCGACCGTCTCCCCGAGCGAGGTGCTGGCGGGGCACGAGGAGCGGCACGACGCGCTGGGGAAGCTCAGGAGGGGTGGGGTGATCTAGCCCACCTCTCTGCGTCGGGTTCGGGCCTCTCGTGTGGGTGAAGGCCGCGATTTCGTCCTACGCCGGGCAGACGAGTGCGCCGAGTCGAGGAGCCCGAAACCAAACCTCCAGGAGGTCCAATGAAGCGCCTTCATGTGTTCGCGGGTGCCCTGCTGACCCTCGCGGGATGCACCCCGTCGGACCCACCCCGGGACCTGGCCCAGGACTCGGCGCAAGCCTTCACCTCCGAGCGCATCAGCGTGGTGACCCGGGGGGCCGGGCCGGACCTCATCCTTGTCCCCGGCCTCGGCTCACACCACAACGTCTGGGACAGCGTCGCCGGGCCGCTCGAGGCCGGGTACAAGCTCCACATCGTCCAGGTGAATGGCTTTGCCGGCGTCGCGCCCGGCGCCAACGCGGACGGCCCCGTGTCCGCGCCGGTCGCGGAGGAGATCGCGCGCTACATCAGCGCCGCCGGGCTCACGAAGCCGGCACTGGTCGGCCACTCGATGGGCGGCGCGATCGGGATGATGCTGGCGGCGCGCCGTCCGGACCTGCTCGGCCACCTCGTGGTGGTCGACATGCACCCGTTCGTGGGGCAGTGGTTCGGCGGGCCCGAGGCCACCTTGGAAACGGTCCGCCCGGTGGCGGATCGGATTCTCGTGACGGCGGACTCGTTCGTGGGGGAGTTCACCAAGATGGTTTCGGGCATGACGAACCGTGAAGCGTTGCGGGCCGGGCTGGTGCAGAACGTGAACGCGAGCACGCAG